>Ga0326597_10012004_pt1 | contig 11436 bp, 13 predicted proteins | sample RVTome_12_FD_203789 | JGI IMG/M metagenome (GOLD analysis project Ga0326597, IMG submission 203789) | Soil microbial communities from uranium-contaminated site in the Upper Colorado River Basin, Wyoming, United States - RVT100D185 | ecosystem: Environmental > Terrestrial > Soil > Contaminated >...
CCAAAAGCGGCGGGGGTATAAACTTAGACAACTTATACCTTGGGAGCTTGCGTTATGGGCATGAACATCAAGAGCGATGATACCCACCGTCGGGCGAAAGAGCTTGCCCGCATCACGGGCGAGACGATTGCCGAGGCTGTGGACCGCGCAGTGACCGAACGCCTCGAACGTCTGCGCCGGCGGCGCAATCGAAAGGCGCTCGCCGAAAGGCTGCTAAAACTAGGCGACCAATGCAGCCGGTTGCCCGTGCTCGACGGCCGCGCGCCCGATGAGATGCTCTACGATGAGCGCGGGCTGCCGCAATGATCGTCGTGGATACATCTGCACTGATTGCGATTCTCGATAAGGAGCCAGACGCGGCTCTTTTTGCCGAGGCCATCGCTGAAGCGGATGCGCCGCTGATCTCCACGGCTACTCTCCTCGAGTTGAACATCGTGATGCTCAATCGGTACGGCGTCAAAGCCACTCAAATCGTCGATCGATTAATTCAGGAGGGCGGGTTTCAGGTCGAAAGTTTTACAGTTCAGCACGCCGATCTGGCCCGCGAAGCCTACTCTCGCTATGGTAAGGGTCAACAAACTGCGGGCCTCAACTACGGCGACTGTTTTTCCTACGCGCTGGCAAAGGCGACTGGGTTGCCGCTACTCTTCAAGGGTCAAGATTTTTCAAAAACCGACATTATTCCGGTGCTCTCCAACAGCTAAGTTTAGACCCTCCGCCAAGCTTCACGCGCTAGCGCGGGCCAACACCGCGGTCGCGGACGGCTCTCTTCGGGATGATCCGGACTACTAAAGCGAAGGATCGGGTTATCTGCTTTGGCTGCTTACGTTCGTGTCGTGCGCTTTGCATCGATCGGTAACGGTTCGGTCAACCCCTCCTCCCAAGATAACGCAAAAAAGAATCCGGGCGCTTCTAGGGATGCCGCAACATGCGCTTCTTTGCTTGGGTTACGCAAGCAACCCAAGCAGCGCGCCAGCGCGAAAGTTGGGGAAAACTTTTGCCAAATCTTTTTGTCCCAAGTGGCGCGAGACCACCTCGGTGCAAACCGTGCGGAAATCGGTGGTCAGGGCCAGATCCCGGCCTTCGTATAAAACTTCAGGGGCGAGGCCGGGCCAGCGGCCGTGGACTTTTCCGCCGCGAACTTTGCCGCCCATGGCGAACATGACGTTGGCGTGACCATGGTCGGTACCGCGGTTGCCGTTCTCTCGCGCGGTGCGGCCGAACTCCGACATCGTCAACAGCACGACGTCGTCGACGCGGTCGCCGAGGTCACGGTAAAACGCCGCCAGCCCTTCGGCTAATTCTTTAAGCCGGTTGGCTAACTGGCCGGTGGCACCGCCTTGGTTGGCGTGGGTATCCCAGCCGCCGACTTCATTAAACGCGATTTCCAATCCGACATCGGCTTTGATCAGACGGGCGATCTGCGAAAGGCCGGCGCCGAAGCGGCCGGCCGGATAACGTTCCGCAGAGGCGGGAATCTTCGATTCAATTTGTCTGAGCTCGCTCATCGCGGCGAAGAGATTCTCACCGCCGGTGCGAAACAACGGATCTGAACTGTTGGCGTAAAGTTTTTGTAACGCGTTGCCTAGCGCCTCGTTGCGCGGACGAAATTCGTCAAGAGAAGACAGAGTCAATGCCGGCGCGGCGCCGGCGAGGATGCGCGGCAGTTGCGCGGTGAGTGTCACGGCGCGGAAGGGCGCCGCGCTATTTTTCTTTTCGCCAAGGCAGCGGTTGAGCCAGCCGTCCGGAGTGCTCTTGATCCCCGGAGTGCCGATCTCCATGTAGTCTTGCGCGTCGAAGTGGGAGCGCGTGTTGTCCGGCGAGCCGCTTGCTTGGACGAAGGCGAGTTGCCCTTTATCGTAAAGGTTTTTCAGCGGCGCCAGCGCCGGATGTAAACCGTAAAATCCGTCGAGGTCGATGGCGCGCTCGGCGCCGGAGCCTGGCTCACCGACGGCGATGCTCGGGCGCAGGCGGTAATAGTTTGGATCTTTGAACGGGATGACGACGTTCAATCCATCCATCGCGCCGCGCTGGAATACCACCACCAGAGTTTTGTTTTTGGTGCTTTGCTGCGCGCCGGCAGCGCGCACTAGAAATGACGGCGGCAGGCCGAATGCAAGAAAGCCCAAGCCGCTTGATTTGAGAAAATTCCGCCGTGAACTATTCATAATTATCTCCGTTGAAATTCCGGCGCTGCCATGGTGATGGCGATCGCCTGCCCGCTGTCACTCTCGGCGAGGGCGGCGCGGGTTGCCGCCGATAGGCCCTCGGGCGCGACGAGGCGGAGAAAGGTGTCTTTGTCTCTCAGCGCTTCGGGGGCGACCCGGCTGCCAGGGAGTCGATTGCCGACCAAGTCGGCGACGAAATTCATGCGCGTTAACAACATATCCGGGCTGATCCATGAGTTTGCGAGGTCAGGATAACCGGTGGGCGGCTGGGCCAAAAATAGCGGCTCGCCCATGCGCCCGACGTAGCGGAACAACTGATGGCTGACCTGGGTCTCGGCGCCCAGCGCACGTAGCGCGCTAGCGACAAATTCCACAGGTTTTTTTACCTTAGCGCGATAATGCTCGGGGGCGAAGAATTCCGCCGAGTCGATAATGGTTCTGAGCACGCTGGGAATATCGCCGTCGCTTTGGCGAAAGGTCTCCGCCGCTTTTTCAACGATCGACGCGGGCGGATCGTCGGCAATGAAACGGCGCGCCAGTTTCCCGGCGATGAAACGGGCCGTGGACGGGTGGCGGGCCAGCAGGTCGATGACGGCTTTGCCGTCTTCGATGCCGCCGCCGGCTGGGATGCGCGTGCCCATGACGATTTTTTCGCTTCGATCATGAAGGCGCGGTTCGAAATAGAAACTGCCCTCGCGGCGCGGCTGGCGCATCGTCCAACCGGTAAAACAGCGGGCCACTTCAAGCACGTCTTTCTGGGTGTAGCCGCCGCCGACGCCTACCGTATGAAGCTCCATCAGCTCGCGGGCGTAGTTCTCGTTGAGACCGCGCCGGCGATTGTTCTGCCCGCCAAACCTGGCACCGGGAGAATCAGGGCTCGCGCTCAGCCAATTGTCGAGATAGAAGAGCATCGCCGGGCTTTGCGCCGTGGCGAGCAGCAGGTCTCTGAATTTGCCCAAGGCATGGGGACGTATGGTATCGCGATCATAGGAGGTGGTCAGCCAGCGGTCGGCGCCTTTGGCCGAGAATACATTAAAATGGTTGCTCCAGAAGTCGACCATGATTTCAAAGAGCTGGCGCTGGCTGTAGATCGAACGGAGCAGGCGGGCCTGCTGGAGCTCGACAATGATCATGCGCGGCGGCTGCATGTCCTGGCGCGTCATCATTCCTTGCCCTTGCTGCGCGGCCTGTTGGCGGGCGACCCGCGCCGGTGGATAAAGGTCGATCAACTCGCGGCTGCTCAGGCGCATGGTTTTAAGGCCGGCGAGCTTTTCTTCCACGACATGGTCGGTGATAGAATCGGGCCGCAACTGTTCGTCGAGATAGGCGCGCATGCCCATATGCTTGACCCGGTCGACTTCGGCGCGGGTCGGCCCGAAACTGATGCGGCTGAGAAAATGTACTACTCGCTGGTCTTGGTTTAGTTCGTTCATGGGTTACTCCGCTTCTCGGCCGCGTTTGAGTTTGTCTCTGAACCGGTCGCGAAATTCTGGCTTCTCGTCAAGCGCGCCACGCCGTCTTAGCTCGCGAAATTTTTCGCGCCTTTCTTGTTTCTGCTCGGGCGATAACTGGTCGAAACGCTGGCGCGCCTGGTCGCGCCATGGCGCTATTTCTTCCCCGGAATTTCGTTCGCGCCTTTCCCTCATCTGCTGGCGCAGCTCCTGGCGCTGCTCCGGCGACATGTCGCGTAACATCTTAAATCGTCGCTTAATTTCTTCGCGCCGCTCGGGCGGCAGCCTGCGATATTCCTGCCAGCGTTGGCGTAGGCGCTCGCGCTGCTCCGGCGACATTTTCTGCCAGCGCTCGAAATTCTTTCGCGCCGCGGCTTTTTCGTCGGGCTCCAGTTTGCGCCAGTTTTCGAAATTTTTCCGCAGCTCATCCCTCTCGGTTGACGGCAGACCTTTCCAGCGTTGGAAGCGCTCGCGCAGCTCCTGTTTCTCCGCCGGTGACATTTTCTGCCAGCGGTCGAGATCCGATTGCTGCTCTTGCGCCAAATCAAAACCGTGGTGCGCCGATTGGCTCCAGGCCGGGGATGCCAAGAGCAACGCGCTGAGTCCGGCCGCGCGCACCAGGATCTTTAGCAGCTTCATTTGCGGCTCTCCTTGGCGGTTGAAGATGCGGCCTTGCGGGGGGGCTTTGTTGGTGGGCGCATCGCCGCTCGCTTCGAGGTGTTGCATGTCTTGCAACATTTCCATCTGTTTGATCATTTCCATGTCGCGCAAGAAGTCGATCATCTTCAGCATCTCTTTATCGGCAAGCTCCCGGTCCGGAGTCGCGCTCGCCACCGGCTGTGCGGTGCAAAGCAGGAGCGCAAGAGACCAGCAAGGGCGATAGTTCATGAGCTGAAGTTCTTAAGCCGCGCTGTTGGCTTGGTTGTTCATAAACTCGAGCAACTCCAAATTGTCTAAAATATCCATGGCCCGGAAGAAGTCCAAATTTTCCGCGACCGGCACCACTTCCGCCAAATCTTCGTCGCGAGGAACATTTTCGCCATTCCAAACACCTTTGCCCAAGGTGAAGGTGAGCGCCAGCACGACAACCGCCGCGGTGCCGAGGGCGAGAGCGTAACGGGGCCGCAAAACCAACGTCAAGTTACGCCACCAGGCCTGCTTTGCCGCCATGTCGTCGAGTTTGCCGCGCAGCTCGCGGTTGTAGTTCTGCCAAAATTCTTGCGGTGGTTCGTCGCTCTTTACGGTGAGCGGCAACAGCGTCGCAAGTTCCTTCAGATAACCCGCGCAGCCGGCGCAACCGGCGAGATGGCTCTCAAGTTTTTGCCGCTCAGCGCCGCTAAGATCGCCGTAGTGCCGCAGCACCAAGTCCTCTTCGTAGGCTTCGCATGCGCGGGTGTGCGCTTGATGTGCTTGAGGCGCCATAAATCCTCCTAGGCGAATTCCGCCAAGCTCTGCCGCAGTGCGGTGACCGCCCGGTGCAAGTGTGCCTTTACCGTGCCTTCGGCGGTTTCCATCATTTCTGCGATCTCTTTGATCGATAACCCCTGGTGGTTTTTCAAGATGAACGCGGCGCGCTGCTTGGCCGGCAAGGTTTGCAGCGCGGCGTCCACTTTAAGCGAAATCTGCCCGGCAAGCACCTGTTGGTCGAGGGGCAAGGGTCTGGCCGGTTGATGTGACGGCTCTAACCGGCTTTCGTCGGTTTCGTCGAATTCACCCGCCAGGGTGCGCTTGCTGCGCCGCTTGTAATCCAGGCAAACATTGACGACGATGCGGTAAAACCAAGTGTAAAAGCTCGATCGCCCGTCGAATTTTTTTAGATTCGCAAATACCTTCAAAAATGCCTCTTGGGAAAGATCCTTGGCTTCCTCCCGGTGCCGGGCGAAGCTGAAGGCGATGTGATAGGCCTTCTGCCGATGGCGCTCGATGAGTTGTTCGAACGCCCGGCGGTCGCCGTCCTGGGCCAGCGCCACCAACTGCTCATCCCCAGCGCTCGACAATCGACTCTCCCTGCCTTTGGCTGTTTCGCGCATGCTTGAAAAACTCAGGACGAGGCGGCGGAAAGCTGCAAAGCCTTCCACCGCCGGCAGGCAAGCCATGTTCTGTCCCGCTCAGTTTTTCAGCGCGTCTTTAAAGTCGCGGCGATATTCTCGACGATCCCAACGCAGTTCGCGCCGATCGCCTTTCAGTTCCCGTCGGTCCCTGGCAAGTTCGCGTTTATCCCCGGCGATCTCAACCCGGTCCTGACGGATCTCTCTACGGTCTTGGGCAATTTCAGCCTTGCTTGCGCCATTTTTCAGATCGCGCCGCAACTCCCGCTTGTCACGGATCAGCTCGTGTCGATCCGCTTTAAGCTCTTTTCGGTCTCGATGAATTTCCCTGCGGTCGTGGCGGATTTCGCGCCGGTCGCCGCGAATCTCTCGGCGGTCGTGATGCAGTTCGCTTCTTTCCGCTTTGGTGATTCTTCCCGGCGCAGCCCAACTCGGCAGAGCCGTGACCATTAGAGATGCGGCCAAGAACCCGGTGGCAAGCACTGTTTTATGATAGCTCATTTGTCGATCCTCCTGGGTAAATTACTTTCTAACTGAACGGTTAGACGCGCCCGGCCTCAGGAGGTTTACTGTGATATTCAAATTAGATTATCGGCGCCCAACGGCGCCTGCTAGCGCTTATTGTACCGATTTAGGCGAAATTTCACCAATGGCGCTTTCAAAGCCGTGCCAGGGCAATTTAGCGCGTCTATGGAACAAAAGTTTGACAAGGGTGCAGCGCGGGAGTATTTAGAGACCCATGCAGCCTTGCCAGCCTCGGATTTCCGACGCAGTGAGCCGGCGCTGGGTCAGTGTTTTCCTATTTCTGACGATCTTCTTCTTGCCGCTGCATTTCCATGTCGCGGTCAAGACACCACAGCTTGCCAAGGAATGCAGTTGTATCCACGGTAGCCGGACCCAGACGGGCTTAGCGGCGCCGCCCGTAAAGTGGCTCCCAGCCATCACCTGTCAGCTAATCGAGATCTGCTCCAAGACCGAATTCATTTTTCACGCAGTTTCCACCAAAGCTAGCCGCGCTCCGCCAAGTTTAGTTTCTCTCTAGTTTTATTCTTAGTCCGCAAAATTCTTTCGTCACGATCCCTCCTTGAATGGGGGGGTGGAGTTTTTTCTTTGGAGGCTAGACTGATGAAGACTTTATTCATGAAGGGCTATTTTCCAATCACGATATGGATGTTTCTATCCGCTTTCCTCACTCCGGCGGCGAGCCAGGCGCAGGATAGCGTGATCGAAGCCTTGAAACGTCAAATGAGCGAGATGCAGGCGACCATGAAAAAAATGGCCGAGCGCATCGAGCAATTGGAAAAGGAAGAAACCGCCAACACCGTTGCGGCGCCCGCCGCCGAACCTCAGGTTCAAGCATCGACCGGCAGCGTTGCCACCGCGAAAGGCATCGTCAACAGTTTCAATCCGGCGATCAGCGTCAACGGTCTGTTCGGCGGCGGCTACTCGACCAAGCCGGAAACCACAAGAAAACTGACCAATCCGGACTTTCACAACGGCTTCAATTTTCAAGAAGCCGAGTTCCAGTTCACCGCGGATGTCGATCCCTATTGGAAGGCCAATTTTATTCTTGCGGTCGATCGCGCTGGCGAGGCCGAGCTTGAGGAAGGCTATGTCACCTCAGAGCGGCTTCCCTACGACCTATTGCCGCGCGATACGAGCTTGAAGCTCGGCAAATTTTTCGCCGACTTCGGCAAACACAATCTTTTGCACGCGCATCAATTCCCCTTCATCAATCGGCCATTGATCAACCAAGCGGCATTCGGCGATGAAGGACTCAAGGAGCCGGGTCTAGGACTCGCTTACTTGTTGCCCACTGGGTGGTTTTCGGAGCTGACCTTTCAAGGGTTCGCGGGCGAAAATGAAAGCTTATTTCGCGCCGGTGAAGAGTCTAAGAGGCGCGGCGCTTACCTCGGTCATTGGAAGAATTTCTTCGATGTGAGCGACTCGACGACGCTCGAGCTCGGCAACTCCTACATCGCGGGGCGCAACTCCGACGCCGGCCATCGTCTCTCGCAGGCGATCGGCGTCGATCTGACGATGAAATGGCGGCCGTTACGGCAAGCGACGGAAAAGGGGCTGGTTTGGCAGAACGAATATATTTATTTCAATCGCGATCGAGACCGAGACCCGGGGTCTCGCGGCGGCGGATTTTACTCATCCTTGCAGTATCAGTTCGCGCGCAATTGGTGGATTCAAGGCCGTTACGATCTGCTCGGGGTTCCCAAACTCGACGACGGCCGGAAAAATCGTTGGACGACCTTGTTGGCTTTGGTTCCCAGCGAGTTTTCCGCGCTGCGGTTGCAACACAGCTACACGACTCAGAATCGCGGCAAGTCGGTCAATGAAATCTTACTCCAGATGAGTTTTACCATTGGCTCCCACCCGGCGCATAAATATTAGGAGGCAGGATGAAAACACTCGCAATCTTTTGGTCTTTGCTTGTGACTTCAGCGGCGCTGGCGGCGGAGCCGGTGGCCGTCGTGACCACGACGGCCGACATCGCCGCTATCGTCAAAGCGATCGGTGGCGAGCGGGTCGCGGTGGAAAGCATCGCCAAGGGGTATCAAGATCCGCACTTCGTCGAAGCCAAGCCGAGTTTTATTCGCCTGGTTAACCGGGCGCGCATGCTATTTAACGTCGGGTTGGAGTTGGAAGCGGGCTGGCTGCCGTTGCTGATTCAAGGGGGACGCAATCCGTCCCTCGTTGTCGTCGAACTCTCGCAAGGAATCTCCGTCCTAGAAAAACCGTCCGGGCCGATCTCGCGGGCTCAGGGCGACGTTCATTCTCTGGGTAATCCACACTACTGGCTCGATCCGCGAAACGGCGTAATCATGGCGCGTCGGGTTGCCCAAGAATTAAAAACGATCGCGGCGGCGGATGCCTCGATGTTCGACCAGAATCTGAAATCGTTCGAGAGCGAGATCGGGACGAAGCGTAAACGTTGGGAAGAGGAGATGGCGCCGTTTCGCAGTGTAGAATTGGTCACCTATCACAAGGAATGGGAGTACCTAGTGAAATGGCTTGGCCTTTCAATCGCAGGCTACGTCGAAGACAAGCCCGGAATCCCGGCGACACCGCGGCATCTCGAGGAGTTGGTGCAAAAAATGCGGCAAAAGAAGGTAAAGGCGTTGGTGGCGAGCAATTATACCAATCCCAACGTGTCGAAATCGGTGGCGGAGAAGACCGGGTCGAAACTGGTAGTGCTGGCCTCTTCGGTGGGCGGCGAGGACAGCATTAAAACCTACCCAAATCTGTTCGACTCCATCGTTGGGAAGTTGGCCGTCGCGCTAAAGTAAGAAAGGTATCTATGTCGGAATTTCTTGCCATCATGGCCGCGCCGTTTGCCGCGAGTCTTGTCGTGACGGGCATCCATGTCTACCTGGGACTTCACGTCGTGCGACGGGGTGTCATTTTCGTGGACATTGCCCTGGCACAAATCGCCGCGCTCGGTGCTGCCTGCGCATTTCTTTTTGGCATGGAACTTCACGGCGGTGACGCCTATTGGGTGTCGTTGGCTTTCACGCTGATCGGCGCGGTGATTTTTTCCGTCACCCGTTCGCGGCGCGCGCGCATCCCGCAAGAGGCCTTCATCGGTATCGTTTATGCCGTGTCGGCCGCCGCAGCGATACTGGTAGTCGACCGGGCGCCGGGCGGTGCGGAGCATGTAAAAGACCTGCTCGTCGGCTCGCTGCTTTTTGTCCAATGGGGCACCGTCGTGAAGACCGCGCTGTTGTACGCGGTCATCGGCGTTCTCCATTGGCTGTGGCGCAGACCGATGTGGGAGATCTCCAACATGAATGAGTGGGAAAAGGGGCAGGGCCGTAGACCATGGATTTGGGACCTCTTTTTTTACGGCAGCTTCGGTTTCGTGGTTAATGCCAGCGTCGGGATCGCGGGAGTGTTACTCGTCTTCTCCTACCTGGTTGTGCCGGCGGTGTGCGCAATGTTGCTCGTCGAGCGGACGGACAAGGGCGTGGTCAAAGTAGGCAAAAGCCTGTGCGTCGGTTGGCTGGTGGGTTTCTTCGTCAGCGTGGCGGGCTGCTATTTCTCCTACTATTGGGATCTCCCCACCGGCGCAACCATCGTGGTGACTTTCGGCGCTACGCTTGTGCTGGTTGGTATCATCCGGAAACTCTTTTTGGTCTAGCGAGTCCGCCGGTTCCCTTTACAGCCAACTCGCCTTTGATATAGTGGCGACCAGGTTATTTTCGGGATTCATTTTGTGCCGTCGCTGAAAATTAAGAACATCGGTACGCTGGTCACCGGTAAGCTGGAAAGCCCTCTGCGCCAGGCGGATTCGATCTTCATCAAAGACGGCATCGTCCAAGCCATCGGTAACGGTTTAACTCCCGCCGCGGATCAGACCATTGACGCCAACGGCATCACCGCGATGCCCGGCTTGGTCGATTCGCATTCTCATCCGTCCATCGGCGAGTACACACCAGCGCAAAACACGCTCGGCTGGATCACCAATTACATGCACGGCGGCGTGACCGCATTGATTTCCGCCGGCGAATTACATTTGCCCGGGTTGCCGCTGCCGCCCGACGCGCGCACGGCGTTGTCCGTCGCCATCGTCACCAAGAAGTGCTACGACAACCTGCGCCCGTCGGGCGTGAAGGTGCACGCGGGTACTTTGCTGTTGGTTCCGGGATTGACGGAAAAAGACTTCGACGAGATTCAATCGCTCGGTATCAAGCTGGTCAAGTTCATTTTTTACGATTACAGCTTGCTACCCAACGGCGAAGCCAATCGCTACGTCGACTGGGCACACGCTCGCGGTATTAAGGTAAAAATTCATTCCGGCGGGGTGTCCCGTTCAGGCGTGAGCCAAGTGGCCGGATTCGACATGGTGCAAAAAATCCGCCCCGACATCATTGGCCATATCACCGGCGGGCCGATCCCGATGGCCGAGGAAGACATGATCCGCATCGCCAACGAGACTGAGTGTTTCATGGAAATCTGCACCTCGGGAAATTATCGCTTGGCGTTGAGTCTTGCCCGAGTCGTCAAGGCGAAGGGATTGCACCGGCGTGTACTTATCGGTACCGACACACCGGGTGGAACCGGTATTGTGCCGCGCGGCATCCTGCGTGAGATAGCCTTTCTATCCGCGGTGGGCGAGATCGAGCCGGAGAAGTCCATTTGCATGGCCACCGGCAATGTCGGGCGCGCGCACGACTTGAACCTCGGCATTTTGGAGGAAGGGCGCCCCGCCGATATCGTCTTGCTGCACAAGATCACCGGTTCGGTTGCCAAAGACGCGTTGGACTCATTCGCGAAAGGCGATCTGCCCGGCATTTCCTACGTGATCATCGACGGCGTCGTGCAGGTGGCGGGACGCAGCCAGCAGACGCCGCCGCCGGAGGTCCTGGCTAACAACGTGTGCTGTTAGCCGGGTTCAAGGTTCAACGTTCAAAGTTCAAGCATCGGAACCGGATTTCTCATTGAACTTTGAACCTGGAACTTTGAACTTAATGAGGGAGGGAGTATGAGCGCGTTTGAATTTGGCGTCGGCCTTTTTCCCACCGAGCCGATACAAAAAATGATTCACCTCGCCAAGGTGAGCGAAGCTGCCGGCTTCAGCCATATCTGGGTCGGCGATTCTCATTTAATTTGGCGCGAAGCTTACATTAACATGGCGGCGATCATGCTCAACACGATCAAAGTGAAGTTGGGCACCGGTGTGACTAATCCGTTGACGCGCCATCCTTCGGTGGTCGCCAGCGGTTACGCGACCCTGGAAGAGTACGCGCCGGGCCGGAT
>Ga0326597_10012005_pt1 | contig 11436 bp, 11 predicted proteins | sample RVTome_12_FD_203789 | JGI IMG/M metagenome (GOLD analysis project Ga0326597, IMG submission 203789) | Soil microbial communities from uranium-contaminated site in the Upper Colorado River Basin, Wyoming, United States - RVT100D185 | ecosystem: Environmental > Terrestrial > Soil > Contaminated >...
GGAGCACCTGTTCCGTTCCATGACCGAGTGGCTGCTGCGCTACCTGGTGGCCGAGAATTGAGGGCGGGATACTTTGCGAAACAGAGAACTTGACAAACAGGGACCCCACCGCGACCCTCCTCTCGGGGAACGCGATCCGGGCATGACCTCGATCCACGACCGCGCCGCAGACAATCTCCGGTACATCCGCGACGCGATGGAACGTGCGAGCGCGTTCACGGCCGTGCCCGGCTGGGGGGGCGTGCTGATGGGGCTGACGGCCATTGCGGCTGCGGTCGTCGCGGGGCGACGACGGGCGGGCGGCGACGACTGGCTCAGCATCTGGCTGGTGGAGGCCGTCATCGGCCTGGTGATCGGCCTGGCCGCGACGATCCGCAAGGCGAAGCGGTCGGGTGTGCCCCTGGTGAGCGGCTCGGGCCGGCGGTTTCTGCTGAGTTTTACACCACCGCTGGTAGTCGGGGGCCTGTTAACCCTCGCTCTGGTGCGTGGGGGCCTTGCAGATCTGCTTCCCGCGACGTGGCTGTTGACGTACGGTGCGGCGGTGGTGACCGGGGGCGCGTTTTCGGTGCCTGTGGTACCGATTCTGGGTCTGTGTTTTCTGGCCCTGGGCGGCGTGGCGGTAATGGCTCCGTCGTCGTGGGGTGATGTTCTGATGGGTATCGGGTTCGGTGGGCTGGAGATTGTGTTTGGTGTCTGGATCGCGAGGAGGCACGGTGGCTAGGACGTCGAGGGCGGAGCGGCCGGAGGGCAGCGGCCGGGGACGCGAGACCCGGGCGGAACTGAAGGGAGTCCGGGGCGAAGCGGTCTCACCGGCGACGGAGCTTGACCGGCTGATCCACGAGAGGGTCCGGCTCGGGATCGTGAGCGCGCTGGCCGTGAACGAGGCGCTGTCGTTCAGCGAGCTGAAGGCGCTTCTGGAAACGACGGACGGCAACCTGAGCGTTCACGCGCGGAAGCTGGAAGACGCCGGTTATATCCGTTGCCGGAAAGGCTTCGAGGGCCGGATTCCGCGTACGGAGTACTCGCTGACGGCGGCGGGGCGTGCGGCGCTGGAGCGGTACGTCGAGCACATGGAGGCCCTGATCCGGTCGGTTCGCTGAGGCGATCGATCAGGGAGTCGAAGAACGCCGCGCGGCCGGAGGTCGCGCGGCGTTCTTCCTACGGTACGCCTCGGCGGGGCCGGGGCCGGAGTCAGCGCCGGCGGATCTCGATGCTGCCGTTGACGGTGCTGAGCGCGAGGGTCCTGCCGCCCTTGCCGATGGTGCCGGAGATCCGTTTGGGTCCGAATCGGCCCTGGACGGTCAACGGGAAGTCGGTGCTGATGCCGCCGTTGACGGTGGCGGCGCGGACGTCGGCGTTGAATTCGTCGCCGATCTCGAGCGTGATGAGGCCGTTGACGGTTTCGAATTCGAGGTTCCTGGACGAGTCGCCGCCGTTGAAACGGGCATGGATCGCGCCATTCACGGTCTTGGCCTCCGCGACTCCGGAGGTGCTGACATCGATATCGCCGTTGACGCTGTAAGCCCTGATGTCACCGCGCAGGTCCTCGGCCTCGACCTTTCCGTTCACGGTGCGGGCGACGAGTACGACGCCGGGCGGCACTTCGACGGTGAAGTCGACCTTGACGTCGTTGTCACGGACGTTCATGCGCCCGCCGCTGCCGTGGCGGCACTCGTTCGGCTGGGCGCGCCGCGCCGCGGGGTAGACGGCGCAGATGGTGATGCCGCCATCGTGCTCGATGACCTGCACTTCGACTTCGTCGGGGTCGCTCTTGCGGCCGGATTTGACGGCGGAGACGCGGACCTCGTTGCCGGATGAGGCGATGGCGTGGATGTCGCCGTTAATGCCCTTGATCTCGAGTTCCCCGCCGCTGCCGATGCGGCCGCGCCAGTTGAAATCCTGGGCCTGTGCGGTGCCGGCGGCGCCGAGGCTGCCGAGCAGGGCGATCATGGACAGTCGTATCGAGCACTTCATGTTGGCATCCGTGGTTCGGAGTTGTCGTTGCATGGGTCGTTGCATGGGTCGTCGCATCCTGTTCGTGCCGTCGAGTCCGGCGTACCGGATGGATTCGTCAGCGGCTACGCCCGCCATCGGGCCGTCTGATTCTCACTCTGCCGCCGAAGCTGGCGAGTTCTATGCGGGCGCCGCCGTTCCCGAGTGTGAACTCGAGGTGCCTGCGATCCCCCATTCCACCCTGAATCCGGACCGGGAATTCGGAGTCGATCTCGCCGCGGAACGTTTCGACCGTCACGTCGGCATTGGCGGTCTGCGGCACGTACAGCACGATGCCGCCGTTGTGGGTGCTGAGCGCGTACCGGCCGCCACTGCGGATCTCCCCTTCATACTGAACGTTGCCGTTCACGGTTTCAGCCTCGACGGAGCCGGCTCGGATGCCGGCCATCAGGATGCCGCCGTTGACAGTCTCGGCGTGGACGTCGCCGTCATGGCCGGTGATCTCGATTCCCTGGTTGACGGTCTCCGCCTGCAGTTCGCCGTGTGAATCCCGGATCGTGATCCTGCCCTGCGTCGACTCCGCGTTGATGCGGCCGCGGATGCCGGAGAGGATGATGGAGCCGTTGGTCGTTTCCGCGTGGATCTCGCCTTCGACGTTGGAGATCCGGATATCCGAGTTGAAGGCGTCGATTTCGATATCGAAGCGGCGGGGAACGGTGATTTCCCAGTCGGCGTTTCCGGGCGGGCCGCGGCGGCGGCTCGCCTCGATATCGACGGTCGAGCCCTCCCGATCCAATCGAACCCGCGTCGTGCCCGTCGTCCGGGCGCGCACCCGGACTTCCTCGCGTTCCCAGCTGTCTACCGCGATCGCTCCCTGATGGTTGTCGAGGCGGAGCCGGCTCCCGGACCTGACCGCGAACGTGGTGTCGAGCTGTTGCTGGGGCGACAGGGCCAGGGTCGCCGCGAACACTGCGAAAAACATGGTCCTGACCCCCTCAGGTCTCCGCGCGGGGCAGGTTCACGGCCCGGCGCAGGAGTTCGACTTTCTTCATCATGGTGTCATCGAGATGGCGGTACAGGTATCCGTTGGACGGATCGCTGGACAATGCGGCCTGCGCTTCGGCGATGGCGGCATCGATCGTGGCGAGATTGCGCTCGACGATGTCGAGCGTCTCGGAGTCGAGCCCCTCGCGTCCGGCCTTCAGCTGCGCTTCGAGATCCCGCACCGCGTCGGCGTAGGATGCGGCCGTCGTCGAGACGAACCGGGCGGCGAAATCGGCCGGTGATCCGGGTGCGTCCGCTTCCGCCACGGCCGGCGTTGCGCTCGCCGGAGGGGGTCCGGAGTGCGCGAGCATCCAGGCGGAGCCAGCCGACACGAACATGAGCAGCGCGGCCGCGGCGGCGAGCTGCGGCACGGAGAACGAGAACCGGCGAGCCCGCGCGTCGAGCGTCCGGAAGGGAAGAACGGCAACGGAATCTCCGCCGGCCCGGATCCGGTCGAGGATCGAGGGCCAGCCATCGTTGAGCGGCGTTGCGTCCGTGAGGGCCGCAGCCGTGTTCACGACGGCGCGCAGCTCGTCGAGCGTCGCCCGGCACGATGCACAGGACGCGAGGTGGTCCTCGAGGGCGGCGGTGTCGGCGGCCCCGAGATCGTCATCGATGTAGTCGGACAGTCGATCGATCCAGTGTTCACTCATGATGCCTCTTACCGGAAAAACTCGCGCAGCGCCATGCGTGCGCGGTGCAGCTGGGACTTCGATGTGCCGGCGGTGACTTCGAGCATCTCGCCGATCTCCTCGTGTGTGTAGCCTTCGACGTCGTGCAGCACGAAGACCTCGCGTGCCCCCCGCGGCAGCTGCTGGACCGCGGTCTCGAAATCGACCCGCAACTCGTGGGTCGTTCGCCGGGCGGCGATCGGCAGAGCCTCGGGGTCGCCACCGGAGAAGCGAGACCGGTACGACCCGATCGCCGTCCGGCGACCCAGGATCACGTTGATCGCCAGGCGGTGAAGCCACGTTCCGAAGGCGGAATCCCCGCGGAACTGGGCGATCTTGCGCCAGGCGCGCACGAAAACGTCCTGCGACACGTCGTCGGCCTCGACCTCGCCGATCATTCGACGGCAGAGCGAATGGACGTGTGTCGCATGTCGTCTGTAGATCCGCTCGAATGCGTCCGTGTCCCCGTTCGCGGCTTGCGCCGCGTCGACCCGATCCGCTTCGGCGATTCCACTGACCGGTTTCTGCCGTATCGCCAGCGTCAAACCCCGTTCCTGGTCTCGCTTCCGGCCCGTTAGATCGGACCGGCCTTCCAAGGGTTGGAATCTAGCGCCCCGGCCGGGGCCTGGCGCTTCCACTGCTTCCCGATTCTGATGCGCCCCGGCGAGACGCACATGACACTGGCGCCAACCCTGCCGCCGGACCGAACGGCAATGGGAAGATCTGCCCGTCGAGACTTCGAACGCTGTCGACCAGGCGGTCCTCGTCGTCCGCGTGCGAAGTCAACGACCCCCTCGAGCGCCGGGCCGACTCACCTCTCGTGCACGGGCGAGAGGCGGGAAAATGCAGGGGCGGCGGGTCCGACGTATCTTGCAGGCGCAAACGTGGCGGTGCGCGTCCGCCGAACGATCCGTGTCCATGCGGCCTTCCCGGCGGAGTGCCTCGCCCAGCGCGGGATCGTCGCGAGACGAAGGAGCGTGATGGGACAATCGATCGTTCAGGTGGACGCCTTCGCCGATCGGCCATTCAGCGGCAACCCGGCGGCGGTCTGCGTCCTGCCGGAGGCGGCTCCGGACCGCTGGATGCAGGACGTCGCCCGCGAGATGAACCTGTCGGAAACGGCATTCCTCGTGGCGGAGGCCGATGGCTTCAGGTTGCGGTGGTTCACGCCCGCGGTCGAGGTGGACCTGTGCGGCCACGCGACGCTGGCGAGTGCCCATGTCCTGTGGGAGACCGGCAGGATCGGGCCGCATGCGACGGCGCGGTTCCTGACGCGCTCCGGGTTGCTGACGGCCAGCCGGGACGGCGAATGGATCGAAATGGACTTCCCCGCGGAGCCTCCGGTCGAGGCGGAAGCGCCCGCAGGCCTGCTCGAGTCGCTCCGAGTCGAGCCCATCCGCGTCTCCCGCAACCGCTTCGACTACCTGGTCGAGGTGGCCGACGAATCGGTGGTACGCGCATGCTCACCCGATTTCACGCGGCTCCGCTCCGTCGAGGCGAGGGGAGTGATCGTCACCAGCGCCGCGAGCGGCCCGGACAGCGATTTCGTTTCCAGGTTCTTCGCTCCGCGGGCCGGTGTCGATGAAGACCCGGTGACCGGCTCGGCGCACTGCTGTCTTGCGCCCTACTGGGGTGCCCGTTTCGGGCGTGACACGCTGACGGGCTACCAGGCGTCGCGGCGGGGCGGAACCGTCCATGTCCGATTGAACGGCTCGCGAGTCATTCTGCGCGGCAAAGCCGTGACCGTGTTGCGCGGAGACCTGTCGGACGCCGCCTCGCGTCCATGACCGGCCGAGTCGAGCGCGGCCCGCACGGCGGGATGCGTCCGGCGCCGGGAACCTGTCGGTGCGACGCCAGGGAGCCGCGGCCGGCCACCCATCACCCTCAGCATCGAGGAAGACGATTCCAATGACTCGCCAGCCATGCCCGGGCGGACACCCGACCGCACTTCCTCGCACGACGGCCAGCCGTGTGCAGGGCCTGGCGCGGGGCGTCATCATGGCCTGTGCACTCGGCCTGGCACCTGCCGGCCTGCGGGCTCAGGACGCGATGCGGACCGCACCCGAGAAGTCGGCGTTTCGGGAAACGACGCGTTATGCCGATGTGGTGCGCTTCATGGAGGCCGCGGCCGCGGCCGGGCCGCAGCTGATCCGCATGGACACGTTCGGCTACACGTTCGAGGGCCGCGCCCTGCCGGTCGCGATCGTGGGCCGGCTGGCCGACAAACGGCCGGAAACGGTGCGCGCCTCGGGCAGGACGGTCGTGTACGTGCAGGGCAACATCCACGCCGGCGAAGTCGAAGGCAAGGAATCGCTGCTGATGCTGCTGCGCGACCTTTCCGCCGGCCGCCACCAGGAGTGGTCGGATTCGCTGGTCCTGCTGATCGCGCCGATCTACAACGCCGACGGCAACGAGCGCGTGCAGATGAACCAGCGCGGCGTGCAGAACGGCCCGATCGCGGGCATGGGCCAGCGGCCGAATGCGCAGGGCTACGACCTCAACCGCGACCACATGAAGCTGGAATCTCCGGAGGCCCGCTCGCTCGCGAATCTGTTCACCCGTTACGACCCGCACGTCATCATGGATCTGCACACGACGGACGGGACGCGCCACGCGTACCACATCACGTACTCCGTGCCGATGCACCCGAGCACGGATTCAGCGATCGTTCGATTGATGCGGACGCGGTGGATGCCGGAAGTGACGAAGGCGGTGAAGGACAAGCACGGCTGGGACTACTACTACTACGGCAATCTTCAGGGCCAGGGTGAGGATCGTGGTTGGTACACGTTCGACTACCGCGCGATGTTCAACAACAACTACGCCGGGCTGCGCAATCGATTCGGCATTCTCAGCGAGGCGTACGCCTACGCCACGTTCGAGGACCGGATCAAGGCGACGTCGTGGTTCGTCGAGGAGGTCGTGAACTTCGCGATGCGCAATGCCACGGCGATCCGGCGGGAAACGGCGAGAGCTGATGCGGAATCGCTCGCCGGCAGGAGACTCGCGTTGCGCGCGGACTTCGAGCGGGCCCCGCAGATGGTGGACATCCTGATGGGTGACGTCGAGGAGATCCGCAATCCGATCAGCGGTGCGCGCATGCTGAATCGGCTGGACGCCAGGGCGACCGAGCGGATGGCGGAGTTCGGCACGTTCAAGCCGACCGATACGGAGCGCGTGCCGCGTTCGTACCTGGTCCCCGCCGCCCTCACCGATGTGATCGACCGGTTGCGGGCGCACGGAGTCCGGATGACCACGCTGGCCGCGGCACGACCGACCCGGATCGAGAAGTTCCGGATCGATTCGACCACGGTCGCCCGCGAATTCCAGGGTCATACGGAGCGCACGCTGTACGGCGGGTACGAGTCGGCGATGGAGACCGTGCCGGCCGGCACCGTCGTCGTGTCAACCGGGCAACCGCTGGGCCGGCTGGTGTTCTCCCTGCTCGAACCTCGTTCGGACGACGGCTTCGTGAACTGGAACGTGATCGATCGCGACATGGGGATGGCCGCGGCCCCCGCGGGGAGGGGCGGCTTCGGTGGCGGTGGCGGTGGCGGCCGGGGTGGCGGGCGAGGCGCCGCGCCCGCGCCGCAACAGCCGGCGACGCACTATCCGATCACGCGGACGGACGAAGGATTGCGCTGAGGTCCGCCGCGCATCGTCTGGCGGCTTCGAGCCGCGAACGGCGAACGCGCCGGCGGGCAGGGCCCGGCCGGCGCGTTCGTTTCCGCGCGAATCGAGGGAGAGGACGGATCCTGGCGGCGCAGGATCTCGATTAGCGGCGCAGAATTTCGATCAACAGCTCGCGGGCCCGCGGGTCGTTGGACGCCGCGAGTCCCATGACCGCCCGCTTGCGGAGGTCCGGATCGGTTTCGTTCCGGGCGATGGCGATGAGCTTGTCGGCGGCGGCGCTGTCGTTCCGGGCGCGGTCGCCGAGGACGTTCAGCGCTGCGCTGCGAACGCGTTTGTCCGTGGCGCGATCGTAGAGTCCGGCGAATCGGTCGACGCCGACGTCGCGCCGGCGGCCGAGCGTCGAGATCGCATACTCGCGCAGTCGTGCCTCTTCGCTGTCGTTCTGCGCCACGGCCATCAGCCAGTCCACGTCCATGCCGGTGCGACGGAACGCGGAGGACATGAGGATGGCCTCCTTGAGCTGCCGCTCGTTGCCGACGCGCGAGTAGAGGTCCCTGAGGAACGCCGTGTTCGTCGAGTCATTCGACTGGCCGAGTGCGGCAATGGCCCGGCGGCGCGACTCGATGGAGTTATCGCTGCGGGCCGCGTAATCCCGGATCAGCCGCCATGCGGACTCGGTCCGCATGCGCGCGAGCGTCTGCAGCGCCCATTCCTGGCTGGTTCCCTCCTGCGCCAAGCGGAGCGACTCGCCGGCCAGCGCGACGGCCTGTTCCGGGTTGCGCGCGGCCAGGTGCATGAGTGCGGTCCGGCGGACATCGGCCTCGGGATCGTTGCGGGCCGCCTCGAGCAGCAGGTTCGCGGCCTCATCGGTCTTGATGCGCGAGACGATGATCAGCGAGCTCTGACGCAGGGCCGCGGCGCACTCGTCTCGACGCGCGAGGACGTCCCGAAGAACGGGCACAGCCGCAGCCGTGTCCATCCGGACCAGTGCGTTGAGCGCGATGAGGCGGATCTCGCTGTCGTCGTTCTGACACTGGGGCCGCTGGCGCAGTGTCCACGAGCCGGGCGGACCGCCCTGAACGGCCCAGGTCACCCGCTCGGACACGTCGGCGATCGCGGCGGACCGGGCGGCGATCTCGGCGGACCGGACCGCGTTCGCGGCAATCGCTTCACTCACCAGGGCGGGTTCGAGGGCCATCTCGCGGATCTGCCGGGCTGCGTTCGGAACACCGAGCTGGGCCAGCCTCACCTGAATCGTGGTCATCAGGCCGTTCGTGTCCTTGTGCCGCTTGTCCGCGGGATACTGTCGGACGAGCTGGCCCAGGATGTCCCGCGCCTGCAAGAGGGCTTCTTCGGTACCCTCGCTCGAGAGGGCGAACGCCTGCCAGTAGTACGCGTCCGCCCGGTAGGCGGAACGCGCGTAGCGGTTCTCATCGCGGAGGCGGCCGAACAGCCGGGCCGCCTCTGAGTACTCCCTGCGATTGAGCAGCTCGCGGGCCGCGCGGTAGATCGAGTCCGCTGGATCCTGGGCCTCGACCGGAGCCCGGGGACCCGTGCCCCGGAGCCGTTCGAGCGAGCGGAGGAACTCCGCTTCTTCCCGGGCGTGGTCCGCCGCGCTCGCGGCTCCGAATCGCTCCTGCAGGAGGGCCATGGCCTCGTCCTGCGCGGCCCGCACGTCCGGCAGATTCAGGTGCGCGAGCGCCTCTTCCGCGGCCCGCACCTCCGGCAGATTCAGGTGCGCGAGCGCCTCTTCAGCGGCCCGCACGTGGTCCGCCGTCAACGCCTGGTCCACGGCGGAAAGCTCGTGAGCCCGGCGAAGCTGGCTCTCCAGCTCGAGGGCCAGCTCGTTCGATCGAAGGTGCATGGTCTCGAACCGGTCCCGATAGCGCCGGGCGAATGTCTCCGCGATCTCCTGCTGCCGGTCGGCCATCCGCTGTTCGAGCTCGCGCAGCTCCTGCGTCTGCTCGGCGGTCAGCGCCCCGGTCCCCATGCGGGCGTGGAGTTCGGCAAGCCGCTGCTCCAGTATGCGCATGGCGTCCGCTCGTTCCGTTGCGGAGCGCCGGTTCCGGTCGGTCTGCGCGGACAGCGGTAGCGCGAGAAGGAGAAGCGCTGCGAGTGCGATCCTGAGTCGGGCCATGGTTCAATCATCTCCGTTCGTGCCGGCCGCGGCACCCGCTGCGACCCGCAATCGGGCCAGCACACGATTCTGGGTGATTCCGTCAATGATCAGTGTGATTTCCTGCTGGTCGCCATCGCGCAGAGACGCGATCTGGGCGAGCACCAGTTCGAGATCCGAGAGCAGCGGTGCCATTGCGGGGTCCGAGCCCGTGGGCGAATCGATCAGGAGCCGGGTATCGAGCAACAACTGGCTGGCCCACCCGGCGACATCGGATGCGCGACCCTCGCGAGTCCCCTCGGGAAAGTCCGCGAGGAGTTCTTCCGTTCTGGCCAGATAGTCCGCTGCCAGGCGGAACTGGGGTGCTCCCGCGTGTGCATTGAGCGAGGCGAAGTCACCGCCCGGCGAGGGTATCGGCGGCGGCGCCGCGGAACCGGGCGTCCACACCCGGCCGAGCGCGAATCCGAAAGCCAGCGTGGCGGCCAGGCTCAGACCCTGGACCAGGGCGCGGGTCCGGCGGGAGCGTTCCGGCCGGCGGAACCGGCGGGCCGCCGCGATGCCGGCCCAGATCTCGTCGCGCGGTGTTTCGGGCACCGCCTCGAGGTCGCGGACCAAGTCACCCAGCGTCTCGCCGAATCGATCTTCGTTCATGACACCCATTCTCCGGCAAACTCGGCCAGCTCGGCCCGAAGCCTGGCCCGTGCCCGGGCCAGCCGGGCCTTCGACGTTCCGGTCGGCATGCCGAGCGCCGAGCCGATTTCGTCGTGCGTGAATCCTTCGACGTCGTACATCGTGAACACGACCCTGTACTTCAACGGCAGCCCGGCGATCGCCGCGCGGAGCCGGGCCTTCAGATCGGGCTCGATGCGGGGGCCGGCGGAACCGATCACGTCCGCCTCATCGAGGTCCGCCTCGCGGGCCCGCCACCGCTTGACCTTCCGCATCCCGTTCAGGGCGACTGAGACGGTAATGCTGTGCAGCCAGGTCGAGAGCGCCGCATCGCCGCGGAATTCGGCAAGGCGCTCGAAGGCGCGGACGAAGACATCCTGGGCGAAATCGCGCGCAAGGTCCGCGTCACCGTCGGCCAGTCGATAGGCCAGGCGGTAGACCCTGTCTACGTGCTTCTCGTACAGCTCCCGCTCGGCAAGCCGGTCGCCGTCGAGCACGCGCCCGATCAGTTCTCGTTCCGTCAAGCAGTACCGCGCTGGTTCAGCATGAACCCGGATCCGACGGTATGACACGCCAGCCGGGGCCCGGGTTGCGAAGCCGGCCGGCGAGGCGCCGCCCCGCCGATCGAGCCGGGCTGGACTGGAGGCGACAGGGATGTCTTTCGGTTGCGTCCGACTCGATTAGAATTGGGGCTCCATGGCAAGCTCTCCAACGACCCGGCGCCGGTCCCGAAGGCCGGCGGATCAGTATCAGCTCGCGCTTCCGCTCGCATGGCTGACGGAAACCGAGTTCATCGATGCGATGCGCAGCCGCGGCATCGCCGGCATCCGGCGTGTGCGTTACCGGCCGAACCGGTCACGTCTCGTGTCACGCTCGGCCGATCGGCTGACACTCAACCTGCACGAATGTTTTCGCGGCGCGACCGAACCCGTGCTCGATGCCATCGCGGCGTTCCTGCGCGGCGGCGGCCGGATGGAAGAGCGACTGGCGATCGAGGTCATGCGTTCGTGGTCCGACGGTCAGGTGCCGGGCGATTCGTTCGGCGTCGCCGCACGCAGCGGATCGCCATCCGCCGGAACGCGCGAGCAGATGGCGTTTCTGACGGCCGCCTACCGTCACTTCAACCGGGCCCGCTTCGACGGGCACCTGCCCGACAATGTGTCGATGCGCCTGAGTCAGAGGATGATCCGCCGGTTCGGGCACGTCGAGTATCATCGGCGGCGCCAGGATGCGCGCGCCATCGCGGAGATCGCCATCAACATCGACCTGCTGCTCGAGGGCAATGAGAGGCCCCTGATCGACACGCTCCTCCACGAGATGGCGCACATCGAGGCATGGATCGTTCACGGG
>Ga0326597_10012006_pt1 | contig 11434 bp, 11 predicted proteins | sample RVTome_12_FD_203789 | JGI IMG/M metagenome (GOLD analysis project Ga0326597, IMG submission 203789) | Soil microbial communities from uranium-contaminated site in the Upper Colorado River Basin, Wyoming, United States - RVT100D185 | ecosystem: Environmental > Terrestrial > Soil > Contaminated >...
GACCATCTCGTCGGGAGGCGGCAGGCGCAATCCGTACGCTGCAATGAGAGCGGCGTACCCGGCCGGCTGCGACGCAGGGGGCACGGGGATACCGCTTGGGAGATGGGTCTGGGCAGGGAGGGTCAATTGAAACGGCATCTGAAAACCTCTAACTGCGCCTGAAGCAGGCTAACTTTTTGGCAAGTTTGCTGAAGAATGATAACTCATCGCGCTCGGAAAATCGATTCCATGCTGAAAAAAGATGAAATAAAGCCATTTCCCTGAAAATCGCTAACCAAGGCCCGCCGATCCTGGTCGCCTGAAGTGTAGAGCCGGAGCGGTGCACACCGCATCCACGCCCTCCCCTGCCGCGGTTCTTGGACAGCAGGTCGATCCGATGCCAAGCCATCGGCAGACGGCATTACTAGCACGTCACCAGGAGATGGAAGCCCCTGTCAGCCGAGGCACCGCAGGCCATCACCGAGAGCACGAGCATCTCAGAGATCAATGCATTCCTACCGCGTCGGCACCGGCTTCTCGCCGCGGTAGTCGTAAAACCCGCGCTGGGTCTTGCGGCCGAGCCAGCCGGCCTCGACGTATTTCACCAGCAGCGGACAGGGGCGGTACTTGGAATCCGCCAGCCCCTCGTACAGCACCTGCATCACCGACAGGCAGGTATCGAGGCCGATGAAGTCGGCCAGCTCCAGCGGCCCCATCGGATGGTGCGCGCCGAGCCGCATCGCGGTATCGATCGACTCCACCGTGCCGACGCCCTCGTACAGCGTGTAGATCGCCTCGTTGATCATCGGCAGCAGGATGCGGTTGACGATGAAGGCCGGGAAGTCTTCCGCCACCGCGATGGTCTTGCCGAGGGTAGCGACGAACGCACGCGTGGTCTCGAAGGTCGGATCGTCGGTGGCGATGCCGCGGATCAGTTCCACGAGCTCCATCAGCGGCACCGGATTCATGAAATGGATACCGATGAATTTTTCCGGCCGGTCGGTCGAGGCCGCCAGCCGGGTGATCGAGATCGACGACGTATTGGTGCCGATGATCGCCTCCGGCTTGAGGTTGGCGCAGAGCGCGTTGAAAATCTTGCGCTTGACCTCTTCCTTTTCGGTCGCGGTTTCGATCACCAGATCGCATTGGCCGAGCGCATCGATCGACTCCGCCGCCGCGATGCGCTCGAGCGCCGCCTTGCGGTCGTTCTCGCTGATGTTCTGCTTGCTGACCTGACGCGCCATGTTGCCGTTGATCGTCGCCAAGCCGGCGCGAATGCGGTCGGATGAAATGTCGTTGAGCTGGACCGAGTAGCCGGCAAGCGCACAGACATGGGCGATACCGCTGCCCATCTGCCCGGCGCCGATGATACCCACGTTGCGAATGGTCACAGCCATTGTGTCGATCCGATCGATCCCGCGTCCACGCCGCGGTCCAGAACCTTAGCCCAACAGGCCACGAATGGGGAGGCGCAACGTCGTCTCACCGGCCGAGCTTGGCCAATTCCTCCGCCAATTCCGGCAGCACCTTGAACAGGTCGCCAACCAGGCCGTAATCGGCGACCTGGAAGATCGGCGCCTCTTCGTCCTTGTTGATGGCGACGATGACCTTGGAATCCTTCATGCCGGCGAGATGCTGGATGGCGCCGGAAATGCCGACCGCGATGTAGAGGTCGGGCGCCACGACCTTGCCGGTTTGCCCGACCTGCCAATCGTTGGGAGCATATCCGGCATCGACGGCGGCGCGCGAGGCGCCGACCGCGGCACCGAGCTTGTCGGCGACCGGCTCGATGTACTTGGAAAAGTTGTCCCGGCTCTGCATCGCCCGGCCGCCGGAAATGATGATCTTCGCCGCGGTCAGCTCCGGCCGTTCGAGCTTCGACAGTTCCTCGCCGACAAAGCTCGACGAACCCGGATCCTCGGCGGCCGCCGCCGGCTCGACCGGCGCCGCCCCGCCCTCGCCCGCTGCCGGGAATGCGGCGGTCCGCACGGTGATCACCTTCTTGGCGTCGGTCGCGCGCACCGTCTGGATGGCATTGCCGGCATAGATCGGCCGCTCGAAGGTATCGGCCGACACGACCTTGAGGACCTCGGACACCTGCATCACGTCGAGCAGTGCCGCCACGCGCGGCATGACGTTCTTGCCGGTCGTGGTCGCCGGCGCGACCAGCGCGTCGTAGTCCTTGGCGAGCGATACCAACAACGCCGCGACCGGCTCGGCGAGCTGGTGGGCATAGGATGCGGCGTCGGCGAGCAGGACCTTGCGGACCCCGTCGAGCTTGGCCGCCGCCTCGGCGGCGGCACGGCATCCTTCCCCGGCCACCAGCATATCGACGTCGCTGCCGAGCGCCTTGGCGGCGGTGAGGGCCTTGGCCGTGGCGTCCTTGAGCACGGCATTGTCGTGCTCGGCGAGAAGCAGCGTCGCCATCACAGCACCCCGGCTTCGTTCTTGAGCTTGCCGACCAGATCGGCGACGGACGCGACCTTGACCCCGGCCTTGCGGCGCGGCGGCTCGACGGTCTTGAGCACTTCCAGCCGCGGCTTGGTGTCGACCCCGTAGTCGCCGGGCGTCTTTTCGTCGATCGGCTTTTTCTTCGCCTTCATGATGTTCGGCAGGCTGGCATAACGCGGCTCGTTGAGGCGCAGGTCGGTGGTGACGATGGCCGGAGCCTTCAGCCGCACCGTCTGCAAGCCGCCGTCGACCTCGCGCGTGACGACGATCGCATCGCCTTCGATCACGATTTTCGACGCGAAGGTCCCTTGCGGCCAGCCCAACAAGGCCGCCAGCATCTGTCCGGTCTGATTGCTGTCGTCGTCGATCGCCTGCTTGCCGAGAATCACCAGCCCCGGCTGCTCCGCCTCGACCACCGCCCTGAGGATCTTGGCCACGGCGAGCGGCTCGGGTGCGGTGTCGGTCTTGACCAGAATGCCGCGGTCGGCGCCCATCGCGAGGCCGGTGCGGATGGTCTCGCTGGCCTGCGCCGGACCGATGGAGACGCAGACGATCTCGCTCGCCTTTCCCGCCTCCTTGAGCCGCAGGGCCTCCTCGACGGCGATCTCGTCGAACGGGTTCATCGACATTTTGACGTTGGCGAGCTCGACGCCCGAACCGTCCGTCTTGACCCGGATTTTCACGTTGTAGTCGACCACCCGTTTCACGGGCACCAGAATCTTCATGTCCCTTCCTCGGAAAAGCGCGAAAAACCCTAAAGGCCGCGCCGGTCGCGGTCAACGGAGGCCGCGGGCGATCGGGAACCCGGGCCGGCGGCAGCCCGCCGAACCAAATAGCGAAAGATTGGGCCTTCACGCGCGCAAGCCGGGCCGCTACCCTAGGTCGCATCTGGAGGGATGACACTTAGGAATCGTCAGGCGGATTGGGGCTGGGAGGACGATCGATGCGTGGGCGTACCGGAGCGGCAGTCCGCGCCGCCTCCGATTATTATTATCCTGCGGGGCAGACCACGCCGCGCACGGCCTTCATCGCCCAACAGCGGCCGCAGCCGCGGCACTCGGCCTTTCCGGAACTCGATGCGCTGCGCCACAGGCTTCCCGCGGCGGTGCTCGCGCGCGCCGAACGGCGCGCCTCGGCGCTCGGCGTCGGCGCCGACCGCGTGCTCGTCGCCGAACGCGCGATCGCCGACGACGACTACCTGCGCAGCTACGCGACCGCGGCCGGAATTGCGTTCGAGCCGCTCGAGCGCGTGCCGCGCGCGGCCTGCCCGCTCGACGACGACCGCATGCTCGACGCGGTGGCGGCCGGAATTCTTCCGCTCGTGGTACGGGGCGAGTTGATCCATGTGGTGGCGCCGCGCGGCACCGCGGCGCGCAGGATACTGCAACTCGTCCGCGACAATTCCGGCATCCGCTTCCGGTTCCGCGTGACATCGGTGCGGCGCCTGCACCGGTTCGTCGTCGCGCATTGCGGCGCGGCGTTTGGCGCGCGCGCCGCCGACGCGTTGCGGAATGCGGCGCCGCTGCTGTCGGCCGCGCCGGCAACCAGGTCCGCCACCGGACGCTGGTGGGCGGTCATCGCTGCATTCATGGCCGCCGCCTTCATAACCGCGCCCAGCGAGACTCTGGCGGCGATCAACATCGGGGTCTCGGTGTTGTTTCTCGCCTGGATGGTGCTGCGGCTGCTCGGTGTATTCATCCATCTACCGGACACGCCGCCCCTCCTCCCGGTCGCCGATGCGGACCTCCCCGTCTACACCGTCATTGCGGCGATCTACCGCGAGGCCGCCTCGGTTGGCGACCTCGTCCAGTCCATTCGGCAAATCGCCTGGCCGCCGGAGAAGCTGGACGTGAAGCTCGTGGTCGAAGCCGACGACCTGGCGACCCGCGCCGCGGTCGCACGGCTCGATCTCGAACCGTGCTTCGAGGTGATCGTGGCGCCCGCGGCCGGGCCGCGCACCAAGCCGAAAGCCTTGAACGCGGCGCTGCCGTTCGCGCGCGGAACCTTTACCGTCATCTACGACGCCGAGGACCGGCCCGAGCCCGATCAATTGCGCGCCGCGCTCGACGCCTTCCTGCGGCGCGATCATAGCCTCGCCTGCGTGCAAGCGGCGCTGACCATCGACAACACTGCCGACAGCTGGCTGACGCGGATATTCACGGCCGAGTATGCGGCCCATTTCGACGTGCTGCTGCCAAGCCTCGCGGTGTTGCGCCTGCCGCTGCCGCTGGGCGGCTCGTCGAATCACTTCCGCACGGAATCGCTGCGCGCGATCGGCGCCTGGGACCCCTACAATGTTACCGAGGACGCCGATCTCGGCATGCGCCTGGCCCGCCTGGGCTATCGCTCGACGGTGACCGCCTCGACCACCTACGAGGAAGCCCCGGCGCGCTGGCGGCCGTGGCTGCGCCAGCGAACCCGCTGGTTCAAAGGCTGGTCACAGACCTGGCTGGTGCACATGCGCACACCGGCAAAGCTGCTGCGCGAACTCGGCGTCGCCGGGTTTGCGATCTTCCACCTGGTCGTCGGCGGCAACGTGCTCGCAGCACTGGTCTACCCGGCATTCGTCGCGCTCGTGAGCCTGCGGCTGATCACCGGCGAGCCGGTGTACGATGCCGGCGCCGGCGGCCTGCACATGCTGGCGCTGCTCGGCGGCCTGTCTGCCAACGCCCTCGCCACCTTGATCGGACTGGTGCGGCGCCGGCTCTTGTCCAATGCCTGGGTGATCGTGCTGATGCCGCTGCACTGGATGCTGCTGTCGGTGGCGGCCTGGCGCGGCGTGCTGCAATTCCTGCGCGACCCGTATCGCTGGGAGAAGACCGAACACGGCCTTGCCCGCTCGTCGCGGCTGGCGCAGCGGCGGGGTCCGTTCTGATGCGCGGCTCCGCGTCGGTTTCCGCGTGTGTTCGGAAGGTCGCCCGAGCACCGCCGATCCCGGCGCCGCCGGCTCTTTCCGCGAGTCTCCCGGCCGATCGCCCTTCTGTTCACCGGGCAGTGCGTCCTTGCCGATGTCGAAAAATTAATGAAGGATACCAGCGAACACGCACCGTATCTGAGCGGCCAGTCGTTCATTACATCCGCCAACGGCGGGTTTCCATTTCGGGAGCGGGACATCACGCAGGCCGCCGCAGCGGGCATCGATTCAGGAATTGGGGGCAACGATGCGACACTGGAGTGGGATGTTGATTCAGAGCGGAGGCAGCAAGCCCTTCGTTGTTTCCCTCATGGAGATTCTCGCGAACGAATTTCCGTACATCATCTTCAAGATGGGCGGATTCGTCGATCGCGACATCCGCGGCAAGCCGGGCGTGAAGTCATTGCACGCCAGCGGCCGGGCCATCGACATATACCTTGACGTCAAGGAACCGCAGGAGAAGGAACTCGGCAAGCTCCTCTACACAATGTTCAAAGACAGTGCCGCGTCCGCGAACACCGCGCACGTTATTTTCGACGGACTTGTCTGGAGCCCCGCCAACGCCGACCGTTCCACCCACGATGCCGGGGTTCGCGACCTCCACGACGAGCACGTCCACGTCGACTTCGAAACCACCAACATCAACGGAAACGCCCAGCATCTCCTGCCGGCGATCAGTCAGGTCCGTCGTCGCATGGAAGCGCGCTACAAGGAGTGGATGGAAGGCTATTACGGCCCGGCGTTCAACCCGACCTCGAACAATACGCACTTGAGCGCCCTCGAACGGCAGGCGATCTACAACGTGAACAAGGGCGTGACCTCCATGTCGCTCGCACCGGCGTATATGAAGGCCGTGAAGCAGGCGCTCAAATGGCGCGCCGCCGGAAAGCTCCCCGATCCGGCTGGCAGCAGCACCTGAGCGATGCCGCCGGCGGCGGCGCTCTCGCGGCGTTGGCTCTAGAAATATTTCCGCAGGTCGGCCGCCGCCGCCTCGGCGCCGCGCTTGACGTTGAACGGCGCGACGAACTTGCCCTGCTTGTCCATTAGATAGACCAGCGCGGTATGGTCCATGGTGTAGCCGCCGTCCTTGAGCGGCACCTTCTTGGCATAGACCCGATACGCCTTGAGCACGGCCTGGATCGCTTCGGGTTCGCCGGTCAACCCGCGCAGGCGGGGATCGAAGCTCGCCAGATAGTCCTTCATCACCGCCGGCGTGTCGCGCTCGGGATCGACGGTGATGAACAGCGCCGCCGCCTTGCCGGCGTCGGGACCGAGCAGGCGAAACACCTCCGAGACCTCGAACAGCGTGGTCGGGCAGACCTCCGGGCAATGGGTGAAGCCGAAGAACACCAGGAACGGCTTGCCCTTCATGTCCTGGTCGGTGACCACGTTGCCGTTGCCCTCGACCAGACGGAACGGACCGCCGACGGCCGACGCCTGGGTGACCATCGGCCCAGCCCCGCGTCCGGCGATCAGCATGACCGCGCCGAAAGCGACCGCCAAGCCGACCACGAAGGCGGAAAAAATCAAGATGATGCGCGTGGTGCGGGCGGTCATGTGCGGAGGCCTGTCCCGGTCGCGATTAGCATTGGCGCATGGTCTCTTCCGAAAACCATCTCTTCCGAAAGCCGGTTCCCACGCTTCGCGATCATGCGCTAGAAGCAGGCGGCCAGACCGGCGAGAATCATCTCGGTAAAGACCGCGGTCCCATAGTAGCCCCACAGCAGGAGCGCCGCCGCCAGCAGCACGCCGAACAGGCCCGCGACCGCGATGGCGATGCGCGGCGAGGAGCGGTCGGAGGTGGCGATTTCGGTCATCGGCTCATTCCGCGCAGGACGGCTACACCATCAGATAAGGCCGATCATGCCGCCCGGCAAGCCGGACACCGTGCCCCCTGTGCGGGTGCCAATCATGCGCCGACATGAGGCTTGGAGCGGGCGATCGGGATCGAACCGACGACATTCAGCTTGGGAAGGGTTCGTTCATCTCTGATTTCACTTACGTTTTAGTGATTTGGCACTCTTTTGGCACGCGGTTCGATATTTGAAGCGATGGGGCGGTATGAGCGTTCTCAGTGACGTGCGAAAAGCTCCTTCTTATGTTCGCTGCTGTCCAAACCAATTTCATATCCGAGCGAGCCGTATCCCGCGCGTCTTTTCGCCGCCATCCGCGCCAACATTGGGACACGACGATCAACATAGTCATAGATAATGACCTCACGTTTCCCGTCGTGAAGCCTGTGCAGGCGGCCAGCATATTGAGCAAGCGTTCCCCGCCATGAGATCGGCATCGCTAGAAACAGCGTGTCGAGTCGAGGATCATCAAACCCCTCCCCGAGGTATCTTCCAGTTGCAATCAGCAATCGCTCTTCGTGATCAGCGACAGATGAGAGGCGCTCCATCAGAGCGCGGCGTTGCCGGTCGCTCTGACCACCTTTGAGGACGACAACATTTTTGGCAAATTTTTCGAAGCGCTTGGCGAGTAGCGCCAGGTGATCCGAGCGTTCTGTAATGATGACGGGAGAGCGTTTTGCATCGAGAGCGGCAAGGACGTCATCAAAAATCAAAGCATTGCGAGCTTCGTCATTCGCCAACGTACAATAAATTCGCTGAATCGGCAGCGAACTGCCACCCGCTTGTTCGGAAAGTTGAAACGAGGTCTCCCTGATTTGGACACGATGGTGGAACGGCCTTTTGGCCGCTTCGTTCCTCGCGTCAACTCGGAAGCGAACGGGTCCGCACTGCATAAAAATAATTGGATGATGGCCGTCTTTACGGGTGACCGTCGCCGACAGCCCAAGAACAAAGCGCGCCTTAGTTCTTCGGGCGACCAGTTCGAAGCTGATGGCAGACAGGTGGTGGCACTCATCAACGACGAGATGCCCGTAGTCGCCGACGATGTCGTCAACTTCACCCTTTCGCACCAGGCTTTGGATGAGGGCCACATCGACGACTCCGGTCGGCCGGCGCTTGCCGCCGCCAATGGTGCCGATCTTGGCCCGCGGCAGATCGAGGAAAGTGGATAGGCGCTCGACCCATTGATCCATGAGCTGACGCCGATGAACGAGCACGACCGTATTTACCCCACGCTCGGCAATCATACGACTGCCGATGACCGTTTTGCCGAAAGCAGTCGTGGCAGCAAGAACGCCAGTATCGTAATTACGCAGCGCCCCGAAGGCGCGTTCTTGGTCCTCGCGCAACACACCAATAAATCTCACGTCGATGGCGCAGCCTGCCCTACGCTCGTCAGCAAATTCGATCCGAATCTGCAACTCTTCGAGAAGCGCCCGGACCACGTCGAGGCAACCGCGTGGAAGCGCAATGTAATTTTCGGTCAGCTCGGCACATGAGATGATTCGAGGCGTATTGTGCGTCGATAGGCGCATGGCTTGAGCGGCGTAGAATTCTGGATTCTGAAACGCCGCCAGCCGGACAAACTTGGCAACGAGGCCGGCCGGCAATTCGGCTCGGGGCACGTAAATCTGATCGGCGAGGACTACGCGGACTGAGGCGGGTAATACTCCTACGATGACCGACTGCGGGCTACGTCGGGAAGGTGCCCGAAACCATGGCTCGTCCTCTCCTTCTTCCAATGGAAGCGGGACGCCGAGTACTCTGCCTGCGGCACCTGCGCGTTCAACAATGCGATCGAGGCTGTCTCTGGACATACGTTGAACGCCAGCAAGGTATCCCCATTGGTCGGCGTAAGGCGCGAGGTCACGATCGACAAAAACACTGTTCTCATTACGGCGGGCTACTCCCTGAAGCGGTAGCGCAATGAGGTTGCCGAAGCCGCCGATCGGCAGCGTATCCTGGCTTGGAAAGAACCGGTCGTACGAACGAAAGCCGATATCAGGGACCCGCTCCATCGTATCCGTGATGATGAAGGAGCCGAGGCGGCGTGCCGCCGCAGCGGGGACTGGCTCTTGGAAGAAAATCCAAGCATGTGCTCCATTCCCGGAACGGGAACGCTCCAGTGCGCACGGAACGCGCAAGAGGTCGCAAGTTTCTACATAAGCCAATGCGTCGCGACGCCAATCTTCCCGATCAAAGTCAGCCGCCAGCAAGCAGCATATTCCGTCAGGTAACATTGGATAGAGACCCATGACGAAGGGAGTGCCGGCGGATGTCGTACCCCGCAAATGCCGCTCAATCAGATCATCGGAGACCTCGATGAAAGCTTGGTTTGGACACACTGAGCATTTGACACGGGGCTTTTCACATACACCGCGTCGCCATTCGTTGTGACAGGCGGGCGCATAGCCACTCTTGCCAGATTTGGCGTTGTCCCAACGGATCGGAAAAATATCAGTACGTCCGCAAAACATCTCGCGAAATAGCGCAATTTTTTGAGCAATTGTCGAATGTCGATCGACAATACGTCCGACCCGTTCCGAAGAAGCGATGTTCGGACGCGGCATCTCTGGAATCGGCGCCTGTTCCAGCGCTGCGATCTCGGCGGCAATCGCGGTGCGCTCGTCATCCAGTACTTCGATCCGCATCTTCAGTTCGGCAAGTCGTGCGTCGCGTTGTGTCATCGTCTTATTCTGCAAATCTGCGGGCTCGACATCAATTTAACGAAGCTCCGCTTTGCCTTTTGACGCGATAGTAGTCACGTTCAAATATAGCCCACGCATCGAGAGTTGCTCTGCACAACAATGACCCGCAGTCGGCTTATCCGCCATCGTCGACCATCCGGACGCCGAAATGTTCAATTCCACAAGCACGATAGAGGGACGGCAGCAAGCTTGGAGCCGAATGGTACGACGGTATCGCCATCGTAGAGCACGACACCATAGGCGAATTTCGAGCCACAAGCGTCGGCCAGTTTTTTCATTCCGGAAAAGTCGGCTGCCGTTACCGTTGCACTCGCCTTGATCTCGATTCCTGCCACCATTCCATCATCGCGCTCCAACACGAGATCAACCTCGTTTTTTTCCTGATCGCGGAAATGATAGACGGCGAGCTGGAGGTCGGACCATGTCATGAGCTTCATGATTTCAGCGAACACGAAGGTCTCCAAGAGCGCACCAAAAGCGACACGGTTATGCGTTAGCCGATCGGCGGTCAGGCCGCGGCTCGTCGCGAGCAAGCCGGAATCAAGAAAGTGCAGCTTCGGTGTCTTTACGATGCGCTTGATGGCGTTCGTGTGCCAGGGTGCCAGTGACGCTACCAGGAATATCTGTTCCAGGAGGCCGATATAGCGTTGGGCCGTCTTGTAGTTGACGCCTATGCCCTTGCCGAGCTCCGAATAGTTCACCAACTGGCCTGCGTGCTCGGCGAGGAGCCGCACGAATTTCGGCAGCTCAGTCAACTTCTCGACATCCGCAATATCGCGAAGATCGCGGGTCAAAACCGAGGTGAGATATGAGCGTCCCCAATCCTGCCGTCGGCGACCACTTGCGCGTGTCATCGCTTCGGGAAATCCGCCGATGAGGGTTAGTTCAACAAGCGGTTTGCCAATGATGACGTTCTTAGGCTTCGGCAGATGTCTTGCAAAGACGGCGTCGAGAAACGTTGGGCGGCGACCGAGCACCTCAGAGCGCGACAGGGGCAGCAACTTGATCGTTTCCATGCGGCCTGCGAGGCTGTCCGCAACGCGCGGCAAGGTCATGACATTCGCGGACCCTGTCAGCAGGAATCGGCTGGGGCGGTAATCATCGTCGACCGCTTTCTTGATGGCCAGCATAAGTTCCGGGACACGTTGGATCTCATCGATGATTGCAAGATCAAGACCGCGCACGAACGCGATCGGATCGGTTCGGGCTGCTTCGAGCGTCGTCTGATCGTCGAGCGTCAGGTACACCCGCCCGCCATTGCTCATCGACCGTGCGAGTGTCGTCTTGCCCGCGCGGCGAGGCCCGGCAAGAAGAACGACCGGCGTATCGCCGAGAGCTTCGACAAGGCGCCCGCGAATGAAGCGTTTGTACAAGCGAGCCCTCCATTGCCATCCGGCAATTAAGAATATACCCCGTTCACGTCACAACCCGAAAATCCTTTGGGTTGATGACGCAGAAATTGTCGGTGACCGAATCACAGAGGTCGGCCCAATTCCGAGGAACCTTTTCACGCAGGAAACCGAGCGTCG
>Ga0326597_10012007_pt1 | contig 11434 bp, 10 predicted proteins | sample RVTome_12_FD_203789 | JGI IMG/M metagenome (GOLD analysis project Ga0326597, IMG submission 203789) | Soil microbial communities from uranium-contaminated site in the Upper Colorado River Basin, Wyoming, United States - RVT100D185 | ecosystem: Environmental > Terrestrial > Soil > Contaminated >...
GTGTGGACGTGCCGATCGCGTGGAAGGATGGCGGCTCGACGGTCGCAACTGGGAACAGCTTCGCCGCACCCCATGTTGCGGCGATGGTGGCGCTGATCCTGGCGAAGCACCCTGGGCTGACGCCGTTCGAGCTGAAGGCAGTCCTCGCCGCCATCGCTGACAATCCCAGACGGCCAACCCCCAGGGTTCCGAACCGGCCCTAGCGGAGGGCGGGGCGAACCAACTAGCGCGGCGTGTGCTCGCGTCGGTGCAGGCGTTTGATAAGCGCGTGCATGATCGGCACCGCCATCTGGGGGTGGTCCTGCAGCAGCGCGGTGAACTGCCAGGCCACGAACAGGATGCACTCGGTTTCCTCAACGGCCACGACACTCGCCGTCCGCGCGTGGTCCTCGATCAGGGCGAGTTCGCCGAAGAAATCGCCGGTATGAAGCTCACCGGGTGTCGGGTCCTGCTCGCCATCCTTCTCGGCACGTGCATGGCCGCGGAGAATCACGTACAGGGCCAGCGCCGGGGCATCCTGCTTGATGATCCACTCTCCGGGCGCATAGACGCGCCGAGTGCCCGACTCGGCCAGTCGCTTGATGATCTTCTCATCAAGGTCGGCCAGGAGTGGGGCCGCTGCGAGGGTCTGCTCAACGTCCACGGCATCTCCTCCGGTGCGGTCGACGGTGCGGTCGCAGCGTCATCGTAGTCGAGCCCGGCCGTTTCGCATATCCCCGACGGGGACCAGACCGACCGTAGGCTGGCGGCGGTCCGGGTCGACCGACGAGATCGCGCCGAGCCGGGCGCGAGCCGGCAACGCGGAACGGCCACCCGTCACCGGGTGGCCGTTCGATGGCTCAGGGCCGCGCCGGCCCGCGGCGGTTCGCAGGTCAGCGGCCGCTCACCGGGGCGGGAAGCCCAGCTGCCGGGGTGACGACCGGTGCCGTGCGCTCGACCGGAGCCGTAACGGGCACTCGGCTCGCCCACACCAGGCCGAGGCCGGTGAAGAGGGTCAGGGCGCCAAGTCCGCCCAACAGCGCTGCGAAGGCAAGGGCCAGCTGCAGGGCAGAGGCGGTGGTGGTTCCAACGCCGAGCTCTCCGATCAGCCCCAGGGCCGTCGGCGACCAGGCCTGGGTGCGTGCCGCAGCCTCGATCGGGTTCGCGCGGCCGAAGTCCGCGTAGTAGCGGCCGTCAACCTTGAACTCGTAGGTGCCGGCGGGGACGATGTCGCCGTTGGCCGCTTCCATGTCCTTGGTGAAGACAACCGTCTGGGTTCCGTTCAGGACGTGGTAGCTGATCGTGGCCATCTGGTACATGTACTCGCTGGCGGTGTTCACGATCGGGTCATTCGGATCGAGGTCCGCCTTGTTGACCGGATACTTCCAGTCCTCGGTCAGGAGGGCCATGATGCCCGCGGCCTCCTCCGGGTTCTCGCCGCCGAGCTGGCCCTTGTCGTCGTACGCCAGCTTGACATTCTGCTTCTCGCTGAACGCCTGCAGGGAAGCGGCGCCCTCCTGCTGCTTGATGTATGCGAAACCGCCCGCGGCAATGAAGGCGATGCCAATCAGCGCCAGGGCGATTCCCAGAATGCGGATGCGCGGGTTCATCATGATTCCTTTCTCGGAGTGAAGTTCAGTGGGGTCACTGTCGCCGGTGATGCCCATTGAGGGCCCCCGCCGAATGGCCCCTTTCGGCAGGTAGTTCGGACCCCGAGCGCTTGGGCTCACTGACCCCCGGAGGTGGCGCGATGCCGGCTTCGCGTTGGTAGACTTGCCGGCGACATGCCAGACGACCGCATCATTGCCCCGGTGCAGCTGCAGCCGACCCAGATCGAGACGGATCAGCAGTTGCTTCGCGACGAGGACCTGCTCAACGAGGAGCACCTTCGCCGGATGGACCAGGTGCTCCTGCGGCGCAACCTGGACCATGCGCGGATGTTCAGCCGCAAGCTCTCACTCGAGCTCCAGCAGTTCGTTCACCTCTACACGCCGGAGGCCAACGAGCTGCGGCGTCGGATCGAGAAGTACATGGTCATGGAGCGCCTGATCGAGCGCGAGATGGCGCGGCGCCACACCTACTAACCCGCATTTTGTGGACATCCGGTCCCCGCGGACGCCCCGGTGTGGACAACTTGTTGCGCCGGCGCACCAGAGGCACAGACATGGATCACGGGAGGACTGGGCGCGTCAACCTCGAAGCGAGAACGGCTGACTGACGGCTGCGGGGTCAGCCCGGAATGAGGGGGACGGCCACGCCCTCCATCGGCTCGAGCGGGACGGCCAGGACGGCTCGCACCCAGCCGGAGAGCCGCGGCATCTCGAACAGGGTGAAGGTCAGTCCCCTCGCCGTAAACTGGTCCTGATCCCAGCCGTTGAACTCGCGGCGTGCGGCAACCGCACACATCTCGTCATACAGCTCGGGCCAGCCGACGTGCTTGCGGTCGTGGCAGAAGCGGATGAATTCCGCGACATCGGGTGGGGGCGGATCGGCGGGAGGATCTCCCGGCACCGGTCGCGCCAATGACGGCATGGACCGCTGCGACATGGTGGGGCGTGCCTCCGAATGGCAAAGGAAGAAGATTTCCCAGACGGGACCGATGATTCCGACCGACCGAGGATAGGCGCCGGCGCCGAATGGTACGGGTCCCAAACGACGTTGCGAAGGGGGTCTGTCCACCAACTTATCCACATTCGTTTCCACACGAGGGGCGTCGGGTGGACATGCGCGCGGCCGACGGTGGAAAGGTGATCGGCGCCCACGCATCTCAGCTGAGGATCCGCGTTCCCCCCTCGCCAGCCAGCGCTGGTTCCATGTTCTCCGGGTTGGTGATGATCGCCTCTCCGCCGCCGTGCTCGAGGAATTCGATACAGGCCTCGATCTTCGGCGCCATGCTGCCTGACGCGAAATGGGTGCCCTCGGCCAGGTGCGCCTTCGCCTCGGCGAGCGTCAGACGGCTTACCCAGCGCTGCTCCGGGCGTCCCCAGTCGAGCGCGACCCGATCGACCGCGGTCGTGATCATGAACACGTCGGCGCGGATCGTGATCGCCAGCAGCGCAGATGCGAAGTCCTTGTCGATCACCGCGGCGACGCCCCGCAGATCACCGTGTTCGTCGGTGACGACCGGGATACCACCACCGCCCACCGTGATCACGACGAAGTCGTCCCGCAACAGCGCCTTGACTGCCCGCTCCTCGACGATGCGCAGCGGCCGCGGCGAGGCAACCACCCGGCGCCAGCCGCGCCCCGCGTCCTCGCGCACCACCCATCCATCGTGCTCGGCCCGTTGCCGGGCCTGCCCCTCGTCCATGAACGACCCGATCGGCTTGGTCGGATGCTGGAAGGCGGGGTCGGCCGGATCGACCTCGACCTGCGTCACGACGGTGACCGCCTGGCGGTCGATCCGCATGCGTCGGAAGTCGTGTCCCAGGTTCTGCTGCAGCTCGTAGCCGATGGCGCCCTGGGTGTCGGCATCGCACACGTCGAGCGGCACCTCGTGCAGCTCGTGCGCAGCCAGCTCGGAGCGTCGCAGGATGAAGCCCACCTGCGGCCCGTTGCCGTGGCCGATGGCGACGTGCCAGCCGTCCTTGATGATGCGGGCGATATGGCCGCTCGTCTCACCGAGGGCCATGTACTGGTCAGGAACGGTCATGTGCTGAGCGTCCCTGATCAGCGAGTTGCCCCCGATCGCGACCACCAGGGTTGACTTCGCCATCGAGGTCGTCCTCAGCCCATCGTCAGGGCCATCACGGCCTTCTGGGCGTGCAGCCGGTTCTCGGCCTCGTCGTACACGACCGAGTGCGGGCCATCGATCACCGCATCCGTCACCTCGACGTTTCGGTCGGCCGGCAGCGGGTGCATGAAGATCGAGTCCTCCTCGGCGAGGGCGATGCGCCGCTCATCGGTGATCCAGTCGCTGTAGCGCTTCGCGATGGCGGCGCCATCGGCCTCATCCTTGGCCGTCAGGAGCGCGCCCCAGGACTTGGCGTACACCACATCGCTGCCGCGGAACCCGGCCTCGAAGTCGTCCATGAGCTCAAGCGAGCCGCCCGAGCGGCGCGCGTTGTCGGCAGCCGCATCGACAATGTCAGGCATCAGCTTGAACTCCGGTGGATGGACCAGCCGCACGTTCATGCCGTACCGGGTGGCGAGCAGGATGAGGTCCTGCGGCACCGAGATCGGCTTCTGGTAAGAGGCGGCGTAGGCCCACGACACGGTGATCGTCCGGCCGCGCGGGTTGCCGAGCTTCTCGCGGATCGTCATCAGGTCGGCCAGGACCTGGTGCGGGTGATACACGTCGCACTGCATGTTCAACACGGGTACCCGGGAAGCCGCCGCCACCTCGCGGATGTACGCGTTGCCGATCCCCCAGTCGACATGCCGGATCGCGATCCCGTCGTTGTATCGACCCAGGATCTCGCCGATCTCCCTGGCCGTGTCGCCGTGGGCGATCTGAGTGGTGCGGCTCTCGATGAACTGGGCGTGCCCACCGAGCTGCGCCATGCCGGCCTCGAAGCTGGCCCGCGTGCGGGTGGAGCTGAAGAAGAAGAGCATGGCCAGCACGCGGTCGCGCAAGAGCGGGTGGGCAATCCCCAGTGCGCGCTCGCGCTTGAGCTGGGCGGCCACCTCCAGGATCGTGTCGATCTCCTCGGTGGTCCACTCCTGCAGGCTGATCAGGTCGCGCCCGCGAAGCCCCGTCTGCATCGGTTCTGCCTCCTACTCGGCCGCGCCCAGGACGAGGGCCAACAGCGCCATGCGCAGCACCACCCCGTTCGAGGCCTCGACCCAGTAGCGCTGGTGCCGCGTCTCGTCGACATCGGCGGTCAGCTCGTCCATGCGCGGCAGGGAGTGCAGGATGATCGAGCTCCGCTTGGCCCGGTCGCGCATCAGCTGGGCCGTCACGCGATACGCCTCGGGGGTGAGCCCAACCTCGCTGCCGCGCTCGACGCGCGACTGGGTGTAGTCCGCCTGGACGACCGGCTCCATGTAGATGATGTCGGCCTCGCCGATGGCGTCGGCCACCGCCTCGGCCTCTCGGTACGAGACACTCATCTCGTCGAGCTCGGCCTTGAACTCAGGCTTGAGTGCCATGTCGGGCGGTGAGACGACGATCGCCTCGGCGTCGAACTGCGAGAGGGCGTGCAGGATCGAGTGCATGGTGCGCATCCGCATGTCGCCGACGAGCAGGTAGGTCAGCCCGTCGAGGGTCCCGCGCTCGAGCAGGATGGTGTACAGGTCGGTGAGCACCTGGGTCGGATGCTGACCCCAGCCGTCGCCACAATTGATGATCGGGACCGACGACCACCTGGCCGCCTCGGCGGGCGCGCCCTCCTGAAAATGCCGGATCGCGATGACGTCCGCGTATGACTCCAGCATGCGGAAGGTGTCCTTGAGCGACTCCTGGTAGAAATCGCCTGCCCGGGTCATCTTCGCGTCGCTGAAGCCGAGCACCGCTCCCCCCAATCGGTGCATGGCGGCCTCGGTCGAGAGGCGCGTGCGCGTGCTTGGCTGATAGAAGGCGGTGAGCAGGGTCTTGTGCTTGAGCAGGTCGCCGTTGCGCCGGTCACGGGCGTAGGGCCGGAGGTCGTTGGCGACCTCGAAGACCCGGAAGAAGTCTTCGCGGCCAAAGTCCTTCAGGGTGAGGATGTCGCGACCAAGGAAGCTCCTCATGGCGATTCTCCAAGTGATGCGGAACGGCGGCGAATGCCGGTGAAGATGACGGCGACGTGATCGTCTGGACCGATCTCTCCCCGCCGCAGCAGCTGGATCGCGCCGGCCAGGCCGGCGGATCCGGTGTGATCCACGTTGATCCCCGTGTCGGTGATGGCGAGGTGGTTCGCCGCGCGGAGCTCAGCCTCATCGACGATGACCGGCCGTCCGTTGGTGCGGAGCATGCCGCGGACGACGGCCAGCCAGTCGTAGGTCTCGTCGTCCAGGATGCCGCCGGCCACGGAGTGCGGCTCCGTCTCCCACGGCCACATGAACTCGGAGCGGTGGGTGGCCGCCCACGCCAGCTCGCGCTCGATCTCCCGTTCGTCGCGACGGCCGGCGAGCCGCCCGGCCAGCCGCTCGTATGCGCGCGCCAGCGGGAAGGCGCCCTGGGTCTGAACGGCGTGGAACGCCGGCAGGGCGCGGAGCGCGCCGAGCTGGTGCGCCTCGGTGAAGGCCTGGATCACGGCCGAGGCCAGCGCACCTCCACCCACCTGGATGACGACGTGGTCCAGGCGACCGTCACGCACCAGGAGGTCGCTGACCATCTCCCAGCCGAGCGTCTCTCCGCCCTCCACCGCCAGCCCGTTCAGGTTGCCCTGGCAGGTGAAGGCGATCGCGCCGGCGGCCACTGCCGCTCGCAGCCGATCGACCGTCGGGTCGCCGGCCCGGCCCGCGCTGCGCCGACAGGTCGTCAGCTTCGCACCCAGCTGGTCGAGGCGGGCGAGGACCACCGGGTCAGCCTCGGGGGGAATGAATATCTCGAGTTGGCGACCGGCGGCTCGCGCCACCACGGCGGCGGCCAGGGCGGCGTTCCCGCAGCTGGCGATGGCGAGCCGGTTGGCCCTCGAGCCCGCCGCGCCACCGGCCAGCTCGAGCTCGAGCAGCGTGCCGAACAGGTGGCGCGCCTTGTGCGAGCCGGACACGTTGCCGGTCTCGTCCTTGATCCACACGTCGGCGAACCCCAGCGTCGAGCCGAGCGCCGCTGCGCGGGTGAAGGGCGTGACGATGAAGCCGTGCCCATCGACGCGGGCGACGGCGCGGTTCAGGCGCCGAATGCGGCGAGTCACGTCGACGTCGGACGATCCGGCGGCCCGCGCGACGTGATAGCCGTGGAAGAGGGTGCGGTAGCGCACGAACGGGTTGGGGTCAGCGTCGAGCGGGAACGCCAGCCGTGACGGCGCGAGGACGCGGACGAGGATGTGATCAGTATCGTCATCCGGCCTGGCCATCGGGCAGCTCAGCCGCACGGGCTCTTCCGCAGGCAGCTGATAGCCGCAGCCGGAGCAGACGAAGCCGGTCGGCAGGCGGCCCGGGATGGCGCCGATGTCGGGCTCGGTGGAGGTGACGGCGAGCGGGCTCATGCCACCCTCGCCGCGCCGGTGCGTGCGTTGAACTCGTCGATGAGCGCATCCCACGCGGGCAGAACGGCGCGGATCTCGGCCCACGTCTCCTGGCGCCGGCGAGCCTCGAAGTCCGCCAGTGCAACGCCCTGCTGCTCGACCCAGGTGTAGTAGCCCAGGTTGAAGATGCGAGTGCGCTCCCGGGCCGTCAGCTCGAGCACGTTCTCCGGACCGGCGCCCAGGACGTGCTCGCCGTAGGCCTCGCCGGCGGCGATCTCGTCGAACCCGTCTGGGAAGTCGCGCCACACGACCTTGTGGAGTTCCGAGCCATACATCGGGGCACCGTCGGTGGCGACGGTGAGCAGCAGGTCATCCGGCCCGAGCCGCGCGTGGCGTGCGACCTTGATGGCGGCGACCACGTTGCAGATGCTCGACAGGCCAAGGGACGCGAGCGCTGCCAGCAATGGCTGGTCCACGCCGCGCCGATCGGCCAGGAACGCCCGCCCCTCAGCGGTGTTGAAGACCACGTTCAGCTGGTCGGTCGTGCGGTCGCTGACCGCCACGACGTAGTCGCTGTTCATGACGTTATGGATGAGGGGGATGTGCTTGTCGCCGATCCCCTGGATGTTGTGCTCGCCGAATCCGTTCTCGAGCATGGTGGGACACTCGAGCGCCTCGACCGCGACGATGCGCGTGCCCTGCCGCTCCTTGAGGTAGTCGCCGGCACCGAGCGTCCCTGCCGAGCCGCTGGCGGACACGAACCCCCACGGCCGGAGACCGGGCCGCTCGTCGGCCATGGCGAGCGCCAGCCGCTCGATGGCCTGGCCGGTGGCCAGGTAGTGAACCACGTGATTCCCGAATTCGGAGAACTGGTTGAGGATGACGTTTCGCTCGTCCTGCGCGAGGATGGCGCAGCGGTCGTAGATCTCCTTGACGTTGCTCTCGGTGCCCGGGGTGCGGATCACGTCCTCGGGGTCGGAGACCCAGCGCTCCAGCCACTCGAAGCGCTCGGTGCTCATCCCCTCGGGGAGAACGGCCACGCCGCGGCAGCCCATGATCCTCGAGATCGCCACGCCACCGCGGCAGTAGTTGCCGGTGGAGGGCCAGACGGCGCGTTGCGTGGTCGGGTCGAACTGGCCGGTGACGAGGCGCGGCGCCAGGCAACCGTACGCCGCCAGGACCTTGTGCGAGGCGATCATCGGGAAGCGGTCGGCGAGGGCAATCACGATAGGGGCCTCGACGCCGGTGAGCCGGCCAGGCAGCACCAGGTGGTCCGGCAGCGGTTGGCGCGACCGGCGGTCGGCTCCGTTGTGCCAGTGGACCCTGAACAGGTTGCGTGGGTCGGGGGCGTCCGGGTCGACATCGGCCAGGCCGGCCAGCATGGCCGGTGCGACGCTGAACGGGTCAGCCAGCTCAGCGAAGGTCGGCATCACGATCCCGTTCTCGCGGAAGCGTGTGAGCGCGCGCTCGTAGACCCCCCGGTCCACGAGCCCGGTGACGAGCCCAAGACGTTCCATGCATCCCCTTCACGAATGGGGACCGACGGCCCTGTAGGTGAGGACCAACGGCACACCCCCGTTGCGTGCCGTCCTCATAGAGTCGTGAACGGAAGGCCGCAGGGCATAGGGCCACATGGCCCGCGCGTGGCGGGCTGAGGCGACTGAATGCAGCTGACAGTCAACGGGCGGCAGGTAACGGTCGAGGAGAGACCGGGCGAGAGCCTGCTCCGGCTGCTCCGTGAGCAGTGCGGCCTTCGCTCCATGAAGGACGGCTGCGCGCCGGAGGGCTCGTGCGGCGCCTGCACCGTCATCGTCGACGGACGCGCGGTCGTCTCGTGTGCCCAGCCGGCATCCCGCTTCGCGGATCGCGAGGTACACACGCTGGAGGGGCTGTCCGCGGAAGATCGGGCCCAATGGGCGGATGCGTTCGTGCGCGGCGGTGCGTCGCAGTGTGGGTTCTGCTCGCCGGGAATCGTTATGAAGGCCGAGGCACTGCTCGCCCGCACCCCGGAACCCTCACGCGATGAGATCGCACGGGCCCTGGCAGGGAACCTCTGCCGTTGCACCGGCTACGTCAAGGTGATCGACGCCATCGAGGATGTCGCCGCACGGCGCCGCGGGGTCCCGCTGGCCGGAGCACGAGGGCAACCCGGCGCCGTGGGCCGCCGAGTCCCCAGGTACGAAGGGCGGGCGCAGGTTCTCGGTGAACATCCCTTCGTCGCCGACCTCGAGGTGCCCGGCATGCTGCACGGCGCGTTGCGCTTCGCGGATCATCCTCGCGCCACCGTGCGGCGCATCGACATCGCGGCAGCCGAGGCACATCCGGGCGTGGTGCGGGTGGTGACCTGGCGCGATGTGCCAGGCGAGCGGTTCTGTGGCCTCATCGAGCGCGACTGGCCGACCTTCGTGGCCGAGGGGGAGGAGACCCGCTATGTCGGCGATGTGCTGGCCGCGGTCGCCGCAGAGACGCGCTCCGCCGCACGCGAAGCCGCGGAGCTGATCCGAGTCGAATACGAGGTTCTCACCCCGGTGGTCGACCCGGAGGAGGCGCTCCGGTTGGATGCGCCGCGCCTCCACCCGGGCGGCAACCTGCTCTCCACCTCGGTCGTTCGGCGCGGCGACGTGGACGCCGCCATCGCTGGCGCGGCACACGTCGTATCCGACACGTTCCATACACAGCGCATCGAGCACGCCTTCCTGGAGCCGGAGGCGGTGCTGGTCGTGCCGGAGGCCGCGCCGCGCAACGGGGGCGTCCCGCGGCTTCGCGTCTTCTCGCAGGGGCAGGGCGCCTGGGAAGACCGCCGGCAGCTCGCCGCCTTCCTGGCGCTGCCTGAGTCCTCGGTCCGCGTCACGCAGGTCCCCACCGGCGGCGCCTTCGGGGGCAAGGAGGACCTCTCGGTCCAGGCACAGGCTTCGCTCCTCGCCCTCCGCAGCATGCGGCCGGTGCTCCTGGCCCTCTCGCGACAGGAGAGCCTTCGCGTCCATCCCAAGCGCCATCCGATGCAGCTCGCCTACACCGTCGGCTGCGACGCCGACGGCCGGCTCGTGGCGGTTCGCGCCCGGATCATCGGTGACACCGGCGCCTACGCCAGCGTGGGGGCCAAGGTCCTCGAGCGCGCGGCGGGCCACGCCTGCGGCGCCTACCGGGTCGCGAACGTCGACGTCGAGGCTTGCGCGGTCTACACCAACAACCCGCCCGCCGGGGCGATGCGCGGGTTCGGCGTGCCCCAGGTCACCTTCGCCCTGGAGGGGCTCCTCGACGTCCTCGCCGAGCGCGTCGGCATCGACGGCTGGGAGATCCGGTGGCGGAACGCGATGACCGTCGGCGACCGGTTCGGGACCGGACAGCGACTCACCTCGGGGGTGGGCCTGCAGCAGACGCTGCTGGCAGTCCGCGACGCCTACCGGTCCGCCCGTTACGCCGGGATCGCATGCGGTGCCAAGAACACGGGCATCGGGAACGGCATGGCGGAACGAGGGCGCGCGATCCTCCGCCCGGAGGCTGACGGCACCCTCACCCTGTTCCACTCCTGGACCGAGATGGGCCAGGGAATCCACACCGCCCTGGCCCAGATCGCCGCCGAGGAGCTCCAGGTCCCGGTCGAGCGCATCCGGGTCGTGGTCGACACCGAGCACGAGCTCGACACGGGCGAGACGACCGCGTCGCGCGCCACCGTGCTGGGTGGTCAGGCCGTTGTCGACGCTGCCCGGCGCCTGAACCTCGCCCGGGGTGAACGTGGGCTGGAGGCGCTTGCCGGACAGGAGTTCCCCGGCGAGTTCGTGGTCGATTGGACGACCGAGCTGCGCGAAGGCGACCCTGAACCGCGTACCCACCTGGCGTACAGCTGGGCGACGCAGGTCGTGATCCTGGATGACGTGGGGCGACTGGCCCGGGTGGTGGCCGCCCAGGACGTCGGCCGCGCGATCAACCCGCTGGCGCTGGAGGGCCAGGTCGAGGGCGGCGTCCACATGGGGCTCGGCTACGCGCTCTCCGAGGAGTTCGGGGTCGAGGGTGGCGTGCCGGCGACCGATACCCTCAAGTCCCAGAACATCATCCCGGCCGCCGGCATGCCGCCGGTCGAGGTGATCCTGATCGAGGAGCCCCAGGCCGAGGGCCCGTATGGTGCCAAGGGCGCCGGCGAGGCAGTCCTCGTCCCGACAGCGGCGGCGGTGGCGGGCGCGCTGCACGCCTTCGATGGCATCCGCCGCACCCGCCTGCCGATGGTCGATTCGGCGGCCGCGCGCTTCGCGGTGCCGCGTCTCGTGCGCCATGGCCGCGGCGAGCCGCAACCGGTGGGGGCTCCACGATGAACGTGGTCCTCGCGAATGCGACCGTCGTGCGCTCGCTGCACCCGCCCCTGGTGGTCCAGGGTGACGTCCGTGTGTCCGCCGGCCGTGTCGTGG
>Ga0326597_10012008_pt1 | contig 11434 bp, 9 predicted proteins | sample RVTome_12_FD_203789 | JGI IMG/M metagenome (GOLD analysis project Ga0326597, IMG submission 203789) | Soil microbial communities from uranium-contaminated site in the Upper Colorado River Basin, Wyoming, United States - RVT100D185 | ecosystem: Environmental > Terrestrial > Soil > Contaminated >...
GCTGACCTCGTTGATGATGTCCACCTTGATCATGGGGATGGACCTCCTTCTAAGTGCTTCGTATTGTAGACTTACCGCGGAAATGCTGTCAACGGCCGCACCATGATCCCCGTCCCGCGCATCGCCCTGGTCGGACGCCCCAACGTGGGGAAGTCCACTCTGTTCAACCGGATCGTGGGCCGCCGCCAGGCCATCATCGACTCCCGGCCCGGCTCCACCCGCGACCGGAACTACGCCCAGACCTCGTGGCAGGGCGCCGCTTTCGAGCTGGTGGATACCGGCGGCCTGCTGCTCGGCAGCGACGATCCGCTCCTCGGCCCCGCCACCGAGCAGGCCGAGCGCGCCATCGAGGAGGCCGACCTGGTCGTGCTCGTCGTGGATGGCCGCTCCGGCCTCCTACCCGACGACGCCACGATAGCGGCGCGGCTGCGGAAGTCGTCCAAGAAGGTGCTGGTCGCGGTCAACAAGGTCGAAGGCAGCGAGGACCTGCGCAACGAGTTCGCCGCGCTGGGGTTCGACCGCGTCCTAGCCCTGTCCGCTGAGCACGGCCTCGGGGTCGGAGATCTCCTGGACGAGGCGCTTGCCGAGGTGCCGCGGGTCGAGGCCGCCGAGGAGGAAGCCCCGCCCCGGCGCCTCGCGATCGTGGGCCGCCCGAACGTGGGGAAATCGTCGCTCCTCAACCGGTTCCTCGGCGAAGAGCGGGCGCTCGTCTCGTCCATCCCGGGCACCACGCGGGACAGCGTCGACGGCTTCCTGGAGAAGGGCGGCCAGAAGTACCAGTTCGTCGACACCGCCGGCATCCGCCGCGCCCGCCATCTCAAGGAGAACGTGGACCACGTGAGCGTGGTGCTGGCGCGGCGCTCCCTCGAGCGGGCGGACGTGGCGATCCTCCTCCTCGACGCGGTGGAGGGCCTGCGCGAGATGGACGCGGTCATCGCCGGGCACGTCCAGGAAGCGGGGCGCGCGGTGGTCATCGCCGTGAACAAGTGGGATCTGGCCGACGAGAGCGGCCTCAACCAGAAGGCATTCCGGGAGGTGATCGGTGACAAGCTGAAGTTCCTGCCCTGGGCCAAGGTCGTCTTCGTGTCGGCGCGCACGGGCCACGGCTTGAACGCCCTGCTCGACGCGGCCGGACGCGCGTACGACGCGAGCCGGGTGCGGATCACCACCGGCCAGCTCAACCGCATGGTGGCCGAGGCGGTCCGGAAGCACCCCCCGAAGGGAGCGACGGGCAACAAGGAGGTCAAGGTCCTCTTCGGCACGCAGATCGGCGTAAGGCCGCCCACCTTCGCCCTTTCCCTGAACCACCCCGTGGACCTGCACTTCTCCTACAAACGCTATCTCGAGAACAAGATCCGGGAGGCGTTCGGCTTCGAGGGAACCCCGCTGGTCATCAAGGTGCGGACCCGGCCGCACTGAACTTCTGCGGTTTTCCTTGACAGCGCCGCGGGGTACTCATATACTCCCTCAACTTTTCAAGCTAAGTCCCTTTAGGTTCTCAAGTTTTGGGCTGGTCGAACGGCTGCGCATGACCAAGGCCGACATCGCGAGGATCGTCTACGAGCGCCATGGCGGCATTTCCAACCGTGAGGCCGCCCGGCTGGTCGAGATCATCTTCGAGAACATCAAGAGCCGCCTGGGGGATGGGGAGAAGGTCCAGATCACCGGTTTCGGCACCTTCGTGATCCGCGACAAGCGCGAGCGGAGGGGGCGCAACCCGCAGACGGGAGAAGAGATGGTCATCAAGCCCCGAAGGTCGGTGGTCTTCCGCCCGTCGAAGCTGTTCGGTCCCGGCTCCGCGGACTAGCCGCCGCCCCGCCTCCATGGCCGCCGAACACAAGGTCCCCAACAAGCTCTTCTTCAAGATCGGTGAGGTCTGCGAGATCACCGACACCCAGCCCTACGTCTTGCGGTACTGGGAGTCGGAGTTTCCCGCCCTCGCCCCGGCGAAGAACAGCTCCGGCCAGCGAATCTACCGGCGGCGCGACATCGACACCGTGCTGCGCATCAAGCAGCTCCTCTACGAAGAGGGCTTCACCATCGCCGGGGCCAAGAAGCGATTGGAGTCGGAGCTCGCGGGGCGCGTGGTCACGCCCGTGCCTCCAGGCGGCGCCGATGCTTCGGAGATGCCGGTGGACGAGAGCGGGCGCACCGCGCTGCGGCAGGTGCGCGATCAACTGCGCGAAATATTGACTCTCCTGGACCGCAATGGTAAAACTCCCGTTTGATTGGGCCGTCGGGATGTAGCGCAGCCTGGTAGCGCACCTGCTTGGGGTGTAGGTGGTCGCGAGTTCAAATCTCGCCATCCCGACCATTTTCCAGAAGGCTTCACCCCGGCATCATCGCGGAGCCCCGGAAGCGAGAAATCGATCCGGGGCGTTGCTGTCTATGGCCTCACCGGTGATTCTCGTGACGAACGACGACGGGGTCCACGCCCCGGGTCTCAAGGCGCTGGCGTCCGCCCTGAAGGCCCTCGGGACCGTCTATGTCGTCGCCCCCGACCGCGAGATCAGCGCGTGCTCGCAATCCCTGACCCTCAAGCACCCGCTGCGCGCCGAGCGTGTGGCCGACAACGTCTACGCCGTGGACGGGACGCCCGCCGATTGCGTCAACCTCGCGCTGGTGAAGTTGCTGCCGCGGCGCCCCGACCTCGTGGTCTCGGGGATCAACCGCGGAGCGAACCTGGGGGAGGACGTCTTCTACTCCGGGACGGTGGGCGGCGCGCGGGAAGGGACGTTTTTCGGGGTCCCCTCGTTCGCGGTGTCACTCGCGGCGCGCGCGGAGGCCGCCTTCGAGCCCGCCGCCGGCTTTGCCGCCCGGCTGGCCACGGTCGTCTTGTCCAAGGGGCTGCCGGAGCGGACCCTGCTCAACGTCAACGTCCCTCCGGGGACGCCGGTGGGTGCGGTGATCACCGCGCAGGGCCGGCGGGAGCACGAAGGAACGGTTTTCGAGGGGCTCGATCCGCGACGGCGCACCTACTACTGGATCGAAGAGGGGACCGACAACTGGCTGTCCGACGAGATGTCGGACATCCACGCCGTCCGCAAGGGGTTGATCTCGGTGAGTCCGCTGCACACAGACACCACGCATCACGCGGTGCTGCCCGCCTTCCGCGCGTGGGAATCGCTCCTTATCGAGGGGAGGGGCCCTACAGTCGAGCCCCTCCCACACCCACCCCAGCGCGCTACGCCGAAGTGAATTCGGCTCCGCGCGCGTCCTTCTTTCGAACTTTCGAACCACCGGGGTGCGTGCTAAAGTAACCGTCGCCCGTCGGGGCGTGGCTCAGCCTGGCTAGAGCGCGTGGTTCGGGACCACGAGGCCGGAGGTTCGAATCCTCTCGCCCCGACCAACTTCATTCCTTGCCGCACCAGGTGCCCTGATCCGGGATTACGGTTGCACTCGGGCGCCGATGCATCCCGGCTCGGCGCTCTCGAGTATTCCCGGACCCGGGCACCAAGGCCCCGCGAGGGGCCTTTCTTCGTCCCTGCTAAGATGGCCGTGAAATGCGGTTGGGAATCGACTTCGGGACTACGCACACCGTCGCCGCCGTGGTGGACCGCGGCAACTACCCGGTGGTCTCGTACGAATCGGGAGACGCGGTGCCGTCGCTGGCCGCGGTGCGCGGCTCGGACGGAACCGTCCGCTACGGCAACGACGCGGCCGCGGTCGCGCGGGATGCGGACTGGACGGTCCTGCGGTCCTTCAAGCGCATCCTCGTCGAGGCCGGCCCGCAGACGCGCGTGGAGGTCGGCGGGCGCTCGCTGCTGCTGGCCGACCTCCTGGCCGGGCACTTCAGCCGGCTGCGCGAGGAGATCGTGTCGCGGTCGAACGCGGGAGCGCGTGACGGCGAGCCGCTCGAAGTCGCGGTGAGCGTGCCTGCCAACTCCTCCAACGACCAGCGCTTCCTTACCCTCGACGCCTTCCGGCGCGCCGGCTTCGAGGTGCTGGCGCTGCTGAACGAGCCGTCCGCCGCCGGGTTCGAATACGCCCACCGCTTCCGCAACACCGTCTCCAGCAAGCGGGAGTACGTGCTGGTCTACGACCTCGGCGGAGGCACCTTCGACTGCTCGCTCATCCACATGGCCGGCCTGGTGAACGAGGTGATCACGAGCGCGGGCGAGCCCCGCCTCGGCGGCGACGATTTCGACGAGGCGATCCTCGAGCTGGCCCTCTCGCGGTCCGGCCGGAAGCGCACCCCGCTCCGCGAGCAAGAGCGGGCCCAGCTCCTGGAGGAATGCCGGATCCAGAAGGAGTCGATCGGGCCCAACACCCGCCGCATCGTTCTCGACCACGACGCGCTCGGGAAGGAGCCGCTCGTACTGCCGGTGGACGCCGTGTATGTCGCGTGCGCGCCGGTCGTGGAGCGGACCATGGCCGCGTTGGACGAGGTCATGCGCGATCCGCGCCGCGAGCAGAACGCGGTGGGCTGGAACGAGCTGGCCGGCCTCTACGTGGTCGGAGGGGCGAGCAGCTTCCCGCTCGTCTACCGTCACCTCCGCGAGCGCTTCGGACAGAGCCGCGTGCGGCGCTCGCCGCATCCCTTCGCGGCGACGGCGATCGGGCTCGCGAACTTCCTCGACGAGGAAGCGGGTTATGAGCTGTCGGACGCGCTGACGCGGCACTTCGGGGTCTGGCGTGAAGCCGACCTCGGGCGCGAGGTCGCCTTCGACCCCATCTTCAACAAGGACACGCGGCTGCCGCGCCTCGACGAGCCGCCGCTTCTAGCGGTGAGGCGTTATCGGCCGGCGCACAACCTCGGCCACTACCGGTTCGTGGAGTGCGGCAAGCTGCGCGAGGGGCGGCCGGACGGAAACCTCGCCCCCTGGGACGAGATCCGCTTCCCGTTCGATCCCGCGCTGCGCGGCCGGGGCGACCTGGCCGAGGTCGCGGTGCGGCGCCTCGACGGCCCGGGACCGGAGATCGAGGAGCGCTACCAGTGCACCGCCGCCGGCACCTTCGAGGTGACCCTCGCCGTGCTCGACGACGGCTTCTCGCGGACGTATCACATCGCGCGCCCCGCCCATTCCAACGGCGGGTGATGGCCTCCTACCGTTATCTCGTGCGCGGCCGCGTCCAGGGCGTGGGCTACCGCTACTTCGTCCTGCGGGAAGCGGAGGGGCTCGGGGTGTCGGGCTTCGCCCGCAACCTGCCCGACGGATCGGTCGAGGTGGTCGCCGAGGGCGACGATCCCATGCTGCAACAGCTCGAGGAACGGCTGCGCCAGGGGCCGTCGTTCGCGAAGGTCGCCGCCGTCGAGCGCGTGGAGGTACAGCCGCGAGGTGGCCAGGGCTTCCATATCCGCTAGCGCTCGCCGCGTGCTGCTAGACTCTGGCGCCATGAGCCTCGAGTCCGGCGCCGAGTCGTTGAAGTCCTTCATCCGCGACGTGCCCGACTTTCCGAAGCCGGGCATCGTCTTCAAGGACATCACCACGCTGCTGAAGGATCCCATCGCCTTCCGCCGGTCCCTCGACCTGTTCACCGTCTTGTGCGGCGACCGCCCGGTCGACGCCGTGATGGCCATCGAAAGCCGGGGGTTCATCCTCGGCAGCGCGCTGGCCGACCGCCTGGGGGTGGGGTTCGTGCCCGTCCGCAAGCCGGGCAAGCTGCCGTCTCGGACCATCAAGTGCACGTACGACCTCGAATACGGCACCGACTGCCTCGAGGTCCACGAAGACGCGTTCGCGCGCGGGCAGCGCGTGCTGGTGGTCGACGACGTGATCGCCACCGGGGGGACGGCCCGCGCGGCGGGAGAGCTGGCGCGGCAACTGGGGGCGACGGTGGCCGCCTACGCGTTCCTCGTCGAGCTCGGCTTCCTGAACGGCCGCGCGAAGCTGGAGGGCGCCGAGGTCCTGAGCCTCATCCGCTACTGACGCGGGGGCGAACCGATCGGATATGTTATTCTCAGCGCTTGAAAGGCGGCGGTTTTTCGCGCCCGTAGCTCAGCAGGATAGAGCAGCGGTTTCCTAAACCGCAGGTCGCCCGTTCGAGTCGGGCCGGGCGCACCACCTGGGCGAAACGAAGCATGAAGAAGGAACTGAAGAAGCAGATCAAGCAGGACGAGCTCCGCACGGGGTTCGAGCACGCCGCGGTCTGGGCGTCTGCCCATCGCGACGAGGTCCGCGTCACGGCGATCGTGCTGGCCGTCCTGGCGCTGGCCGCGGTCGGGCTCGGTTCCTATCGGTCCCATCAGCAGGCCTCGGCGGAGAAGGCGTTCGACGAGGCGCTCACCATCTTCCACGCGCCCGTGGCCGGCGAGCCGGATGCCGCCCAGGCCGGCGGCACGGTCTACGCCACCGCCGCCGAAAAGCATCAAAAGGCCGCCGTCGCGTTTGCCGACATCGCGAAGCGCTACGGCTCGTCGCCCACGGGCCGCCGCGCGCGTTACTACGCCGCGCTGGCGAACCTGGAGCTGGGCAAGATGGCGGAGGCGGAGGCGGAGCTGAAGGAGTTGGCCGCAGGCGGCGAGGACGCGCTCGTTCGGGGGCTGGCCCGCCTCGCCCTGGCCGACCTCCATCGCAGCAACGGCCGCTGGGATCTGGCCGTCGAGGGGTATCGGAAGATCGTGGACGACGCGGGCTCGGCCGTGCCGCGCGACCATGCGCTCATGCGCCTCGCTTCGACCCTGGAAGAGGCGCAGCGGGCGCCCGACGCGCTGACGAACTACCGCCGCCTGATCGAGGAGTTCCCGTCCAGCGTCTACCTGACCGACGCGAAGCGCCGGCTGGAATACCTCGGCGGCCGGGGCTAACGCGACGGTGAAGAAGCGCACCGCCTGGGTCCTCGTCGCCGCGGTGGCGGCGGTCGCCATTGGAGCCGCCGCCGTGGGCGCGCTGGCCCTGCTGTTGCGCGGGCAAGGGTCCACCCCGACCTGGGCGGGCAAGAGCTATCTCTACCTGAACCTCGACGGCGAAATCCCGGAGCAGCCGCCCGTCGAGCTGCCGAGTTTCCTGGAGCGCCGGCCCCCGACGCTGCGCACGCTGGTCGGCAGCATCGATCGCGCCGGGACCGACGCCAAGGTCGACGCGCTGGTGCTGCGGGTCACCTTCCTGCCCGATGCCGGGTGGGGCAAGGTCCAGGAGCTGCGGGACGCGATCGCGCGCTTCCGGAAGTCCGGCAAGCCCGCGTACGCCCATCTCGAGTTCGCCGGCAACAAGGAGTACTACCTCGCCACGGCATGCTCGAAGATCTACGCCGTCCCCAACGCGATCCTGGACGTCTCCGGTCTCCGGTCCGAGACCACGTTCTTCGCCAACACCCTCGACAAACTCGGCGTGCAGGCCCAGTTCGAGGGGGTCGGGAAGTACAAGAACGCGCCGAACCAGTTCACCGAGACCGGCTTCACCGAGCCGCACCGCGAGCAGATGGAGGCGCTCCTCGACAGCGTCTACGAGGAGTACGTCGCCGGCATCCGCTCGTCCCGCAACACGAGCGCGGACGAGACGCAGGCCGTCATCGACGCCGGGCCCTACGACGGCGCCACCGCGCTCAAGGCCGGGCTGGTCGACGAGCTGCTCTACGCGGATCAGCTCCGCGACCGGCTCAAGGACTCGGAGAGCGTCACCCCCGGGCGCTACGCGAAGAGCTCGTCAAGCGGGTTCGGCTTCGACCGCCGGCCCAAGATCGCCCTCGTCTACGCCGTGGGCGAGATCGTCGGCGGGGAGAGCCAGGGCGGCCCGTTCGGCGGCCAGATCGCGGGCTCGGACACCGTCGCCGCGGCCTTGAAGCAGGCCCGCGAGGACGACTCGGTGCAGGCCATCGTCCTCCGCGTCGACAGCCCAGGCGGGTCGGGCACCGCGTCGGACGTCATCTGGCGGGAGGTCGTGTTGGCCCGGAAGGCCAAGCCCGTGGTCGTTTCCATGGGCGACGTCGCCGCGTCCGGCGGCTACTACATCGCGATGGCCAGCGACGCGATCGTCGCCCAGCCGAGCACGATCACGGGCTCCATCGGCGTGTTTGGCGGGAAGTTCACCCTGAAGGGCCTCTACGAGAAGATCGGGATCACCAAGGAGATCCTGACCCGCGGGCGAAACGCTGACCTGTTCTCGGAGTACCGGCCGTGGGACGACGAGGAGCGCGCCAAGTTCCGCGGGCTGATGGTGTCGTTCTACGGCGAGTTCATCAAGAAGGCGGCGGAGGGCCGGAAGAAGTCCTACGAGGACGTGGACGCCGTGGCCCAGGGCCGGGTATGGACGGGCAACGAGGCGCTCCGCCACGGGCTGGTGGACAAGCTCGGCGGCCTCGACGTCGCGGTGGGGCTGGCCAAGGAGCGGGCGAAGATCGCCCAGGGCCAGGACGTGAACCTCGTGGTCGTCCCCGAGCGCAAGGGGTTGTTGGAGACGATCCTCGAGCGGCAGGAAGAGGAAGTAGGGGAGTCCGTGATGCTGCCCCGCGAGATGCGGGACTTCCTCCGCTGGGCGCGCTACCTGGGCGACGGCCAGCTCGCCGCCCGCCTGCCCTTCGACCTCAAGATCAGGTAGCACCGGTCACCGTCCCTCGTTCCCTGTGGGATACGGGCGCGGCCAGAGCGCGCGGGGAAACCGAGGACGCTTTCGCGCGCCCTTCCGCGCGAGCTTTCTCCGACGCGCGCCCGTTTCAACGCAACGATTTCCTCGTACCACCGGGCTGGGTTCGAGAGCACGGACGAGCGTTGCCAGGCGCGAGTGGTCGCGTTACGCGAGCGACGAGTAATCGACGCGCGAGTACTTCCTTCTTGCTGATCGCGGGGTGGGGGTCCCCGCGGACGTATTCGATGAAGACACATTGCGCCAGGCGAAGCCTGGGGAAGGGGGAAGGGATGACGTAGCGATCTACTGAAACCTTCCGAAGTGGACCCGGCGGGTGTGAGTCCTGCACGGCAAAGGCTGGCCACCAGCCGGAAGCGAGTCTTGCGTGGCGGTGGGGCGACCCACCCTGCGAAGCGTAGACAGCGAGCGTGTGCGCCGTGTGATTGAGCCTCGAAAGCATTTAGTCGAGGGAGCCGACGCGGTTGTGTTAGGCGCGGCAGCATCGAGGCGCTGAATTGGCCGGGCGCCGAGATCCCTCCGGGGTCTGAGAGCGAGGCGCGCACGCAAGGGTCCATCCAGGAACCTGGGAGGCCCCACCGTCCCCGCGGGAGCAATGCCGGATGGGCCACCGGCGAACAAGGGTCCAGGCTCACGGTCGCAGACGCCGGCCGCTGTGAGAGCGAATGACGGGCGCCAGCCGCGGTACCGCTGAGCGAAGGCAACGAAGCGAAGCGGGAAGGGCGATGGGGAGTCGGAGCGCCTTTGTAGTACCTGCGAAGCGGGGGGACCGACCCGAGGGACCCCGTGGAGGGAAGAGGGGCGCCGGGACACGGAGCTGCTGGAGGGAAAGATCACGGGAACGCCGATTTCCGATAGGGTCTCAACGAAACTACAGCGGATAGCGATGCCGGCGCGAGAGGCGCCGGAGCGGGCCTTCTTGAGCTTGGCCCATCACATCGACCTGGAGTTTCTGCACGAGGCCTTCCGTCGCACACGCAAGGACGCGCTACGGGTGTGGACGGTCAGACCGGCAAGGAGTACGAGGAGCGGCTGGAGGATAACCTCCGCTCGCTCCTCGACCGCTTCAAGTCGGGCGCTTACCAGGCACCCCCAGTGCGGCGCACTTACGTGCCCAAGGGTGACGGGAGCCAGACCAGACCCATAGGCATACCCACCTTCGAGGACAAAGTGCTTCAGCGAGCGGTGGCCATGGTGCTGGAAGCCGTATACGAGCAGGACTTCCTTCCCTGCTCGCACGGCTACCGACCGGGCCGGTCGGCGCACAAGGCCCTGGCGGAGCTTCGACAGAGAGCGACCGCCCAGGGCCACCCGGCAGCGCGTCCGAGGAGCGAGATGGAGCGCGCACCCGAGCGCCGCTCCACGGCCATCGTGCTCTCGGCGCTAGCTGCCGTACTGTTGGCGGAGGTGCTGGGCCCAGACCTTTCGGGAGTCGTGGTAGCTGCCGCCGTGGACCCGTTTGAACGCCTCGTCCACGTCGCCCGTCTCGCCCATCGCGCGCAGCAGGTCGTTGATCCCGCCCATTCCGCGGGTCGCGATGAGGTGCTCGACGTAGGACAACGCGGCCAGGTAGAACCCGCCCACGCCCCCGAGGCGCCCGTCGGCGAGCCCGGCGAGGAACCGCGGGCTGTAATCGCTGGCCGACCGCTTGCCCTCCATGTACTGGGCCAGTCCCTCGTGCACCTCGCGCGGGGCGACGCCTTTGCTCCGGTCGTTGACGAAGGCGTGGGTCAGCTCGTGGATCAGCGTCGCGTCCATGTACGGGGTAAGGCTGGACGTCAGCCCGCCGATGGGAATCCTGATGCGCCCGTCCATGCCGTCGAACACGCCGCCCGACCACGCCGGCGCGCCGCTGGCGTCGAAGTACCCCTGGCGCGAGAAAAGGATCACCGGGATCGCGTTCGGCGGCTGATGGTCCAGGGCGCGGGCGAGCGTCGCGTAGTGCCGCTCCAGCGCCCGCAGGATCTCGCGTCCGACGTCCTCGTGGGCATCGCCGTCATAGCGGACGTGGAAGTGCGAGAGCTGCCGCTCGGCCATGCCCCTCTCGTCTTCGAGCCCCTTCTCCACTCGCGCCAGCAGCGCACGGGTCTGCGTGTCGTCCTTGATCTCGAGCGCGGAGCGCAGCACCTCCGCCGCCTCGCGGTTCCGGTCCAGCCGGAGGAGCGCGTAGCCCAGGTGCTGCCACATGCCGATGTCGTGGCGATTGATGGCCAAGGCCGCCCGCGCCGCGGCTTCCGCGCCCGTCCAATCGCCGGCCTCGATCAGGGTCTCCACCAGCACGACCAGGGGCCGGGCGCTCGCCGGGTTGACGACGGCGGCACGGCGGAGATGGGCCGCGGCCGCGGGGTAGTTCCGGCGCGTCCGCTCGTTCTGGGCCGCGCTCATCAGGACCGTTTGCAGCAGGTCCTTCAGCACGGCCTCGTCGGGATGGGCGGCGAACAACTGCTCGGCGCCGGAGACGTCCGAAGCGGCCATGGCGCCGCCACGGGCGAGGTGCCGCACCAGGGCCTCGGCCTGGAGGCGGTCGGCTTCGGAGAGGCCCTTCACCTCGGCCTTGATCTCGGCGGCGCTGGGCGGCGGCGAGTAGGGGAGCGTGATGGCCGGGGGCGCTGGGGCGGCGACGACATCCGCCATCGGAGCCGGCGTGGCCGCCGGTCCCGCCGCCCTCGTCCGATCCCGCGAAGACTTCCGCCCGATGGCGAACGAGAGGACGAGCGCGATCACGCCGACCGCGTACCACCATCGACTCACGCCGGGGCGTTCCGATCGAGCACTCTCCGTCTGCGGGGTGTCCGTCGTCGTGGGCTGCGCGTGCCAGCGATCGATGCGCCCTTCGCGCGCACCCATCGGGCGGGCCTTGGCCACGATCACGCCACAGCGCGGGCAGGCCGGCGTCGTAACCTCAGAGGCGC
>Ga0326597_10012009_pt1 | contig 11434 bp, 11 predicted proteins | sample RVTome_12_FD_203789 | JGI IMG/M metagenome (GOLD analysis project Ga0326597, IMG submission 203789) | Soil microbial communities from uranium-contaminated site in the Upper Colorado River Basin, Wyoming, United States - RVT100D185 | ecosystem: Environmental > Terrestrial > Soil > Contaminated >...
GCTCCTCCAGCCCTTCCCTCAGCTCGTGCAGCTCGTTGCGGTAATAGTTGCCGCCGATCTCGTCGATATAGTTCTGCGGCACGTCGAAATATCGCACATAGACATTCGGGAACATCAGCTTCCACATGCCCGACAGGTTGCGGATGACGTCGCAGATGGAGGGAAACAGCATGCCGTCGACGAAATCCAGCCGTCCCGACACGCCGAGCTCGACGGTCGAGCGCGGGATGCGGCAGATATAGCTCTGATAGTAGGCGTCGCCGTGGATCACCTCGAGCTGGTCGCCGCCGCCGAGAATGCCGAGCGGCAACATGCCGGCGGCGTGGATGACCTCGCGCGGCACGTAGATCGGCATGTAGCCGACGACCTTGCGTCCGGGCTTGGCATCCTTCCATTCGCGCGCCGCCTTGAAATGCAGATCCTCATACAGATCGAAGCAGCGTTCGTTGATCTTGTCGATGGCGGACATGGCTAGCGGTGCTCCCATTTGGCCGGGCGTTTGGCAATAAAGGCCTGCAGGCCCTCGAGCGCGTCGCGGGTCGACATGAGGCTGTCGAGATAGAGCTTCTCGACAGAGGCGAGGCGCTCTGCAAGCCGTTCGGCCAACCCGATGCGTACCGCGCCGACCGCATGGCGCAGGGCGGCGCCGGAAAGGCCGGCAAGATGATCGTCGAACCAAGCAACGGCCGCCGCCTCCGGGTCGTCGGCCGCCGCATTGGCAAGGCGGATGGCGACGGCCTGGCTGCCGGGGATGCTGCGGCCCGAGAACAACAGCTCCTCGGCGACGGCGCGGCCGACCCGCTCCGGCATCAGACAGGAGGCCGCCGGCGCGAACACGGCGAGCTTGATTTCCGGCTGGCCGAGCATGGCGTCGGGGGCGACGAACATGAGATGACCGGCCATGGCGACCTCGAGGCCGCCGCCGAGACATTGGCCGCGCACCGCCACCAGGATCGGGATCTGGCTCTTGACCATGCGCAGGATGAGCGCGTGGAGGCCGCGCAGCATCGCCGCGCATTGACCGGGAAGATGTTCCTCGACGCTGGCGCCGAAGGAAAAATGTGGCCCCTCGGCATCGATCAGAATGGCGAGCAAGCCAGGATTGTCGCCATGGGCGCTCAGGGCCGCTTCGAGGGCAGCGACCATCTCGGCGTCGATGATGTTCGCCTTCGGCCGGTTCAGCCGCAGCCGCAACAGCCGTCCCTCGCGATCGGTCCAGACCTTCAGCGCTTCGCTCATTCGGCGGCTTCCTTGACCCGCGGCATCACGCTCTCGGTCAGTTCCGGCGACCACGGCGTGCCCTTGGCGAGCGCCTGGCGCAGGCCGATGAAATCGATCTCGCGGCCGGTCTCCTTGGTGCCCTCGTTGAAGGCGCGGAATCCGGCCCGCGCCTCGCTCATCATGTTCAGCGCCAGCCAGGCGCGCGAATCCTCCTTGTTTCTGTTCCACGCCTCAAGCTTCGGTTTCCTAAGCTCTTCCAAGGACTTGGTGATGCAGTCCGGGAACGTGGTCAGCAGCTTGGCACACAGCTCGTCGACCTTCTCATCGAGCATCGACAGATCGACCGTGCCGCTCTTGATCAGCGCCCTACCCTTTTTCAGCTCCTCCCCGGTCTTCATCGTGCCGTAGGCGACGCGCCCCCACTCGTCAAACAGGCGATCGGTGACGACCGTCGGATTGGGCACGAACTTGCCGTCGACCTTCAGCGCCGGAACGACATCCATGATGATGCCGAGCTGATAGGCCTGGTGCGCCGTGAACGGCTCGCACAGAAGCCCTGAGACCATCGCCTGCTCGCAGCCGATCATGACCGGCAGGAAGTCGGTCGCACCGCCGATGGCGGCCGAGCCGTGCTTCGGGCCCGCCTGACCGAACCTGGCCAGGTCCTGGGCGATGGAGAAGTCGCAGGCCATGCCGATTTCCTGGCCGCCGCCGATGCGCATGCCGTTGACGCGGCAGATGACCGGCTTGTCACAGGCCAGGATTGACGACACCATGTCATTGAAAAGTCTCATATATTGTCGGTATTCCTGCGGGTTTCCGGCGTAATATTCGGCATATTCCTTGGTGTTGCCGCCGCTGCAGAAGGCCTGGTCACCGGTGCCGGTAAACACCACCGCCACGACGTCGCGGGCAACCGACGCGTCGCGGAAGGCGTGGATGACGCCCTTGACCATGTGGGTGGTGTAGGAATTGTACTGTTCCGGATTGTCGAGCCTGATCCAGGCATTGTAGATCCCTTCGACAACCTCTCCGTCGGCGGTCTTGGCGGGGCGCTTCTCGAACACAACGCCCGGAACCACCAGTTCGCAATGAAGCGTGTGATCAATCAGTTTGTCCGGAGCGGTCTCGCGCGCCACCTTTGCCGTATCCGCATTCATCTCTTTCAACTCCTCCTGAACCTGTCTTAGCTACCGGCACCAGCACCACGCGGCGCTTCGCGCGGCCGCGGTCACCATCCATCCATGTGCTGGTTCCGACATGGCTGGCCTTCATCTCCCATCTGTATCAGCCCGGCTTTGATCTGTCTCAAAGGCCTCGGTGACGGCTTGGTTTACCCGTTTTCCAGCAGGCCCGGATGCGACGTGATGGGCCTTGACAGCGCTAAGGTCAGTTAATATCGTATAATCGTACTGGAATACGAAATTAAGTCAACCCATCTCGCGCGGACCGGCGCCGGGACCAAGCGACAAGAGGGGCGAACGCACCGTGACAAATCAGCGCAATACCGTCTCCAGCCTGTCGATCGCCGTCACCGGAAGCGGCGGGGCGGGCGTCATGACGGCCGGCGGATTTCTGCTCGAAGCGGCGGCGAAGGCCGGCTGGTATGGATTGCAGACCCGCTCGGTCGGGCCGCAGATCCGCGGCGGCGAGGCGGCCGCGCTGTTGCGCCTGTCGACCCGCCCGGTTGAGGTTCAGTCCGCCGCCTTCGACCTGCTGTTCGTCGTCGATTGGCTCAATTTCGACCGCTTCGCGGCCGAGATCGAGTTGCGCAAGGACACGCTGGTCATCGCCGACCCGGCCTCCGGCGAGATCGCGGACGCGGTCACGGCGTCCGGCGCGCGGGTCATCGAGATGCCGGTGAAGGAGATCCTCGAGGCCATCCCGGGCGGGCGGCCGAACATGTTGGCGCTCGGCACCGTTGCCGGCATCGTCGGCCTGCCGATGGACACGATTTTCGACCTCATCGAAGAACAGCTGGGTTCCAAGGGCGAACACGCGGTCTCCTCCGGCAAGGTCACCGTGGAGGCTGGCTACAAGTTCGCCGAGACGCTTGGGGGCGCGCCGCGGCTCGGCGAGCCCACGCCGGCCGCCGCCGGGCGCTGGCTCATCACCGGCAACGAGGCGGCGGCCCTCGGCGCGGTCCGCGGCGGCGTGCGTTTCGCCGCCGCCTATCCGATCACGCCGGCGACCGAAATACTGGAATGGTTGTCCCCGTCTCTTGCCAAGGTCGGCGGCGCGCTGGTCCAGGCCGAGGACGAGCTTGCTTCCATCAACATGGTCATCGGCGCGTCCTATGGCGGCGTCCCGGCGCTGACCGCGACTTCCGGACCGGGGCTGGCGCTGATGACCGAAGCGATCGGCCTTGCCACCGCCGCGGAGGTGCCGCTGGTGGTCGTCGACGTGATGCGCGGCGGCCCGTCGACCGGGATTCCCACAAAGTCGGAGCAATCCGACCTCAACATCGCCGTCTACGGCCTGCACGGCGACGCCCCGCATGTGGTGGTGGCGCCCTTGTCCATCGCCGATTGCCTGTTCACCACCCAGTGGGCCGTGCATCTGGCCGAGGCGATGCAGGTCCCAACCATCGTGCTCTCCGACCAATTCATCGGCCAGGCCAAGGCGGTGATCGATCGCCCCGCGGAGATCACTTTTCTCGGCCGCCGCGAGCGCGCCGAGAACATTTCCGGCGCCTATCACCGCTACGCGGTGACCGCGTCCGGCGTCTCGCCGATGGCCATTCCCGGCACGCCCGGCGGCCAATACACAGCCGACGGGCTCGAGCATTCGCCGCGCGGCACCCCTTCGACCCGCGCCGAGGACCATATCGCCCAGCTCGACAAGCGCCAGCACAAGGTTGACGCTTTCGATTTCGGGAACATTTGGGCCGAGATCGACGGCGAGGGAGATCTCGCCGTGCTGATCTGGGGCTCCTCGACCGCGGCCGCCCGCGAGGCGGTCGAGATGGCGCGCCAGCGCGGCGCCGCGGTCAAGCTCATCGCTCTGCGCCTGCTGGCGCCGTGCCGGCCAGAGGCGATGCGCGCGGCGTTCGCCGGCGTCGACAGGCTATTGGTGGTGGAACAGTCTCACTCCGGACAATTCATGAACTATGTCAGGGCTCATTACGACCTGCCCTCCGAAGTGCGCGGCTTCCGCCACCCCGGCCCGCTCACCATCAGTCCGACGGAAATCCTGAACCGCATCGAGGAATGGAGCTGATCCCGTGACCGCACAAACCGCGCCCGTTCTCAAGGCCAGCGATTTCAAGTCGGACATCAAGCCGGTCTGGTGCCCCGGCTGCGGCGACTATCACGTTCTCCTGTCACTGACCCGGGCGCTGGCAGCCCTCGGCCTGCAATCGGAGAATGTGGCGGTCGTCTCCGGCATCGGCTGCTCCTCGCGTATCCCCGCCTATCTCAACTGCTATGGGTTCCACGGCGTGCACGGGCGCTCGCTGCCGCTCGGCACCGGCCTCAAGGTTGCCCGACCGGACTTGACCGTCATCGTCGCCGGCGGCGACGGTGACGGCTTTTCCATCGGCGGCAACCATTTCCTGCATGCCTGCAGGCGCAATATCGACCTCACCTATATCGTCATGGACAACCGGGTCTACGGCATGACCAAGGGCCAGCCCTCGCCGACGACGGAGCCGGACTGGGACAGCGCCCTGTCGCCGGGCGGCACGGGCTTGAGCCCGTTTCACCCGCTGGTCATCGCGCTCGCCTCGGGCGCCAATTTCGTCGCCCGTTGCTTTTCCGGCGACCCTGCGCGCACCGGCGACATACTGGTCGAGGCGATCCGGCACCCCGGACTTTCCTTCGTCCAGATCCTCAGCCCGTGCGTGACCTTTCGGCCCGACGAGCGCAGTTGGAAGGAGCTGGTGCATCCGGCCCCGGTCGAGCCGACCGACGATCCGGCCCGCGCCGCGCGGCGCATCATGACCGATGACGGGTTCAACATCGGAATTCTCTATCGCGGCAACCGCACCCCCTATCATCTTGCCAAGCGCGGGCCGCAACAGGATCCGGACCAACTTGCGGAGATGTTTGCAATATGACCGAGAAGGCCAAGCCCGCACGGGCAAGCCAGCCCGGACCGGAAGCAATCGACAGCGTCGAGGAGCTTCTCGCCCACGCCTATATGATCGAGATCGACGCCACCGACCGCTATCTGATGCTCGCCGACCAGATGGAGGTGCACAACAATCCGGAACTCGCCGCACTGTTTCGCAAGCTCGCCTCGCACGAGGAGCATCACGCCCAGGAGATCCTCGAGCAGGCCAAGGGCCTGAATATGCCCGAGCTCAAGCCCAGCGAGTACAAGTGGGGCGATTTCGAGGGGCCGGAGGCGGCCGAGATCGACGAAGCCCATTATCTGATGACGCCGTGGCACGCCTTGCAGATGGCGCTCGGCGCCGAGAAGCGGGCCTTTGCCTTTTTCGACCGCCTTGTCGCCACCGCCAAGGACGACGAGATGAAGAAATGGGCCGCGGAGTTCCGCTCGGAGGAGGCCGAACATGTGCGCCTCGTCGAAGACCTGCTGAAGCGCCATCCCGAGCCCGAAAAGGACTGGGACGAGGACCCCGACCCACCGGTGTTTCCCGAATGACCGCCAGGCCGAAGCTTCGCCGCCCGAAAGGCGAGGCGGCGCCACGGCGATGAGCAAGCCGCGTCTGGCGACGGTTCTGGCCGCGATCGACGCCGCCAACGCGGCCGATCCCAACCGGGTCATGGCCGACGGCGAGGAGCGCGCCGCCGAGCGCCTTTATGGCGAGCGGATGAGCGCGGCGCTCGCTTCGCTCTACCCGGACGCATCCGAGCATTTGCGCATCGCCGCCCGCGGCCAGCACATCGAGCGCTGGACGAGCCCGCGCGGGAACTATCCGGACGGCCGCGTCGGCTATCTCAAATGGCGCAAGGCGCTGATGGATTATCACGCAAGGCGCCTGGCCGAGATCATGCGGGAGGCCGGCTACGAGGAGGCCGACATCGCCCGCGTCGGCGCGCTGGTGCGCAAGGAGAAAATCAAGTACGACGCCGAGGCGCAGGCGCTGGAAGATGTGATCTGCGTCGTGTTTCTCAAGCACTATTTCGCCGACTTCGCCGCCAAGCACGAGGATGCGAAGCTCATCGACATCGTGCGCAAGACGTGGAGCAAGATGTCGCCCAAGGGCCACGAGGCGGCGCTGGCGCTCAAGCTTCCCGAACGCGCCGCCAGGATCGTCAAGGCCGCGCTCGCCGACTCCCCCGCCGATTGACCGCCGCCTCGGCGGCGCGGCGCGCCAAAACCCGGATCGTCCGCCATGCAGGGATGGACCGCCTATATCGCCGCCAGTCTGGGGCTGGTCCTGAGCCATGCCGCGCTGTCGGCGCCGGGGGTACGGCCGTGGCTTTATGCGCGGCTCGGCCGCGTCGCCTTTTATGCCGTCTACACGGTCGTCTCGACGGCGGCGCTCGCCGCCTTCGTGCTCGCCTATAGGGCAGCCGAAACCGGCCCGCAGCTGTTCGTGCCGGCGGGGCACGCGCGTCTTGCTGCGGTAATCCTCATGCCCCTTGCCTTCATCGGCGTCGTGGCCAGGCTTACGACGCGCGCGAGCCGCGGCGCGGAGCTGGTTGAGCCCGCCGGCATCTTTCGCGTCACCCGCGCGCCCGGCAGCCTCGCCATCCTTTTGTGGTCGGGCCTGCACATGCTGAATATGGGGGACGCGAAGCGCTTTACGGCCTTTGCGGTGATGGCACTGATCGCGCTCGTTGCGATCGTCAAGGACGAAATCGTGCTCGCCAGATCGGATGCTCCGCAGGCGCCGGACTGGCGCCGCGGCACGGCGCTCGTGCCGATGATGGCGCTGACCCGAAGAAGCGCGATGCAGGCGCTCGCCGAAATCGGTTGGTCGCGGCCTGCAGGGGGCCTTGTCGCCTATGCCGCGGTTCTAGCGCTGCACCGCTACGCCTTCGGGCCCGACCCGCTGATCGGGCTAATTTGACAAGCCCTGGCCGGGAACGGGACGGCGAGCGCTATTGCGGTTTCTTGGTGGCTTCTTCGAGATAGGCCAGCAAATCCTCCAGCTGGTCTTCATCCTTGATTCCGACAAAGGCCATCTTGTTTCCGGGGATGAAGCCCTTGGGATCCTTGACATATTCCTCGACGGTCTCCTTGTCCCACACAATGTCGGCATTCTTCATGGCATCGGAATATTTAAAACCCTCGACCGAGCCGGCGTGACGCCCGAACAGCCCAAGAAGAGACGGGCCGACCTTGTTCTTCTCGACATCGGCGTTGTGGCAAGTGCGGCACTTGTTGAAGACCTTCTTGCCCTTATCGGCATCGCCATCGGCGAGCGCCTGTCCGGCAAAGACCGGCATGGCGACAAGCAAGACCGTGGCAAACAGGTGACTGAACTTCATTTTCATCTCCATTGCCTAGTTCAAGAGGCGCCTCTGCTGCGCCCAACGCTCCCGGCATTCTCGTTGTCGTTCATATCCGATATGTGTCGAAAACGAGCCTGATCAAGCCCCCGAAACCTATTTCGGCCGCGGCATGGCTGCCAGAAGATTGTCAATCCTTCAAGCGATTTGGCCGATCAGGCCACCTGACGCAGCTCTAGATGGGCCATCTGCCAGGCGGCGAGCAGCGCCGCCAAGAGCCCGTTCATGAGCTTGTCGCCATGGAACGGCGTCGGCGTTAGTCTGAGCCGCTCGGTCCCCTTGGGAACGGTCGGATAGTTGATCGGCTGAACGTAGATGCCGTGCTCGGTCATCAGATAGTCGGTGACGCCCTTGGCGCATTCCGGGCCGCCGATCAGGATCGGCACGATATGGGTCTCACTCGGCATCAGCGGCAGACCGGCCGCGCTAAGCCGCCGCTTCAGGGTTGCCGCCCGCTCCTGGTGACGTCGCCTGAGTTCGTCATGCTTTTTCAGATATTCGACGCTGGCCAGCGCCGCGCCGGCGACCGCCGGCGGCAGCGAGGTGGTGAAGATGAAGCCGGCGGCGCAGCTGCGCACCGCGTCGACGAGCGCCGCGGAGCCGGCGATATAGCCGCCCATGCAGCCAAAGGCCTTGGCCAACGTGCCCTCGATCACCGTCAGCCGTTGGGCGACGCCGTCACGCTCGGAAATGCCTCCGCCATGCTCGCCGTACAGGCCGACCGCGTGCACCTCGTCGAGATAGGTCATGGCGCCGTAGCGGTCGGCAAGATCGCAGATGTCAACGATCGGCGCGATGTCGCCGTCCATCGAATAGACCGACTCGAAGGCGATGAGCTTCGGCCGCGCCGGGTCCGCGGCGGCGAGCAACTGTTCCAGATGCTCCAGGTCGTTGTGGCGGAATATCACCTTCTCGCACCCCGCCTGACGGATGCCATCGATCATCGAGGCATGATTCTTGGCATCGGAAAGGATGATGCAGCCGGGCATCAGCTTGGCGATGGTCGACAGCGTCGCCGCGTTCGACACATAGCCCGAGGTGAACAGCAATGCCGCCTCCTTGCCGTGCAGGTCGGCGAGCGAGCGCTCCAGCATGACGTGCAGATGGTGGGTGCCTGAAATGTTGCGGGTACCGCCGGAGCCGGCGCCCATGGTCCGCGCCGCGCGGCAGGCGGCCTCGATCACCTCGGGATTTTGACCCTGGCCGAGATAGTCGTTCGAGCACCAGACCACGACCCGGTCGGGCCCGGGCCCGTGGTTGCGGGCGTAGGGAAAGTCACCAGCGATCCGTTCCAGATCTGCAAAGACCCTGTAGCGACCCTCCGCCTTGACGTCTGCGACCGCGGTCTCGAAAATTGTCTCATAGTCCATCAGCTCGGTCCCTCACCACTGCGGCCGCTTGTGATCCCACCGCACATTGGATCGCCAAAATGCCGCGGCAACGCCTTACCTGATATCAAACCTTTCCCTCCCCCGAAAGAGCCGGACCGCTCAAAATCGGCCAATAGACGGTCACAAAAATGGCAAATCCCATTATCCAGAGGCCGCCCGCGACGAAAATCAACTCCAGATAGAAGGCGGGAAACAATCCCGGAGCAAACACGCGCACGAGTGCCCCCAGCGCAACCAGTCCGTAGGATAAGGCGATGGGCCGCGTCACCGCAAGAGGACGGTCGGTGTGACCGAGTGCCGCCCTGGTCATGACCGCCAGGGTCATGCCGCCGATGGCGCCTACGCCAAGCGCATGCAGGGCAACGGGCTCGGGCATGGCGTCGAACAGACGGGCGGCGGCAATAGTTGCGTAGCCGATGGGAAGCCACAGATAGGCCAGATGCAGGCTCCACAGGATCGGCGCGCGGCGCGTGGCCCAGGAGCGCCAGAAGGCCAGACGGGCGAGATGGGCAAGCGCCGCGAGCGCGGCGACGCCGCCGGTGATCGTGTCGGGCGCGTTCGCCAGATAGCAGAGCGTGACAGCGAACGCGCCGATCAGCGACGCAGCCTCGATGGGCTTGAAACTTTGCGGCAACCGCTCGCTTTCGCCTTCGCGTATCAGGGCGTTGCGGGTGAAGGCCGGAACGATGCGTCCGCCGACGATGGCGACCATGAGGGCAAGCGTGACAATGCCGAGGCTCAGGCCCCACGAGGCGCTGTATTCGGCGACGCCGATCCACTCCAGGTGCACGGCGAAATTGGCGGCGAACAGCAGCGCCAGGAGCGCGAGGAAGACGAGGTTGCGGGCCTGTGGCTTCAGCAACAGTTGCCGGGCCACCAAAAATCCCAGCCAGGGCAGGAAGCCGAGGTCGACGATGGCGACCAGCCATTCCGGAAGCAAGGCGGAGGCCCAAAGCGCGAGCCGGGCGGCGAGCCATAGGGCAGCGAGGATCGCCAGAGGCCGGCCTGAGAGCGGCTGCGCTCCGGTCCAGCTCGGCACCGCGGTCAGCATGAAGCCGGCGAGTGTCGCGACGCCATAGCCGAAGACCATCTCATGGCCGTGCCAGACATTCGGCGCGCCGGAAAAGCTCCCCGTTGCGACTTCCGCGCCGAGCATATGCACGCCGAGCCAGGCAAGCCACGCCGCCATCGCCGCGACCGCGTAGAGGCCGGCGAGCAGGAAGAAGATCCGGAACCCGTAGCTCAGGATTGGGATGCCGTGTTTTCCCGGATCGCTCACGCCCCCTCCACGGTCATCCGTTCATTTTGCCGCGGCTTCCGCGGCCTCGGCCCGGTGGCGCGCCGCGGCCGCCGTTTTGCCCGCGATCAGCATCGCATTCCGCGCCGCATTGCGGCCGGCGCTTGAGCCAATCGAAGGCGATTTGGCGAATGATGCGATCCTGATGCCAGATCGGGGGCCCGGCCTCAGACGACCTTGACCTCGAGGTCGCCAATGCCATCGACATGGCCGAGCAGGACATCGCCGCGGCTCACCGCGTCGACGCCGGCCGGCGTGCCGGACATGATCAGGTCGCCGGCGGCCAGCGTGAACAGGCCGGAGAGATAGGAGATCACTTCCGGCACTTTCCAGATGAGCTGGTTGAGGTCGCCCTCCTGGCGCATCTTGCCATTGACCTTGAGCCAGATGGCGCCCTTGTCGGGATGCCCGACCGCGCTAGCCGGCACCAGTTCGCCGCAGGGCGCGGAGTGCTCGAACGCCTTGCCCACCTCCCACGGCCGGCCCATCTTCTTGGCCTCGCCCTGCAGGTCGCGCCGCGTCATGTCGAGCCCGACCGCATAGCCGTAGACGCAATCGAGGGCCTTTTCGACCGGGATGTCGGTGCCGCCCTTGGCCAGCGCCACCACGAGCTCGATCTCGTGATGCACGTCGTTGGACGCCGAGGGATAGGGAAACGTGCCGCTGGTGTCGATATTGTCCGGATTCTTCAGGAAGAAGAACGGCGGCTCCTTGTCCGGGTCGTGCCCCATCTCGATGGCATGCGCCGCATAGTTGCGCCCGACGCAATAGACCCGATGCACGGGAAAGACCGCATCCGTGCCGCGCACCGGAAGCACCGGCATCGTCGGCGGCGTAATCACGTAATCCATGGAAACTGACCTCTTTCTTCGTTGCCCTCGGTTATCTGCTGGCGGCGTAGTAATCGACCTTGCGCTCGAGCCGCTCCAGCAGTTCGGCGATGACCAACGCGAAGGCGAACAGGATGATGGTCAGTGCCCAGAACTGGGCCATGCGGAAATTGCGCGAATAAAGCTCCAGCAGCGCCCCATAGCCGATGATGGCAACGAGCAGCTGGCCGATCACCACGCCCTTGACGCCACGGATGAAGCCGAGGCGGA
>Ga0326597_10012010_pt1 | contig 11434 bp, 11 predicted proteins | sample RVTome_12_FD_203789 | JGI IMG/M metagenome (GOLD analysis project Ga0326597, IMG submission 203789) | Soil microbial communities from uranium-contaminated site in the Upper Colorado River Basin, Wyoming, United States - RVT100D185 | ecosystem: Environmental > Terrestrial > Soil > Contaminated >...
GCTCACCGACCTGGAAGGACCGCCCCATGCGCTCGTCCAGTTCGCCGTGTCGCCCGACGGGCGCTGGCTCGTGGCGGGCACGGAGGTGTCCGGCAGGCTGCTGGCGTTCGACCTGAGGGACCCCGCCGAGCCGTTGCAGGTCGCGTCGGTCGAGCTTGGTCCGATGGTGTTCGACCCCGCCTTCTCGCCGGACGGCTCATCGGTCTGGGTGCCGGTGAAGGGCGCCAATGAAGTCGCGGTGGTCCGTACCTCGGACTGGTCGGTGGAGCGCCGGATCGCCGCGGAGAGCTTCCGGCAGCCCCACCAGGTCGTGTTCACCCAGGACGGGTCGCGCGCGTTCGTATCGAGCAATGCCAAGGCCGATCACATGGCGGGCATGACCGACCACGCCGGGCACGGCGACCACGCCACGGAGGACAGTGGGGGAACGGGGAATGTGACCATGATCGATACCAGCACGTTCGAGGTCGTCGGCGTGCTCGAGTTGGGCGCGAACGTGACCGGGATGGGGACGGCGGGCGGAGCGGCTCGGCCCTGACGGGCGGCGGTCTGCCCCGCAGCCTATCCCTCGCGTACGCGGAAGGTGCGGAGCGTCACGGGCCATGATACGCCCCTGAGGGAGGCCGGGCCCCACAGGGCGCGGCACTCGGCCCCGAAGCGGGCCATGGGATCCACATCGAGGGCGGCACCGGCCCTCGTGACCGCGGACCAGGTGCGTACGTAGCCCAGAAAGGCGTCCACATCGAGCCGCGCGTCAATGCGGAAGTCGGGAGCGGCCATCTCCTCGAACGGGACCTTGATGGTCGCGTACCGGGCTTCCACATGGTCACGAGCGGAAGGCCAGAAATCGCGAATGTCTTCGTGCGCGAAGCGCCGCAGAAGTGCATCCAGTCTCTGGTCGATTTCCGGCAGGCCGTACGTCCAGGCAGTGAGGGCCGCACCCCGTCTCGCCACCCGTGCGACCTCACGGAAGAATCCGTCCGGCTCCAGCCAGTGGAGCGCCTGGGCGGCCACGATGAGGTCCATGGACGCGGCTCGGAAGGGTGCGACTTCCGCAAGGCATACGAGCCGGCGGGCCGTGGGGACCACGATCTGCGCGAGTTGGGCGAAGCTCGCGTCCGTGGCGATGACGTGATCGAATGTCCGAAGCAGCCCCGCCGTGGCCTGCCCGCTGCCCGCGCCCACCTCCCATACGCGAGCCCCCTTGCCGGCGAGCGTAGCGAGATACCGGAAGAGCGACTCCGGATAGCGCGGCCTGAACCGTCCGTACTCGGAGGCAACCCCTGAAAAGTGGTCTTCGTACGTCACGTCACCCTCCGATTACATGGCGGAGGAAGCTATAATAGCCCGGCCCGATCCCCGGTCCATGGACCTCCGTCCACTTCCCCTTCAGCCTCACCACGCCGGCAGGAACCTCATGACAGGATCGAAGATCCGGGTTGCGCTGGTGCTCGTGGTGCTCTGGGGGTGCGTCGAGCCGGCTGGCGACGGCGTCGACGCGGCCGTGATCGAAGCGCGGCTCGCCGAGCTCGAAGCGCAGTTCACGCCCGGCCTCCACACGCTCATGGGCGAGGTGGGTGCCCGTCACGCCACGCTCTGGTTCGCGGGTGAGGCGGGGAATTGGCCGCTCGCCGACTATGTCCTCCACGAGATCGGGGAACTCATCGATGACGTCGAGACGCTGCATCCGGTCTACGACGGCATGCCGGTGGCGCAACTCGTCGGAGAGATGACCGCGCCGGCCCTGGGCAGCGTCGACGCGGCGGTGGACGCGGGGGATCGTGCGGCGTTCGTGGCCGCGTTCGACGAGCTCACCCAGAGCTGCAACGGATGTCACATCGCGACCGAGCGGGCGGCGTTGCGGATCGTCCGGCCGACGAGCCCCGCTGTTCCGAACCTGGAGTACAGACCTCAGGGACCCTGAAGTCCGGCGGAGGCGCTGAGGTGGCGGACCTGCGGGCGGGGCGTGCCCTCGGCGAATTGCCCGGTAGTGGCCGCGCAGCCGGGACAGCCGGCCTGCTCAGGCTCGCGCTTTCTCGACCCTCTTCGGCTGCACGTCGTGGAAGACGAGATCCTTCTCCTGCTCCACCGTCCGCTTCAAGGCCCACTCCGTGTCGAACAGGATAAGAGGCGTTCCGTCGGCGTCCTCGACCTGTCTCCGCCCGTACAGCGACGCCACCTTGTCGATGGTGGAGGATGGGCCGGTGACCCAGCGAGCGCAGTGGAACGGCAGCGGATCCAGACGGATGTCGACATTGTACTCGCGCTTGAGGCGGTCGATGAGCACGTCGAACTGGAGCCGACCGACCGCGCCGACGATCGGCACCGGACCCGTGATGGAGGGCGCGAACAGTAGCAGGATCGTCCCTTCTTCGGCGAGGTGACGGAGCCCGCGGTCGAGGTGCTTGCGCCGGAGGGCGTCTTCCATGCGCACCTGCGCGAACAACTCGGGCGAGAACCGGGGCACGCCGGGATACTCGATGTGCTCGCCGACCGCGACCGTGTCGCCGACGCGAAGGCTGCCCCGGTCGTGAAGGCCCACGACATCCCCCGCGACCGCGTCCTCGCTGTGGGTTCGCTCGCGTGCCATGAACTCCTGGGGCTGCGCCAGCCGCAGCGTCTTGCCGGTTCGCGCGACCGTGGCCTCCTCCCCCGCCTCGAAGCGACCCGAGCAGATGCGCACGAAGGCGATCCGGTCGCGGTGCCGCAGGTCCATGTTGGCCTGGACCTTGAACACCAAGCCGGAGAAGGGATGCTTCGCGGGATCGATCGGGCCGTGGGTGCTCTCCCGGGCCGTCGGCGGTGGCGCCGACGCCAGGAAGCGCTCGAGAAACACGTCCACGCCGTAGTTGGTGAGCGCGCTCCCGAAGTAGACGGGGGTCGCTTCGCCGGTCGCGACACCCTCGAAATCCATGGGTGCGCCCGCGACTTCGATCAGCTCGATCTCTTCCTGCAGACGCGCCACACCGTCCGTGCCCAGCGTCTTCTCGAGGTCGGGATGGTCCAGCGGTAAGGTTCGCGCCTCGGGACGCGTTTGGCCGTGGTCGTCCGCCTTCGTGTACATGATGACCTGCTGGTTCTCGCGGTCGTACACACCGACCAGGCGGCCCTCGACGCGGACCGGCCAGGTGGCCACGAAGCAGCGGATGCCGAGCTCGGTCTCCACGTCGTCCAGCAGCCCGAGCGGGTCCTCCCCGACGCGGTCGCACTTGTTCACGAAGGTAAAGATCGGAAGACGGCGGCGCTTGCAGACGCTGAACAGCTTCTCGGTCTGGGTTTCGACGCCCTTTCGGTTGTCGAGCAGCATGATGGCGCTGTCCGCGGCGGTCAGCGCGCGATAGGTGTCCTCGGAGAAGTCCTGGTGCCCGGGGGTGTCCAGAAGATTGATGCGGAACCCGCGGTAGTCGAAATGCAGAACGCTCGCGGTGATGGAGATGCCGCGCTCCTGCTCCATATCCAGCCAGTCGGAGGTCGCGTGACGCGCCGCACGGCGGCTCTTTACCGAGCCCGCGGCGTGGATGGCGCCGCCGTACAGGAGCAGCTTCTCCGTGAGTGTGGTCTTACCGGCGTCCGGATGGCTGATGATCGCGAAGGTGCGTCGCCGAGCGATCTCGTCGGCGAGTGATTTCGTCATGAACTGCAATGGGTCTAAGGATGTTCCGGGCGACAAGCAGCGTAGGCGCCGTATTGATGTCGACGCGATCTGAACTTACCGGCCTCTCCGGTGTCGTATTTTGGCTAGACACTGAAGGTAGCATTCAAGAGACGACACAGGAGGCCCGCCATGGCCGAGGCCAAGCAAGGCGACACCGTACACGTGCATTACACCGGCCGCCTAGCGGACGGCACGACGTTCGATTCCTCGCAGGACAGGGACCCTCTCGAGATCACCCTCGGTCAGGGGGCCGTGATCCCCGGCTTCGAGAAGGCCGTCGAGGGCATGGCCGTGGGCGACCAGAAGACCGCCGCGATCCCGGTCGACGAAGCCTACGGTCCCCGCCGCGACGAGTTGGTCATGGACGTCCCGCGCACGCAGCTCCCGGACGGGCTCGACCCCAAGCCGGGCGAGCAGCTCCGCATGCAGACGCCGGATGGCCAGGCCGTGCCGGTCGTGGTGGCCGACGCGTCCGACGAGACCATCAAGATCGACGCCAACCACCCGCTGGCGGGCAAGGATCTCACGTTCGACCTCCTGCTGGTGAAGATCGCCTGACACCCAGGCGGGGACTGGATCGCAACGGGCGGGTGCGGCCGATGGCCGGATCCGCCCGTCGTGTATCCGACGGTCTTGACGTCGCACGGCCGGGCGGCGATCAGTCTTCCATGACCGACCAACGACCATGGGGTGAGATCGACCTCGCGCCGGGAGCATCCTTCGAGGTGGCGGTGGGCACGCTCCACCTCACCATGAGGCGGCACCGGAACGAGATCTGGCTCCGATCCGAGCGCAGGGAGCTCGCCGACACGGGCGATGTCGATTGGGAGCGCTGGGCGGTTCCGGACGACGCCCGCATCCACCTGCGTCCCGCCGCGCCCGACCGGCTTCTTGTCGTGTCGCACGAATACCCCTTCCACCTTCCCGGCAAGCGCCAGGCGCGTGTGTTCGTGCGGCTTCCATTGTTCGTGCAGGTTCGTCTGTCGAGCCCGTCCATGAAGGACGTTCTCGCTCTCGACGAGCCGAGCCTGGTGCTCTCCGACACCTGGTGGGGCACCATCGAGTCCGGCGAGCTCGCCTACTGGCTCACCACCAAGGCCCGGGCGGAGGTCTCGGACGATCTCTTCGTGCCGCACATGGCCATCTGCCCCATCCAGCTGGAGAACGAATCCGACGAGGCTTTGCCCGTCGACCGGTTCTCGGTGCGCGCCCTCCACCTGTCCCTCTTCCGGAGCGGCATCAGGATGTGGACCGACGAGGTCAGGGTCACCTATCTCGCTGCGGCGGAAGGCAGCGAGATCCATTTCGGAGGAGCCTCACCCGCCGAACAGCCCGAGGGAGCGCGCGTATCCGAGCCGCGCGTGGCCGTCCGCCGGGGGCTCCAGGCGCGCACCTTCGACCGGCTTCGGTCCCTCTCGGTGTTGGGGGGATGAGCATGGCGCCGGTCCCGGTCCTCGCTCTCGCGTTGCAGGACGCCGAAACGGGCGCCGTCTCCACGATGCTCGAGAGCGCCGCCGTCGGCTCGACGCTCCGCGCGCTCGTTTTGGTGCTCGTGGGGGTGCCGCTCGTGCTCGTGGCCGGAAGGGGCGCGCGTGCCTGGATGACGAGCCGAATGCACCCGCAGGCGGGATTGGTGGCCGGAAAGCTCGTGCTCTACGGCGGCCTCACCATCGTCGCCGTCTCCACGCTTCGGGAGCTCGGGTTCAGCCTCGCCCCGCTCCTCGGTGCGGCCGGCGTGCTGGGCATCGCGCTCGGCTTCGCCTCCCAGACGAGTGTGTCCAACGTCATCAGTGGACTGTTCCTGATCGCCGAACAGCCCTTCATCGTCGACGATCTGATCGAAGTCGGGGGCGTGACCGGCCGGGTCATCTCCATCGACACGCTCAGCGTGCAACTCCGCACGTTCGACAACCGCATGGTGCGGATCCCGAACGAGACCCTGGTGAAGAGCCAGATGATCAACATCACGCGCTTTCCCGTCCGTCGGGTCGACATCAGGATCGGCGTCGCCTACAAGGAGGACGCGTCGCGCATCCGCGAGATGCTGCTCGACATCGCCGACAAGAATCCGACGTGTCTCATGGAGCCCGCGCCGGTCGTGGTGTTCGAGGGCTTCGGGGAGTCGTCGCTGAACTTCATGCTCGGAGCGTGGACGACCCAGGCGAACTTCCTGAAGCTCAAGAACGGCCTGCAGGAGGACGTGAAGGCCCGCTTCGACGCGGAGGGGGTCGAGATCCCGTTTCCGCACCGGACTCTCTACGTGGGAACCGAGTCGGACGCTTTCACCGTGCGCGTCGTGGGCGATTCCGCGTCCCCGGAAGAGGTCAGCCGCGACCCCGACTCAGCACCATGAGCTGATAGGGCTCGAGGAGCAGCTCGCGGGTGGCGGTCACCGCTTGACCCGCGTACAGGTCCACGGCGGTCTTGCGGAGTCCCATTTGCCGGAGTCTCCTCGCCTCGACCGCCTGCCGTCGCTCCGTGAAGTTCGCAAGGACGAACACCATCTTGCCCTCACGAGAGCGAATGAATCCGAACACGTGCGGGTTGCCCGTGCTCGTGATCTCCGTGTCGGCTTCTCCGAACGCCGCATTGTTCTTGCGCAGCTGGACCAGGCGCAGAAGCCCGTGATAGACCCGGCCCGGAACGGACGTGGCATCGTGCCTGAGCTCGGCCCGGGCGGGATCGAAGACACCCCGGTGCAGCCAGCGGGAGTCGCCCGTCATCTCGGGGTCGTCGTGATACCCGGCGTCGTTGAGCGTCGCGATCTCGTCACCGAGGTAGAGGATGGGGATACCTCCGATGGTGGTGGCCACCCCATGGATGAGCAGGACGCGCCGCACTGCCAGCTCGAGCGCCTCCTCGTCGTCCGCCTCGAGCGCCGCCTCGATGCCGCATAGCGAGGCGCACGTCCCCGACACCCGCGCCAGCCCCGTGATCGGGTCCGGCTGGAACGGCTCGCCCCTGGCGAAGCTCCCCGGAAAGCGCCCGGTGTAGAAATCCGTGAGGAAGGTCCGGTGCGCGAGGGGATCGGATCCGCTCTCCACCACTTCCTCGTCGGCGAAGGCCCAGCCGATGTCGTCGTGGCCGCGCACGTAGTTTAGCCAGGAGCATCCCTCGGGCAGCCGGAACCGGCGCGTCATTGAGGAGCCGAGGACACCGACGTCCCGCGTGGCCAGGGCTTCCCAGAGCAGGGCCATGAGCTGGGGATTGTAGGAGAGCGGGCATTCGTCGACGCTGATGTACTGGCGCACTTCGTCGGGGTGGACGATCGCCTCGGACAGCAGTACGACGGCCGGCGCGGCGATCGCGATCATCGCGTTGAGCGCGCGTATGATGCTGTGCGCTTCGGGGAGGTTCTGGCAATTGGTGCCGAGCTTCTTCCAGAGGAAGGCCACCGCGTCGAGCCTCACGATCTCCACGCCCTGATTGGCGAGGAACAGCATCTCCTCGAGCATCCGATTGAAGACGACCGGATTCTCGTAGTTCAGATCCCATTGGTACGTGTGGAACGTGGTCCACACCCACTTACGGATCTCCGAGCGGTAGGTGAACGCACCGGGATGGTCGTCGGTGAAGACCTCGGGCATGCTCCGCTCGAACGCGTCGGGCATCTCGCGGTTCGGGTACATGCGGTAGTACGCCTGATATTCCGCATCTCCGTCGAGCGCGCGCCCCGCCCATTCGTGCTCGTCGGACGTATGGTTGAACACGAAGTCGAGGGTGAGCGAGATGCCGCGATGCCGAAGCTCGGTCGCGAGCTCGCCGAGCTCTTCCATGGTGCCGAGCGCGGGATCGACCCGGCGGTAGCTGCTGACCGCGTAGCCGCCGTCGTCGTCTCCCTCGGGGACTTCGAAGAGGGGCATCAGGTGGAGGCACGTCACCCCCAACTCCGAGAGGTATGGGATGCGCTCGCGCACGCCCTTGAGGTCTCCCGCGAACCGGTCCACGTAGCAGGACGCGGCCACCATGTGGTGCGACTCGTACCAGTGCGGATCCGCCGCCCGCACGGCGTCGAGCGCCTTCAACTCGTCGGATCGGGCCAGCCACATCGACGTCGCCGACGTGAGAATGCTCTCCAGGTGGAAGAAGAAGTCGTAATGGTGTCCGTAGAGCGCGTGGAGTTGGGCGAAGAGCGCCGGGAAGTGGCGGCGCAACCTTTCGACGTACGCTTCCCACTCGGCCGGATTCGCCTCTCCGGCGAACCGGGCCTCGATCCGAGGCATGAGCCGTGCGAGAGACGACGCGCTGTGCTCCTGGAGCCAGAGCGGATGGAGATCCATTGATTGAGCTCGGGAGGGTCGGCCGGGTCTGGAAGGGGTGGTGACGAAGTGGGGCGGGCCGTCGGTCAGCGGTAGTTGCCGAACATGAGCTCGACGCCATAGTCACCGCTCTTCACGAGGGCCATGACTTCCTGGAGAGTGTCCCGCGAGGGCGACGTCACGCGGAGCTCCTCGCCCTGGATCTGGACCTGCACCTTCTTGAAGCCACCGTCCCGGATGTCCTTGGAGATCCGCTTGGCCGTCTCCTGATCGATGCCCTGCTTGAGTCCGACCGCCTGCCGAGCGCGTCCCAGCGTACCGACTTCGACCTTGCCCATGTCGAGGTTCTTGAGCGGCACGTTCCTGCGACTGAGCTTCTCGCGGAGCACGCCCACCACCGCCTGCAGGCGGTACTCGTCGTCCGCGTCGATCTTGACGGCTCCCGCTTCTCGGTCGAGCTCCACGGTGCAGCTCGTCCCCTTGAAGTCGTAGCGGGTCAGGATCTCCTTGGTCGTCTGATTGACGGCATTGTCGACTTCCTGGAGGTCGACGGAGGTCGAGATGTCGAAGGATTCGTTCTTGGCCATGTGCTCAGCTGTGTCGGTTTGATGTGCGGAGGCGGGGGCATACCCGTCAGGCGTCGTCGCGCTCCACCGAGCGCAGCCGATCGAGGCGGATCTCGGTCCCGTCTTCCAGCTGAAGGTACTCGGCGCCGCCCCGGGTGAAGACATCCACGATGCGCCCCGTCGCTTCCCGCGCCGCGCCCTCCTTCGTGAGGAACGCGACCCGGCACGGCACGCGGGTGACGGCCAGCGCCTCGAGGCGGTCGTGCACGCTGCAATCGATGGGCTCGTAGCTCGTCATGCGATCAAGCTAATTCGATCGCGTCGCCGCGCACGTCGAAGACCCGGATCCGTTCGGCTCGGGGGGCGAGGTGAAGCCGGTCACCGGGCCGGGGACTGGCGCCTCCACGACCCACGCGGATCGCGAAAGGGGCGGCGCCCTCCGGCGCGCCCGCGAGGTCGAGGTGCACGACGCGCTCGCTGCCGAGCTCCTCCACCGTCCGGACGATCCCCGTGAGCGCAGAAGGGTCCTCGTCCACGAGCTCGACGGCTTCCGGGCGAATTCCTATCTGGACGGGATCGCCGTCCCGCACGGGCGGGTCGCGCTCGGGCGGGCGGGAGGCGGCGACCGTCCTGGCGGTGCCGGCGAGCTCGACCGCCCAACCGTCGTGAGGCGCTTCCGCGCCTAAGCCATCGGCCCGGTGCGCATGCGTAGCCGAGCCGCGGAATCGCCCGTGCACCAGGTTCATTCCGGGCTGTCCCAGGAATGTCGCCACGAAGGTGTTTCCCGGTCGGTCGTACAGCTCCTGTCCGGGCCCGTGCTGCTGGACCTCTCCGTCCTTCAGCACGGCGACGCGGTCTCCGAGGCTCAGCGCCTCGACCTGGTCGTGCGTGACGTGCACCGTCGTGACGCCGAGCCGTCTCTGGACCCGGCGGATCTCCTCGCGCACGTGGACGCGCAGGCGGGCGTCGAGATTGGACAGCGGCTCGTCGAGTAGAAAAGCCGCCGGTCGGCGGACGAGCGCCCTGCCCATCGCGACGCGCTGCTGTTGTCCGCCCGACAGCGCGCCGGGCTTGCTGGCGAGCAGCGGCGTCAGCTCGAGCAGCTCGGCGGTCTCCCGAGCGCGCGCGCGCCGCTCCGAGCGTGGGACGCCCCGCATCCGCAGGGGAAACTCGATGTTCTCGGCAACCGTCATGTGCCCGTACAGCGCATAGCTCTGGAAGACCATGGCCACGTCCCGTCGGTCGGGCGGCTCGTGATCCACACGCCTGCCACCGACGCGGATCTCTCCGGAAGTGAGCCCCTCGAGCCCGGCCACCAGGCGTAGGACTGTCGACTTCCCGCACCCCGACGGACCGAGTAGAACCATGAGCTCGCCGTCCTCGATTACGAGGTCCAGATTCCGCACGGCGTGTATGCCGCCGTCGTAGATCTTGTCCACGCTCTGGAGCAGGATGTCCGCCATACTGTCAGCCTTTGAGACCCACGGCCGCCGTGCTTCGGGCGAACCATCGTTGAAGGATCAGGAAGATCAGCGCCACGGGCGCCACCATCATGACCGCGAACGCCATCACGTCGCCCCACTGGACGGGCGGGAGCGTGCGGAATGCCGCGATCCCGAGCGGGAGCGGCCGGACGTCCACGCGGCTCGTGACGAGCAAAGGCCAGAGGTAGAGCCCCCAATGCAGCACGAACGTGATGATCGCCACGGTGGCGAATACCATGCGCGACGAAGGGATCACGATCTCCAGGAAGATCCGCCATGGGCCGGCGCCGTCGACCCGAGCCGCATCCTCGATCTCGCGCGGGAGCCCGACGAAGAACGTGTAGAAGATGTAGATCGACAGGGCGTTCGCCACGAACGGGAGGATCTGGACGAGGTACGTGTCGCGCCATCCGAACGTGGTGGTAGCATAGAAGAGCGGCACCGCGATGGCCTCGAACGGGACGACGAGCAGCGCCAGGATTGTGGCGAGAGCGGCGCCGCGGCCTCGCCAATCGAGGCGTGCGAGCGCGTAGGCCGCTGCCGAGTTCACGGCGAGCCCGCCGACGACGATCGACGCGTTGATGACCAGCGTGTTCCAGAACATGCGTGCGAACTCGACCCGTCCGAAGACGTCCGTGTAGTTCTCGAAGGTCGGGTCCGCGGGGAACAGCCCCCGCAGGGTTCCGGCCTCGGTCAGGACGCGGCTTTCCGGTCTCAGGCTGGCGGACACCATCACCATGACCGGCGCGAGCCATACGAGCGTGCCCAGGCCCAGCGCGCCGTACGTGAGCAGCCGTCCCGTCGGCGTGCCCGAGCGCCAAACGGGGCGAGACCCGGCCGCCGTCGTGGTGGACGACTTCGCCGAGGCCAGGCTCACGCGGCGCGCCTCCCCTTCGCCCAGCCGCCGAAGAGCGAGATCGTGAGCACGGCCACGAAGAAGATCACGCTCATGGCCGCCGAGAGCGCTACTTGCTGGCGGTCGAAGGCCGCGGTCACGGCCTCGTACATGACGGTGGTCGTGCGCTCCTCGGGTCCACCGCGTGTGAGGATGCGGATCTGATCGAACAGCCTGAGCGAGAGAATCGCGGTGATGACGGCGACGAGGATCAGGGGGTCCCGGAGCCCTGGCAGCGTCACGTGGCGGAAGCGCGACCAGGCACCCGCACCATCGAGCGCCGCGGCCTCGTACCGCCGCTCCGGGATGGTCTGGAGGCCCGCGGACAAGATCACCATCTGGAAGCCCATCCCCTGCCAGATGGAGAGCAGGATGATGGAGGGCATGGCGAGGTCGGGATCGCGCAGGAAGTCGCGCGGCGTCCAGGCACCGAAGGTCACCGTGCCGAGGAGCGCGTTGAGGGGGCCGTCGGGGCCGGCGGCGTAGAGCAGCTCCCAGACCACCGCGATCATCGCCATCGGAAACACCACGGGGAGAAGCAGCGCGACCCGCGCCAGCGCGGTTCCACGCACGCC
>Ga0326597_10012011_pt1 | contig 11432 bp, 13 predicted proteins | sample RVTome_12_FD_203789 | JGI IMG/M metagenome (GOLD analysis project Ga0326597, IMG submission 203789) | Soil microbial communities from uranium-contaminated site in the Upper Colorado River Basin, Wyoming, United States - RVT100D185 | ecosystem: Environmental > Terrestrial > Soil > Contaminated >...
CCATGTCCTATTCCCGACCCTTCGTCGCCCGTCGCCCGTCGCCCGACGCCCGCCAGAATCCGAGAGGCGCGCCTGTCCCGGACGGGAGACGGGAGACGGGAGACGGGAGACGGAAATTCATGCGGCTTCCATCTCCTTGGCGCGGTTGAGGACGTCGTCGATGCCGCCCTGCATGTAGAACGCCTGCTCGGGGATGTGGTCGACCTCGCCTTCGACGATCATCTTGAAGGAGCGGATGGTGTCGTCGAGAGGCACCGTCTTGCCGGGAATCCCGGTGAACTGCTCGGCGACATAGAAGGGCTGGGAGAGGAACCGCTGGATGCGACGGGCGCGCCCGACGATCAGCTTGTCCTCCTCCGACAGCTCGTCGATGCCGAGGATGGCGATGATGTCCTGCAGGTCCTTGTATCGCTGCAGGATCTGCTGCACCCGGCGAGCCGTCGTGTAGTGCTCCTCGCCCACGATCCGGGGGTCGAGGATGCGCGACGTCGAGTCGAGCGGGTCGACGGCCGGGTAGATGCCCAGCTCCGAGATCTTCCGGCTCAGCACCGTGGTGGCATCGAGGTGGGCGAAGGTCGTCGCCGGCGCCGGGTCCGTGAGGTCGTCAGCGGGCACGTAGATGGCCTGCAGCGAGGTGATCGACCGGCCCTTCACCGAGGTGATGCGCTCCTGAAGGGCGCCCATCTCGTCGGCCAGTGTCGGCTGGTACCCCACCGCCGACGGCATGCGGCCCAACAGCGTCGACACCTCGGACCCCGCTTGGGAGAACCGGAAGATGTTGTCGATGAACAGCAGCACGTCCTGGCCCATCTCGTCGCGGAAGTACTCGGCCATCGTCAGCGCCGAGAGCCCGACCCGGAGCCGGACGCCCGGCGGCTCGTCCATCTGGCCGAACACCAGGGCGGCCTTGTCGATGACCCCCGACTCGTTCATCTCGCGGAACAGGTCGTTGCCCTCGCGGGTCCGCTCGCCCACGCCGGCGAACACCGACACGCCGCCGTGGAGGGTGGCAACGCGGTGGATCATCTCCTGGATGACGACGGTCTTGCCCACGCCGGCGCCGCCGAACATGCCGATCTTGCCGCCCTGGACGTAGGGCTCGAGCAGGTCGATGACCTTGATCCCCGTCTCGAACATCTCTTTCTGCGACCCGATGTCCTCGAAGGCGGGGGCAGGGCGGTGGATCGGCCAGTAGGTGTCGAACTCGATCGACCCTGGCGGCACGTCCAGCGTCTCGCCGAGCACATTGAAAATGTGGCCGAGGGTCTTGGGGCCTACGGGAACCGAGATCGGTGCGCCGGTGTTGCGGGCCGGGGCGCCGCGGACCAGTCCGTCGGTCGGCTTCATGGCGATGGCGCGGATTCGCGAGTCGCCCAGGTGCTGGGCGACTTCGGCGACCACCGTCTGGGTGTCCCCCTCGACAGTCACCTCGAACTCGATGGCAAAGTGGATCTCGGGCAGGCCATCGGGCGGGAACTCCACGTCCACGACCGGCCCGGCCACCCTCACGATCCGTCCGGTGCTGACTACTTCGCTCATACGCGTGTACTCCTCGTCGATGACTCTGTCCTGATCGCGAATGGCGCTTGGCAATCGGCAATTCGCAATTCGCAATTCGCCTCCGACCCCTGGTTTGCGGCGGCCATTCCTGGCTGGAGCTGGAGCCGGGGCTGTAGCTGGCTACCCACGGGTCAATGCCTCCGCGCCGCCGACGATCTCCGAGATCTCGGTGGTGATCTCGGCCTGCCGTGCCTGGTTGGCCTCGCGGCTGAGCACCCTGACCAGCTCCTCGGCGTTCTCGGTGGCCGCCTTCATGGCCCGGCGCCGCGCCGCATGCTCCGACGCCGAAGCGTCGAGCAGGAACCCGAATATCGACGCCTCGACGTATCGGGGCAGCAGCCGGCCCAGGATCACCTCGGCCGACGGCTCATAGGTGTACCCGACGGGCCCGGTTGCCTCGTCGCCGGCCGCCTCCGGCGGCTGGATGGGAAGCAGGGCCCGGGTCTGCGCCTGCTGGGTGAGGGCCGAAACGTAGAGCGTGGTGAACACCTCGACCGAGTCGACATTGCCCTCGGCGTACTCGTTCATGATCACGTTGGCGATCGCCCGGGCATCGCCGTACCCGGGGGTGTCGGTGACCCCCAGAAAGGCGCGATCGATCTGGTAGCCCCGGTAGCGGAAGTAGGACTGAGCCTTCTTCCCCACGACGAACACCCGCACGTCGGTGCCGGCCCGCTTGTGCCCGATGAGGCGCGACTCCGCCATGCGGAGGATGTTCGAGTTGTAGGCGCCGGCCAGACCGCGGTCGCTGGTGACGACGAGCGCTCCCCTGGTGCGGATCGGGCGGTCGTCGAGCAGAGGATGGCTCGCCCCGCCGGAGGCGGCAGCCACATTGCGGATGACCTCCTCCATCTTGCGGGTGTACGGCTGGGCGGCGGTCACACGCTGCTGGGCCTTGACGATCCGCGAGGCCGCGATCAGCTCCATGGCGCGGGTGATCTTCATCGTCGATTCGACGCTGCGGATGCGCCGCCTGATCTGCCGGAGCTCAGCGCTGGCCATGGTTGCTCACTCGCCGAGGAACGTGTCGACGTATCCCTGGATCGCCGACTTCAGCTCGTCGCCCTCCGGCAGGGTGCCGGACGAGGCGATTCCTTCGAGCAGGGCGGGGTGACGGATACGCACGTATTCGACGAGCCCCTTCTCGAAGCGGGGGATGTCATCGGCCGGGATGCGATCCATCAGGCCGTTGGTGACCGCGTAGATGACCAGCACCTGGTCCTCCACCGCCACCGGCTGGTACTGGGGCTGCTTGAGCACCTCCACCACGCGGCGACCTCGGGCCAGCTGGGCCTGGGAGGCGGCGTCCAACTCGGAGCCGAACTCGGCGAACGCCTCCAGCTCGCGGAACTGCGCAAGGTTGATGCGCAGCTGCCCGGCGACGTTCTTCATCGCCTTGATCTGGGCGTTGCCGCCCACGCGGGACACCGAGATACCGGCGTTGATCGCCGGGCGGACGCCCGAGTAGAACAGGTCGGTCTCCAGGTAGATCTGCCCGTCGGTGATCGAGATCACATTCGTCGGGATGTAGGCCGACACGTCGCCCGCCTTGGTCTCCACGATGGGCAGGCCGGTGAGCGAGCCGCCGCCCAGCTCCTCGCTCAGCTTGGCGCAGCGCTCCAGCAGACGGCTATGCAGGTAGAACACGTCGCCCGGGTACGCCTCGCGGCCCGGGGGCCGGCGCAGCAGGAGCGAGATCTCCCGGTAGGCCACGGCCTGCTTCGACAGGTCGTCGAAGATCACCAGGGCGTGCTGGCCGTTGTACATGTAGTGCTGGCCGATCGCCGAGCCGGCGTACGGGGCGTACATCTGGAGGGCGGGGGCGGCCGACGCTGGGGCGTTTACCACGACCGTGTAGTCCATGGCACCGTGCTCCTCGAGCACCTCCACCACCTCGGCGACGGTGGAGGCCTTCTGCCCGATGGCGACGTAGATGCACTTCACGCCCGAGTCGCGCTGGTTGAGGATCGTGTCCACCACCACTGCGGTCTTGCCGGTGCCGCGGTCGCCGATGATCAGCTGGCGCTGGCCGCGACCGATCGGGGTCATTGCGTCGATGGCCTTGATGCCGGTCTGGAGCGGCTCGTGGACCGGCTGCCGCTCGACGACCGAGGGCGCCTGAACCTCGAGGAAGCGGCGCTCGGTGGTCTTGATGGGACCCTTGCCATCGATGGGGTTGCCGAGCGTGTCGACGACCCGGCCGAGCAACGCATCGCCCACCGGGACAGAGAGCACCCGGCCGGTCTGGCGAACCGGGTCGCCCTCCTGGATCTCGGAGCCCTCACCCATGATCACGACACCGATGGAGTCCTCGTCGAGGTTGAGGGCGACGCCAAACAGGCCGCCGGGGAACTCGAGCAGCTCGCTGGCCATCGCATTGGGCAGACCCTCGACACGGGCCACTCCATCGCCGAACGAGGTCACGTATCCGACGGTGGCGGCCTCGAGCGAAGGCTCCCAGCCCTCGAGATTCTTGCGGAGCGCCGCGGCGATCTCCTGGGGGTCGATGGTCATTTCGGCCATTGCGGTCTCCTCAGCGCCTGATCAGCGTGTCGCGGATCTCTTCCAGGCGGTGGCGCACGGTCCCGTCGATGACGACGTCACCGACGCGGGCCACCACGCCGCCGATCACCGAGGGATCAACGACGGTCTTCACTTCCACGTCTCTGCCAGTGGCCTTGCCGAGGGACTCGGCGAGTCGGGCAATGGTCTTCGCATCCAGCTCCGAGGCCGACCGCACCTCGGCGATCACCTTGCTGCGCTCGGTGGCGGCGCGCTCGGCGAGGCGGTCGGCGATGGCCGGCAGGTCGGCGGCCCTGCCCAGGCCGACCACGAAGTTGACGAGGTTCACGGCGAACGGCGAAGTCTTGTCGCCGAGCAGGTCGTCGATGACGGCCTTCTTGCGCTCCAACGGGAGGCGAGGGTCGGTGAGGGCCTCGCGCAGCTCGTTCGAGGACTCGAAGGCACGGGCGATCCGGAACAGCTCGTCGCCGATGCGGGCGAGCTCGCCCTCTGCCTTCGCAAACTCGAGGATGGCTGCGGCGTAGCCGTCGATGCGGTCGTCGGGAGCCATCAGGCCTTCAGCTCCTCCAGCTCGGAGATGTAGCGGTCCACCAGCTTCTTCTGAACGGCGGCGTCCACCGAGTCGCTCACGACGCGACGGGCCAGGTCGAGCGACAGGGTGGCCACCTCGTCGCGAATGGCGGCAGCGGCGCGCTCGCGCTCGGAGGCTGCCTCCTCGCGCGCTTTGCGCACGATCGACGCGGCCTCGGCCTCGGCCTTCCCGACGACGTCGGAGCGAAGGGCGTCAGCCGAACGACGGGCCTCGTCCACGATCCGGTTGGCCTCCTCACGGGCCTTGGCGAGCTGCTGCTTGTAGTCCATGAGCAGGCTCTCGGCCTCGTGCTTGGTCGCCTCGGCGGCGGTGAGTTGGCCGGTGATGGCCTCCTGGCGGGCAGTGAGCATCCGGTTGATCGCCGGGCGGCCCCACACCCACACCACGACGAACACGATGGCGAAGGCGATGACCCCGGCGATCAGTTCGTTGATCTCGGGCAGCACCAGGTCGAGGCCCGAGGGCTCATCGGCGACCTCTTCCCCGGCCTGGTAGGCAATGCGTGTGAGCAGCGTCAGCATGTCGATGTCCTCCAGCTCAGGCGATGAAGAACAGGACGAAGCCGATCAGGGCCAGCGCCTCGGTGAAGGCGATGCCCAGGAACATGGTGGTGCGCACCATGCCTGCGGCCTCCGGCTGACGGGCCATCGCCTGCACGGCATTGCCGGCGACGATCCCGATCCCGATGCCGGGGCCGATGGCCGCCAGGCCGTAGCCGATGAGCGCCAGGGCTCCGCTGATGTCTTCCATATCCGTTTCCCTCCGATCAGTGTTCCGGATGCACCGACGTCTGGATGTAGACGGCGGAAAGCAGCGTGAAGATGTAGGCCTGCAGCAGGGCGACGACGATCTCGAAGAGGAAGATCGCCATGCCCAGCGCGAACCAGCCGAGGCCGATGGTGGCGCGAGCGCCGATTTCACCGACGTGAGCGATGAAGACGACGCCGCTCGCCAGGAGCAGTGTGAGCATCACGTGTCCGGCGACGAGGTTGGCAAAGAGCCGGACCGCCAGGGTGAGAGGACGGATGAGGAAGGTCGACACGAATTCGATCACACCGACGAGCGGCCGCAGGGCGACCGGGACCGACTTGGGCCACACGATCGCGGTGAAGTAGTGGAGGCCGTTCTTGGCGAACCCGACGACCACGAAAATCAGGTAGGTGACGAGGGAGAGGAAGAGGGGGATGGCCATTCGGGAGGTGATCGGGAAGTTGATGAAGGGGGTCACCTCGAACAGGTTGCCGATCAGGATGAAGAGGAAGATCGACAGCAGGTAGGGGAAGTACTTGATACCGGTGGGGCCGATGATGCCGATGGCGATCTCGTCTCGCACGAACCCGACCACAGCCTCCATGGCAGCGCCGAACTTGGTGGGCACCACCCTGGGCTTGCGGAAGGCAAACCACAGCAGGCCGATGGCGATGAAAGCCGCAAGGAACATCAGCACCATGGCCCGGTTCACGTCGAACCCGCCGATGCTGAAGATCGTATGGGTCTCGAAGAGCTCGTTGACGAACTCCGGCGTGCAGATTATGTCGTGGGCCGGATCGCACTCCGCCGAAGCCGCCCAGATCATGTGCTCCACTCCAACTCCTTTTCCCTTCCCCGGGAGACTGCCACCGTCTCCCACCCCAACAGGATGAGGTAGGCGGCGACCACGGTGACTCCCATGGCGACCCGATCGATGTCGGTCAGTCGCGCCACCGCCAGCATGGTGACCGCGATGAGCCCGAGCCGCAGGAAGAACCCGAGCAGGGCGGCCGCATGATAGGCGCCGAGCGAGATGCGGGCCGCCACCGACAGCATCGCCCCACCGAGGAGGAAGTAGCCGGCCACGATCAGCACCCCGATGGCCGAGGCAATGGCGCCGTCGACGCCGCGGAACGCCCAGAAGACCGCCACCAGCACCGGGCCGACGATCACCGCGCGGACTGCGGTGTGCCGGGCGATGATGCGCTCGATGTCAGGCGTCACGATTCGCCACCTGCCACATCCTCCAAAAGCCGATGACTGAGCCGGCCACGATCCCGATCACGGTGAACAACGGGCTCATCCCCACCCAGGCGTCTAGACCGAACCCGAGGAGGAAACCCGAGAGAATAGAGGCGAAGAACCCTGCAGCCTCGTTCTCGGAGGCGACGGCCTTCCCCATGTCGTGATGATGCCCGCTCACGGTCCCCCTCGAGGTGAGCCGCTTGTGATTTCTTTCACAAATGTATCCCGACGGACGGTGCGATGCAACCCCCGACGTCGCGGCCTCATACGTGCCCCGGGAAGTCGGCCGGGTACGGCGGGAACTCCGCGGCGAGTGCCGCCACCCGCGACCGGACCTCCCCCAGCGCGCTCTCGTCTCCGTGTGCGGACAGCGCCTTGGCCAGAAGCGATCCCATCTCCGCGGACTCGGCCTCCTTAATGCCGCACGTCGTGGCCGCGGGGAGGCCAATCCGGAGGCCGGAGGCGCGATACGGCGGCCTCGGGTCGAACGGGATGGTGTTGAAGTTGACCGTGAAGCCGACGTCGTAGAGGCGGGAGGCCGCCTCCTTGCCCGTCAGGTCCTCGTCGACCGAGCGGAGGTCGACCAGGAAGAGGTGGTTGTCGGTGCCGCCCGACACCACCCGGACCCCGCCCTCGGCCACGGCACCGGCCATCGCCTCCGCATTGGCGACGATCTGGTGGGCGTAACGCTTGTAGTCGTCTCCGGCGGCCTCGTGGAAGCACACGGCCTTGGCGGCGATGTGATTGTTGATCGGGCCGCCCTGGGCGTTGGGGAACACACCCTTGTCGATCGCTGCGGCGTGATCGGCGTCGGTGAGGATCATCCCACCGCGCGGCCCTCGCATTGCCTTGTGCGTGGTGGCGGTCACCACCTGGGCATGAGGAACCGGGTTGGGGTGGGCGCCGCCGGCGATGAGGCCGATGATGTGGGCGGCGTCCACCATGAGGATCGCCCCGATCTCGTCGGCGATCGCCCGGAACTCCGCCCAGTCGAGGATCCGCGAGTAGGCCGAGTACCCGGCAACGATCATCTTGGGCCGCTCGCGCAGCGTCACCTCGCGAACCTCGTCCATGTCGACGGTCTCCGATTCGGAATCGACGCCGTACGCCACGAAGTCGAACAGGATCCCGGAGAAGTTCACCGGGGAGCCGTGGGTGAGGTGGCCCCCCTGGTCGAGGCGCATCCCAAGGATCTTGTCACCAGGCTTCAGCAGGGCGTAATAGACGGCCATGTTCGCCTGGGCGCCGCTGTGGGCCTGGACGTTGGCGTGGTCGGCGCCGAACAGCGCCTTGGCGCGGTCGATGGCGAGCGACTCCATCTCGTCGACGACCTCACAACCCTCGTAGTACCGCTTGCCCGGATAGCCCTCCGAGTACTTGTTGGTGAACACCGACCCGGACGCCTGCATCACAGCCCTCGAGACGAAGTTCTCGGATGCGATCAAGTGGAGGTGGGTGCGCTGACGATCGGCGTCCTTGCGGATCAGCGCCTCGGTCTCGGGGTCGACGTCATGAAGCGGGGGGCCGAGCATGGGCGGCTTCCTGGTGTGGGGTCCCGAGGCTAGTTGGTGCGAGGATCGTTACCCGTTGCCCGTTCCCCGTTGCCCGTGCCGTATCCCGCGCCCGGGTAACGGGCGACGGGTAACGGGCAACCGCGGTGGGCTATGCCCGCCGCTTCTCCCTCTCCATGATCATGTCCGTCAGGCCGCTGGCCAGGTAGGGGAAGAGCGGGGCGACCGTGGCGGCGCCGTCCACCGAGACGATGCCGAAGAGCACCGTCGCCAGGAGGAAGAATCCGACCGTGCCGATGCGTCGCCACACCGAGTGGGTCCCCTCCTCGAGCCGAAGGGTAAAGGCCCCGGCGATCCCGAAGGAGAGCACGATGGCCGACGCCGGATCCCGGGTGAGCGCGCCGAGCAGGACGAAGCCGCCGATGGCTGCGGGCGACACCAGAAGCCCGGTCTTGATCGGCGTCGACGCACGCGAGATCTTCCCGAGCACGATCAGCGACAGCGGTGCGATCACGAGGGCGGTGGCCACGGCCGCCCATCCGTTGCCGTCGTTTCCCGCGTCGAACTCGAAGACGGCCCCGATCGCCGAGAAATACGCGAAGATCAGCAACAGGGTCGCCCAGCCCATGGCCACCCACCGTCGTGGCTTCGCCTCGGGGTCGCGGAACCGCTCGGCCTTGGCGACGATGCGGTCGGTCTTCTGCCGGGTGTACTTGGCGATCCTCTGCTCGCGCTCCACTTTGGGCGGGCGACGCGAGCCCTTCTGCCGGCTCATGCGTCCAACCGTACCGGCCCGCGACGGAGCACAATCGGCTCGGGCCCGCAGAAGTCGATCACCGTCGACGCCTCGCCGCGACCCGACTCCCCCTCCAGGCAGACGGCGACCCCGTATCCGAGCGACAGCCGCGCCTCCTCGGCGGTCAGGGTGGGCGGTTGGCCGCTCAGGTTGGCACTCGTGACTGCCAGCGGCCCTGCCGCGCCAAGCACCTCGAGAGCGACCGCGTGATCCGGCACCCGGACTGCCACGGTCCGACGATCGTCGCCGATCCACGGAGGGATTCCTTCGGCCACCGGGACGACAAGCGTGAGGCCGCCCGGCCAATACCGACCGGCCGCTTCTGCGGCGCGGCCGGTCACCACCGCGACCGCGGCCAGGGCGGCGGCGGACGCCCCGAGGATCGGGATCGGGTTCTCGCGATCCCGATCCTTCAGCTCGAAGAGCCGCTCCATCGCCTCTCGATCGAACGGGTCGACGGCGACCCCGTAGACGGTGTCAGTGGGCATCCCGATGAGCAGCCCCCGCTGAAGCGCGTCGAGTGCGTCCGCGATGGCTGCGGGACTCACTTGGGCGCCCCGCAGCGTGTGGGCGAAAAGCGAAGAGCGAAAGGCGAAACGTCGCGAGAGGCTCCGAGCCCGGATTCGCCCTTCGCCCTTCGCCCTTCGCGGCACCCGTCAGGGTGCTTCACAAACAACAACTCGCCCCCTTGCGCGCCACCAGGATCCGGTCGCGCCCCGTCAGGTCCTTGCGAACCTCGCGGTCGAAGGCGCCGAAGAGGCGGAGTGCCTCGTCGGCCTGGCCGTCGCCGATCTCGCACAGCACCCAGCCCCCCACCCCGACCATCCAGTAGGCCTCGTCGGCGATACGCGCGAGAACCTCGGTGCCTTCGGGCCCGGCGAACAGTGCCTCGTGGGGCTCGTGGTCGCGGATCTCGGCGGGAAGGGGATCGTCGGACGCCACATACGGCGGATTCGACACCACGAGGTCGATGCGACCCCTCAGGTTCGCCGGCAGCGGCTCGAACAGGTCGCCGTGGAGTAATACGACGTCGAGACCCGTGAGGGCGGCATTTTCCTTGGCGAGGGAGAGTGCATCCTCGCTGGTATCGGTGGCGAACACCCTGGCCTCGGGGAAGGCATGCTTGAGTGCCAGGGCCAGGCACCCGGAGCCGGTACCGAGGTCGACGATCACGGTACCCGGCCCGGCGTCGCCGAGGGACCGCACGGCTTCCTCCCAGAGGCGCTCGGTCTCGGGCCGGGGGATCAACGCCCGGTGGTCGATCTTCAGTGTGAGCGGCCCGAAGTCGACAGTCCCCTCGAGGTATTGGAGGGGCTCCCCGGCCTCCCGGCGGGCCACCAGGTTGTCGAGCCGCCGCTGCTCTTCGGCCGAAAGGGACGGATCGAGAGCCAGCGAAGCCGCATCGCGATGGGTGACCGCGACGACGAGGCGGCGCATCTCGTGACCGGGAATCGCCATGGGAAGTAGCCTCGCTGCGCTCGGCGCAATTGGCAATTGGCAATTGGCGATTGGCAAGATGCGCGTCGGCGCACCTCTTGCGGGCAACGGGCGACGGGCGACGGGCGACGGGATCGCCCCTGGAGTATCGTCGACGCCCAATGCGCCGCTTCCGCACTTTGCTGGCCGTTCTGGCCGTCGTCGTCGCTTCCTGTGGCGGTGGCACCGGTGGCACCACATCGACCACGGGTGTGCCGGCCGACACCACGACCACGACTGTCGCCCGGGGGACGACCACCACGACAACTCGTGGCCCGGCGTCGGTACCCGAGTTTCCCGACGACGACGAGCCCCTGGAGCTGGACCCCGCCGTCGTGCAGGGCACGCTCGCCAACGGCCTGACCTACTACATCCGGGAGAACCAGGCGCCGGGTGCGCGTGCCCAGCTGCGCCTCGCAGTGAGGGCGGGATCGGTCCAGGAAGAAGCGGACCAGCGCGGCGTCGCCCACTACCTGGAGCACATGATGTTCAACGGCACGGAGCGGTATCCGGCCAACGAGCTCGTTCAGGTCCTCCAGCGATTCGGATCGGAGTTCGGTGCCGACATCAACGCATACACCAGTTACGAGGAGACCGTCTATTTCCTCGACCTTCCCACCGACGATCCCGCCACCGTGGAGACCGGATTCGATGTTCTCTTCGAGTGGGCGTCGGCGGCGACCATCGACCCCGCGGAAGTCGACCTCGAGCGCGGCGTGCTCCTGGAGGAGTGGCGGTTGCGGGACCAGGGCTTCTGGGGCCGCTACTTCGTCGGCGTGACCGAGCGGCTCCTCGCCGGGACCCTGTACGCGGAGCGGAGTCCGCTGGCCGGGCCCGAGCTGCTCGATACGACCACGGTGGAAGGTCTGAGTGACTTCTACGACACCTGGTACCGCCCCGACAACATGGCCATCGTGGCCGTCGGCGACTTCGACGCCGGCGACATCGAGAATCTGATTCGCGAGCGCTTCGACGACCT
>Ga0326597_10012012_pt1 | contig 11432 bp, 3 predicted proteins | sample RVTome_12_FD_203789 | JGI IMG/M metagenome (GOLD analysis project Ga0326597, IMG submission 203789) | Soil microbial communities from uranium-contaminated site in the Upper Colorado River Basin, Wyoming, United States - RVT100D185 | ecosystem: Environmental > Terrestrial > Soil > Contaminated >...
TCTTTGCACTCTTCAGCTTCTCTTCTATAACGTAATCAAGAGAATGCTTGATAAGAGGTTGAACAAGCTCTTCCGGTGTGTAATGAGAGCCGCTGGAGGATCGCTCCGACCCCTTCACCAGAACGAACGACCAGGAGGAGCCAATGGGCTGCCCCGCCACACCGCTGGCGGGCAAGAGCTCAGCTTTATGTTCCAACAAGCCTTCGTACACAGATCCAAACTCTTCCACATCAAGTGAACCATAATTGACACGAATGAGGTTGCGCTTCTCGTCTTCAAACACGTTCAACATTCTGAAGCAACTGAGAAGCATATCGTTTCTGAGCTTCACCTCATTCAACGGGTGGAACTTGTTGACATCGAAAAGATCACCGTCCAACGGTTGAATGCCGAGCTTTGTTCCGTAGTATCCCTTCTCGAAAAATAGGAACGTGCTCTTCAGGGCCTGCCACAGATCATCAAAACGATCAGCTCCATAGAGCCTTCGTTCCGAAAGTCTGCGGATGCGATCAAGGCTGTAATACTTGTAATAGAGTTCTCGCTTCCGGTTGAGGTCTTCGTCATCTGACCCGCCTGACGGACGGGCAGGCTTTTCGGGGTAGATGATGTCACGCTCTTCGATTACCATCAGGAAGAGGAGACGGTAGATGAGGCGAAGCAAAGATTGGAAGAGCCTGTCTGATGTCAGTTCACCGGAAGCAATGGCATCGCGAAGTGCCTGATTGTCCGGATGCGAAATGAATCCGTTGGCGAACACCTGGATGGACTGTTCAACTGCTCCGCCAAGGGCCTCCCGGATTCGAGCACCGGCTTCGAGCGAATCCTGGTGGTACCGCTCGATGATGCTTTCTTCAGCAAGCTCTTTTGACTTTGGCATCCGGCTGGCGTGAAGAAGCCGGTACAGAATAGCAAAATCGGAATAGAGGTCATCCTCGACGATCCTCTGAAGATCGAATTCCAGAAACGAGAGCTTGACCAACTTGCCGGAATCACGGAGAAGTCGGAGGAACTTGCCGTTGGAGACGAGTCCGTATGCGTGCTCAGTGATGTTGAGGTACTCCTGCAGCAATCCGTGAGGCGACATCCGGGGACCGCCTTCCTGACGACGCTTGTCGAGATCATCCCGGATGCTCACGAGGTGCAATGGAAATTCATCCAAGGTCGTTGCGCGGTGACTCAGGGAAAAGGATTTTCCGTTCACAACTTCGGCGGTACGGACGAGTTCGGGCTTGTATCCGAGTAACTCAACGAGCGGGCGGAGCCACTCGTTGCGGGTTTCGGTTGTGGCGGTCGCATCCTTGTCGATGCGTTCAACTTTGCGTTGGAAGATCCGCCAGTAATCTTTGGCCGTGGCATATGCAAAGGCAATCTCATCCTTAACCTTCGCTCTCTCTTGAAGGCCAAAGTCCTTCGCCGACTGTCCCGCATAGCCTTCCAGATCTAGCTTGGAGAGGATATCATGAGAGATGATGTTGCCTTCTATGCGTATGGAGGGGAAAGACATTTATGATTGTGGATTGGTGATTTTGGATTTCAGATTTCGGATTGTAGATTTGAGCATCAGCATGTGTTTTGACATCAAGCTACACTGGCTTTTCTGTTTTTTCGTTCTACCGCCTGTGGAACTTGCACCACAGTATCGAAGCCCGGTCTGTGCCCAGACCTGGACACCACTTAGACACGGCCCATCATAGTTACCATCATAGTTACCATCATAGTTACCATCACAATCACCGTCATGGTTGCTCTGGTTTGTTCAGAAGTTCGATGCCACGAGGAGAGGTCACGTACTTTTGCTTCTTGCTTTTGGGCTTATCAGGGAGCAATAGACGCAGATATTCTTCCTTAATGAACGGTTCGATGTGGAGCTTGAAGTTTTTCGTCTGGCTTGTCACGCCGATGTATCCCAAAATCTCTTTCTTGCTCTTAGGTACCAAACAAAATCTGAGAATGCTCAACTTTTCTTCCGAGAGTATCTCAACCTGAGCCTCCACTTGGGTCTTGGGCCTGGTCGTGGCTTTATGATGGACCGGGATGGTGGCAATGAAGTACGTTCTGTCGGCATCAGTTGTGAACTTCGGTTGAGGTGAGCCGTTGTTCTTCATTGCCCTCCGGATCTTTGGGATGCCTGTGCCCCTTCCTTCGGTCAGGTGAAGTTCCTTGAGGAAATCTCCCACACGACGGTTGCGGTAGTCCCGTGCAACAACACGCGGCTTTCTCAGGAGAGCATTGTCGACAGGCGGCAATGGACCGGGAAAACTCAGGATCTCGATGGAATCAAATCGAACATTGACCTCAATTGAGCTTTGATGTTCGTAGCTGCGGTGATAGACAGCGTTGGCAAGAGCTTCGCGTACCGCCTCATAAGGGAAGTTGAAGAAGCGCTCGGCTTTTGCCTTGCGGGGAATTTTTCGCACGTCCTCCTTGATGATGAACTTCTGAATGTACTCCAATGCATCCTTGAGCTGCTGATGAATCGGGCCTAAGAACACTTTCTCGGAGAACGTATCTCCTATCTCATCGTGGTACTCGACGATTTCTATCTTCGCCCCTTTGAAGAATTGGTTTGGGGTATCGTTGAAGAAGAGCAGTCCGACGTTGATCGGTTTCAGGTACTCATCAGAGCCTCGGGCGATGCTCATCTGGCGGGAAAGCTGCGCAAGAGGGACAAGTCCCGATTCATCGAGCAACTCGCTTCCAATCTCCCTCAGAAACGATTGAATGAGAGGAAGCTTGAGCTCGGTCAGTTCTGCATGATGATTGATGCGGTCGTCAAAGGGAATCTTTGCCGCAAGCGCGTAGAGCAGTTTCTCTTCTGAGGGTTTTGCCTTCACTGTGTTTGAGAACCGACGCACGTAGTATGCAAACACGCCCTTGCCGCCGATGGTTGTTGGAGCTTTGTACGGTCTGGCGTCACCTCCTGGAGCCCACAACACAAGAATGTGCTTTTTGCGGAAGATGACCGGCTGAACGATGGGGAAGTAGGTTGGCACGATGAGATGACAGACTTCCAAAAGCTTCTTTTGAATTGCGTCAATCTGGTTCGCGTGCAATCCCTTTGGTGGCAGAACAGGACGACCGTCTTTTTCGGCAATCCCCAAGACGATATACCCACCACCCCAGTTGTTGATGTCGTTTGCGAACGCGCAGAGTGTGTGGAGAACATCCTCGGGGTTCCATCCCGCTTTGAACTCGATTCGCTCCCACTCGACGGTCCTTCCATTGATCAAGCTATCTATGTTGATTGGTAGAGCCATACCTCTAGTGTTTGATTTGGGGTAGAAGGACATATACTCCCATGATGTCCATTGGCAGTACCGGCTCAACAGCTTTGAACTTCTTGCCACCGACGATTTTTCTGAATCGTTCATGCGCTTCGACCAGGTGGTTCGCACGCTCAAGAGCGATTGTATCGAACCACTCGTTGAAAGCGCCAAGCTGTTTGAGTTCATCCGTGAGCCAGTGTTCCTGCTCTTCTCTTTCAATATTTGCAGGTCCCAATGCGGAGAGCAAAAGGTCTTTTGCCTCAAGATGACCGAGATACTCTTTCTTTGCAGATTCGCCCCGGTAGCCAGAGAGTAGCATTTCCTCGGCTATGATTTCCGCTCCACCTCGTGCTTCAGCAATAACGTTCCGAACCCGGAACTGGAATAGAACAACTTTGGATTGTACTTTGGTCGTTCTTACAACTGCCGCCCGCGATGGCTTGAACCGTTTCTGAGCGTTCAAGGCATCAGCCATGAGAATCTGCGTCAACTGCTCAACGAAAAGATGGTTTCTCCCGATGTAGCGGTACCCCTTTGGCGTCGGTGATTTGAATGTTATGACAAGCTCGGTTTCTTGAGTGAGAAGCTGCCGGAGCGAAACGGGTAGGTTCGTCGCAACAAGCCGATAGCCCTCCTTGTATGGTTCAATCTGGGCACCGAGGTATCGAACACCGGCGAGGACAAACTGCTCAACTGCTTTCACGTCTCCTATTGCCTCATCGACCTCTTTCAGGTCCTTCTCAATTTCCTCTGCCTTGATTCCCCGCTGAGCGAAGATACTCCGAATCGCGGTATGCTTGACTGCGGCTGCCTCGTATGTTGTGATGACCTGTTGTTGCTTCTGAGCAACTTCGGGCGTTTCACCAAAGTCCAGGTTCTGCTGGGCGTTGAGTTCCGAGGACTTTGGATTTAGCAGAACGGCTGTGAGGACAGCATCCATGATCGACTTGCTGTCTTCAGGAAATGGAATGGTGATGCCGTTCGATCTACGAATTTGTCTTGCCTTCCGGAGGAGGACTTCCAGTACTACACCGTCGATGGGATTGTCTTTCCCGAAGAGCAGAGAGACCAGAACTTTTGATGATTGCTGGCCAAATCGATCAACCCGCCCCTCGCGTTGTTCAAGCCGGTTTGGATTCCATGGAAGATCGTAGTGCATCACGGCATTGAAAAAGTCTTGCAGGTTGATGCCCTCGCTGAGACAATCGGTTGCAAAGAGGAGCCGTGGTTCGCCCGTCATTGCGTCAATCCGTTTTCTCCGCAAATCATCTGGGTCTTCACTGGTTATCACCTCGGCCCTGAGATTCGGAAACTCTTTCTGCAACTCAGGGATCAAGACCTTGCCGAGATACTTGGCCGTAGCTATGTAGCGACAGAATACAATCGGGTTGAAACGCTTCTTCAGCCACTCACGCAAGATGCCCACAGCACGTTTCGCTTTGTAATCTTTCTCAAGAGAACCAAGTGCTTCCGCTTTTGCAGCAAGCTCACTCAACAACTTTGACTCAGACGATGTAAAGGTAGCGTTCTCGACAATATGTGTCGGGGCCGTGTCGTCGCCGACGTGGTAATCGCTATCAAGTATCGGATTCTCATCGCTATCCTCGAATCCTGCAAGAAATTCCTGATCCGATACCTTCGCCGCTCTTTTCTTGAGCATCTCACTTCCGGCATCAGGACTCGACATAACTCCACGAAGAAGGGCCAGTGCAGCCCAGTAGCGCACACGTTGAATGCGCCTGCTTCGCCCATCCTCCTTTGCCAAGCCTCTGGCAAGTTGAAGAACATCAAGAAAGAGATCATGGTACGATGGTGACAACGGGTAGTCATGTTCATCGGGAATCCGTTCAGGGAACACCGTTTCCTCACCCATCCACCTGACAACGTCATCCCGCTTGCGTTGGATAAACTGCTTTGCAACTGCCTTCTTGTGATCCTCATTCGCGACGGTGAGGTCAAGTGACTCAAACTTTGGATTCAAGAAACCAAGCAACGATTGGAATTCATCCTGTTTTCCGCTGTGAGGCGTCGCAGTTAACATTACGAGGTGTTGCTTGTTTTTGGCAGCAATGTCATGTACAAGGTGGTACCTCTGCTGCTGAGCAGTTTTCGCTCCTTGCGGTCTTGCACAGGAGTGGACTTCATCAAGCACAACCAGATCGGGACACTCGCTGAGGAATACCTGCCGTCGCTGCTCGGATTTGATGTAATCGATGGAAATTACTTGATAGGGGAAGTACTTGAAGATACTCTGATCACCACGAATCTGCCTATCCAGCGATGCGGCCGTACTTGAACGTACAATCACGGCGTCGATACCAAACTTGTCGATCAACTCTTCCTGCCACTGATCACAGAGATGTGGCAAACATACAACTGCAAACCGCTCGATCTCCCGACGTTCCAACAACTCCCTCACGATGAGACCCGCCTCAATGGTCTTTCCAACCCCCACATCGTCGGCAATGAACAACCGAATGGGTTCGGCCTGGCGAAGCGCCATGATCAGTGGAACCATTTGGTAGGCACGCGGCCTAAATGACAGCTTTCCGATGCACCGGAACGGACCGGCGGCATTTCGGAATGAAAGTCGACAAGCATCATACAACAAACGAGCCCCTGCCAAGTCAGAAAGATCGTCAACTGATGGTAAAGGGAATGATGTCGATGAGGGTCGTTCAGCCTCAATATTAAGTGGCAGGTATATCCCCGCTATCTCGGCATCAGATCCACCAAGGGGTTTCGCAACAAGTACATCATCAGAGGGAGAGGGAAGCACAATCCAATCACGTTCACGGAGGCGTATGAGAGACCCGGGTTTGAACTGCATTGCTAGCGCACCTTGAAGAAAATGTCCGGACGAAAGTTGACGAAATCCTCAAGCGAGTCTCTGTAGTACCATGCAAGAACTTGATAGCCGGCAGCTTTGAGCGCCGTGCGTTTCACACTATCGTCGTTTCTCAGCATCGGATCGTCGTGAGGAGTTCCATCACAGAAAATGCAAACGTTCGGCTTGTAGGTAAAATCAGGCTGGACGTAAATTCCCGGGATCTTCTGCTGAGCTGCATCAGGTAAATGGAGTTTTCGGTCAAAAAGAAACTTGAGGAATTTCTCTTCGGTCGAGGAATTCGGATCCCGTTGCTCTTCAAGAACCCGATACTGCTCCTCATAGCTTGCAAAGGCAGGGTTGGCAAGATACGTGGCCTCACACGACATTAGTTTTTCCAGAGCGTCTCTGATGAGATGCCTATTGATGATGTTGTGGTCGCGCTGATTGAAATAACTCAAGAGGTCATCGTAGCTCGCCGGTGGGTTGTCAGGTTGAGTGTCTACTCCGTCTTTGAAGTAGCAGAGAGCATATGCTTCTTCAAGAATCCTTCTGAAAGTCTTTGGGTCGTGAACAAGCTGTGAGAGAATTCCAAGGCTTCCTTCGGCCGCTTCGTAAATCAGGATGTTTGGCTGATCCGTTTCTCCCATCTTAACCACGCTAAGCTCTCGCGACTCCATTTGGAAAAGACTCTCAATTGCCCGTTTCAAGGCGTATTGGAGCGTGACTATTCCTTCCGTCGTCAATCCCAACGCCTTGACAGGTTGGATATACAGTGCATCCGCAGTGTCGCTTGCGTATAGTCGTATACGTCTGTTCTCCTCTGCATGAGGATCTTTTTCTCCTGCATCTTCTTCCTTCTTCCATAGTCCTGTTTTCACACCGACAAGAAAACCTCGCCGAGAAGACGCACGCCACTTATCGTTTACCTGCACCAATGTGGCTGCAGGGAGATACTGGATTTTCAGCAACTCCACATCATGGCTTGCAAGACTCAAGCGCACTATTTCTTCTTTCTTTTGATTGACTCTGAAAAATGTCTTTATCTCGAATCCTGTAGAAGTACGTTCTTCCTCTTCACAGGAGATTCGCTCCACTGATTCCGTTCTCGTTTCACACATCGGGACCAAGTCAAAGTACAGCTCCCGAGCATGGTCGTTGCTTAATTCAACATCAGTGAACGGGCAGCGCTCATAACCAAAGTCGGACCCCATCAAGATATACCCCGATTGCTTTGCAACCTTAGCCTGTTCGATGGAATTCTGAAGATCCGGAAGAAGTAATTGCTTGACACGATACTTTGCTCCATCGTGATAGACGAGGTTCTTCGGCCCGAACTCCCGTAATGCCATGAATCGAGGCCGCGAGATGTATTCGCCTCCTTCATCAGTCTCAACATACGTGCGGATTGGAAGTCTCGTAAAGTTGTATCCCGGCAAGAATCCCTCGGCTGCAAGATAGCGATATGGGTAGAACTCAGAAATCTGTCGGCTGGAACGACGAGTTTCTTCCTGGTTCTTCAATAGCGCAATCTGCCGATTGGCTTGCTTCTGGTCGCGGTATGCCTCTTGTTTTTGTTTACTATGTTCCTGGATAGTCGTGTTCATGACGGTTCCAGTGGCCCGGGTGAGCAAACCATACGCGGCGCGATACAATTCGCGCCAACGATTCAAGCTCTTGTCAAACCGCTGTGGGGCCTCGTTGAGTTTTCTTGTTGCCCACTCATTGTCGTACCAACTCTTGGAAGCCAAGTCGGTCTTAATTTGACGGATGGCCTTGTCGAAAATTTGAACAACTCTGGTTTTCCGTTCATCGCTCAGGATGAGCTTGGCTTTTACATCCAGCTTTAAGAGAAGTTTTTCCTTGTCTGATTCATCGAGAAGATCTGCCAAACTCTGATCAAGCTCACTCATGCCAACTTCAGCGAGGTACACGGCATAGAGATGCGATACAAGCAATTCTTCATTCAGTAGATCAATACGAGGCGCAGCAACAGCACCCGCAACCATGTCGGCGGAGTTCTTGAAGTAGTGATTATCATGAGGGGAGTAATTGGAACAATATGTGAAGATAAGCGCCGCTTGGCCTCCACGTCCTGCCCGGCCACTTCGCTGCGCGTAGTTTGCAGGGTTTGGCGGCACGTTGCGCATATGGACAACATGGAGAGTACGTATGTCGATGCCCAATTCCATTGTTGGTGAACAAAACAAAGCACTGATTTTGCCGGACCGGAAGTCATCCTCTCTCTCTATTCGTTTCTCGTTGGACACCTGTGCTGTGTGTTCAAAGCCGACAAGCGACTTCATCTTATGAAAGTCACGCCTGTAGAAGTCGTGGAAGTAACTGTTTGGCTTTGCATCAACCGTTCTGAACGCTCGGTTTCGAACCTTGTCGACGAACGCCTTTTCGCCGTCGCCCATTGTCCACAGAATTCTATCGACAATAAGCCGGTAGAGTGTAACGCCGGAATTGAGATCCCGAGTTTCGAGAAAACCAGCCTGGCTCAGCACATCAAGGACCTTCTCAATGAAAGGGACATATTCACCTTTCGAGAGTGGTGCGCCATGTTGTTTGCTAACCATCAGAACATACTTGGCAAAGGCGCTGCTGGGGCCAACACTGACCGTGTATACGTTCCTTGTGTTCGGTGGCAAAGAATGAACGCGTAAATGATTGGGTTCATCTATCCTCTCCCCAGGTTCAAGCGTCCATGGAGTTTTCAGACGTTCACGAATAGCCTTTGACCTTACCTCGATCTTCTCGTACTCCAGGTGGGAATGCGAAAATGCATATGATGTTCTGAAATAGTCCAGGACCTGTTCCAGGAATTCAAGCCGGTCAGCCTGCTTCATTCCATCGAGGCAGCCAACTTCTTTCCAGATGTCCGTCATGGCTGCGATCTCTTCGAGACCCTTGTAACGAATGCGAAGAAGAGCACACTGCTCGAGATTTGGGAGGTTGACGCGCCAACCACGTCTAAGGTCATACAAGAGTCGATAGAGTATAAGGTCTCGCAGTGCTTCTTCATTTTCCTTCAGGATGAGCCTAGGAATCGTTACTGGCTTCTTTGCGTATTCTTCCTGAGAAAGAGCCAGGATCTTGAAAATAGCAAGGCCGATCTCCGTATGATCCAGGGAGCCGCCATCTCTTTGTTTGAGAGCGTGATAGATAGCGGAACGGAGTTGGCCAACCTTGACGAAGTCATTGAAGTGACCGGCTTGCAGGGCAGCATCCTGTCTATTGTCCATGAAGCTGAGGAGCTTCTGGGCTTCTTGCGCAAAACCTTCGTTGTGCAAGGCGTCCACCACTGAAAACGAAAGCACCGTGGTAGCGGTACTTCGTCCTTCGTTTCCGATCCTCATCAACTTGAAGTTCTCGCTCGTCTTGGGATCAAAAAACTGACCACTCGTTGGATCGAACAGCAATGGGAATGAAATGAACCAACCCCTTATCGATGCGTCACCGATAGGTTCTTCTGAAAACTCTCCTGTTTCGTTACAGTAGATACGTTTAGGAACTCTATCCCGGTACTCTTTCTTGAGATCTCTCGTTCCGTTCTTTTTCACTGTAAACCAGGTGTCGGGGAGCATCTCAAAATCATTCTCCGGATTCCAGAGAAGCTCTTCACCATATTCCAGAATAATGTAGCCAGCCTCTTTGTCGTCCTCGTCATCGGATGAAACTCGTTCCCTAAAGTCTCTTGGTTCGAGTTTTTTGGTGCTCGCATTCCGAGTTACGCAGAGAAATTCGTGGCCCGTCGCCCTGCTAAACACCAGAGGGAAAATTGGTAAGACGTTTCCTTGGGGACCTACAACGAAGCTTCCTCCGCTGAGAGTAACCGTTCGCTCTGATGGAGGCTGGAGAGTTGAATAGACGTTTCCGGTTTGACCGACAAACTGGTGGATCTTGAAGGGAAGGGCAGCCTTGTCGGCGTGCATACTTCCCATACCTTCCAGGGAACTGCGGAGTCTCGTTTTGCAGAGTTCTTTGGTTTCACCAGAGTCTTCAGAAAGAACCGATGACATTTCATCGAGACTTTGAGGTCTACCGCGAACGAGTCGACCTTCTTGATCTTTGAGGGCGATCCTTGATTCCAACCAAGCAACAAATGGGTGCAATGCGGGGCTGCCGACTATTTCAATTCCATCACGAACGAGTTGAGAAAGGGCAGACTTCGATGGAACCTCAGTGGTACTGAGACGTCTAAGTGTCTCCCCAACAATATTCTCTTCCTTGATCGAACTTCCGAACAATGTGCTGGCGAACTTAGCGACCTCTGCTCGGCTCCGTCCGGCATCTACGCTAGACACCATTGTCGCCGAAGTACCTATAAAAATCAGGGGCTTCGAAACAGACGCCTGAATCCGTCTAATAAGAAGTGAAACATCAGAACCTTGCCGACCTCGATATGTGTGTAGTTCGTCAAAAACAAGCACCTCCAGGTTTTTTGAGATAGAGCGTCGAAGGTCTTCCTCATCGAGACGAGTGAGGATCAACTCAAGCATCAGGTAGTTAGTAAGAAGAATGTGAGGCGGGTTGCTTCTGACCTTGGCTCGCTGCTCTTCTTTTTCCTGGCCTGTGTACTGTGCAAAAGTTATTGGAAATGGATTGTTCGCCCGTCGCTCATATTCCTGTTGATACTTCTCAATTTCCTCGGATTGAGAATTGATAAGAGCATTCATCGGATAGACAATTATCGCACGAATGCCACTCTCCGTTGATGGAGGCTTCAGAATTCGATTGAAGATCGTTCCAAGAAAGCAAAGAGATTTGCCGGAACCTGTTCCTGACGTGACCACAAAACTATGATTATCGGCTCCACGCCTCAGTGCCTCTGATTGATGTTTCCAGAGTTTCAGACCAGCAAACACATCACGCAACGAAGTGTGAAGCGTACCTTTGTCACAGAGGTCGGCAATGCTTGCACCTTCTGCAAAGTAAGGATTAAACTGGATGAGGGGTTCCGGCCAGAATTTCCCACTGCCGAGTTCAGTCTCGACGTAACTGCGGATTCCTTCGTCCCGGATGTTTAGGAATGAACCGACGTACTTCGAGTACTCATTGATGACACGCGTATGTTGGTGGAAAACGGCCATGCGTCTGAACCTTGATTGTAATTACAGTGGACCTCATGAGGTAACGTCGGAGAACTTGTAAGCCTCAGCGACCGGAATAATGTAGACAAGCATGCGTTCATTCACAACCCAACTGTATTGCCAAGGGTACCCTCGTCCTTCTGAATTTCTTATATTGCGCCGTGATTTCCGGATCAGATATATCGCTTTCTTTCGGCGGGCGCCACTTGTTCGATGGTGTTTCGTTCAGAATTGGACCGCATG
>Ga0326597_10012013_pt1 | contig 11431 bp, 8 predicted proteins | sample RVTome_12_FD_203789 | JGI IMG/M metagenome (GOLD analysis project Ga0326597, IMG submission 203789) | Soil microbial communities from uranium-contaminated site in the Upper Colorado River Basin, Wyoming, United States - RVT100D185 | ecosystem: Environmental > Terrestrial > Soil > Contaminated >...
ATACCGGTAGGGGTTCACGCCCCGTCGGACTGTCCCAGAATAGATACGCGAGCTTGAGGTCCTTCGGGTCCTTGTCCGCGTTGTCGACGATGTACTTCACGGCGGCAGCTGCCTGGGAGGCGTAGCCCGCGCTCGCCATGAACAGCCAGGGAAAGCGGTTGCCGTTTGCCGTGGCGCCGGCACCGAAACCGTAGGTGATCAGCACGATCTTGTCCTCGGTCACCTTGGGCGTCAGGGCGATGGAGATCGGCGTGGAGTTCGAGGCCAGAATCAGGATGTTTTCCTGCTTGAAGCGATCATAGGCGTTCAGTCCTCGTGGCACGTTGTAGCCGTGATCGATCTCCATCACGCGGATGCTATTGCCTGCGCCCAACAGGTTCTTGGAATTGAAGAGCCGGATATAGTCGTGATAACCCGCCGATTTCGGCACGCCCACGGCTTGCGTGGGACCGCTGGTGTCATTGCTCAAGCCGATCACATATTCCCTTGCCAACAACGGCCCGGCGGTGATCATCATTCCAAGGATCGCAATCCCTAGGGCAAGCGAGCTTGCCCTGGGCAGTACGCGACGGATTGTCTGCATAATCTTTCCTCATTCGATGAGCGGGCATGGGCCATGCCCCTGCATGGGCGCTGGCACAGCCGCAATTGTCGATACACCCCCTCACCGATTCGATAGGATATCGGCCCCAACAGCTTGAACGGATTATCAGGATCGGGCCCCGAAAACAAACACCATAGCGGCGCCAGGGGCGCTCAAATGCCGCATTTGCAGCCCGGCCGTGACGGCGGCGACGGACGCCATCTTCAAGGCCCTGGACGCAGTGCCCAACCGTCATGTCGCCATGGGCGTCTATGGTCCCGCGGAGGTGGCGCCCTGGTATGCGCGGGGCTGCCGCTTTTTCTTCTACTCGTCGGATACGGCCATTCTCTACAACGCCGTGCGCGGCCTGACCGATGCGTTTCACGAGACCGTCGCCGCGGCCGCCGCGCCGGACAAGGCCAAGCGCAGCGCCGGCTGAGCCCAGACCTGCCGGGTGCAGCACCGCGCACGAGAAGACATCCCCGCACGAAACAAAAAATGCAGCGCCGCGGAACGGCGCTGCATCACGTCACAATCAAGCTACGTCCACAATCAAGCTACGTCACTGTCGATGATGGCCGCGGCAGCCCGACAGGACGGCCGCCAGGTCACAACCGACCTGTCCCTACTTGTCCTTGGCGCTGAACAGGTATTCGGTCACCGTGTCGCGGTAGCCGCGCATGCCGGTTTCCAGGGTCTTGAAGCCCTTGCCCTGCACCTGATACACGGCTGCGTAGCCGCCACCCTCGTGGTCTTCCTCGGTGATCGTCACCGGCACCAGAAAGCCACCGTCGCCGTCGAACTGCCGGAAGGTCTCGAAGGCATCACGGACGTGGCGGGCAGTGATGTTGGGCCCGTTCTTTTCCACTGCCCGGCGGATGCCCTCGGAGGCCACCATGGCACCACCCAGCCCGCTGTTGTAGTACACGGTGCTGGACATCATGGGCGAAGGCTTCTGGCCGAGTTTGCGCTTCAGGGCGCGGATTTCCTCATACACCGAGTGTTCACCGGCCGGCCACGCCTGCACGGAGATAAAGCCCTGGGCGGCATCCCATCCCGCCACCTCGATGTCCGCCTCGGCACCGACCCAGGTCAGACCCACGAGCCGATCCATGGGAAAGCCCACGCGGGAGAATTCCTTGAATTGCACCCCGCCGGCCCGTCCAAACACGTGCTCGACCACATAGTCGGCCTTGTAGCGGCGGGCGATGTCCAGCACTTGCGGACGCATCTCGATGCCTGGCGGCGGCACGGCGAACGTGCGCAGTTCGAAGCCCAGGCGCTTGGACAGGGCCTCGATGATGGCCATCGGCTCACGGCCCGCCGGGCTGTCCCAGAACAGGAACGCGATCTTGAGGTCCTTCATCGGCGTCTTGGAGTACTTTTCGATGTACTGGATCGCCGTGGCGGCCTGGGACGCGTAGGAGGCGCTGGACATGAACAGCCACGGGAAGCGCTTGCCGTATGCGGTCTCGCCGGCACCGAAACCGTAGGTGATCATCACGATCTCGTCCTCGGTCACCTTGGGTGTCAGGGCGATGGAGATCGGCGTGGAGTTTTCCGCCAGGATCAGGATGCCCTCGTTCTTCAGCCGCTCGTAGGCTTCCAGACCCCGGGGCACGTTGTAGCCATGATCGATCTCGATCACGCGGATGCTGTTGCCGGCGCCCAACAGGTTCTTGCTGTTGAAGAGCTGAATATAGTCGTGATAGGCCTCTCCCTTGGGTACGCCCACGTTCTGGGTCGGCCCACTGCGGTCGTTGTTCAGGCCGATGTTGTATTCCCGGGCCAATGACGGCGTAGCCGTGACCAACATCCCCAGGATCGCAGCTGCCGCGGCCAGCGCAGTTGCCGTGGAGAATGCGCGACTGACTGTCTGCATGATCTTCCCTCGCTCAATGATCGGGCAAGCGCCAGGCGGCCAAGGTTGGCGCCGGCACTTCCTCAATTAACTCTTGCTCCCCCACCGAAGCTTGCAGCCTTCAGTCCCATTGCCTGCACGGCTTATCAGGACTGGGCCCTGAAAACAAACAGTATCGTGCGGCAGCGGGGCCTCAACCGAGCCCGTCGCGCACTGCACCGGGGCACCGCAAATGCCTCTTCCGGTGCCCCTAATGTGGGAAGCTCAGGCCTGCAGACGTCGCAGGCGCAAGGCGTTGGCGATGACGGAAACGGAGCTGAAGCTCATCGCCGCGGCCGCGATGATGGGGCTGAGCAGAAGACCGAACGCGGGGTACAGCACACCGGCGGCGATGGGCACCCCCAGCGCGTTGTAGATGAAGGCCCAGAACAGGTTCTGCTTGATGTTGCGCATGGTGGCCCGGCTGAGCCGGCGCGCCCGCAGGATGCCGCGCAGGTCGCCCTTGACCAGGGTCACCCCGGCACTCTCCATGGCCACGTCCGTGCCCGTGCCCATGGCGATGCCCACCTGGGCCTGGGCCAGCGCCGGCGCATCGTTGATGCCGTCGCCGGCCATGGCCACCGAGCGGCCCTCGGCCTGGAGCCGCTGGATCGTCTCCGCCTTCTGCTGGGGCAGCACCTCGGCCACCACCTCGTCGATGCCCAGCCGCCGCGCCACGGCGCGGGCGGTGGTCTCGCTGTCGCCGGTGAGCATGACGATGCGCATGCCGTCGCGGTGCAGTGCCTCGATGGCCGGCTGGGTGGTCTCCTTCACCGGATCCGCCACGCCCAGCATGCCCACGGCCTGCCCGTCGACGGCCACCAGCATCACCGTCTGCCCCTCCTGGCGCAGCGCCTCCGCGCGGTCGCTCAGCGCGTCCGCGTCCACGCCCAGTTCTGCCATCAGCGCGGCATTGCCCATGGCCAGCTTGCGCCCGCCGACGGTGGCGCTGACGCCCTTGCCCGTGTGGGAAGCGAAGTCCTGGGCTTGCTCCAGGGTCAGGCCGCGCGTTTCCGCTGCCTGGACGATGGCCGCGGCCAGGGGATGCTCGCTGCCGCGCTCCAGGCTCGCGGTGAGCCCCAGCAGGGTCTCCTCGCTCATGTCGCCCACCGGTTCGATGGTGACCAGCTGCGGTTTGCCCTCGGTGAGGGTCCCGGTCTTGTCCACGACCAGGGTGTCCACCTGGCGCAGCACCTCGATGGCCTCCGCATTCTTGAACAGTACGCCGAAGCTGGCGCCCTTGCCCGTGGCGACCATGATGGACATGGGCGTGGCCAGCCCCAGGGCGCAGGGGCAGGCGATGATCAGCACGGCCACCGCATTGATCAGGGCGAAGGCCATGGCCGGTGACGGCCCGAGCAGCGCCCACACCACGAAGGTCACAATGGCCGTCAGCACCACGGCGGGCACGAAGTATCCGGCCACCACATCGGCCAGCTTCTGGATCGGCGCCCGGCTGCGTTGGGCGTCGGCCACCATCTGCACGATCTGCGAGAGCAGGGTTTCCGACCCCACCCGCTCGGCCCGCATGATCAGGGAGCCGGTACCGTTGACCGTGGCACCGATCACGCGGTCTGCGGCGCCCTTCTCCACGGGGATCGGCTCCCCGGTCAGCATGGACTCATCCACCGCGCTGTTGCCTTCCAGCACCGTGCCGTCCACGGGGATCTTCTCTCCCGGCCGCACGCGCAGGCGGTCACCCACCTGCACCTGCTCCAGGGGCACATCGGCCTCCTGCCCGTCCTCGGCGATGCGCCGGGCCATCTTGGGTGCCAGGCCCAGCAGGGCCTTGAGCGCCGCGCCGGTCTGGCTGCGCGCGCGCAGCTCCATCACCTGCCCCATCAGCACCAGGGTCGTGATGACCGCGGCCGCCTCGAAGTACACGGCCACGCTGCCGTCCGCCATTTGGAACGACGGCGGAAACAGCGCCGGGGCCAGGGTGGCGACGATGGAATAGGCCCAGGCGACCCCCGTGCCCAACCCGATCAGGGTGAACATGTTGGGGCTGCGGTTGACCAGAGAGGCCCAGAAGCGGACGAAGAACGGCCAGCCGCCCCATAGGACGACGGGCGTGGCCAGCACCAGCTCCATCCAGGCATAGCTGCGCGGCGCCGCCAGGGTGTGCAGCCAGTCGCCCAGGCCGGGCGTGTGCTGGCCCATGGCCGAGATCAGCACGGGCAGGGTCAGCACCAGGCTGATCCAGAAGCGCCGGGTCATGTCCACCAGCTCGGGGTTGGGCGCTTCCGCCAGCGTCACCACACGGGGCTCCAGGGCCATGCCGCAGATGGGGCAGGCGCCGGGCCCGTCCTGCACGATCTCCGGGTGCATGGGGCAGGTGTACTCGGTGCGCGTGGCCGGCGCGGCAATCACGTCCGGCTCGAGGGCCATGCCGCACTTGGGGCAGGCACCGGGGCCTTCCTGCCGCACCTCCGGGTCCATGGGGCAGGTGTACACGGCCCCGGGCGGCGCCGGTGCGGGCTCCGCCGCGCCGGCCGCCTTGGCAAGCGTACCCGCCGGATCGGTATTGAACTTCTGCTGGCAGTGCGCGCTGCAGAAATAATAGGTCTGGCCCGCGTGTTCGGCGCGGTGCGGGCTGTCCGGCGTCACGGACATGCCGCATACGGGATCGGTCAGGGTCGCGCCCGCGCCGTGCCCGTGATCCGCATGGTCGTGTCCGGCATGATCGTGGTTCGCATGGCTTGCGCTGCCCTGCGCCTGCCCGGCCTCGGCCTTGGCCAATACCCCGACCGGATCGGCATTGAACTTCGCCAGGCAGTGCGGGCAACAGAAATAATAGGTCTCGCCCTGGTATTCGGTGTGATGGGGGCTGTCCGCTGTCACGGACATCCCGCAAACGGGGTCAATCATGGTCGTTCTCCGCGTGTGAAAAGGTGCCACCGGCGACGCTTGCGCCGGTGAAATGGTACGCCATCGGTTGTGCCCTGCCGTCTTCGCCGTGCCTTTCCAGCCGTGCCTTTCCAGCCGTGCCTTTCCAGCCGTGCCGGCCTGGCCGCGCTGTCTACTCCATGCGGGCCAGCACCTTGAGGATTTCGTCCACCTGGTCCGCGAACAGGTCATTGTCCTGGGTCTCCACGGCCTCCCGCACACAGTGGTGGATGTGCGTTTCCAGCACCCCCATCTGCACCTGCTTCAGCGCGGCGGTGACCGCCTTGATCTGCTGCACGATGTCGATGCAGTAGCGGCGCTCCTCCACCATCTTGCGGATCCCGCGCAGTTGGCCTTCGATACGGGCCAGCCGCGTCTGCTGGGCCTGATGATCCGGGTACTGCTCCTTCAATGCGCGCATGGCATCGCCTCGGTGAGGGGTCGGCTTGTTCCAGCCAAAATACTATACCCGTGTATAGTATAGTCGTCAGAAGGCGATGTCAACAGTCCTGTCCGTTGCTTCGCGCGGGCGGGTGCGGGAGTTGCGCAGCGGGGCGAGGATGGGGAGAATGTGGCGCAGGGTGGCGGCTGGTCGTGATGCTGCACACAGAGCCGGCCACCCGTCGCCACGGGGGCAAATCCGTACCAGGATCACACCATGAGCAACGATCCCCATGCTCCCCTGCGCCGCGATGTCCGCGAGCTGGGGGCGCTGCTGGGCCAGGTTGTGCGGGAGCAGGGCGGCGCCGACCTGTTCGAGGCGGTGGAGGCCGTGCGCCGGCTGGCCAAGGCCGCCCGGGGCGAGGAGCAGCGCAATCTCGCCGCCCTGATCGCGCTGCTGGAGTCCCTCCCCGCGGATCGCTCCGTGCAATTGGCGCGGGCCTTTTCCCATTTTCTGGCCCTGGCCAACATCGCCGAGCAGCACCACCGGGTGCGGCGCGCGCGGCAATACCGCCTGGAGACCGGCCGCCCACCCCAGCGCGCCTCGGTCTTCGATACCTTCGGGCGGCTGATCCAGGCCGGAGTGGCGCCGAAGACCTTGCACCGCACCGTGTGCGAGATGGGGGTGGAGCTGGTGCTCACGGCGCATCCGACGGAGATCACGCGGCGCGCCCTGCTGCAGAAGTCCCATGCCATCGACGTGGTGCTGGATCAGCGGGACCGACCCGACCTGCTGCCCCAGGAGCGGGCGGAACTGGACGACGAGTTGCGCCGGGAGATCATGGCCTATTGGCACACCGATGAGGTGCGCCGGGCCAAGCCCACGCCCCGCGAGGAGGCCTGGAGCGGGCTGCTGGTCTTCGAGCAGACCCTGTGGAATGCGGTGCCGCGCTTCCTGCGGGAGGTGAACGGCGCGCTGCGCGAGTTCACGGGCAGCCCCCTGCCCATGGAGGCGGCCCCGGTGCGCTTCGGCTCCTGGATGGGCGGCGACCGGGACGGCAACCCCACGGTGTCGGCCGAGGTGACCTACGAGGTGTGCCTGCTCTCCCGCTGGGTCGCCATGGATCTCTATGCGCGGGAGGTGGATCGCCTGATCCGCGACCTGTCCCTGGCCGATGCCAGCGACGAACTGCTCGCCCGGGCCGGCAACGACCCCGAGCCCTACCGCGCCGTGCTGCGCGACCTGGAGCAGCGCATTCGGGAGACCAAGGCGACCATCGAGGGGCAGCTCGACGATCCCCAGCCGGGCACCCCGCTGGGCATCATGGAGGTGGAGGCACTGCGTGAGCCCCTCGCGCTGTGCTACCGCTCCCTGCACGACACGGGGATGGGGTTGCTGGCCGACGGGCGGCTGCTGGATCTACTGCGCCGGGTAAGCTGCTTCGGGCTGACCCTGGTGCGGCTGGACCTGCGCCAGGATGCCGGGCGCCACACGGCCGCCATGGACGAGATCACCCAGGCTCTCGGCCTGGGCAGCTATGCGGCCTGGGACGAAGCGGAGCGGCAGCGCTTTCTGCTCCAGGAGTTGCAGGGCCTGCGTCCCCTGATTCCGCGCGGATTTCAGGGCAGTCCGGAAACCCAGGACGTGCTGGACACCTGCGCCATGGTGGCCAAGATCCATCCGGACTCCCTGGGCACCTACGTGGTGGCCATGGCTCAGGCCCCCTCGGACATCCTGGTGGTGGAATTGCTGCAACGGGAGTTCGCGGTGCCGCGGCCCCTGCCCGTGGTGCCCCTGCTGGAGACGGCGGCGGCCCTGGCGGGGGCGGAGGACATCCTGCGGCAACTCCTTTCCATCCCCTGGTACCGCCGGCGCGTGGGGGCGCGGCAGGACGTGATGATCGGCTATTCCGACTCGGCCAAGGAGGCGGGGCGCCTTGCCTCGGCCTGGGCCCTGTACCGGGCCCAGGAAGCGGTGGTGGCGGCCTGCCGCGATGCGGGGGTGCAGCCCGTGCTGTTCCATGGGCGCGGGGGCACGGTGGGGCGCGGGGGCGGGCCGACCTTTCTGGCCATTCTCTCCCAGCCGCCCCACTCGGTGGACGGCAAGCTGCGGGTGACTGAACAGGGGGAAATGATTCAGGCCAAGTTCGGCACACCCGGCATCGCCCGGCGTTCCCTGGAACTCTACGTGACGGCCACGCTGGAGGCCACGTTGCAGCCCGGCCCGCCGCCCACCCCGGCCTGGCGCGAGCGCATGGACGAGCTGGCCACGCGTTCCTCCGCGGTCTACCGGGAAGTGCTGGCCCGGCCGGATTTCGTGGATTTCTTCCGCGCGGTGACGCCGGAGGGGGAATTCTCCCTGCTCAACGTGGGCAGCCGCCCGGCCCGGCGGCGCAAGGATGGCGGGCTGTCCTCCCTGCGGGCCATTCCGTGGATCTTCGCCTGGACCCAGGTGCGGCTGATGCTGCCGGCCTGGCTGGGCACGGGGGACGGCATCCAGGCGGCGCTGGATGCGGGCCATGGCGCCGAGCTGAGCGAGATGTACCGGGAGTGGCCGTTTTTTCAGTCCACCATGGACCTTTTCGAGATGGTGCTGGCCAAGGCCGATCCGCACATCTTTGCCCAGTACAACGAGGCCCTGGTGCCCGAGACGCTGCAACCCTTCGGGCGCGAGCTGATCGACCGCTTCTCCTCCACGGTGCGCCAGGTGCTCGCCGTGACGGGCCATGCCGAGTTGCTGCAGGAGAACGGTGTGCTCAAGCGCTCCATCCAGGTGCGCAATCCCTATGTGGACCCCCTCAACCTGTTGCAGATCGGCCTCATGCGCGAGGTGCGGGCCGGTGACACGGACCCGGAGACCCTGAACGCCCTGCTGGTAACCATAAATGGTGTCGCCGCGGGCATGCGCAACACGGGATAGGCCCCGCCGGCCGGGCCTTCGCGGGACGTTGCGCGCGGGTTTAGGCGACACCCCCGGTCGTGCCTGCCGGGGATTGGTGTATGCTGGTGGCAAGACGGGGGGCCTGCCGTGCCCAGTCCGGCCCGGCAAGACCACCCGATACCTGACCAGAGATTCCTCTATGAAGCACGTATTTCTCTATGTGGTGCTGCCCGTGGCGGTGTTGCTGCTGATCTTTGCTGCCCAGAACGCGGAGCCGGCCAATGTGGTGTTCCTGTTCTGGAATTTCGAGACCCGCCGTGTGTGGCTGTTGTTGATCTTTCTCTTCGGCGGCATCGGCATCGGCTCCCTGCTCACTGCCGGCTTTCTGCTGGGCCGCCGCAGCGGCAAGCGCGCCGCGGCCCAGCATGCCGCCGGCCCGCCGGCCAAGCCGAAGGACGACGACACCGTCGTGCCGTAAGCCGCCTGTGTCGCCCGACGCACGTACCACCATGGCGGCACACCATGGCCATATGAGGCTTCAATCCAGGGCGCGAGGACACGCACATGGTGATGGAGTGGGCAAACCAGCTCGAGAAAACGCTGCGCGAGGGCAGTGCGCTGCTGATGGCATACCTGCCCAAGCTGCTGGGCGCCCTGCTGCTGCTCGTGCTGGGCTATGTGCTGGGGCGCATCGCCGGGGCGGCGACGGCGCGCGTGATGCGCCTGCTGGGCCTGGAGCGCCTGCTCGCGCGCACGGTAGTGGCCACCATGCTCGAGCGCTCGGGGCTCAATCGCACCGTCTCTCAACTGCTGGGGGCCGTGGTGTTCTGGATCGTCTTCCTGCTGTTCCTCGTTTCGGCGGCGGAGGTGCTCAGCCTGCCCATGCTCACCCAGGCCCTGGGGGCGCTGGCCGCTTATTTCCCCCGCGTCGGGCTGGCCATCCTGATCGTGCTGCTGGGCTTCATCGTGGCCAATTTCCTGCGCGAGCTGATCGTGCTTACGTGCAATTCCGTGGGCATCGCCCAGGGATCGCTGATCTCCCAAACCGTGTATGTGGCCGCGATCCTGGTGGTGATCATGACAGCCATCAGCGAGCTGGGCATCGACACATCCCTGATGAACAACACCCTGGTGATCCTGGTGGGCGGGCTGGTCGGAGGGGCCGCGCTCTCCTTCGGGCTCGGCGCCCGCTCGGCCATGAGCAACCTGATCGCCGCCCACTACCTGCGGCCCGTGCTGCACGTGGGCATGGCGGTACGGGTGGGGGAGCATCTGGGCACCGTGGCCTCTCTGACGCCGGTGGCGGTGGTGCTGGACACGCCGGAAGGACGGGTGATCGTGCCGGCCGCGCGCTTTCTCGAGGCGGGACCCGACATCAATCCGGGAGGCCGCGGCGATGGACCCTGAACGCAGCCTGCTGGAGGGATTTCTCAACAGTCATCCGCGCGACGCGGCGCGGCGCCTGGAGGTGGCCCCGCCGGACGCCGTGGCTGCTCTGCTGACGCCTCTGGCTCCGCATGCGGTGGCGCGCCTGGCCGCGCACCTGCCGCCGGTGACCTGTGCGGCGTGGCTGGGCGCCCTGCCCCATGAGCAGGCGGCGGCCGTGCTCGGCGCGCTGCCCACCGCCACCGCCACGGCTGCGCTGCATCGGCTGCCGCGGGCCGTGACGGAGACGCTGCTGCCCCAGTTGGAGCCGCACGTGCGAGCGGCGGTGCGCCGGGCCATGGGATTCGCGGAGCACGCCGTGGGCCGGCTGGCCGATCCCTTCGTGCTCGCCCTGCCCGGCGACATCACCGTGGCCGAGGCCCGCGAGCGCGTGCGGCGCGAGCCGGAGCGGGTGGAGCGCTACCTCTATGTTCTGGCCGAGGATGCGCGGCTGGCCGGTGTGCTGTCGCTCAAGCTGCTGGTTACCGGCGATCCGGAGGATCGTGTTCTGGCCCTGGCGACGACGCGGGTGGCATCGCTGACGGCCGAGAGCCCGGCCCGCGAGACCGCGGGCTCCGCGCTGTGGGCCCACTATGACCTGCTGCCGGTCGTGGGGCGGGACAATGGCTTCATCGGTGCCCTGTCCTGGCGCACGCTGCATGAGTGGGTGGGACAGGGGAATCAGGCGCAGCCGCGCAGCCTGCCGGCGTCGCTGCTGGAATTGTGGGAACTGTTCGGACTCGCAGGACTGGGCGTGATGACCCACGTGGCCTCCGCCGCGGCCGCTTCCCTGGAACATAAACCCGGCGCCACCCAGGATGCGGATGGCGCCCCGGCCCGCGAGTGAGCAACTCCCATGCTGCAAGCCGAGCTGCAAACGGCCTTCCTGGCCGAGCATCCGCCCGAGGCCGCGGCCATCTTCGACGATTTCAGCCCTGCGGATGCGTCCCGCCTGCTCAGCGGCGAGACCGCCGGCGTGGCGGGCGCCCTGCTCTATCACATGACCCCCAGCCATGCGGCGGCGGTGCTGCAGGCCATGCCGCCCCAGACGGCGGCCGCTGCGTTGCAGGCGCTGCCGACCCAGCAGGCCGCTCCGCTGCTGGGGCAACTGCCGCCGGAGGCTGCCGATGCCCTGTTGACGCGCATGTCCCGCCAAATGGCCCGGGATGTGCGGGCATTTCTGCAATACGGCCCGGAGACCGTCGGCAGCCTGATGCATCTCCAGGTGCTGGCGCTGCCCGCCGACCTGACGGTGGCCGAGGCACTGGGGCGGGTGCGGGCCTGGCCGCGGCGGGATCTGCATGATCTTTACGTGATCGACCGCGAGCATGTCCTGCTGGGCACCCTGTCCCTCAATGAACTCCTGTTCATGTCA
>Ga0326597_10012014_pt1 | contig 11431 bp, 10 predicted proteins | sample RVTome_12_FD_203789 | JGI IMG/M metagenome (GOLD analysis project Ga0326597, IMG submission 203789) | Soil microbial communities from uranium-contaminated site in the Upper Colorado River Basin, Wyoming, United States - RVT100D185 | ecosystem: Environmental > Terrestrial > Soil > Contaminated >...
TGGAAACCATTTTTTTTGCGTTCTTTGCGCCCTTTGTGGTTAATTCTCCGATTCTTAAATTCTTTGGTTGGGGCTCAGCCGCGCTGTGCCTCTGTGGCGAATGCTGTTTTCACCGGCCCCCAAAAAGTTTTAGGAATTCTTCGTTGATCTCGTTGTAGCGTGTGCCGCGGTCAACGATGCCGGAGGGGTGGGGGGGGGTGAGTCAGGGTGAGAGGTGACGGTCAGGGGTAAATCCGGACTTATTCCCGCAAGATGGGATTTAGCCTTGGTAGCAGTGCTGATCGGTCGGGCACTGCAAGCTAGATTCTAGACTGCCACGGCTTCCTGACTATTGGGAACGGGTTATCTTGGAGCGCGATATTATTCTTATCGACCGACGCACAGAGCGTAGACTCGACATTATTGAAAACGTGATTGGCCTGAGGTTATACCGGGCTTAGTCTAAATTTCAATGGTCATCAAGTCCTCGCCGATGATGACCTCACCACTGAAATTCTTTTTCGCCTGCCTTTTCATATCCTCGAGATCGCGAAAGGGGGAGATATGGGTGAGGACCAGCTTCTTGACCCCGGCCTGGCTGGCCGCTAGGCCGGCCTCCTCCGGCGTATGATGGCCGTACCCTTCATGAAGGGCCTGCCATACTTTGGGGTCCCTTGACCTCTTGTAAGATTTGTACAGGTCATCTTCCTTGATCTGTTCCTCGGGTAGCTCGATCGATTTCCCCATGGTGCATTCCAAGACCAACAGGTCGGCACATCGGGCGAAACGGATTAAGCCCTCAAAATAGCCGGTATCGCCAGATATTACCACCGACTTCCCCGAGGAGGTGAATCGGTATGATAGGGTGAGGGCGTTGTGTCTGGCTTTGATGGCCTTGACTTCCCACCCCTCCCCGGCGAATTCGGAACCGTTCTGAAGCTCCTCGAACTTGATGTCAAACATCCCCTGTTCCGGCCGTCCCAGGGTCATGCGCTGCCGAATATCTTCTTCGTAGAGCCTTAAGAAGGCCTCCACCCACTCCCTGGTCCCCCTTGGCCCAAATACGCCCAGAGAACGTCGGCCCAGCCCCCAACTGGCTATCAGGAAGTGGGGAAAATCGACGTTATGGTCCATGTGATGATGAGTGAAAAAAAGCTGCTTGACCTGGGCCAGATGGATACCGGCCTTCAGCAACTGGTAGGTGGTCCCGGGCCCGCAGTCCACCAGGATTCTCTGGCCATCGATCTCCAATATCTGGCTGGGCCCAGCTCGCTCCAGGGATGGGGGCGGGGAGCCGGTTCCTAATAAGGTAATTTTCATTTGGGCCTCACAACGAATTCTAAATGAGAACTGATAGAACCTTCTTACATTTAGCCACCGAGAACTCAAAATTGGCCTTGGCGACGCTGTGCCAGCCCGCGTTCGAGAACCTCCGGGGAAACGAGCAGTCGATCAGCGTAATGGTAACCAACGTTTCCGAAACGAGCGCGACCGTGGATGCGAACCATCCTCTGGCCGGAAAGGATCTGACCTTCCATATCCAACTTGTCGCGATCGTTTAAGACTTTCCCAAATCTCTGGGACCCCGCAAGTAAATGCCCGGGCAAATGGGACTTATCCCCATTTTCCCCCTGAGCCTCATAGCTATATATTCATACCCGTGATTCAGGGTTCGACTCCATAGGAGCTGTAGAGCCGATCGATGAAGCCACTCTCATCAAGTTTTCTTAAGATGCGATCATCAACAATATTCTCGGGCTTGACCGTCTCCAGCTTTGGGTTGCGGGGTTTCATCAGCCTCTGGATGTTGCGAAGACCGTCCAGAGACGGATAGGGTCTTCGATCCACAGTCTTTACAAAATCAGCGTAGCCCTGCTCGGCGGTTGACGGATCGGTGACCTTGAGCCTTTTCATGAGCGTCTTGAGGACAATGGACTTGTTGGCGGGAGAAAGCGAGAAGGCAAGTCCTTCAATTGACCCCCGCAACACGTTCTCGGCTACCTCCGGGTTCTGCTCAAGATAGCCCTGAGTTCCCATGATCGAGTTGCCCATCGTAGGGATGTTATGGGCGAAGAGTTCGGCCAGGATCGGAAACCCCTTCTCTTTAAGCCTGCGACTGAAGACAGGATCCAGCGGCGCCGCGTCGATGATCCCTGTTTCCAAAGCCTGGGCGAGAACCGTTTGATCCCCAATGATGAGAAGGTTGATGCTGTCCCGGTGTGGATCGAGGCCGAACTTTTCCAGCCCAAGCATTGCCGACATCCACAGGGATCCTCCGATGCTCTGAAGCCCAAACTTTTTCCCTCGAAGGTCTTGCAAGCTCTTCATGCCAGGACGTCCTACGAGATCATGAGTGATTCGGTTGTGGAAGGTTGCAAGGATCTTAAGTTTCGCGCCTTCGGCTACAGCGGTGAGAACTGTGACCCCCGGGGCATAGCCTATATGAACATCCCCCGAGGCTACGGATGCGACCTGTATTGGCCCGCTCCGGACAAATATCACATCAGTATCCATGCCATATTTGGCAAAGAACCCCTTCTCCTGAGCCACCCACAAGTGGATGTACCTTGCGTTCATGCCGGAATGGGAGATAACCACTCTCTTCTGGGCCGAAGCGGCCTGGCTTTCGGGGCCGTGACAAATAATAACCATCAGAATGGCTAATACGATTGTTAGCGAACCAACCATAAAATTCCTCCAATCTAGCATCGGCTGCTCAAGCTCAAGGAATCTCTTTATGTTGCCGCTGAGGCTTTTTTCCTTTCACTTGCTCCTTTATAATTGCAGCACTAACTTCTTCACTCTATTTCCCTCCGTATCTGGCATACATTTCATCGATAAAGCGGCTCTGATCGAGCAGTTTCAGAATACGGTCATCGATCACATCTCCTGGTTTGACCTTTTCCACCTTGGGATTCCGAGTTTTCATCAGCCGCACAATGTTCATCACTCCCTGTGGCGAAGCGTAGGGCTTGCGGTCGAAGCCGATCGCCATGTCTTTGTAACCTTCCTCAGCTTCCGCCTCACCGATCTTGAGATATTTCTGCAGGATTTTTAGAGTGGTCGGCTTTTGAGCCGGCGACAGCGCGAAGGCGGTGCCTTCGATCAGCGCCTTCATGACTCCTTGCACTATCTGCGGGTTGTTCTGGATATAGGGATCTCTCGCGACGATGGCAATGCCTAGAAGGGGAAGATTCGCTTTGTTAAGATCAGCGAGTACAGGGAAGCCGCTCTGCTGCAGCTTCCGGCTCATAACTCCATCCAAAACTGTCGCGTCGATTGTGCCTGAGAAAAGGGCTTGCGCTAAAGCAGTCTGATCGCCCACAGCCAAGATATTGATGTTGTCACGGTCTGGATCGAGCCCCAGATGCTCCAACCCAAGAATGGCCCCCATCCACAAGGTCCCGCCGATGGCCTGCACGCCAAATTTCTTACCCCGAAGATCTTCCGGCCTCTCGATACCCGGCCGCGCGATCAGGTCGTACGTCACGCGGTTCGTAAAAGCCGAAAGAATCTTCATATCGGAACCACTGCCAACGGCTGCGATGACAGCTGGCCCGGCTCCATAACCGACCTTGATCTCACCGGAAGACATGGCAGCTACAATAAGCGGCGATGATCGAACAAAGATCATGTCCGCATCGACGCCGTACTTGGCAAAGAGACCTAGGTCGCGCGCGATCCAGAGCGGACCGACCCGAGCATTCATCGCGGCATGGGCGATAACAATTTTTTTTGGCGCAGATGCTGCTTGTACCCCATTCGGCCACAAGGCCAGCAAAAACGCTGCGACAAATAACCTAACCACAACACCCTCCGATTTGAGAATTGGGCCAGCCATTACCGGGGTTCCGGTCGGAACCTCCTGCTTAAAGTACCATACCAAAAAGCCGTATGGCGTTTCCGCCCAGGATTTTCTCTTTATCCGTTTCTGAAACTCCCTCCATCTTTTTAATCATTTTTACAGTTCCTTCTTTCCAGGAGGCAGACGGGTCTCCATTGCGGATACTCACTACCGATAGTGAAATTGTGGTCCTTCCAGAAATCGCAAGTATATCGAAGAGAGGGTTCACCAGCAAAAGCTGAAACCAATATCTGTCTGAAAAATTCACTAGGAGCCTTGCGACCGGCTTTATGACGCCGCAGTTCCGACCCGACCAACGTGTCCATCCGTGTCGATAGCTGGATAAGAGCTCATTTGCTTTCTCCTTTTTTTTTCAGGTTTTGTTCATCTGCTATAAAGCGAATCGATATAACCGGACTGGTCAATCTCCCGAAGTACGCTCATGTCCACAAAGTCCTCTGGCTTGAGTTTTGCCATCTCGGGCCGTTGCCTGGAAAGGAAATCAATCACTTTTTGAATTGAGGGAAGATCGACATAGGGCCGATGGGGATTGGCTTTAGAATAAACCTCGTAAGCCTCTCTCAGAGACTCCGGTTCTGTCACGCGGGAGTATTTCGAGAGGGTTTTGATGGCGAATGCAGAGTCCGACCTCAGGACCTTGATCCCTTCAACGTAGGCCGCGAGAAACCTTCGCACGGTGTCGCGATAAGAGTTCAAGTAAGATCGTGTTGTGCTTATCGTTGAGTTTGGGATCTTGAGCCCGAGTTCAGCCACGTTCACGAGAATCGTGAATCCCCTTCTCTTGGCCAGCAGATTGGCCGGTGGGGTGAGCACCGTCGCCTGTATCGCTCCAGACTCCAGCGCCGCAAAACGCGTCGGCACAGCACCCACTTGAACTATGGCGACCTCTTTATCGGGCACTAATCCCAACCTTTCCAGGGCTATTCGTGTGACGAAGTCCGAGGCGCTGCCGAATCGGCTAACACCGACCCGTTTGCCTTTGAGTTCCTCCTTTGTCTTAATTTCCGGTCTCGCGGCCATAAAGTAAGGAAGAGTGTTGGTCATGCTAGCGATAATGACGATGTCGCTTCCACGGCCCGCCGCAAGGGCCATGACTGAGGGGTCTGCTCCAATAATCGGGGTCTGACCTGAGACAAGGGCAGTGGCCGCCCGGCTTCCTCCCTCGATAAAGACAAGTTCCACTTCAAGACCATGCTTTTTGAAAAGCCCCGCCGCCTCAGTAACAAAGAGCGGTAGCTGGACCCCCCCAAGGGATCCATACGCTGCCGTGATCTTTTCTGCCCGGACACCTCCCGCGAAATCAATGAGAGAGCACAGAAACGCGAACAAAATGAAACCTGCAAATCCCTTTTTCTGCATAGGTGGCCTCCGTAGCTCACGCACAGGCGCGATTTTATGGAAACGAGACACGTTGTCGTTAAGCATCTTTCGGTGCTCGGAACCTGTCTATGAAATGAGACACTCCCCGTTGAGAGATTACTGTGCAAGATGTTCGCTCAGGTGATTTTGACCCCTACCTAGGTCTGCGCGTGCCCCACTAGTTTGTTAATGACAATAGGATCGTCGTTCGCCACTCATGGATAGTCCGGTGAGTCCTCCAGCTGCTCAAGGCCGCAAGCCATGTCCACACCTAGAATGTCGTACCAATTCGGCTCCGCCACCGCCATCTTGGCCGGGCGGGCGGGGTCCGCGTTGAAGTGTTGAAGGACTGTGCCGCCCTTTGTGATAGGCACGATCAGCAGGTCCTCCTCCTCCCAGTCGTACCTCACTCCGTTCAGGAGGCTGTACCCTTTCCCTTCAACGATGTAGTGAATGCGGCCCCCCTGATGTTTCTGTTGCCCGCTGCGGCTTCCGGGCGGGATATCCTGCGTCCAGAAGAGGATATGCCGGCAGCCTACATCGGTGAAAGCGGGATGGATATACCACCGATAAAGTCCCATACGATTCCGCTCCACCGGGCAATCTTTTTCTTCGACCACCAACCTAGCCTTGCTCATCTGTTCTCGCCACTCGTTCCTCCGGCGGAAGAGGTCGTCGAGCAGCGTGGCCGGCCGCCCCTCCACAGAGATGTCGTACCCCCGGACTTTGGCGGTCTCGGGGACGAAATCCTCGGGCCGGTAAAGTTGCCCGTTTCTGGGCCCCTTCCAGTCGGGAGAGTCGTCCACCTGTCTCGTCTCATAGGCGAGCGGCTCCATAAAGGGCCAAAAGCGAACCACCAGCTTCCCGCAGGGACGGCCCTCGTCCAGGTTGAAATGCTGGTGGACGTTTTCATAGCGCGCGATAGGGATCAGCTCCAGATCCCCTCGCTTCCATTCCAACCGCAGATCGTTGTTGACGGTGCAGCCGTGACCCTCCAGAATGTAGAAAAGCACCCCTCCGCCCGTATGGCTGTGCTTTCCCCTCCTGATTTTCTCCATGCCCGTGCGGAGGACGATCCACCCCGGTGCGCCTACCTGGTGCCAGCTGGTGGGGCCCACGTACGTTTTCTCCAAGCCCTGGCGGCTCTGAATCCAGGGCAGCTCCTTTCCCTTGAGCAGTATCCGGCCCTCCCGCCTCTGGCGGCTTTTCTCGATCATCCACCGCAACCTGAAGTCGTAGTTTTCCTGGGGCTCAGGCTCTCGTTCCCTGACTCGCTCTAATTCCCGCTCCATGGATACCTCTTTATGTGCTGACTGAACGCGAATTGGACAGAACGCCTCACCCTCTCAGCGGCTCCCTGCGCCTCGATGCCGACGGTTCCTTTGCCTGGAACTGCGCACCAAGCCCGGGAGCTTTCTCAAGGCTCCGAATAGTGTCAGCCTGTTTTTGCACATAAGTCGCCTCCTTGGACGGACTCTTGGCATTTGCTATTACCGCTTCCCTCCCACCTCGCTGGGGTCTTTGGGGAAGGGGCCTAGCAATTCCGTCCACTGGTGCGCAATAAGGATATCCATCAACTCCGATCTCTCCCCACGGCGTTGCCGCACCCGCTCCGCTTTCAGAGTGTCTAGGGCGTGGTCCACCCCAGTGCCAAACAGGCTCTGGAGGTAGTCCATGGGGATGCGAGGCTGATCCATGTCAAAGTTTCCACTCTTATCTATCCGGGGAGGAGATAGCGGAGGAACATAGTAGACGTTCGGGCTAGTGTTAAATTCCGGGTGGAGCGGCAAGGCCACCTTCCACTCACTTACCAGCTTATAGACCGCTCCCTCCTCATTGTCTAGGTAGTCTATCCACACGCACCTCCCCGGGCACTGGCGAACACAACAGGGGGCAACACCCCGCTCCAGCCGGGGCAGGCAGAAGTTGCACTTGTGAGCCACGCTAGGTCGGCTAGTGTGGGCATAGAGTACCTTGTAGGGGCAAGCCCGCATACACTCATACTGGCATTTGGTGGCTTCACACTTTTCGTCGTCCAGCACAACGATACCATCCTCCTCCCGTTTCACAAACACCCCCTCGGCCCGGCCTGGGCACGCCTCCACACAGGAGGGACTGGAGCAGGCGTTACAGCGCCGAGGCAGGTAGAAGAGATAGGCGTTGGGATACTCCCCGTCCCCGATATCTTCATCCCAGTTGGGTCCCCAAGTAGGCTTCTTGGCGGGGTGAAGGTAGGCCTCCGGGTTGCCTCCGTAAAACACCTCCTCATAGTTGAACTCCCATGCCTCACCGAACTCCGCCAAGGTGGGCAACTTACCTAGCACCAGCTTCCCTTCCTTGTCGTAACCACCACCCATCTTCTCCCAGTCCTTAGGGGAGCCCCGACCAGGCATGGTGTTCACCTTGCACCACCACATGTGATCCATCCCCTTGTAGTTCGTCCACGCCACTTTGCAGGCTATGGTGCAGGTCGAACACCCCATGCACTTGTTGATGTCAATTACGGTCGCCAGTTGTCTAGCCATTTGAATACCTCCCCCGCGAGATGTCCGCGGATTGTAACCAACCCTCTCCGAGCACCCTAACCCCTCACCTTCCGCACCTGAACCCGAGTGTCTCGGTCGCTCTGACCCGGGGTGCAATTGAAAGTGTTGGCACGCAGATGGAAGTAGTCCCCTACCAGTTCGACAGGGTTTAGCGGTGATGCCATCACACTCTTAAAGTGCTTCTTGTCAGGGAACTGGGTATTCTCCCAACTATGGTAGATAATGACTTGACCGGGCCGGCCACAGGGAGAGACCGAGACGTTTATCTGGAACGAGCCTACATCATTGACAACCTCAGCCATATCCCCGTCATGGATGTCTCGATCCCTGGCGTCCTGAATGCTCATGAACATAGTGGGCTGGCCCCTTTGAAGCCGCAGTATGATCGGGTCATCCGACCAGTCGGCATGGGTGCTCCAGCGGGCATGGCCGCCGGATAGCCGGAGCGGATAGTCTCCCCCAGCCTTGGGCGACTCCTTGTGCGCAGTAAACGCCTCCCCCAGCTCTAGATACCAGTCGTGGTCAATGTAGAACTCGATGCGCCGAGTTAGGGTGGGATAGGGTTGCTTCTTTTGAGTATGCCAAGTGAAGGCAATAACGGGCTCTCCAGGCACTATCTCGCTGGCCAACCCTAGGGCCTGTGTGTCTGGAGTCCCGGCATGGTGAGCGATACCTTTCTGTTGAAACTCCTCCCATTCCATCTTCTCTACATTGGTGGCATTCATAAAAACGTCCTTGGCTATTACGCCTTCGTCTTCCTCTGTGTATAGCCCGCCAAAGGTAATCTTCCCTTCGAGCTGGTCCAACCGCCGCTCGTGGCCCTGGCTATCGGTATAGGTCAGTATGCCCCGCTCCCGCGCCCTTTGCTCTATTTTCCGGGCCAGGAGTATGAAGATCTCCCAATCGCTCTTGGACTCATAGAGGGGCTCTACTGCCTTCTGATTGTAGTGGATGTAGGGCGTTATGAGGCCGCCCGACGTATGGGTGCTTTCCTTCTCATACCATCCTGAGGCGGGAAGGACGTAATCGGAGTATAAGGCCGTCGAACTCATACGGATGTCCAGCGTAACTATGAGCTTCGCCTCCGGCAATAGCTCCTTAAGGAGCTGGTTGGTCGACCGAGAGCGCCTCAGGAAGCCTCCTCGACAGGTCATGAGCACCTTGGGATGCTTGCCGGGACTCGGTCGGACGAACTGCCATTTCCGATCAAAGGCTTCCCTGACATATTCCCCCAAGGGACGCTTCAGGTATGGGTCCCAGCTGTCATTTTTCAGGCTTTGCTCCAAAAGGCCCCCATGCACATAGTAGAATAGCGATGACGCTTGCACGTTCCCGCTTGAGAAAGCATTCCGAGCGTACTCATAAACGATCATCTCATCGGTGTAACCCTCCAGCCTCCAACCGGCCATGCGGGGGTCTTCGGCTGCCGCCGTCAGAAAGACCTGGTCGAGGCGCCTCTCCGTGGAACCGATAGCCGTATTTGCGCCCAAAAGGCCAAAGCCGTTGGGACCGGCCCCTTTCTTACCGATGTGGCCGCACAGGCAAAGAACTAGCATCATCCCCCTCTCGTAGAGGTTGCCGTGATAGAACTTGCCCCAACCCATATTGGGGATGATGGATACAGCCTTGGCCTGGGCGATCTCTCTCGCCAACTGGACTATAACTTCGGGGGCCACCCCCACGATCTGGGAAGCTTGTTCCGGCTTATAGCTCTGTACATGCTCCTTGAGCAGCTGAAAAACAGGGGCTACTTTTATCCTCCCTGCTTGGGTCTGCACCTCATATTCCCCTTCCAAGGCAGGAACGAGATCCCCGAGCACAAGGGTCTTCTTAGGTGCCTCGGCTAACTTCCCGGCTTTGAGGTCCCACACGTAGAAAGTGTCCTCTTGGCCGCCCCGCTTGATATCTCGCTCCCGAAGAAACTTGTTGGTGTCCCTTCGGACAAGGATAGGCGAATCCGTCTGCTCCCGGATAAAGTCGGTATTGTAGAGATTTTCCTGAATTATTACCTGAGCCATAGAAAGCGCCAGAGCGGCATCGCTTCCCATGTTCACCGGCACCCAATAGTCGGCGCATTGGGCAGACGGGCTATAATCTGGAGAGATAACGACCACATTGGCCCCCCGGTAGCGAGCCTCTGAGATGAAGTGGTAATTGGTGACCTGGGTATAAGCGGGATTGCCCCCCCAGATGAGGATCAGATCGGCGTAAAACCAGTTATCCGCAGAGCTGGCGAAGTTGGCTTTGCCGAACGTCTCTTGGAACCCCTGAAAATCGTCTCCGTTTTCTGACGGAATGGAGCCCAAAGGACTCCCCAAGGCGTTAAAGAAACCGGTCTGTCCCAATACTGAAGCAAGGCTTGCCCGGCGGCTTGATCCCGTGTCCACGATAGCATCCGGTCCGTCCGTGGTAAGCACATCGATAATGACATCGGCAATCTCGCTAAGGGCCTGATCCCAACTCGCCCTCTCCCATTTCCCTTCTCCCCGGGCACCAACCCTTTTAAGGGGGTACGGAATCCGCCTTGGGTCATACATGCTTTGCGAGTAACATAACCCGTGCTGGCAGCCCCTGGGGTTGAAGTCTGGCGCCTCAGGGTCAGACCTAGCAGGGTAGTTCCCTGTTTGCTCCTCCCGTAATACCACACCGTCCTTAACGTAAACGTTTAGGCTACACGTGTTCATTTGGCCACAGTTGGTGAGGTGGGCTGCTTTCACCACGTAGTCCCAGTCCCACATCCGATCGGCAATTTCGCGTAGCTTATAGACTTGCCTCTCCGCCCCTGTAGGTTTCGCAGGCCCGTGCAATGTGGACTCTTGATTTGAAGTAGCCATAGCTTTTCCTCCTTAGTTACCTCTCTCCACTGGCAAGTTTCGCTCTCCGGCCATCAGGGCAGATACTATACCGAACGGCAGCCGTCCCCATGTCAAGTTTTTCAAAGCCGGTTGTAGCCTTGTTTCTCTTATTTCGTACGCGCGAGCCCAGGCCTTATCTTTTCATAGGCTGATGAGCGCCAACTCTTCGATCTATTCATTCCTTTCCTAACCAAAGTAACCGACAAGCGATAGCTATCTCCTCGATAGTACGCTTGCGTAAACCCGATCGGGGCTCCTTTTTGTCCAAGCAGCGTTCTTGCCACATAGAGCACAGGAGAACCAAAAGATATTTCCAACCGATCGGCAAGCTCGGTATCAGCCACGGTAGCCTCAATGATTTGGTGGACTTCGATAATCGGCTTTGCGAATCTCTTTTCCAGAAGTTCCAAAAGGGAATGTCGCAAGACATCTTCCTTTTTGATCTTTCTTCCGATTGACTGGGGATAAAAATTTTGATGATACGTGTGAGGCTTACCATTTAGCAAAAGCACTCGTTGAATTCTTGTGACAGTGGTATCAGAACCCCCTAATTGGAGAGCTGTTCGTACGTTGGAAGGCGGGGGTACCTGTTCAACATTTGCCTCCTTGACAACCGCCGCTTTTCCGACCATGAACAGTTGATCGAGCGCACCCGTAAATTTTGGAAAGCCGGGCGTTTCCGGCTGTCTCGCCACATACGTTCCCTTTCCTCTCAGCCTGGTAACGAAACCGTTCCTCTCCATCTCCTCCAGAGCTCGCCGAGCGGTGATCCGGCTTACGTCGAAGGTCAATTGCAGCTCCTTTTCCGAGGGAAGTTTATCTCCCGG
>Ga0326597_10012015_pt1 | contig 11431 bp, 9 predicted proteins | sample RVTome_12_FD_203789 | JGI IMG/M metagenome (GOLD analysis project Ga0326597, IMG submission 203789) | Soil microbial communities from uranium-contaminated site in the Upper Colorado River Basin, Wyoming, United States - RVT100D185 | ecosystem: Environmental > Terrestrial > Soil > Contaminated >...
AGGGGTTGCAATTCCTCCTGTCCGGGTTCTCATTCGCGCTCAGTGCTATTGCGAAACTCGTGCTCGGAAAGAATGGAATGATCGCGGGGTTTGCGAATTTCGCTATTGGCGTCGCGCGTGTTGGGTCAGTCATTACAAGTTTACTGGGTACCGCTCTTGCCCCGCTGGGCGTATGGCTAGCGTCGACGCTCCCCGCGGCAGTGACTGCTGCGGTCACTGCCATCGCCGGGCTCAGTGTCGGCATGTTCGGGATCGTTGCGGCGGGTATCGCGGTAGCCGCCGTGATTGGCGTCGTCCTGTACAAGTACTTCGAGATGCGGGAGGCGCAACACGAACTCGCGCGATCCACGCAGGCTGTAACTGACGCACAGGGCCGCGCGCTCGACCAGCTCGTAAAGAACGGGGTGCTCACGAAGCAGGAAGCCGATAACATCAGGAAGCTCGTGACGGAGGAAGAACGGCGCGCGAAGATCACCGAGGCGTTCGCCAAGGCGAGCATGGAAAAGACCAAGGTCGCGCAACAAGCAGCGAAACAAGAAATCGCAGCGGCGAAGGAGCGCGAACAGAAGATCGTCGCATCGCTCAACAAGGAAATGGGGGCGATACAAAAACGCGCGGCCACAGAGCAGGAGGCGGCGCTGGCGATCAAGCTCGTGCGTGACAAAGGATTGTCGGAACAAGAGGCCGCCGCCGCCATCACCAAGGCGAGCATCGAAGGAGAAACCGAGGCGCGCATTTCTGCCGTCGCGCGTATCCGCGCAGTAGAAGAGGCGTATATACAGCAGCGTCGAGTTATTCAGGGGCAGAGCCTCGCGCTGTTTCGCGTAGAGCTGAACAGTATAGCGGAGGAGCGAATAGCACGCGAGGAAGCCATCGCGGTTAAAGAACTTGCGATGCGCAACGAGATTGACATCGCAACTGCGCTAGCGGCGCATCGTAAGGGCCTTAGTGACGAGGAGATCCGTCGGATTAAGGAACAACAGTTTAGTTTTGCGCAAGCGAGTGAGTTGGCCCTACAGACGCTCAGCGATATGACCGATGAGCAGATTCGTCACGAGATCAGGCGAGCGGAGAACGCCGAAAAGATTCAGGAACAAAAGCGCCTGTTCTTCATCGAGGACGAAAATCAACTTCGCCTCGAACTCGCGCGCTTGAACATCGCAACGTCCAGCTACGAGGAGGCGTTCGCGATACAGCGACTGGCACTCGAAGAACACCTTACGCTGGAACAGGCCGCGTTCGCCGTAAAGCAGCAGATCACGCAGGAAGAAATCGCGATGCTGCGCGCGGGCCTCGACGAGAAACAGATCATCGCAGGACGCCTGGAGGAGATTCGACGCACTGACGCCGAAGGGGAGAAGGCCGCACTTAATGAGAAGACGATCGCGTGGCAGACATACAACCAGCGCATCAGTGAACAGATCGAAGCGCTGCGCGCCAAGCGCGCTGAGCTGCGTGAGCAGATGAAGCATATCGACCAGCTCGAAGCGGAGGACCGTCGCGCTCTTGCGTCTGAGTACCGAAACACGACGCAGACGATCAACGCTCTGGAGTCGGAGCGTGCGCGAGTAAATCAGAAGGCCGCGGAGCAGATCAACGCCGCGACCGCGGAGGAGGCCGGGCTGTCTGTCGAGAGCGCGCAGAAGGTCAGTGAAGCGGAGCAGGCCAAGATCGCCGCGCGCCGCAATACTGTGGAAATCGGCACGGGGATTGTACAGCAAGTGCGCGCCGACCTTGGTGTCGAAGCTGACACGTGGGACGCGTTGGAGGAGACGGTTAAGGAGAACGTTGCCGAAATGGCCGGCCATCAGATCGAGTTCGGCAAGGATACCGAAGCTGTGAGGAAGGACGTGCAGGCGGCCATACGCAAGATTCTCGAAGAGTTCAAGGACATGTCCAAAGGCGTCGCGGAGGAGTCGCGCAAGGCGCACGACGCGCAGCAGCTCATCTCACCGTTCTCTACCGGGTCGCCCGCTCCGTACGAGGAGGTACGCCGCGGCGTCGCCGCTATGATCGCGGAATTCCTACGACTACCCCCCGCTGTCCGATCCGCGGCGCTTGACGCGCACCAGTCGCAGCTATTGATTGGGAACAGCGCGATCAGCACGGCGAATAACGTGCAGTTCGCTATAACGGCGATGGTGAACTACTGGCGCTGGTACGAGCAGCAGGTGTGGCAGGTGGCGCGCTCTATCCGCGAGGCGATGCTGTACTCCGACCCGAACCAGCGCTTCTCCCCGTCCATCGTCGACCGCGTGCGCGCGGGGGTGGACGATATGGTGTTCCTGTTCGGTAAGGGAGCCGAGCGCATCGCGAAGTCGATGCGCGACATGGCCGACAGCGGCGCGGTCGCGTTCTCTACCGCCCCGCAGGGGTCGATCGGCGGGGCGATGAGCGCAACGCCGCTGGCGTCTCCTGTAGGAGAAGCGATCGTGCCAGACGGCCCCGCGACAGGTGGCGGTCTCGCCGGGCTAATCGCCGACCTCACGTCTGGCGTCATCTCGGAAATCGCTCCCGACGCCGCGGAGATACTCACGAACTTCTTCACGGATAACCACGAGGACCTGGACACCGTCGGCGCCCTGATAGGCGACCTCATAGACGCGATCAGAGAGCTGACGAAGGTAGAGGAGGACCCTCCGCCGCTACCCCCGACTGAGCTTCCCCCCGGAACAGACAAGCCGCCGATCCAGGACTGGATCGAGAAGCAGGTGGAGATCGGAGTGTTCGGCAAGGCGTCCTCCTCCTCCTCGTCGTCGCTCGTCGCGAGCGGCGGGTCTGCGTCCGGTAGTAGTAGCAGCGGTGGGGCGGACGACGCGCGCATCCGGGAACTAGAGAAGGAGAAGGAGCGCATCAAGAAGCTCGACCTCACGCAGAAGATCACGCGCGACATAGAGCGGCAGGTATCGCTCGGGAACCTCACTCAGGGGCGAGCGGACATGCTCAACCAGCAGTTCGACTCGCAGATCAAGTCACTGTTTACCCGCCTGAAGAGTAAGCGAGCGCTTACCGACGCCGGGCAGATCGACGAGTCTAAGCTCGACGCGAGCGACCGCGACGCGCTGCGCAAGCTGGAGATAGAGCGACTCACAAAGGTGGAGGGGCTGTCTCTCGAAGAGGCGATCAACACGACGAAGTTCGACAAGCGCGCGGGGTTTGGGCTAGTTAATGAGTTCGGCAGTCGCGCGAAGTTTCAGCAGGACGAGCTGAAGCGCCTCAACGAGGAGATCGCTGCGCTGCGCGAGACGCTCTCCGGGTTGACCCCGCCGCCGGGTGAACCGCCCCCAGACTTGCCGAGCCTCCCGCCGCTGCCGAACCTCCCCGGAGGCCCTCTCCCCCCGATAGGCGGCGGTGGAGGTGGCGGCTGCGTCGACTTGTGCAGCCCGGTCGCTGCGACCCAGCCGTTCACGTTCAACTTCGAGCCGGTGATAACCTCTATTCGCACGGACGACGACATCAAGCGGATCGCCGAGGAGGGGAGAAGCGCTGCGCAGCGCTTCTCCAACAGGTGCTGACGTGGCGCAGATAGACTGGGCGTACATATACCGGCCGCGCGTGCAGATCGGGAGCGTGGCGTACGACATGCCGCTCCCGATCGCGACGACGAACGAGCGGTTCACCAACGACATGAAGCAGGTGAAGGTGCCGCTACAGAACGGGGTGATCCTATCCGGCGTCTCGCGCGGCGCGCTACAGGTGTCGTTCGACGGGTTGATCTCCCGCAACACCATCTCCGGCGTACTACACCAGAAAGACGCGATGATGGACCTGTTCCTGAACAGCGGCGGCGTCCCGTTCACGTTCTATCGGTACTACGACGCGACGCGCGATAACTATCGCTGGTACGAGGAGTGCGTGTGCAACAGCCTAGCGTTCACGCCAGTTCACAACCAGGTCTACACGATGGCCTACTCGCTCCAGATCACGGTACCGAGCGGGAAGGAGAACGTACTGATCACTGCGGTCGGGGAGGCGCCGAGCGTGATCGATGGAAACTTGTCCGGGCGCATCTATGACGGGCAGGTGCAGGGCGACGATAAGCTCGCGTTCGTGGAGAACCTCGACCAGCTACCGGAGGACCGAACGCTGCTGTACGGGCCGCTGCTCATCAAGCTGCCGGACACAGACGGTACGAGCGCCGTCTACGTGCAGGACGGGGACGGTAACATCATCTTCAAGATCGACTCGTCTGGGCGCGTGAAGTCGATCAGCCCGATATCGCTCGCGCGCTCGATCGCCGTGGAGGAGTAGAGATGCCGGAGTTCCCGACCGTACCGATAGCGCGCGTGATCGGCCCGAGCAAGGCGGTGGTGATCGTGGTGGCGCAGGGCGTGACCGCCGCACCGCTACAGGTGCTCAACGAGGACGAGACGTGCGTCTCCGAGATCGGAGCTAGTGGGCGGCTGCGGATGCTGAACGGGGCGTTTCAGGTACGCGGCCCGTCGATCGTGGAGGAGTAGGACGTGGCGCTCGACCTCAGCGCGGTGACGTACACGCGTCGCATCTTCGTCGGCGGGTTCGACTTCACGGGGCGCTTCGACCAGTGCAGCGCCTCGTGGAGCGAGTGCGGCGGGCCACAGGCGGCGCAGCTCTCTATGACCACCGCGGGGTTCGACGAGACGTACGGCATCAGGCAGGGGCAGGACGTGGAGATACGCTTCGGGGACGACTCCGCGACGCGCGTGTGGCGCGGAGTCGTGACGGAGATACGCACGACGCTGTACCAGGGCTTGCAGGTGGCGGCCGTCGGGTCGAAGCTCCTTCTGCTGGAGTCCATCCCTACCGGGATATTCGGCACGCTCGCGAGCACCGGACCGCCCACGAACTTGTCCGCGACGACCAGCGACGCAGATGCTGGCGTAGACGGCATACAGACCGACCTCGACATCATCGTCCTCGCGCGCTCGATCGACGCGGAGGGGACGACCGACTACACCGACACCACCAGCGACTCCGGCTCACCCATCGGGTACGACGCGGGGACGCCCTACGGTCTCGTCATCACGGCCGGTACGATCGCGGCGGGGAAGAAGCTAGACCTGTCGTGGTCGTGCGGCAACAACGCCACGGGGACGGAGGTCGAGGTGATCTTCGACCTGTTCGGCCCAGACCAGCGCATCGAGTACTACGACGCGGTGGGCGACACGCTGTCGATCGACGGGGCGTTCTCGCCGACGGAGGGCACCGCGTTCTCCGCGTCTAACACCGCGCGCCAGGCGACGATCGCGGGGACGAGCATCGAGGACGTAGTGAACTACCTCCTGGATAACTACCTCCCGAGCGAGCTGTCCAAGGGTACGGTAGACGTGGGCGCGCTGGACATAGACGTAGACCTCATCGACCTGCGCACGGCTGGGGCGGACTTAAATCAAATCCTCAGCACTCTGCGCGACTACGCAGGAGACGCTCAGTGGTACGTAGACGCGGACAACGCCGTCCACTTCGTGGAGCTGGGTACGACCGTCGCGAATACGTTCAAGCTGCGCACGCACGCGGGGACGCTCACGAGCGTGACCGACGTGCTCGTCGGCCTGGACAAGCGCCAGCTCCGCGACGGCGTGACCGTAGTCAAGGTGGACGGAGAGGAGGCGCTCGACGACGCGAACCTAGAGGACGACGACGCGGATTGGGACAAAACGACGACCCCGAGTGCGATAGACCCCGACTACGTGGACACGACGCGCGACGGGCGCGTGTTCGCCGTGGGTCTGTCGCGCGCCAACACGCCTGCGATCCCAGTGGGTGCGACGAAGGCGAACTTCATAGACGCCGACTACCCGACGCTCCAGTCGTGGCTCGACGACTTCCCGAACCAGCGGGCGCTCTACGTGAAGAAAGAGACGCTGCCCGACGCGTTCATCACCCGCTCGCTTAGCAGGCTGCGCACGAAACTGCACTCCCCGCCCGACGCGTTCTCGCCTAGCGTCGCGAGCGCGGGGGTCGTCGGGAACAGGCCGCGCATGGTGCCGCTGTCGTCCCCCGGCGTGTCCACGATCCAGGGCGCCGCTATCGTCGCGAACAACTTCCTGCTGCGCAGGAACCCTAACCCCGTCCAGTGGACTGCGGCCCTGGAGGTCGTGAAGACGCTCTACGTGCCGGGGCAGGACTACATCCGCGTCCAGACCGCCCTCGGCGTCCAGTACGACCTTCCCATCCTGTCCGTCGACTATTCCTTCGACGAGACTGTTTCTGCTAGGATGACGCTCGGCGACGCCGTCATAGGCAACGACGAGACGCTGACGATACTAGAGCGCGCGGTCGTGAAGTCCGACCTGCGCAAGCAGCACGTCACGAGGTGGCAGACGTAGGGGGGTCAGTGGTATGAAGGTGATCCGAAGGCTACTACTCGCCGCGGCGCTCGCGCTGGGTACGCTCGTTCCGGGCCGCGTCGACGCCCAGATCGGGCACGAGATGCTCACCAACAATAGTGGTGGGCAGATCACCGCCGGCACCGTCCTCGTCGTCGATACCTCCGCGCAGTCGTTCACGACTACGACGACTGCGAGTGAAAAGACGGTCGTCGGCGTCGCCGCGGAGACGATAGAGAACGGCGCGGCGGGACTGATCTACTCCGTCGGAAGCTACACGACGACGATACAGGTCACCGGAACCGTCGCCGTCGGCGACTTCCTCCGCACGTCTACTACCGCAGGACGCGCCGCGTCGAACGGCAGTGACGGGCACTCCTGCTTCGCTATAGCGACGACGGCCAACGCGTCCGGGCTGGGCACCGTGGAGGGAGTACTGCTCGTCCCGCGCGGCGACCTCTCGCCGAGTACCGCGGAGACGATCTCGTCGTCGTGGACGTTCACGTTGGGCCTCGCGGCGGGTAACTCCTCCGAGAAGAACGTGACGATCGGCGGCACCGCTAGGTCGTCGCTCATCAGGACGCACTCCGACTCCTCGCTGCTCTCCGACGTGGTTATCTCGCACTACAACGCTTCCGTCGCCGGTACGCTCGACTTCACGCGCTCTCTCGGTACGCAGGCAAGCCCGTCGGCGGTAACTGCGTCGACCGGACTCGGCAGTATCCGGTTTCTGGGGTTTGACGGGACAGACTACGCGACCGCGGCGCGCATCGCCTCGAACGTCACCTCCGATACACCAGGGGCCGGGGACATGCCGGGGAACCTGGTATTTCAGGTGACGCCGGACGGGTCAGAGACGCTGGCCACGGCACTCACGATAGACGACGACAAGACGGCGACGTTCCACGGGTCGGTGATCGGCGGCGTGAGCGGGACGACTCGCGGGCAGATACGAACGGCGCGAGGTACCAGCACGGATCAACCGGGCGTGATCGACTACGAGACGCGCACGTCGCCTAACCGCTACTACACGTGGATCACGGATGCGGGCCAACTTCGCGTCCACAGCTCACTACCCACGTCGGATACAGACGGGTCGGCGATCGGGCCGCTCGCCGCGGCGGAGTTCGACGTGACTGGGGCGAGTGAGGGAGACATCCTCGCCGTAGTCGGGGGAGAGGCGGCGTGGGCGACCTTAGTCGGCCTAGACGCACAGGACGGAAGCGCAGGTGCTCCGCCCTTTGGATTCTCCAGTTCCGCGGGTAACGGGATGTTCCTCGCCGCGGCGAATACTCCGGCCCTGTCCAGTAATAGTGTAGAGCGGGTACGCTACCCGACCACCGGTGTGGTGTTCAACACCGGCAAGGCGAACTACGACTTCACTATCAAGGACTCCGCGCTCGACGACGCGATAGTGATGGATGCGGACGGCGGGCTTGGTGGTGGCGGGATTCTGTGGCTCAAGATTCCGCTGCGCATGGACGGTGGTAACACGCTCGGGAGCAACAATCCTAGTTGGACAATCTTCGACGAGGACGCGGGGTCGAATGAGAAAATATGGAACGTCATCGCGGGCGCGGGGACGTATACATTCCGGGTACTAAACGACGCGCTAGGCGGCGCAGTGAGTATCTGGACGGTCAACCGAACTGGAACGACTGTCAACAACTTCACGGTCGTTGCCCCCCTCGTCGCGAGTGCGGCAGTTACACTCTCTCCGGCCAACGCGAACGTCGTCCTGAGCCCGTCCGGTTCAGGCGTCGTCACGATCGGCCCTGCGGCCGCTGGGACGATGAACAACGTCGCGATCGGCGGGACGACTCCGCTGGCTGGCGCGTTCACGACGCTTGCGGCGAGCGCAAAGATTGCAGCGGCGCTTGGGATGAACTACGGGCCTGGGACCGAACTGACGATTGCTGGCGGTGCCATCGCCCCCACGGGACCTGGGTATTACCGTATCGACACGGAAGGCGACGGGGCGACGGACGATCTCGACAACATCACCAGCTATGGAGGGGTGACGGATGGCGACGTGATCGTTCTGCGGCAAGAGAACTCGGCCCGCGACATCACTGTCCGTAGTTCTGGTGGAGGCTCGGGCAACCTGAGGGTGAACAATGGCGGCAACCGTGTCGGCACGAGTTTCTTGTCGGTGATCACGCTCATCCGCGCGTCGGGCGTGTGGGTAGAACATTCCGTGAATGCGTACTGGGTGTAATCATGGGCGCAATCCTTGTAAAAGCACCGCGATTGCCTACGGGGGTGGACACGCACACGCTCGATCCGACGAGCTACAGCTACATCTACGCGAAGGGGTCGAAGATCGAGGACGGAACTGTCGACACGTGGATTATCGAGGCCGACGGTACGAGCCTCCTGCTCGGGACGAATCTCACTGGCAATTTAATTCAACTACAGAGCATCGCCGGAAGCGGGTACGTCAATGCGCACGCCGGTCTCATCGCAGGGTCGGACAACAGCCAGCGCGGGCAACTCCAATTGCACCGCGGTTCCGGTAGTAATACCCCGGGATTCATCCGACTCAGCGACGAGAATGGAGTGTTCTGGTATCTCTTCGTTGATACGACCGGCGATCTCCGAATCCACACGGCGGCGCCGAGCGGCACGCTCGGTACCGTAGTAGGGACGCAGAGCTAATGCTAACGCGCATCACCAAATACGTCATTGCGCTGTCGTTGATCACGTTGGCGTCCGTCGCGCATGCGCAGCCCAAATGGAACGTCGCTCCGCGACTGCCTACGGGGGTGGACACGCACACGCTCGACGCAACGAGCTACAGCTATGTATATGCGAAGGGGTCGTCGATCGACGACGGCGCGGACACCGACGATCTCGATCTGCGCGTATACAAGCCCGCCGGGATTGCTGCGTCGCAACCGCTGCCTGCTGTAGTCTGGATTGGCACGGGGTCATTCACGAACTCGTCCGCCGCCGACGGCGCGGGCGCGCAGGCACGTGCGGAGTTTTTCACGCAATGCGGGATGATACATGTGCTGGTGCGCACGCGAGTGAATCCCGATGCGCCGACGGAACCGGACGGTGCAGCGAACGGGGCCGTGAACCAGCTTGGCCGGAGCATCAACGCGATTATTTGGGACACGTACCGCGCGCTGAAATTTATCCAAAGCAACCCTGACCCGGACAGCTGGCGCGTGGAGCCGAACTGGGTGTTTTTGGGCGGCGGGTCGAGCGGCGGAACCGCTGCGCTCTGCGCTGCCATACGGCACGCGAACGACATTCAGGTACCGGGGGTGATCGTGTCCAGCACCGCATTCGGCGGGGACAACACGATCCTGGGCCTCAACTACACCGACGAAGTGCGCACGGACCTGGGATTCACTGAGGCCGGGTTGAGTGCAAGCCCGCCGGTCTGTCTGTTCACGCGCCAAGACGACGACACGCTCAGCACTCCACCGAACGACTGGCAGGGCGATCTACAGGCAGTCGTCGAAGGGCTGGGCGGTGACAACATCACGCACGTGGACGCGGTCGGGTCGGGGCATATATCGCTCGGCGAGTGGGGGGCGTTGTCCGGTGTATTCACGGGGGCGTCGAGTTTAGAGGAGGCAATCTATGATTTTGTCTCTGCGCGCTGTACCGCAACCGCTCGACTATCGGGGACCGCGCAGCTAGACTAACATAGATGTGCTAGACTGTAGAGCGTGGGGGCACAACATGATCGATCTCCGCGAGATGGACGAACTCTACTTCAAAGTCGCTGAGGCGTTCCCGGACGCAATCGTCGTCGTCAACGGTGCCGGGGAGATCGTAGTGTTCAACGAGCAGGCAGAGCTGATGTTCGACTACGAGCGGAGCGAAGTACTCGGGCGGCCCCTGGAACAACTACTGCCGGAAGACAGGCGCGACATCCACGTCGCGCACCGGGTCGCGTACTTCACTAATCTGTACACGCGCGAGATGGGCCTCGGGCTCGATCTTAAGGGGCGGCGGCGTGACGGCGACGTGTTCCCTGTCGAAATCAAGCTGGCCCCGATTCCCACGACACGCGGCGCGCACGTCCTCGCGGTCATCCGAAGGGTACATGAGTGATTACCATAACAGACGCAGGCACAATAGGCTCGCTGGCACTGTCAGCGATCTCGCTGATGGTCGCCTTTTACACACTCATGTACAAGTCGGCCAAGTTAGAGGCGCGCATGGAGATTATCTGGAGCGCCTTCGTTTCCGGGGGCCAACTTGCCGCCGCCCGCACACAGGGCGCGGTAATGAATAGTCCGATGTTGATTACGAATGAGGGCCGGGCGTGGCTTGGCTCGCTCTACGCAGACTTGCAAGCGTGGTACGCCAAGGTGGGATACCGGCTGTCCGAAGCGCGGCTCGCCGAGGAGCTGATACGACAGTTCGGGGAAGAGATTAAGATCAACGTGTGTGTACCGTTTGGCCTGCCCTTCGACGCGGCTGTAGCGATCGCGGCGGCGGCGGCGAGGGAGATAAAAATTCCGGGGGAAATCTCGATCTACGGAAGGGGGCGTGAGTGAGCCCCTACGCGACGTGGACAAGGGAGGCGCTATGAGATACTCGCCGGTGCTGGGGATGCTCACTGCCATACTGCTCACGGCCTGGGGGACCGGCTGCAAGACGCCGCCGGAGATAAACGCGTTGGGTCACATCCAGCAAACGGTCGAGACGACGCGGAGGATCGTACTGCCCACCGCCGAACAGGTGACCGCGGAGATCGCCCTAGATGACGACCTGCACGATGAGTGGTTCTCCGCTCTTGGGCGCTTTAAGTCCGGGGGCGCGGATATGATCGACGTAATCGAGAAGCAGATCGAACGCGACGAGGCAGACAAGGAGTAACAGCGCGATTCGCGCTACGAGGAGCATGAAATATGGCGAATATAATCGTTAATCCCGGGCAGTCGATCGCGTCGGGCATCAGCGCGGCGCAGAGTGGTGACACCGTCGTCGCGCGCGCCGGTACATACTCCGGCTTCACCGTCAGCAAGTCCGTAGTCGTGCGCGGAGATCCCGGCGCGACGATCGAGGGCAGCGTGCGCTTCGGCACGAACGACGCGACGCTGGATGGGTTCCGCGTGCGCGGAACGGTGGGCCACTACAACGACGCGCGCAGCGGCATC
>Ga0326597_10012016_pt1 | contig 11428 bp, 5 predicted proteins | sample RVTome_12_FD_203789 | JGI IMG/M metagenome (GOLD analysis project Ga0326597, IMG submission 203789) | Soil microbial communities from uranium-contaminated site in the Upper Colorado River Basin, Wyoming, United States - RVT100D185 | ecosystem: Environmental > Terrestrial > Soil > Contaminated >...
AGGGCGGTCAACTCCTGCTGAAGCTGGACCGGATCGCCCTTGAACGCTTCGCGTGTGGTGACGAAGGCCACCATGGCCTGCCCCTTCAGCTCGTGCTTGATGCCGATGACGGCCGCTTCGGCCACCGAAGCGTGCTCCACGAAAATGCTCTCCAGTTCCGCCGTGCCGATGCGGTGGCCGGCGACGTTCACCACGTCATCGACGCGCCCCACGATCCAGAAGTAGCCTTTTTCGTCTATGCGCGCGCCGTCGCCGGGGAAGTAGACGCCCGGCCAGCGGGACCAGTAGGTTTCCTTGTAGCGCCCGGGGTCGCCGTAGATCCCGCGCAGCATGCCGGGCCACGGCTTGCGGATGGCGAGCAGGCCGGCATCGACTTCCTTGCCGGTGTCGTCGAGAATCGCCGCGTCGATGCCGAAGAAAGGCCGCGTGGCCGAGCCGGGGCGCGTAGTCGTCGCGCCGGGAAGTGGCGTGATCATGATGCCGCCGGTTTCGGTCTGCCACCAGGTGTCGACGATGGGGCAACTCTCTTTGCCGATCTGCTTGTGGTACCAGATCCACGCTTCCGGGTTGATCGGTTCGCCGACGGTGCCCAAGAGGCGCAGACTCGAGAGGTCGTATTTGGCCGGCCACTGGTTCCCCCATTTCATGAACGCGCGAATGGCCGTCGGTGCGGTGTAGAACACAGTCACGGCATATTTCTCCACCAGCTCCCAGAAGCGGCCGTTGTCGGGCCAGTTCGGCGCCCCTTCGTACATCACGCAGGTCGCGCCGTTGGCCAGGGGGCCATACACAAGATAGCTGTGGCCGGTGACCCAGCCGATATCGGCCGTGCACCAGAACACATCCTCGGGCTTCAGGTCGAAGACCATTTTCGTCGTGTAATAGGCGTAGGTCATGTAGCCGCCCGTGGTGTGGATGATGCCCTTGGGCTTGCCCGTTGTGCCGCTCGTGTACAGGAGAAAGAGCAGGTCCTCGGAATCCATCTCCTCCGGCGGGCAAAGGGCGGCCGCGCCATCCATCAGCCGGTGGTACCAGTGGTCGCGACCTTCCCTGATGTGGCAGGGAAACGGGTCGCCATGGCCGCGCTTGACGATGATGACATCTTTCACGCACGCGCAATCGGCCACGGCTTCATCGACGATGTTTTTCAGCGGCAGCACATTGCCGCGCCGCCAGCCGCCGTCGGCGGTGATCACCAGGCGCGCCCCGCAGTCGAGCACACGGTCTTTGATCGAGTCGGCCGAAAAGCCTGCGAATATCACCGAATGCACGGCGCCTATGCGCGCGCAGGCCAAGAGCGCAATGGCCAGTTCGGGAATCATCGGAAGGTACACGGCCACGCGGTCGCCGCGTTTCACCCCCAGCCCCTTCATGGCGTTGGCGAACTTGCACACTTCGCGGTAGAGATCCCGGTAGGTGAGCACGCGCGTGTCGCCGGGCTCGCCCTCCCAGATCAGCGCGGCCTTGTTCCTGTTCGCCCCCACCAGGTGCCGATCCAGGCAGTTGTAGCTGAGATTGGTGCGGCCCCCTTCGAACCATTTGAAGAACGGCGCTGCCTCGGCGTTCAGCACTCGGGTCCAGGGTTTGAACCAGTGCAGTTCACCGGCCACATCGGCCCAGAACTTCTCCGGGTCATCCAGGCTCTGCTTGTAGCGGTTCTCGTATTCTGCGAAGCTGCCCACGTGCGCCGTGGCGCTGAAGTCCGGGGGAGGAGCAAACTCCCGGTGCTCGTCCAGGATGGATTCGATCTTCTGGCTTTCGCTCATTGTGCTATGGTCACCTTTCGGGATTGACGCTGTGCGATTTTGACCGTCCGGAGGGACCCGGGACCCGGTCTGGAACAATAATACGATTATTTCCTGCCCCCTGCGCAACTTGGGCATTTAGTAGTTGTATAGGCTACTATCAATATGACGCAGGCGAAAGATCGCATCACGACACGGAATCTTGGATACAAGCCCTTGTAGACCTTTGTCTTACGAGGCTCGAGGCGGAAATTTATGCGCACCTGCTCCGGGAGTCGCCGGCGCCCGGCTGATCGTGCAGGCCGACCTGTTTCCCGATGCGCTCGCGGATCTCGCCCCGGAGCTGCAAGGGGCCGCCGCGCGCGGGCTGCGCGTCGCCGTTAAAGCGTACAGGCCGACGGCGCTGACCGGCGCGTGGAGGTCTCCGTCGATTCCCACGGGGAGGAGACCTTGGCGCGCTGGCCGGGGCGGTGGCTGAACGTCGTCGTGGACGGTACGCAGGGGCCGGCGTGGGAGGAGAGACCAGGCAGCAAATCGGTCGGCTGGCCACGCTCACCTTAGGCGAAGGTGAAAACGAAGGGGTTGATCTGATCCGCGCCCCCGGGCAACGGTCGCGGCCGCGTCCTTGAATTCAGCGCGGCCCTAGGCCGCGACGCCGTGGCACTTTTTATACTTCTTGCCCGAACCGCAGGGGCAGGGGTCGTTGCGGCCGACTTTGGGAAGATCGCGCACGATCGGCTTGCGCTTCTCGCCGCGTGAGGCGGCCGCAGCTTCGGCCATGGCGGCCGAGCCGCCGCGTTCAGACTGTCCGGCCCCCACGGCCACCGCTTCCTGGACGGCGGCCACGCGCGTGCCCATGCCCGTGGTGTCCTCGTGCTGCGTGCGCATCTGTTGGCGGAGACGGGCCAGGCGTTGTTCATCCTCGCGGGGCCGGGCCAGCTGCAGCTTGTACACCAGCTCCACGGTCTCCTGGTCGATGCGGTCGAGCAGGGCCGCGAACATCTGGTAGCCTTCCTTCTTGTACTCGATAAGCGGATCCCGCTGGCCGTACGCGCGCATGCCGATGCCGGTTTTCAGCTCATCCATGCCGTTGAGATGTTCCTTCCAGCGTTCGTCGATGACGCGCAGGTACGCGAAACGCTCCATCTGCCGCATGACCTCGGGAGTGACGCTCTTCTCCTTGAATTCGTAGATCTCCCGCGCCCGCAGCTTGACCGACGCGGCGAACTCGTCCCGCCTCAGCTCGGGGATTTCCTCCGGCTTGATGCGGTAGTCGAGCAGAAAGATCTGGATCAGGGCCGCCTGAAACCCGGTGAGGTCCCAGTTCTCGGGATAGTCGGCCGCGGGGCAGTGCTCCTCCAGTCTGCGGTCGATGATGTCGTCGATCAGCTTAAGCGTTTCCTCGCGCAGGTCCGCACCTTCGAGGCAGGCCAGGCGGCGATCGTAGATCACCGTGCGCTGCTGGTTCATGACGTCGTCGTACTCAAGCAGGTGCTTGCGGATGGCGAAGTTCTGAAGCTCGACCCGCTTCTGCGCGCGCCCGATCGCCTTCGTCACCATGCTGTGCTCGATAACCTCTCCCTCTTCGAGGCCGAGGCGGTCCATGATGCGCGCGATCCGGTCGGAGCCGAACAGGCGCATCAGGTCGTCTTCCAAAGAAAGGTAAAAGCGCGAGGCCCCCGGGTCGCCCTGCCGGCCCGCGCGACCGCGCAACTGCCGGTCGATGCGGCGCGCCTCGTGACGCTCTGTGCCGATGATGGCCAGGCCCCCTTCGTCCTGGTCGCGCGTGGCTCCCTTCTCCACGACGCCGGGGCCCAGCTTGATGTCGGTGCCGCGGCCCGCCATGTTGGTGGCGATGGTGACGGCGCTTTTCTGGCCGGCGTTGCGGACGATTTCGGCTTCCTGCTGGTGATACTTGGCGTTGAGCACGTTGTGCCGTACGCCGACGCGCTGCAGCATCTTGGAGAGGACCTCGGACACCTCCACCGAAACCGTTCCCACCAAAACCGGCCGACCGGCGTTGTGAAGCCCCACGATCTCGTTTATGATGGCGTTGTACTTCTCCCGCCGTGTGCGGTAGATGACGTCTTCGTGATCCGTGCGGCGCACCGGTTCATTGGTGGGGATGACCACCACGTCCAGCTTGTAAATGTCCCAGAACTCGCCCGCTTCGGTTTCGGCCGTTCCGGTCATGCCGGCCAGCTTCTTGTACATGCGGAAGTAGTTCTGCAGCGTGATCGTGGCCAGAGTTTGCGTCTCGCCCTCGATGGTCACGCCTTCCTTGGCTTCGATCGCCTGGTGCAACCCGTCGGAGTAACGCCGCCCCGGCATGAGCCGACCCGTGAACGTGTCGACGATCATCACCTTGCCGTCCTGGACGACGTACTCGACGTCTTTTTCGTAGAGCGTGTACGCGCGCAGGAGCTGCTGCACGTTGTGCAGTTTCTGCGAGCGCTCGCCGTGCAGGTTGTAGAGCGCTTCGATCTTCTTGGCCTTGGCGCCGGCATCGAGGCTTTCGTCCGCCTCGATTTCGCCCAGCGCCTCGGAGAGGTCGGGCAGAATGAACATCTCCTTGTCCGAAGGGGACAAGGAGTTGAGGCCCTTTTCGGTCAGCTGGATGGAGCTCTCACGCTCGTCGACGGCGTAGTGGAGCGGCTCGTCGATCTCCTCCATGCGCTTGTCGCGCGTGAAGTCTCCCTCGACCTGCTGAATGATCTTCTGAACGCCCTTCTCCTTCTGCAGCTTCATGAAGGCTTTGTTCTTGGGAAGCCCCCGGCGGACGGCCAGAAGTTTGACGCCGGCTTCGTATTCTTTCCCCTCACCCAGCAGCTTCTCGGCCTCGGTTACCAGGGTCGCCACGAGGTTGCGCTGTTTGCGCGTCAGGTCGGAAACCAGGGGCTTCATGGTGTCGAAGCCGCCCGGATCGTGATCCACCGGCCCCGAGATGATAAGCGGCGTGCGCGCCTCGTCGATGAGCACCGAGTCGACTTCGTCCACGATGGCATAGTGGAAAGCGCGATGAACCCGGTCCTCGGCGCGGATCGCCATGTTGTCGCGCAGGTAGTCGAAGCCGAACTCGTTGTTCGTTCCGTAGGTGATATCGCAGGCGTATTGCAGGCGACGCTCCTCGGGCGACATGGCGTTCTGGATGCAGCCCACGGTGAGGCCGAGGTACTTGTAGACCAGCCCCATCCAGGCGGCGTCGCGGCGGGCGAGGTAGTCGTTGACCGTGACCAGGTGGCAGCCCTTGCCCCCCAGTGCGTTCAAGTAGAGCGGCAACGTCGCCACCAAGGTCTTTCCTTCGCCGGTGGCCATCTCGGCGATTTTCCCCTGGTGCAGCACGATCCCGCCGATGAGTTGGACATCGTAGGGGACCATGTCCCAGGTCTGGGTCTGGCCGGCCACGTCGTAGTCGGTCCCCACGAGCCGCCGGCACGCTTCCTTGACCGCCGCAAATGCTTCGGGCAGAATCTCATCGAGAGTTTGGCCGGCTTCCAGCCGACCCCTGAATTCCGCCGTCTTGGCCTTGAGCTGCTCCTCGGACAGCCCGGCATAGCTCTGGTAGTGCTCGTTGATTTCGGCCACCAGCGGCTTCATGCGCTTGATATCCCGCTCGTGCTTGGTGCCGACGATTCTCGTGATTATGTTAAAGGCCATATTCCTCGTCTGATTTGGATCTCCACCGTACGATTATCGCTGCAAAAACGGCGCCGTACAAGGGAAAACCCAGACCCGGCGGGGGCCCCAACCTCGCTTGCCCGTCCCGGGGGGGCGTGCTACCATGTCGGCGCATGGATGCCGGCCGCCTCTTCTGTTTCGGCTTCGCGGGGCACGAGGCCCCCGACCATATCCTCTTCGCCCTCGACCGCGACCGCGTCGGGGCGGTGATTCTCTTCGAGCGTAACTGCCGTGACGCCTCCCAGATTCGCGCGCTTACCGCGCAGCTCCGGGACGCGGGAGGGGAAGACCTCTGGATCTTGATCGATCAGGAAGGGGGGCGCGTGCTGCGTGTGCACAATCCCGATATCGGCCCGGAGTCTGCCGAAGTGCTCGGACGCCAATCGGCCGAGCGCACTGGGCAGTCCTACGGCGATGCGGCGAAGGCGCTGGCCGGCCTGGGCATCGATTTCAATCTCGCCCCCGTGGCCGATGTGTTCACGAACCCCGAAAACGAGGTGCTGAGAGAACGCTCGTTCGGGGAAGATCCCGAATCCGTGGCGCTCCATGTTCGGACCGCCGTGACGGCGATGCAGGTCGCCGGCCTGAAGGCGTGCGCCAAGCACTTTCCGGGTCTTGGCGGCGTAAGCACCGATCCGCACCACGCGGCCACCGGCTACTCAGGCAGACTGGAGGATTTCCGGAACGCGCATTTTCCTCCCTTCGCCGCGGCCGTCAGTGCCGGTGTCGCCGGTGTCATGACCACGCACCTTCTGGCACCTGCCCTCGACCCGCACAGGGTGGCCACGTTTTCCCCCCGGTTGGTGCACGAGTTTCTCGAGTCGGAGCTCGGTTTTCGCGGGCTCGTGCTTACCGACGATTTGGAGATGAAAGGAGCCGGCGCGTCGCCGCCCGACGCGGCCTGGCAGGCGTTTGAGGCGGGCCACACTCTGCACCTGATCTGCAGCGACAGTGCCGCGCAGGCCGATGCGCTGCGCCTGTTCAAGGGGCGGATATCGGGCGGTTCGCACGCCCTCGGGCTGCTGCGTGACGCCCTCGACAGGCAGGCTTCATTCCGAAAGCCCTTCCGGCATGCCGCGGTCTAGGCGGGCATCGGCGCGGCCCCGCACGGTGCTCGGGCTGAACTCCGGCACGTCGATCAATTCGCTCGACTGGGCGGTGGTGCGGTTCTCCGGTCTTCGCCCTGACGTGAAGCTCGTCGATGCAGGGGAAATCAGGTTTCCCGCCGCGTTACAGAAAGCGTTGAGGAAGTGCGCGGCTTCCGATCGCGTCCTCAAAGCCGGGCTGTCGTGCCTGGATGCGGAGTTCGGAACGTGGCTCGGCAGGCAGGTGGTGAAGATCCGTCACCGGCATGCGCGTAGCACACCGATCGACTTCGTCGCGTCGCACGGCCAGACCGTGGGGCACTGGCCGGCCGGTCGCTACGGGGCGAGTCTGCAGATCGGCGATCCCGATCGGATCGCGAAGATGTCGGGCCTGCCCGTGATCAGCCACTTCCGGCAGGGCGACATGGCCGTGGGCGGGGAAGGGGCGCCACTGACGCCCGCCGTAAACCGGATTCTGTTCGCCCGGCCGGACCGACAGATCGCGATCCTCAACCTGGGCGGAATGGCGAACCTCACGATCGTTCTGCCGGCGACAAGCAGGGTGCCGGTAAAGGGCACCGACTGCGGACCGGGCAACATGCTGCTCGATCTGGCTGCGGTTCGCTTCCTGCGGCGCGCGTACGACCCCGGCGGTCGCCTGGCCGTGACAGGTGAAGTGAGTCATCCCCTTCTGGCGACCGCGCAGCGTCATCCGTGGTTCCACCGCAAGCTGCCGGCTTCTTGCGGTCGGGAAGAATTCGGCCACGCGTTCTTTCGAGCGGTGGTCGCCAAGCATTCGCGCGTGTCCGGGCGCGACGTCGCCGCGACTTTGGCCCATCTGACGGCGTGGAGCGTCGCCAGGGCCCTGGGCCGCCTCGGCGGCCGGCCGAAGATCTTTTATGTCTGCGGCGGCGGCGTGCACAACCGGCGTGTCGTCTCAGAGCTCGAGGCGGTGCTGGCCCCTGTGCCGGTGCGATCCACGGCGGATCTCGGATTTGCGCCGGACACTCTGGAGGCGGTGTCGTTTGCGCTTCTGGGCTGGCTGTTTGCCTCAGGCCGGCCCTTGGACCTTCGCCTGGCCACTGGCGCCCGGCGGCCCGCCATCCTGGGCAGGCTGAGCCTCCCTTGAAGCTGCGACCAAGGGACGTTTCTGCCGATACCCTGAACAGCACCATGAGACAGGCAGCGCTGATCGTAGCGGCCGGCTGGGCATTGGCTGCGGGGGCCGGTTGTACGCGCATGGCAGCCCAGTCGGTCACGCAGGTCGCCCCCGAACTCGAATTGCCCCCTATCCGCGTCATTCTGGGCGACAGCTACGACTCCGTTTCGGTATCGAGCGCGCGCACCTATCGCATCGACGCGGTGCGCGCCCACCACGACACGGTGACCTACTACACCGTGGCGCCCATGGTCATCCGCCGCGGCATGACCGGCCTCATGCTCGTGGACCGCGGCTGGCACATCCTCGAGGCCAACCTCGAATCGGTTCACCTGGCGACGCAGGAGCCGGGCGGATACGTGCGGATCCAGGGCCGACCGTATCGCGGTGAGCTCCGGGTACGGCAGAGCGGTGCGAAGGGTCTGGCCGTCGTCAACAGGCTCGGGATGGAATCCTACCTCTTCGGCGTGGTGGCGGGTGAGATCGGTTTCGCCGAATGGGGCATGACCGCCGCCATCGAGGCGCAGGCCGTGGCCGCGCGCACCTATGCCTTCGCGCATCTCGGCCAGTACGGAAACAAGGACTTCGACCTGCGGGCGGATGTGCTCGACCAGGTGTACGGCGGAGTTGCGGCCGAGCACCCGCTGGTGACGCAATCCGTGTGGTCTACCCGCGGGCGCGTGCTGCGCTACAACGGGGAGTACGTACGGGCCTATTACCACTCGACCTGCGGCGGTGCCACCGAGGATGTGGAAGAGGTCTGGGATCAGCCGCCCCGGCCCTACCTCACGGCGGTCGACGACGATCGCTACTGCGCCTGGTCCAGCTATTGGGACTGGACCGAAGTCTGCACCCGCGCATGGCTCGATTCCAACGTCGCCGCGTTCCTCAGAAACGAAAAGCTCGATTCTTCCAAAAACCTGGGAAAACTGCTCGGCATGCAAATCGAAAGCCGACGTGCCTCGGGGAGAGTGGACGAACTCCTGTTGAAGTTCGAGCACGGCCACGTGCCCGTGCGGGGCGACAAGTCACGCTGGGCCCTCGGGCGTCCCTCGCGCAAGTCGGGCATCCTTCCGTCGGCCAACTATGAGATTGAATTCGACCGGGAGGGCGCACGCTGGCGCAAGGTGACGGTGCGCGGGCACGGGTACGGTCACGGCGTCGGCATGTGCCAGTGCGGCGCCATCGGCCGCTCCCGCGCGGGCCAGACATATGAAGAGATCCTCCTGGCCTACTACACCGGTGCGCGCCTCGAGACAGTGTACTGACGAAGTTACGTTCGTAATTCAATTAGAAAGCGGAAGGGCTGGGAGTCGAACCCAGCGCGGCCGGGAGCACCGGCCGCCAACGGTTTTGAAGACCGCGAGGGCCACCGGACCCCATCCGCTTCCATCCGGAACTTGTCTCAACGTGCCGGTTCGCGCAAGGGGGATAGATCGGCAGCGTAAAGGCGCGGGACCGGGACGCAAAAGGAAACGGGACCCTGAGGTCCCGTCAATGCGAAAGCTTCCTGTTGGGCCGCGCCTACACCAGCTCGTATTTCTGCATCCGGTCGCGCAGCGTGTTGCGCGAGATCCCGAGCATCTCCGAAGTCTTCACCTGGTTGGAACGGTTGGCTTTGAGGGCGCACGATATCATGGTCTTTTCGAGGGCCGCCTGCAGGTGGGCGTAGATCTGGCTGCTCGAAGTCTGGACGATGCGGTCGAAGATCGGCTCGATCAGCTGCGCGAACAGTTTGACGTAGTCTTCCTGGATGACGCTGTAATCGATCTGCGCGGAACGCCCGGACTCGGCGTAAATGGGGAAGTCCTCCGGCTTCAGCGAGTCCCCCTTGGCCATCACCACGGCGTTGTGAATGTTGTTTTCGAGCTCGCGGATGTTGCCGGGCCAGGGATAGGTCTGCAGGAACTTGAGCGCGTCTTCGGTGACCCCGTGAATGCTCTTGCCGGTCTGCAGATTGTACTTGTGGATGAAGTGATCGACCAGAAGCGGAATATCTCCGCGCCGCTCGCGCAGCGGGGGAAGGTACATCGAGACGACTTTCAGGCGGTAGAAGAGGTCCACCCGGAAGCTGCCGTCCTTCATCTTCTGCACGAGGCTTCGGTTCGTCGCCGCAATCACGCGAACGTTCACCTGCAGCGTGCGGTCGCCCCCCAGACGCTCGAAGGTCTGCTCCTGCAGCACGCGCAGCACCTTGCTCTGCGTGATCAGGCTCATGTCCGCCACTTCGTCCAGGAACAGCGTGCCGCCGTCCGCCTGCTCGAACTTTCCCGGGCGGCGCGTATAGGCGCCCGTGAAGGCCCCCTTCTCGTAGCCGAACAGTTCCGATTCGAGCAGCGTGTCGGGTAACGCGGCGCAGTTGACCGAGAGGAACGGCTTGTCCGCGCGTTTGGAGTTGTCGTGGATGCTGCGCGCCACAAGTTCCTTGCCGGTGCCGCTGTCCCCCAGAATCAGAACCGACGCGTCGGTGGCGGACACCTGGCCGATCAGCTTGGCGATCTCGACGATCTCGGGGCTCTTGCCGATGATGCGGCGCACGTCCGTGGTCTGGGTCGAAGGGGCGGCGTTGACCTGCGTGACGTGCAGCTCCGGATCGGTCGCTTTCCGCACGGCATCCATGAGCTGCGGCAGGCGGAACGGCTTGGTCACGAATTCGAAGGCGCCCCCCTTCATCGCTTCGATGGCGTTGTCCGTGGAGATGTCTCCGGAGATCACGATGATGGGCAGATCGGGTGCCTGTATGCGCAGATCCTTGAGCACATCGATACCGTTGGACTCGGGCAGGTGAATATCCAGAAGCACTACATCGGGCGCAAACCTGGTGACCGCGGCCGAAGCTTCATCGCCCCGCTCGACCTGAGCAAATTCGAAATTGGACGAGTCGAAAAGTTCGGCAAGGGAGCGGCCCACCTCGGGCTCGTCATCGACTACCAGTATGCGCGGCATTCCGATCCTCAGGTTAGAGATTTCATAAGTATTGTCGGATGCGGCGGTGCAAACTTTACGCCCCGAAGTGGCGGCAAAGGGGCGTCAATACTGGCGATACGGGACGAAGAAGAGGGGAATTCGCGCTACTTCTCGGACTGGATGCCGTGCTTGCGCATGAGCCCGTAGAGGGTGGTCCGGGAGACCCCCAGCTCGCGGGCGGCCCGCGTTACGTTGCCCTCGTGGCCTGCAAGCGATTGCAGTATGGCCCGCTGCTCGGCCTCGTCGCGGGCGGCCCCGAGGTCCTTGGCGGCCCTGGCACTCTCCTCGAGGCCCAGGTCGGCGGGACCCACGGAGTTGCTCCGGGCCAGAAGCGCCGCCCGGCGGATCTTGTTTTCCAGTTCCCGGACGTTACCGGGCCAGCGGTAGCGCCGGACAGCCGTTTCCGCCCGCGGCGACATGGTGAGCGGCTCGCGTTTCTGCTCCCTTGCGGCGATCCGCAGAAAGGCCTGTGCGAGCAGGATTATGTCGTCCCCGCGCTCCCGCAGGGGCGGCAGATTGATGTTGATCACGCTGACCCGGTAGAACAGGTCTTCGCGGAACTGCCCGGTTTTCACCAGATCTTCCAGGGACTGATTGGTCGCGCTGATTATTCGCACGTTCACTTCGATCGGCCGGGTGCCGCCCAGGCGATCGATTTTCTGGTCCTGGAGAAAGCGGAGCAGCTTTACCTGCAGGGGCGTAGGGAGCTCACCGACTTCATCCAGGAACAGCGTGCCGCCGTTGGCCAGCTCGAACTTTCCCCGCTTCTGGGCCACGGCGTCCGTAAAGGCGCC
>Ga0326597_10012017_pt1 | contig 11428 bp, 6 predicted proteins | sample RVTome_12_FD_203789 | JGI IMG/M metagenome (GOLD analysis project Ga0326597, IMG submission 203789) | Soil microbial communities from uranium-contaminated site in the Upper Colorado River Basin, Wyoming, United States - RVT100D185 | ecosystem: Environmental > Terrestrial > Soil > Contaminated >...
GTCGGGCCGGGTCGCCAGGTTCTTTACCCAACTCTCCGTGCCGTCCAGGAGCGTCAGCAGATAGGCGGCGGCGGGAGCGGAGAACAGTTCCCGCCCCGGCACGAGAAGGTAAACAGGCGAAGTGTGAGCCTGGATGCCGAGGCCCCAGACCGACGTCGGCCCCAGCAGTGACACGCACCGCGCCGCGAGCCATCCCGGGCCCGAAACCTCGACCTTGTCCTTCAAGGTCATTTCCTGTGTGCCGGAAGTTTCCTCTTTCAACGCCATCACCCGTCCGTTCAAGACGATCTCCAGGCGATGGAAGGGAACGAAGCTCTTGGCCTCCACCTGAACTTCGACCGTTCCGGCCCCCGCGCCAAGGACGATCTCATCGCCCGGCGCCCGGCCGTCGGCGCGGAAATCCAGGAGCGGTCCCGAAGTCGTGAAGGTGTTTCCTCTGCGGACCGCCTTGGCCCAATTCTGGAAATTGAATTCTTCGTCGCCCAGGTGGGCGTAAGTGCGGCTCGCTCCCACGGGCATGTAGGCTCCCATCTTGTCCGTGCCTCCCACGGCGGGCAGGCGGTAACCGCAGTTCAAATACCGATACCAATCGTAGAAACGCAGGGTGTTGAAATTCACTCCACGGTGAGGGAGTTCGACGGCGTCAATTTTGCCAAGGATGATGTCCGCCGCCAACTCCGCCGTGGGGGAGGGGAAGTGGACGGCCACGACCAGGCCTTCGCGCTGGCGGCAGCGGTCGGCCCAGTCAGCGAGGCTGGACCAGAGCGGGTCGCCCAGGTAGCTCTCGCCAGGCCCGCTCGCCGACATAGGGAAGACAGGTTCGCCGTGCCCGCCTAGCAACCCCAGGTGGCCGAGCAGGTGTTGGCGATTCTCGGTGCCCACCCAAACGATAGTCTCTCCATCCTGCGACGTGAGAGGCCCATGGGGTAGATCGCCGACGTTGGTGAAGAGGTCGCCCCACTTCGCCGCCAGCAAATTGACCAGATTCAATCCTTCGGCTTGCCCTTCGAGAATCGCCGTCGAAGGCGAGAGGAAATGGACGTGCGTGTCGGCCGTCATCCAGCCGCGGGAACGAAAATCCGCCAGGCGTGAAATCTCCAGCTTCAGTTCGCGCTGGCCGGGTTCGATTCGGAGCTTCTTGCGCACCGCGCCGTATTCGAAGCCCTTGGTCATTTCCACGTAGACGTCGCCGACTGGAAGCTCCACCTGAAACGTGCCGTCAACGTAGGCGAAGGAGGTGCCCATCAGTTTGACATCGGCGCCGTAATCTTGGAACCAGCCGACATTAATCTCCTGGCGATGGCCGTAAGGCGGAATGTACCGGCCGTTGCTTGAGCGGAACGCCAAGCGCACCGGCGTCGGCTTGTCCGTCGCGGCGTCCACCACCTGTCCGTGCAGCCAGACCTTTTCTCGCTGCAAGATTTCTACTCGAGCGCCCGCGGGACGGGCCTCCAGTTCCTTTCCAGGTGCCACTTCACCGAGCTCGAATTCGTATCGCTTACCGGTTTTGGCATCCGCGAGCACGAGCGTGGCGCCGGAGCTGGCGGTGACCTCCGCATAGAGATGGCGCGCCCCTTTCACAGGTTTGGTCGGCTCGCCCAGGCCCTTGCCGGGCGCGGCCAGCCAGGCCGCCGCATCGAATTTATTGAGCGCATAGGTGCGCGCCACCACTCCAAGGTCGGTGTTCACTTTCCACCGGCTGCTGTCTTCTCCCGCGGCCTCGGGAAGAGTGATGCGATAAAGGCTCAGGCGCTCGAAACGCAGTGGGTTCTCGTTGCCGTGAAATAGCGTCACTCCGCAGACGATCAGCGGGTCTTCACCGGCAGCCACCAGACGCAGGATCTTCACGATGCTCTCCGGCTGGGGGTTCTCCATCGACCACACCCAGAGAGTGGGTCCGCCCCCGTAGGCCCTGCCCCGGACGTCGGTCTGGAGATTCCCCCAGTCCGTCCCATCGCTCAAGGAATCGGTAAGATTGCTCGGCACGTCGTGGCGATGGGGCAGAGAGGCGAAGCTCAAATGACCCCAGAAGGTGGTGGGAGAGTTCACTTCGAATCGTCGGCGGATGGGAAGGGTCTTTTCCTGGCCGTTGTCATAGACCAGCACCGCGTCGGCGAGGTGTTGGCCGACTTTTTCCATCGCGTCCTCGACGGGCGGCGGCGTTTCGTTCTCATCCCAGTCGCAGAACTGCGCCAGGCAAATGAATCGGGCGCGGTTCCCGACCGGTATCGAGACGCTGGTGCTCCCCAACCCTTGGCGTGAGCTCAGGGCGATCCAGCTCTTCTTGTCAACACCCTCCGGGCCGAGGCGGAAAGGAATCCCTCGCAACGCCTGGCTGCCGGCAAGCGGGCGAATCAACCCATCGCGCGCCGATTCGCCGCCCATCCCTTTGGCCCGGTCGCGAGGTCCGAATTCCTTCGCCGACGTGTTGAACTGCGAGGAGAGATCGAGAGGGGTGAATTTTCCCGACCCTGATTTGTCGCCGGGCGCGCCGCCGAGCGCCGCGCCGTCGCGAAGCATCAGCGAGAGGGTCGGAACGCCTGTGCCCACGGTTTGCAGAAATGTCCTTCGTGAGCGGTCGAGTGGATTCTTTTTCATGGCTCTCCTCCTGGGCGAAGTAATCGGCGCGGAAAGCCGTGCCCTCGCTCCTTCCCGCAGGGAATGAACACGGGCTGCGCGTCACAGGTATTCGAGTCGCGATTTCCGCGCCGAGGATAACTGAAGCCCCGCGAGCATGTCAAACAGTCTTCGTCGCCGCGGGTCCCGGCCGGTTGCCGTGAGGGCCGGACATCAACAGGCCCAAAATCAAAGCGCCCCACGATGCCGCGGCGGGCGACCGAAGACGGGTGTATCCTATTCTAGAGTGGCGACGGTGACGATGAGAGCGCAATCCACAGTGCGGGTGGGGATGGCGTTGGGGGTTCTGGCGGGTCTGCTGGTGGCCGTCTCGACGTTCGCCGCCCAAGGGGAAACGCCAACCGCCGACGACTTCTTCAAACAAGGAAACGAACTTTCCCGACAGGGGAAGTGGAGCCAGGCGATCGAATCCTACCGGAAGGCGCTGGACCTTCGCCCCGCCTATCCCGAGGCGCATTACAACCTCGCCAACGCTTACTCGGCCGAGGAAAAGATCGGTGAAGCCGTACGGGAATACCGCGAGGTTCTGCGGCTGAAACCGGAGTTTCCAGGCGTTCACCTGAGCCTGGGTGCGCTGTTCGAATCACAGGGCATACTCCAGGAATCGATTGCGGAGTATCGCGCCGAAATCGAACTGCATCCGGCGAGTGCCGACGCGTACGCGGGGCTGGGCCGAGTGCTGACCTTGAACCGCCAGCACGAGGCGGCGGCGCAGTCGCTCCGGCGGGCACTGGAACTCCATCCGCAGGATCCCGAAATTCACATCCAGGTGGCTGGCTCACTCCTGCAAGCCGGGAACGCACCGGGCGCCATCGAGCAATATCGCCGCGCCTTGGCCCTCGCGCCCAACAACGCCGCAGCCCACGCCGGCTTGGGGAACGCGCTGACGCAGGCGGGCAAGGTGAGCGAAGGGGTTGAGGAGTTCCGCGCGGCGGTCCAATTGCAGCCCAACGATCCTGACCTGCACGTGAGCCTGGCCGACGCGCTCCGCGCTACCCAGGATTTGATCCATTCGATTCAAGAATATCGCCAGGCTTTGCAACTCCGGCCCGAGAGGGCCGACTTTCGCTATGCGCTCGCATTGGCGCTGCACCAGGCCGGTGACTACGGCGGGGCGATCGTCGAACTGCGCCGCGTGGTTCGCCAGCAACCCCAGAATGCGGCGGCTCACGCGGAACTTGCCACCGCCTATCTCTCCATTGCCAATCACCCCGCGGCAATCGCCTCATACCGCGAAGCTTTGGGGTTGAGATCGGACGATCCAGGACTCCACGAGGGGTTGGGGCTGGTCTTAAGAAAGACCGGCGACCTGTTGGGAGCGTTGCCCGAACTTCAAAAGGCGACTCAACTCGCTCCGGACAACGCCGACTACCACCACAACCTTGCCGAGGCTTATCAAGCGGCGGGCGATATTGCAGGGCTCATCCAGGAGTATCGTGAAGAGGTCCGATTGCGGCCCGAGGACGCCGACTCGCACCTGCACCTCGCCAACGCCTACCAGGCGGGATCGGATTTGGAAAAGGCTCTCGGAGAGTTCCGCGTGGCGGTAGGACTCAGGCCGCAAAGCCCGGATCTGCACTACCACCTGGCAATGGCCCTGAAGGCGAACAAAAACCTTGCCGATGCCGAGAGTGAATTGGAAAGGGCGATCGAGTTGCGTCGCGACTATCCACAGGCGCTGGCCGCCCTGGGCGACGTCCTCGCCGAGCAGAAGAATTACGCCCTCGCTGTTCCCAACTATCGTGACGCGCTGCGCCTGCGGCCGGACGACGCGGCGCTGCGCCTTCGATTGGCGTCGGCCCTCCGCCAGGCCGGGGACCTTGACGGGGCGCTGGAGGAGATGCGTGAGGTCGTTCGACAGTCACCCGGCAATCCTGATTATTATCGCGAGCTGGGGAATGCTCTCTTTAATCGCGAGGATTTCGCGGGGGCCACGGAGGCTTACCGCGCGGGCCTCGAGCGGCGCCCCCACGATTCTCAGACCCAGGCCAACTTGGGGCTGGCTTTGATACAAACAGGCGACTTGCCGGGCGCCGCTGCGGCGTTTCGAGAAGCGCTCAAGAGCCGCCCTGGATGGCCGGAGGTGCTCGTCAACCTTGCCAACGTGCTCAATCGCCTGAACGATCCCGGAGGCGCTGCAGAAGCCGCTCAGGCGGCCCTGCACGCCACCCCGAACATGGCGGATGCCCATTTTCAGCTCGGCACGGCGCGCCTCAGCCAAGGTGAACAGGATGCTGCGGTGGAGCAGTTCCGCGAAGCTTTGCGCGCCAGGCCGGAGTTTTTCGAAGCGCGCCTCAGCCTGGCCAATACGTTGCGCCAAGCGGGGTCGCTCGATCAGGCAATCGCGCAATATCGAGAGTATCTGCGCTTGCGGCCCGCCGAGGCCGGGGTTCGCATGAGTCTTGCAAACGCGCTGCAGGCTAAGGATCGCTTCGCGGAGGCTGTCCGTGAGTATGAAGAGGTGATTCGATTGCGTCCTGAATTGGCACACGCTCACTACAACCTGGCAGTTGCTCTGGAGCGTGTGGGGCAGACGGAACGGGCACGTGAGGAGTACCAAGCTTATCTTCAGCTCTCGCCCGAGGCAACGGACGCGGCGGAAGTCCGCGGGCGCTTGAGAAAGCTCGCCACTCCGACGCCTTGACCGCGCAGAGACTTGCACCACGCCGCTAGACCTTACGCCCCTAAAGCTCTTTGTCCTTCAACCTCCCGGCAGCCCAACGGATGGCGTTCCTTACCAGCTTCTGATAGGAAGGGTTGAGATGTGCCTCTTGGCCGTGGCCAAGCTGAATGCACACCACTCGCGATTTCTTGTACGGACTCAGCCAGGCTACCGGGCGATCGCTCAAAGGATGATCAGTCTTGAGCAGCACGGTCACCTCGGGCGAAATCCACATCCCCTTGTAGGTTTCGTCCATGATTCGAAAGCGACCGATACCCGAGACGATGGGGTGGTTAATTGCCGGCTCCATCTCAAGCTCCTGATCATGGGCGTAGGTTGAGGCCGGGTGTTCACCCTCAGACTGCAAGAAGTACTTTGCGCCCGAAACCTCCTGTGACCACCAGTCCCAGGTAGGATAATCGACCAGGGCGTGGTGCAGGATAACCACGCCTTTGTCGCTTTCCAGAAAGTCCACGAGGTTCTTCCGTTCTGCCTCGCTGATATCCTGGGACATGTCGTAGAGGACCATCACGTCATAGTTGCCACGCATGTCCCCCTTGAACGCCTCGTGGTTCGAGGTGGCATGGTGCCATTCGAAGTCTTCGACACCACTAAAGAGCGTATAGAAGGATGTCGGATATTCATGCCCGCCCGTCACCACCAAAAGCCGCAGAGCGGGATCGCCCGCCGCACCGCGGTCCACGACACGCAGGGAGTTGAGGCTGAAGGCAGCCGCCCCTGCTAGTGACGTTGTGACGAGAAAAAGAACAGAACTAACCGTGAGCCGAGTGAACGGAATCTTTCGCATGGATTGTATCCTCCAGAGTGCGAGCCGCGTTTCAGGAAGAAGGGAATGATCCGGGCCTATATGACCATATATTCGATCGCGATCTCGCGTCTCGAAAAACGTCGAAGACATCCTCCGCGCCGCCGGACTGCTGTTACTTGCCGAGGATCATTTTAGCGATAGTCTGGAGCTGCATGAAGGAGGTCCCTTCGTAGATCTTTCCGATTTTGGCGTCGCGCAGGTATTTCTCGACGGGATAGTCTTTGGTGAATCCGTAGCCGCCGTAGATTTCGACAGCCTGCGAGGCTACGCGCTCGGCTACCTGCGAGCAGAAGTATTTCGCCATGGCGGCTTCCTTGAGGAAGGGAAGCCCGGCGTCCTTCAGGCGCGCCGCGTTGTAGGTCATCAGTCGGGCGGCTTCGACTTCCGTGGCCAGGTGCGCGAGCTGGAATTGAATCGCCTGGAAGTCCGCGATGGGTTTGTCAAACTGGCGGCGCTCCTGCGCGTAACGGACGGCATGATCGAGCGCCCCGCGCGCAACGCCCACCATCTGTGCGCCAATGCCAATGCGCCCCTCGTTCAACGTCTCGATCGCCACCTTATATCCTTTCCCCGCCTCCCCCAGAACGTTGGCCTTGGGCACGGGGCAGTCTTCGAGGATCAGCTCGCAGGTGGATGAGGCGCGGATGCCGAGTTTGTCTTCCTTCCGCCCCACTGTAAAGCCCGGCCGGTCGCGCTCAACAAGAAACGCCGTGATACCTTTGTAGCCGAGCTCGCGGTTGACAGTGGCAAACACGACGAACAGTCCGGCCTCCTTGGCGTTGGTGATCCAGAGCTTGCGGCCGTTGAGGACGTAGTTGTTGCCGTCCTCAGCCGCACGCGTCTCCAGCGCAAAAGCATCGCTGCCGGATTTCGCCTCGGAGAGCGCGTATGCGCCCACCGTGTCAGCGGCAAGGCGCGGCAGGAAAGTCTTCTTCTGCTCGTCCGTCCCCCAACGCATCAGGGCGTTATTGACGAGCGTATTCTGGACATCAATCACCACCGCCGCCGAAGCATCAACGCAGGCGAACTCTTCAATGGCGAGGATCGACATGAAAAACGACCCGCCGCTGCCGTCGTAAGCTTCGGCAACCTCGATGCCCATGAATCCTTGGGCAAAGAAGGCTTCGATGAGGTCGCGCCTAAAGACGCCCTCGCGATCCATCTCCGCGACGTGCGGGCCGATCTCCTTCTCGGCAAACTCCCGCGCCGCAGACTGGAACATGCGTTCTTCTTCACTCAGAGCCGTCAGCGGCTGGGTTGGCGGGGTTCGCCCGGTTGCGGCATCGGCCATGGAGGCCCTCCCCAAATCAACGGTGAACGAATCGTATAGCCTACCGGAAGTAATTTCAATGCGGCGTCATCGCTTGCGGCGGATTTCGAGGTCGACTTCCTCACCCTCGGCGAGCGGCAGGGCATGAGGGAGATGGAATGCTCCCTTTCGGTATGCCGCTGGCGACTGGAGGGTGGCGGCGTTCGCAGGGCCAGGTCGGAGACCCGCCGCTACATCGGCATCGTCAAGAGCGTGATTCGCCAGCCGGTCGGCTTCGCGGTTCTGCTCGCGGCGAACGTGCTCGATTGAAAACGCCTCGAATCGGGCGATCATTTCACGCGCTCGCTGGTGCAGCGGCTTCAAGTCCGGATTTTTTACCTTGTACCTGCCCTGGATTTGGCGAACGAGTAATTCCGAATCGGAAAAAACCTTGAGGTTGGGATGCTTTTGCCGAAGGGCGTAGTCGAGCCCGGCGAGCAATCCCTCGTATTCGGCCACGTTGTTGGTGGTTCGGCCGAGGAATCTGGAGAAAGCCGTGAGGGGATTCCCGGCGGCGTCTTTCACGACCACGGCGCACGCGGCGGGCCCGGGATTGCCGCGCGAGCCTCCGTCAATGTGCATCACGACGCCGGAGCTCTTGGTTGTCGGCATAACGGGTGTGCCTCGGAGGGGATGGTCTTCAGCGACGGACATTGCGCCGGTGATTAATCCCGGCCAAGCTCCCCGCTGGCGGAATTTGACACGTTTTCGGAGTTCACTCCCGCTGTCGGGGGCGGCTCGACATAATAGAGGATGCGGCTGCACGTTTCGCAGGTCAGCAGGGACTCGTTGGCCCGCACCTCGTTGTAGATCTGGGGGCGCAGCAGGACGTGGCATCCCGTACAGGAACCGTCGCGAACTTCGGCCAGCGCCACGCCGCGGCGCATCGTCCGCACGCGTTCGTAGATGTTCCTGACGGACTCGCCGACCGCACTCTCGAGTTCCCGGCGCCGGGCCAGAAGACGGTCGCGCTCGTCCACGTCCGTCTGGCGCAGGGCACGGAGGTCAGTGACCTCATTGGCTACGCGCGTCTTTTCGTTCTCCAGGCGCGCCGCCGCCTCCCGGATCTTCTTCTCGAGCTCCTCCGCCTCCAACATTTCGTCCAGCAAGCGGTCCTCGATCTTGCGGATGTTCGCTTCCTCGCCCTCAATTTCCTTGAGCATGGCGCGGTACTGCTCGTTGGTCTTCACCTGATAGAGCTGATCCTTGTGCTTGGCGATGCGCGCCTGAACGATCTGAATCTCGCCCTCGAGGTCGCGCCGCTCCTTCTGGTTCTGGCTGAGCCGCTGCTTTCGCTCTTCGTGAGCGTGGATGAATTCGTTGAGCTGGGATTCGAGGGTCTGGATTTGAACCGGCAGGTCGTCAATCTGCGCGCTAAGCTCGGTGATCTTCAGGTCAACCTGCTGAAGCTCGATCACGGCCTTGAGATCGGGATGCAATTCCTCTCCTGCGGCACGTTCGGTTTCGACCTGTAAACTCTTACCCGTCAGAATCGGTCACGACCGACCGCCGCTGAATCTCTATTCTGGCACAAACGCCCCGGAGCGGCAAGGAGCCGCCCGGGCGTCTGCGTGTGCGACGAGCGGATTTTCGCGCCGCAGGGGGGCTTAGCTATTCGCCCGCGTCACCGCGCCTTCGGAAGCCGAGGAAACCAGAGCTGCGTACTTGGCGAAGACGCCGCTTTTGTAGCGCGGCTCGGGCTCACGCCAATTGGCAAGCCGCTTTTTGATTTCCGCGTCGGAGAGCTCGACATCCAGCCGCCGCTTCTCCACATCGAAGACGATGGTGTCGCCGTCGGCAAGCGCGGCGATGGGCCCGCCCCGAGCGGCTTCCGGCGCCACGTGTCCCACCATCAGGCCGCGCGTCGCTCCGCTGAACCGGCCGTCAGTAAGCAGCGCCACCGATTCGCCCAGTCCCTGGCCTACGAGGGCTCCCGTCACCCCCAGCATCTCGCGCATGCCGGGCCCGCCGCGCGGGCCTTCATAGCGAATTACCACGACGTCGCCCGCCTTGATGCTCCGGCTCGTCACCGCCTGCATGGCGTCTTCTTCGCGGTCGAAGACGCGCGCCGGACCGCGATGCTGCAGCCGCTCGTGTCCCGTGATTTTCACCACGCCACCTTCCGGCGCCAGATTCCCCTTCAGAATGACCAGCCCGCCGGATTTCTTGATGGGATTTGAGACCGATTTCACCACGTCCTGCCCCGGAGTCTCCTTCACCGCGCGAGCTTCCTCGCCGAGGGTCCGCCCGCTGGGCGTCATTTGTGTCTCGTCGAGGAATCCACCCTCAATCAGTTTCTTGGCGATCAGCGGAATCCCGCCGGCACGATGGACGTCCGTCGCCACGTACTTCCCGCCGGGTTTCAGATCGGCCAGCAGCGGCGTGCGGGAACTGATGGGATCGAAGTCGTCGATGCTCAAGGAGACTTCGGCTTCCGTGGCCATGGCCAGCAGGTGCAGCACCGAGTTGGTCGAACCACCCGAGGCCGCCACGCTGGCGATGGCGTTCTCGAAAGCCTTGCGGGTGAGAATGTCCCGCGGCCGCACCCCGCGCTTCAGGAGGTCCATCACCATCTGGCCGGTTTGGTAGGAGACTTCGTCTTTCTTCGCATCCATGGCGGGAATGCCGTTGAATCCCATGGGCGACATGCCGATGAATTCCATCACCGTCGACATGGTGTTGGCGGTGAACTGCCCGCCGCAAGCGCCCGCGGCCGGGCAAGCCGCGTCTTCGAGCCTCTTCAGGTCCGCGTCCGTCATCAAGCCGGCGGCATTGGCGCCGATGGCTTCGTAAACATCCTGGATGGTGACGTCGTGGCCGTCGAACCGGCCGGGGGCGATGGATCCGCCGTAGAGCAGAATGCTCGGGACGTTCAGGCGCAGCAGGGCCATCGCCGCGCCGGGAATGGTCTTGTCGCAGGCGACGAGCGCCACCATGGCGTCAAACATGTGGCCGCGGCCGACGAGCTCAATCGAATCCGCAATCACCTCGCGGCTGATGAGTGAGGCCTTCATGCCCTCCGTGCCCATGGTCACGCCGTCGGAGATGGCGATGGTGTTGAACTCCATGGGGGTGCCGCCGGCGGCGCGGACGCCTTCCTTCACCTTCGCCGCGAGCCGGCGCAGGTGAAAGTTGCAGGGCATGGTCTCGATCCAGGTGTTGGCGATGCCCACGATGGGCCGGGCCAAATCCTGGTCGGTGAATCCGATGGCCTTGAGCATGGAGCGCGCGCCGGCGCGGTCCCGGCCGTCGGTGATGGTACGGCTGCGATGTTTGGGGTCGAGGGGCATATGTCCTCCAAAGGATGGCGGCTCAGATGAACTGCCTGGCTAAAGCTGAACTGCAAATATTCGCAGATTTGAATCGGAGGAGCAAGCCTCGCTTTTGGGGCCGTCTTGGCATGGGAGACCGCAAGCGGGGTGGGAGTGTTTCGGGTGGCGTTCGAATGTCGACCGGGATATTATTTGGGGACAGTTTCGGCAGCGGAAGGTCGCGAAGCGGATATGGGTTTCTCCCGGCGTTTGCCTCTCGTTTGTCCCCTTGTCCTGATATTTGAACTTGCGTCCGCGCAAGCGCCCGAGGCGATGAGCGCGGAGCTTAAACCCAAAACTCTGCAGGCCTTCGAGCGGTACGTCCAGGCGACCGAGGCACGCATTGACAAAGAGCTGAAGCGGCCCGGCGCGTTCCTTTACGTGGATGGACTTCCCGAGCCACGCCGTTCGCAGATTCGGGCGCAGTTACAGCGTGGCGAAGTCTTTATGGACCGGCTCGACACGCTCGATGCCTCAGGCCGGAAGATCACCGCACCCGACGGCCTTATCCATCACTGGATCGGCGTGGTCTTCATCCCCGGAGTCACGCTCCACCAAACGATTGACCTGGTCCAGGACTACGACCATCACCAGCACATCTACAAGCCCGAAGTCCTCCGCTCGAAGCTCGTGGAGCGCAACGGGAACGACTTCAAGATCTTCTATCGCCTGCGCAAGAA
>Ga0326597_10012018_pt1 | contig 11428 bp, 10 predicted proteins | sample RVTome_12_FD_203789 | JGI IMG/M metagenome (GOLD analysis project Ga0326597, IMG submission 203789) | Soil microbial communities from uranium-contaminated site in the Upper Colorado River Basin, Wyoming, United States - RVT100D185 | ecosystem: Environmental > Terrestrial > Soil > Contaminated >...
ATCACTTCAACCTCCGCAGGTCTCTGCAGAGATTGAAAAGGCGATCCAGCCGATTATTGCAAGCCTGCCCGAGGGCTACAAGATCGAGATGGGCGGCAACATAGAAGAGTCTGGAAAGGCGAATAAGGCACTCTCAGTGGTGTTTCCCGCGATGATCGTGCTGATGCTCACGGTGATCATCTTCCAGGTTCGGTCATTCTCCGGGATGTTCATGGTGATTCTTACAGCGCCTCTCGGTCTCGTTGGTGTGGTTCCAACATTGCTTCTCTTTCATCAACCGTTTGGGTTCAATGCGATCCTCGGACTGATCGCGTTATCTGGCATCCTCATGCGCAATACGCTGATCCTCGTCGGTCAAATCAAAACAAACCAGGAGGAAGGACTTGATAGCTATCACGCTGTCGTCGAGGCAACTGTACAGCGATCACGTCCGGTAATCCTTACGTCCCTTGCAGCCGTGTTGGCTTTCATCCCTCTGACCTACTCGGTTTTCTGGGGATCGATGGCATACACACTGATTGGGGGGACTGCCGTGGGTACGGTGCTGACCCTTATCTTCCTGCCGGCACTCTATTCAATCTGGTTTGGAGTAAAGCCGACACCAGTCCAGAGCGATGCGGCGCAGGTAGGTTCACAGCCGAAAGGGGGCTCGATCACCAATAACTGAACGTCGGCCACGGATCGATGGTTCTTGCGGCCATTGGATTATCAGCGTAAGTCTATGCCCATGCAGATGAAAGGACTTCTATGAACCTGAGAAATCGCACCATCCTGATCACCGGCGGCTCCGCCGGCATTGGTCTTGCTTTCGCCATCAAATTTGTCGAACTCGGCAACGAAGTCATCGTGACGGGTCGGCGCCAAGCGGTGCTCGACGAGGTGAAGGCGAAGTACCCGAAGCTCCACACCATCCAGAGCGATGTCGCGGATCCAGCGAAAGTCGCCGCGCTCGCGGCGCGCGTGAAGGCGGATTTTCCCAACCTCGATGTCCTGATGAACAACGCGGGCATCATGCACTACGAGAACCTCAAGGCCCCAGCGGCCGATCTCGCCGCGTTGACGGCTGAGATGGACATCAATGTGGGAGGCGTGATTCGCATGACCTCCGCGTTTATCGACATTCTCACCGCCAACAAAGGCACGGTGATTAACGTGTCGTCCGCCCTCGCCTTCGCGCCGCTGCCGGCCACGCCGATCTACAGCGCCACCAAGGCGGCGATTCACTCCTACACGCAGTCGCTGCGGTTCCAATTGGAGGAAAGCGGCGTTGAGGTCATCGAGCTCATGCCCCCGGGGGTGAAGACCGCCCTGTCGGCAGACCTTCCCGAGGGCGGCCTCCTCAGTCTGATCACCACGGACGAGCTGGTGAAGCAGTCCTTTGCGTCCCTGAAGGCGGGAGCCCTCGAGATTCGGCCCGGGCAGTCCAAAACACTTGCGTTGATGCGCCGCCTAGCCCCCGATTTCATCAACGGGCAGCTCTGGAAGGCTTCTAAGAAGCTGGTGCCGGTCGGAGCAGCCTAGGGCACTTCGAGACTTAGGTCTCTACTCCCATGATTCACGAAACGGAGCGGGAGAAGTGAGAAGCTAGTACTGGACTAATAGTGGGCTACTCTTCCATAACCGGATTGTGCCGCCCACGAACGTGGGAGCGCAGCGTTAGGTAGGATTGTGCCAAGAACAATGACAAAAGCGTAGGATTGTGCCAGGAATCGTGATGAGAATTGTCAGCAATTCTGGCAAACAGTTGCGAACGACCGTTTAGAATCAATAGGTGGAGCTGTCAACTACTCTGGCATCCTACAGAGCGCGTGTAGGATTTTAGAATTAGTGACATTCGTGTCAGAGTACGTGACACAAAATGTCGCGATTTGGAGTGGCCCCCAAAAGTGAGACATTCGGAAGTGTCACAAGTTTCATTAAATGGGGAGGACCGCGTGGGCAAATGGGAGAGGCAGAAGCCAGAGTTTAGAAAACAAGCTGTGGAACGAATGGAGGAAACAAGAAATCTCGGGCTGTTAGCCAGAGAGTTGGGGGTCTGCGTACGGACGTTATACCGGTGGAAAGACAGACAGCTCGGCAGGGAGAAGAAGAAAGTAAGGGAGCCAGAGGCGAGAGAGAAGAAGCTGGAAGGTGAAATCCAACAACTGAAGCAATCGCTGGCGAAGCGCACCTTGGAAGTGGATTTTTTCAAGGGTGCCTTGCAAAAAGTCGCGGCTCGACGCCAGAGGGGCGGCAACTCTGGCGAGAAGGCATCTACGACCAGATCCGGGAAGTGATGTCGTTGCAAGGCAGCTTGAGTATCGAGCGCATGTGTCAGCTCGCTGGAGTCAGCCGGGCGGGCTTTTATCGGTCCTTACAGGAACAGATGCCTGAGGAAGAACACATGGAAGTGCGGTCGGCGATTCAACAGATCGTTCTGGAACATCGGCGCCGTTACGGCTATCGGCGGATCACAGCGGAACTGCGGCGAAGAGGGATGCGGGTGAATCACAAACGCGTTGCGCGAATCATGCGAGAAGATAACCTGCTCGCCGTGCAGCCGCGGGCGTTCGTGGTCACCACGGATTCCGATCACGAGTTCGAGGTATATCTGAACCTTGCCGGCCGGATGAAACTGAGCGGGATCAATCAGCTCTGGGTCGCCGACATCACCTACATACGATTGCAGAAGGAGTTTGTCTACTTAGCCGTGATCCTCGATGCGTTTTCGCGGAAAGTAGTGGGGTGGGCGTTGGATCAAACCCTGGCGAGTCGCTTGCCGCTGGCAGCATTGGAACAGGCGATTACGGAACGCCAGCCGCCCCCAGGCTTGGTGCATCACTCGGATCGCGGCGTACAGTACGCCTCCGGCGAATACATGAAGGCTCTACAGAAGCACCCGATGATTCCGAGCATGAGCCGGCCAGCCAACCCGTACGACAACGCCAGTTGCGAGAGTTTTCTGAAAACGCTCAAACGGGAGGAGATCTACGCCAACGATTATCGGGATCTCGATCACCTGCGCGCGAACATCGGGGAGTTCATCGAGCAGTACTATAATCGTTGTCGTCTACACTCGGCGCTTGGCTACCGGCCGCCGGAGGAATTCGAGCAAGCTGCCGATCCAGCAAATATTTCTGCCGGGGCGACAATGAGTTTTTTCAGGCATGCGGAGATCTATCGACCCGATGGAACACTGGCATTGACGAAGAGCGGCCCGAAGACCGCTCCCCGGCCATCGGTTTCGATGAGTCTCCGGCTGGCTATTCCTTGGCGAGTTGCTCTCCAGCAGAGCTCGCCTCCGCTTCACCAGCCGAGGACGATTCTGAAGGAGAAGAGATCCTTTGAGAAGGAAAATTCAGCGAATGGTAAATGTGACAATCCTGGACTGTCTCAACAGAGGGGTTCACCCCAATTAATGACACAGAACCCCGCTGCGCGCCATCTGTGCAGTCTCAGTCTCAGGTGGTTTGTCCAGAACCTTTGGATGGAATTGAGGGTGCTGTGCCCCCAAAGCTGTGGAGCTGGTCGCGGAGGCAGGAATATGACGATCTTATGCGAATAATCGCCGTCGGTGAAACAAACTGCCGCAAGACATCACTTTCGAAACCCCGAGACGTCAATCTACACTGGGGCGTTTGAACGACGCGCGTGTGGTGAGCCCGACGTTTCTGGAGTAGCTGAGATAACTTGGGTCGCAGAGAAAGGAGTTCTCTGTGACCCATTTACGCAAAATAATGCTGGAGGAACTCCAGCGGCGAAATTACGCTCAGAGTACTGTAGGGTACTATGTCCGTGCGGTGGAAGGGTTCGCCAAGTACTTCGGAAAACCGCCCGACCAACTGAACCGGGAGCATCTGCGCGAATATCAGGCTTATCTTCTATGAAAGGAAGCTTGAACCCCGCTGTTAAGCTGCACGTTTCAGCATTGCGGTTCTTTTTCGTCAAAACGCTGAAGCGTTCCTATCTGCTGGACGACATCCCTTATCCCAAAGTGCCGAGGCGGCTGCCGACAATCCTCACGGTGGAAGAGGTCGGCCGGCTGATCGATTCTGCTCGCAATCTCATGGATCGCACCATGCTGATGGTGCTCTATTCCACGGGTATGCGTAATCGAGAACTGCGGGGTCTGCAGGTCAAAGATATCGACAGCCAATCCAATGCTGATCCACATTCAGCACGGCAAAGGAGGTCGCGACCGTTACGTCCCGCTCAGCCGCAAGCTGCTGGAGACCTGCGCGAGCACTACCGCTGGATGAAGCCGAAGACCTGACTATTCCCAGGCACGGTCGATGGCTGGCGTGCGGATAAACCGATTACGCCGAAGGTCGTTTGGGACGCCTGCCAGTCCGCGACCGAGCGCGCCGGTATCGAAAAGCGCGTTTCGGCGCACCTGCTGCGGCACAACTACGCAACTCACCTGTTAGAGGCAGGCGCCGTGGGGAAATCTTCATGGCACTGGGACCCGTTCGTCATCAGATCTGGCGAACTTAAAAATAGTGCTTAAACCATACCGCACGAGTGGGTTACAATTGCCACGCCAACAATTGATTGCCGAAGCACCATCTTAACAGCTTATCGTCGGCTCATGATTGCCCTCCGCAGCTCTGCTATCGGTACCATCCTACCGTGGGTCGGAAGAATATATTGAACATCCAGCTTCAGGCGCTCGATATTGTCCGCAAGATTCAACGTCATCAGGTTGGGCGGAGGATAGGGGATATTTGGGGCACGCGGGCTCCAGGAATCTGCTTCCATCAAAATCTTTTCCTTCGGCAGATAGGCCATCAAGAGGCCAGCATTATGGATGTTATCTTTGACTTGGTAGAGGACCAGACTGCGGGTGCCGTCCGTCAAGGTGTGTTCATTCTCCACGGTCAGAAAGGTCGCTGGCTTCGGATTCTGGAAGAGCCGATCGGGCTCCAGCGTATGGGGCGTCTGGAAGATCCGCTCATAAAACTCCTTGTTGATCGCGTGCGTGACAACGGTTACGCCTTCCGCCACATATGTGCGAATTCCACCGGAATGGTTTGGATCGTGATGACTGTTGATGACGTACCGGATTGGCTTCCCGGGCACGAGTTTTTTCACTTCCGCCATCACCTCGAGCGAGCGCTCCTCTTCCCCGGGACAATCGAAGACTACGACATGATCGTTGAATTCCAAAACCATGCTGGTGTGAGAGCCGCCCGCAAGGTACCACAAACCGTCCGCCACCTTCTTGGTTTTGACGCCCTCGTGCGGCGTGGGCGGCTGCTTTGCTTCCTCGGGCACTTCGATGTTGACCGGGGCGTTCGGCTTGACTTCGCTGACAGTCAGGTCGAGGACCGGGAATCCGCCCATGTTTTGCAGGATCTTTCCGGGGAACATCACGCCGGAGAAATCCCGATAATCCGAGTAGTTTGTTTCTATGAGCATGTCGCCGAACAGCGGATTCGCCACCCAGGTTTCCACTTTTTCGAGCAGATTCTCCGCGTTGACGTACCCCTTTACCTTGTGGTTCCCTTGCACGGTGAAGGAAATTGCAGTTACTTCTTTGCCGTTGATGTTCGCCGACTCCATGGTCGGATTCGCGGTCATCGCCGCCTTGACCCAGCCTAGGGGCGTGATGACAGCCTGAAGCTGGCGCTCTTCCACTTCCTCGTGCGCGGCCGCCGGAGCGCCGTCTCCAATCACATTCCAGGCATGGCCATCGGCGAAGGCAGCGATCTCATTCCGGAATCGGAACTCGGGCTGCGGGCGGTCGTCGCGCGGCCGGTTTGCAAATTGCTCTTGAAAGGAATTGTCCTGCCAGGCGCCTTTCTCGTAGTCCACCACGCGGGTATAACTTTTCATCTCTAGTTTGGGCCACGGCTCGGTAGGCTCGTAACTCAGACCGAATCGAAAGGCAGAACCAGTGCCCGAATACTGGATTGTCTTCAAGCCGGTAGCGCCGGTCTTTTGCGCCACATCCTCCACTACACTTTGCGGCGTACGGCTGCACGCGGACAAGAATAAACCGAACAATGCAACAATAACGATTCTTCTCTGTCCCATCGCGTCCTCCCGGCGGTATTGGATGTAACCCTCTTCAGCCAATGATTCCGCAACACGATCCTACTTGCAATTCGTCCTAACCGTTGCGACCTTCCGGACCCGTCAGTCCCTGGACCATGACAGCGCGAACCCTCGCTTACTGTTGCCCTTCGGCCAGCGCACCCTTCGGTTCTTTCCAAGCGCCAACCCCCGCGCGTTCGGCATCTGGCAGCCACTGATTCCTGACAAGGGCACGATGATGCCCCCTAGTCAGCTTACTTTTTACTTTGCGAGCGGGTTCGGCCGAACCTGGAACTTCACGGCCTTGCTCGTCACCCCTTTGTCGCCTTCGATGTGCCACGGCGCCCGGTTCGAGTAAACCGTCCAGATTCCCCCGCCCTTCCATCCGGCGTTCGGGTCGTCCATGCGCCCATCCAGCCCCTTGGCATAGAAATTCATCGGAAAGGGAACGCGCATGATCACGAACTTGCCGGTCTGGGGCAGCAGGGCCTGCACCGAGTCCGAAGTGTTTCCAAGAATCACAGGCACATTCTTGCCCAACCCGAGCACGCCAGCCTGATCCACCCAGTTGTAGTAGGTGGCGTCCGTGATGCCGAACTCCGTGATGCCTTTATAGCTGGGACCCGGCATCGGATAGAGCGTCCAGCCTTCGGGACAATGCTGCCCCGTGGCGGCGGCCGGCCCGTTCAGCGGACTCTTGCACTTGCGCCGGTCGAAGCTCGCGTAGTGCGAGCTCTGGAGGTTCGTCCAGATCACCCCATTCGTGTCCACGTCAATCCCGCGCGGTGAGTATCCACGGACCGGGACGTTGGGGTTGTTCCAGGGCGGCTCGTAGATTTCCGCCAGAGATGTCATCGGCGGATTCGGTCCCGGGCTGATCCGGATTAGCCTTCCCGGGAAGCCGTTCTGCGAACCCCAAATGGACCCATCGATCGGGTTCGCGACGACTCCATAATAGCCAGCATTCACGCGCTTGTCCTTCGTAGGATCAATGGGCTGGTCCGGCTCAACATACTCATCCACCTTGCCATTCCCGTTCGTGTCGAGGATCATCGGAATCCAGCCCTGCGATTTCGCCACATCGCCGGTCTGGTCGTACATCTTCGTATTAAACCAGCCTACGACCCGCCCGCCGCCCGAAAACCACAGCGTATTGTTCGCATCCCGGGCAAACTGGACGTGATGTGTTCCGAAACACGTGTCGATCGCAGTGAGTGTCTTGGTCTTCGGATCGTAGACTGAAAGCTGCCGGTTGTTTCTCTCGATCGGAAAGAATTTCGCCGACGGATGATCCGATCCCTCCCGGCAAAATGCCGGGGTCTCGGGGGCGCGGACGCGCGATGTGACCCAAACCCGCCCGTCACTACCCATCATCAAGCTGTGCCCCGTAGTGCGGCTGCTGAAGGTAACTTCGTTCCGATTGTACGGCGAGGGCTGCAGCACCTTCTGATCCAGGGAAAACGGGGGCGGGTTGTTGGGATCGAGGACCGGCAACCGAACCTGGGTCACCGTGTGGCGCATCGGGTCCAGGATAGTCAGGTTATCCGAAGCGTTCTCATGAACTCCGTACACCGGACCTTGGGCGTTCACCGTGGGATTCCATTTGTCGGTCACGGTCACATCATGAAAATACTCCGTAGAGCCCGCCCAGTCCCACATGCTGATCACCACATTTCGCTCTTGCCCTTCCGGGCGTGGAGGGACCGGCGGTAGTTCGCCCGCCTTGATCCGATCGGTCCAGTCTCCGTACATAGCCATCAGCCGCTTGTGGCCGAAGCGCGAGGACTGACCGACCATGTTGAACCCATTCTGGCCGGACTGGATTCGGCGGTCCCAAGCAGCCGCGCCGGACTCGAAATTCCCCAGGCTCTCCGGGATCTCGCGTGTTGCTTTGCTCCCGATCTGATGGCACACCTGGCAGCCGCCCGTCTTTGTCTGGTGAATGTATTGGCCCTGGGTCTTCACGTTCTCGGGAATGCCGTTTCCGTTCGGGCCTGTGCCCGGGAACTCGCTTTTGTCGGGGATCTGGATCAAGGAAGCCCAGTAATTGGCGGGATAGTATTCCGCTGCGGCGCGAGCGTTCGGCGCCAGTGCGGCCGTCAGGTTCAGCGTCTTGCCGGGAGTACCCTGGACTTTCCGTGAATCTACGAGCCCGTAGCCGCGCACCCAAATGTTGTAATTCGCTCTCGGAAGGTCCGGCAGCAAATAGCGTCCCTGATCGTCCGTTACGACGATCCGTACAAAGTTGGTGGGCAGGCCGGTCGTTTCAGCAATCACCCAGACGCCTGCTTCTGGGCCCTTCGAGCTCGTGACCACGCCGCCGATATCATCGTTATCAATTCGAACCGTCCCGCCTGTCTGCTGGAGGGCGCTCCCTGTGACCACCCACGCTGCAACGACCAAAACCAGGAATAACGAAACCACTCTCTCGGACCCTGTTCTCTTTTTCATGACTGCTTCCTCCATGGAATCCCTATTTCCCGTCGCTTTACCTGCCGACGGGCGACCGACCAGCATGAATTCGTTCCTCGGACGAAACCTCCTGACTGCACCCATCACGCGCGGGGCAGCCTACGGGCCTTTGTCACCCTTGAGCACCTTCTCCAAATATTCTCGGCGCCCACGCTCCTCGCAATGTGTGTACTCCAGCAGTCCCCAGTCCGGCCTCAACTCCCAAACCTTTTTGCCCGTCCACGGCCTGGTGTAGGCCTTCGGATCGTCAAACAGGAAGTTGATCTCTAACGTGTCATGGTTCGCGCGTCGGATGCGTTCCTCCATGCGCAACCCGCTGGTCATGGGATGGCCCAGACTATCCAGCCAAGTTAGAAGGCCGTTGAGACCCTTCGTCTCGACGAAGAGTGTGTCTCCATCCCATCTGCCAACCGAGTACCCCATGAACATGTCCGGCGCACCATCGAGATGTTCCCGGCCATCCAGGTAGATAATTCGACCGGTGCTATGCACCTCGAAGACCATGTAGACTCGGTCACGAGTTTGACCGATTTCGAAGGTACTCGTGCCGGTTCGAATATAGAGCCGCGGCAACCCGGGCGGCATGCAATACGGATACAGCAGCGGGTCCAGGTCCTCTCGTCCTTGGTCGTCCGGATCCGGCACACCCTCTCTGGCAGCTCGATATCTCTGAGCTGCCCAAGGAGTCATCGGGGGCTCCTCGTCGGAGAAGCTGTCGGCGTTGCCAAGCGATCCGGGTGTGTTCCCGGTCCTGACCCAGAGTCCGGTTAGATCCGGCTTGCCGTCGGACGTGCGAGGAGCAACTTTGACGGTTGTTCCTGACTCCTGCGCGGACCGAGCGATCATCATCGCAGGAGAAAACCAGAATATTGTTACCACCGTCAGCGCCAAGCCAACACAACGGTTTCGCATGAAAAGCTCCTTCTCTCGGATCAACGAGCCAACACTTTGCGCCAGGAAACGTCCATTCATCAACCAGCCGTTTCCGAAGTCCCTCCTAGTCCGCTCCCAGTGTTAGAACCGGCACCGACCGGTCCGGTGGCACCAGCCTGTTGACACTCATCTGTTTGCTACCGTTTCTCGCAGGAGCCCCGGTCACCGTGATCTTGTCGCCGGGCTTTAGACTGTCCTTCTTCCAGCCTCTCCGGAACATGCCCGCCGGAGGACCCGACCAGGCAGACCACTTCTCGACGTTGCCATGTTCGTCCGTCACTTCAAAGTCAATTCTCGCATGGGGGTTGATCAGCAAAAATTCGGTCACTACTCCCGTAAGCGTCACTGGACTGTTCCGGTCGTATTGCGCCCCAATATTATGGTGCGCGAACATCAGGCTGGAAGCCAGGACAAAGACCAGTCCTCCGGTCAAAACTGCCAATCGGTTACTTTTCATCCTGACACCTCCAAACGGTTAGCAGATCCGATACTATTAAGATAAACCAGTCTAAGCTTACAGCATAGCCAACATTGGGCGCTACGGGGTTCGCAGGCCCCGATTCCTGGGTGAATCAGAAAAGGATATTCGCTCCCTCATCAAAACGACAACTTCAGTCCAAATTGGATCTGCCGGGAAGTGTTTGCGGTGTTTGTGATTCTCCCTGCATTTCCTCGAACTGACCCGTTGGCATTGAAGACCCCAAGGCTTGGCACGCCGAAGTTGGCGTGATTAAACAGATTAAAAAACTCCGCACGAAATTCCGTTGTGAATCGCTCGCCCACCGGAATGATCTTTCCCAGACTCAAACCCACATTCACAAAACCCGGACCGATGAGGGTATTACGTCCGACGTTTCCATAGAAGCCGGCAGGCTGCAACTCAAAGGCACTCGGGTCGAAATAGCGGTCAGGTCCACCCAGAACCGGACTATTGCTCGCCCCAGGTCGAAGATTGGGCCTGTCGGCGAGCCTGCCGCTTCGATTCCTCGAACGATTAAACCCAACCTGGACGGTAGCCGGTTCTCCTGTATTTGCGCTGATAATGCTGCTCACTTCCCACCCGCCGATCACTCTGCCCGCGATTCCACTAAGATTTCTCCCGGGCAAGTCATATGTGAAATTCGTTGTCAGGATGTGTCTTGCATCGACAGAAGCCAATCCTCGCTCAGCTCGGAGATTTTCGGGGTCTTGTGAATTAGGAGGAGCCCCGGCATGATGCCCTGCTGTAACGGCCACCTTCGGACTCGTCAATGTTCTTGGAGAACGTATAGGAGGCCTTGGCGCGTAAGCCCTGGGTCAACCGCTGCGAAATGTCGAATTGAAGACCGTGATAAACAGCACTGGCACCAGTGGCCAATTGAAGGCCACGGCCAAGAGAAGGATTCCTTCGTGGCAGGCCGGATCGAAAGAACTTAGTCCCATCTGACTGAAATTGTGGGATTGCGGAATTCGAGTCCACTTGACGCGTCAGATGATACCCATGAGAACCCACATAAGCAACCTGAAACACCGCGCGTTCCGTTAGCTGCCTCTGGATGCTAAAATTCCATTGCAGTTTCGTGGGTATATCTTGTTCGAAGTCAAGTCCGCCCGCTGACGGTAAAGGAGTTGAGCCGCCTTCTCCCGAGAAGCCTAATGGGAATGGGGGATTGTCCACATTTAAAGTGTCATAAAACGGGACATTTGTTCTGATGAAGTACCGCCACTCCGTGCTAGCATGGTCATAAAAGATTCCAAATCCGCCTCGGAGCACCGTTTTCGTGTCTCTCCTGGGATCCCAGGCGAAGCCTACTCGGGGCGCAAACAAGTCATGGTTGCCCCTAAAATAGGGGTTGCCCAAGGTTGGGTTCGTGTCCACAACCCAAAAGCCATTTACATATGACCTGCGGAAGTTGGAGATTCGGTCATAATTTTCGGTAGGCACGGTCATCAATTCATACCGCAAGCCTAAGTTCAGCGTGAGACTGGGAAGGACCTTGAAATCGTCCTGCACAAAAGTGGCAAAGTA
>Ga0326597_10012019_pt1 | contig 11427 bp, 7 predicted proteins | sample RVTome_12_FD_203789 | JGI IMG/M metagenome (GOLD analysis project Ga0326597, IMG submission 203789) | Soil microbial communities from uranium-contaminated site in the Upper Colorado River Basin, Wyoming, United States - RVT100D185 | ecosystem: Environmental > Terrestrial > Soil > Contaminated >...
TTCCCTCGCGGAGAAATTCGGGGCGGAGATTCATCTCTTGCACGTGGTGCCTCCCATGCCCCACCTCGAGCCGAGCCCGACGGCCCACTTCGACGTGCCCGAGTACGAGCGCCTGCTGAGTGCCGAGGCCAAGACGAACCTGTCGGGGGTGGCGAAATCCATCGGCAAGGTGAAGACCAACGAGATCCTGTCCAATGGAAACGCCGCGGAAGAAATCCTGCGAGCTGCCGACGAGAACAAGATCGATCTGATCGTGATCGCCACCGCCGGTCTCACCGGGTGGGAGCGCGCGGTCTTCGGCTCGGTGGCCGAGAAAGTCGTCCGCCGGGCGCGGTGTCCGGTGCTCACGATTCGCCGCCCGGATGCGTCCCGGTGAGCCGCAGGGACTTCTTGGGCCGTCGACTCGAGGGCTAGAGTCTCACTTGGAGAATCCCAGCGTACTTCGCCAGCGGCGGTACGCGCGGCGGACGTAGGCGAGACGGTCTTGGACTCGAATTTTCCGAGAGTCGTGTGACCTACTAGCCATTCGAAAACGCCGGCGGCCGGAGCCGGCTCCCAAAGTCTTCTTGACACATTGCTAGATTTTTAGCATAGTTCTGTTCATGGACAAGAAGACCTACCTCCGGCTCAGCAACCGGGAGCGGCAGATCATGGACGTCCTCTACCGCCTGGGACAGGCGACGGCGGCGGAGGTCATGGAGGAGCTTCCCGATCCTCCCAGCTACTCCGCCGTGCGGGCGACGCTTCGCATCCTGGAGGAAAAGGGCCAGGTACGTCACCAAGAGGAAGGACCGCGCTACGTTTTCCGGCCCGCAGTCGCGCGGGACCGCGCGAAGCGCACGGCGGTGCGACATCTCGTGTCCACCTTTTTCGACGGTTCGCCGGAAGCGGCGATGGCAACTCTCCTCGACGAGTCCGCGTCCAAGCTCTCGGACTCCGACTACGAGCGTTTGAAGACGCTCATCGATGAAGCGAAAAACAAAGGAGATCGGGAATGAACGCTCTGGACGGATACCTTTCCCTGGGGGCGCTCGTCGCCGCCAAGACCACGCTCCTTCTTCTGGTCGCTTTCACCCTGAGCTTCCTGGCCCGGAAGGCCTCCGCCTCCGCGCGCCATGTTCTCTGGGCTCTCACTTTCGTCTTTCTTCTCCTCATCCCCGGGATGGCATACGTCTCCTCCGTGCAGCAGGAGGTGCTCCTCCCCATTGCGATACTTTCTCCCCAGCCCGAGATCGCCCCGGTGCTTCGCGCGACGGCGTCTTCCCCGCGCGGGCCGGGAGTGCGGAACGAGCCTGGACCCGAGTCGCGGACTGCCGAGGCATCGTCGACCTCGATCCGCTGGTCTCTTGTCGCCGGCTGGCTCTGGGTTTCCGGAACCCTTATGCTTCTCTCTCGTCTCCTGCTCGGGCTGGCGTCGTCGCATCGAGTGCGTGCCGAGTCCGAATCCGTTTTCGACTCCGCCTGGATCGACTTGCTGGATGGAGCCCGCGAACGCCTGGACGTCCGGCAATCCGTCGCCCTGCGGCGAAGCGACCGCGTGCCGCTTCCCATGACGCTCGGGCTCCTTCGACCTACGATCCTTCTGCCCCGCGCCGCCGCCGACTACTCCCTGTCCCGCCGCTCCGCGGTGATCCTTCACGAGCTCGCGCACGTACGCCGGCGTGATTGCGGAAGTCACCTCGTGGGCCAGCTCGCCGCCGCCGCGCTCTGGTGGAACCCGCTGGTCTGGATCGCCTGCCGCCATATGCGGCTTCTGAGCGAGCGCGCTAGCGACGATCTCGTTCTGGCCGCCGGAGCGAGACCCTCGGACTACGCTCACGATCTCCTCGAGATGGCCCGCGGTCTCCACAAAGAGTGGGCGGCGCCGCTCGGGAGCGTCACCATGGCCCACCGTTCGCGATTCGAGGAGCGCCTTCTCGCGATTCTGGATCCGCGGGTCGCGCGCAAAGCGGTGTCGTCTCGTTTCGTTCTCGTAACCGGTCTCGTTGCTTCGCCTCTCGTGCTCTCGCTCGCGCTTGCCGTTCCCACGGCCGCGACGCCTCCCACTCGAGCGGTCGTGGCACAAGCGGAGGAGCCGGAGACGCCGTCACCCGCGTCTCCGGCGCAGGAGCCGCCAGAAACACCTGAAACACCAGAAACACCAGAACCGCCCGAGCGACCGGAGCGACCGGAGCGCGAAAAGCCCCAAACCGCCGAGGAGCGCGCTGCTCGCGACGTCGCCAAGGCCGCCCTGGCGGAAGCTCTCGACGACCCGGAGGCCTCGGTGCGCGAGCAGGCGCTCCATGCCCTCGTCCAAATAGGGGACAGCTCCGTTGCCCCATATCTCGAGAAAGCGCTCACCGACGAGAGCCCGAGCGCGCGGGCACAAGCGGCGTGGGGGCTCGGGCAGATGCGTCGAGAAGAGTCTTCGGAGAGCCTCGTGGGCGCGCTCCAAGACGTCGATGAGGAAGTCCGCGCGCAAGCGGCCTGGGCGCTCGGCATGATTCGCGACCCCCGAGCCGTCGCGGGGCTGAACGGCGCCGTCCGCGACGCGGAGGAGAGCGTTCGCGAACAAGTGGTGTGGGCTCTCGGCATGATCCGAAGCCGTGAGAGCGTCGACGGGCTTGTCGTCGCGCTCTCGGATGCCAGCCCGGACGTTCGCGGTCAGGCCGCTTGGGCGCTTGGCATGATTCGGGACTCGAGAGCGGTCGAGCCTCTCAGTCGCGCGCTGAAGGACGAGGACGCAGAGGTTCGCGAGCAAGCGGCCTGGGCGCTCGGCCTCATCGTGCGGGGTGGGGACGAGGGGATCGAGAGTCCAGAACCCGATCCCAATCCCAACCCCAATCCCAACCCCAATCCCGATCCCAACCCGCACGACGGACTGGATGTCGGCATCGATCCCGAGCAGGGTGGCGCCCGTTTCGGCAAGGGTGCCATCCTCTGAGTCAGGGACGGCGTTTCCGGGAGTGGCCAAGCCCGATGGCTTCGGCGAGGGCCCTTCCGAGCTCCGCCTGGCGGTAGGGCTTGCGGAGGAACGCCCTTCGCGCTTGTCCGCGCGAGCGTTCCCTCGCCGGCTCTTCCGAGTAGCCGCTGGTGAGAAGGACGGCGACCTTGGGTCGGATCTCGCGGATTCGCTCGAGCATTTCGTGGCCCGACATTTCGGGCATGACGAGATCGAGGATGACGACGTCGATAGCGGTAACCGAGCTCAGGATCTGGAACGCGTCGGAGGCGCTCCCCGCCGCCAGCGCGACGTGCCCGAGCTGAGCCAGCATTCCGGAGACGGATTCCAGGACTGCCGGCTCGTCGTCGACCGCGAGGACCCGAAGCGGGGGTCCCGTCGCCTCTGCCGGCGCTTCCGTTCTCGCCGCAGGAGGATCCGGCGCCAGCCGAAAGCGCAGAATGAACGTCGTGCCCGCGCCTTCACGGCTTTCCACCTCGATCGATCCCCGGTGCTCGTGAGTGGTCCCATATACGGCGGCGAGGCCCAGGCCCGTTCCCCTGCCGATCTCCTTCGTGGTGAAGTACGGCTCGAAGATCTTGTCAATCAGTTCGGACGGGATTCCGGTGCCGGTATCTGAGACGTCGAGGCGCAACCCTTCGTTCTCGCGCGCCGTCCGGATCCGCAGCGTGCCCCCCTCGAGCATGGCGTCGCGTCCGTTTATCGCCAGATTGAGGATGGCGCTCTCGAGAGAGGCGGCATCGCCTTCTACCCAGTCGGGCTCGGCTTCGAGCTCGGCCACGATCTGGATCCGGGGATCGACGCTCCGCTCCAGAATCGCGAGCACGTTCTTGACCAGCTGGTTCAATCCCACGGTCTCGACGAAGCGCTCGCGCTTCCGGCTGAAGACCAGTAGCTGCTGGGTGAGCTGAGCGGCGCGCTCGCTCGCCGCGAGGATGAGCTGCGCGTGCCGCTTGAGCCCCGGGTCGCTCTCCGCCTTGAGGGTGACGAGCTCCGCGTGGCCGATGATTCCCGTCAGCATATTGTTGAAGTCGTGGGCCAGGCCGCCGGCGAGCTTTCCCAGGGCCTCCATCCGCTGGGTCCTCGAAAAACGGGTTTCGATGTCCCTGCGCTTTCTCTCGTTCTCCAGTGCTTCCTCCGAAGAGGCGCGAATCACCCGAAGGGCGACCGCCAGCATGACGGCGGTCATTGCGACCGAGGCGGCGATCACCCCCGAGGCGGCGCCGGCGGAGATCGACGGCTCGACGGGTGTCAGGAGGCCGCGCGACTCCATGAGCGCCATGCCGATCGCGGTGAGTGCGGAGGCGACGGCGACCCCGAGCGCCGCGAAAGCGCTCCAGGTGAGGCCGGCGAAGAGCACGACCAGGGGATAGACGAAGCCCCCGAGGCCCCGCACGCCCCCATACGCGTGGATGAGCGCGGTGACCAGAGCGAAAAAGAGGATGGAAAAGCTGCGGGCGGCGAAGAGCGGCTGGCCCGCCCTCACCAGTGCGAGATGGGCGATGTGCAGCGCGAACGTGAGGCCGTAGCCGATCCTGCTGCCTCGGGCGTTCTCGTGCCACAGCGGCGCGAGGAGGAACATGGTGCCGGAGACGATGGCTCCGGCGGAAAGGACCGTGGTGAGGATGCGGGAGCGTTCCAGCTCCAGACGGTCTCGCGGCGGGGCAGTGGACGAACGCGCTTCCGGCCCCCCGTCGTGCATTCGCGTTGCCCAACATCTTAATACAAAGGAGTTCGCGTTAATACAAAGGAGTTCGCGGGAGAGAAATCTCGTCTTACATTCCCGTGCTGGCAAAGACGTACACCGGCTCGATCCAGGGGGTGGAAGGACTCCTGGTCCGGGTCGAGGTAGATCTCGCGAAGGGGATTACCTCGTTTCGAACCGTGGGACTCCCGGACACCTCGGTGCGGGAAGCCGAGGTGCGCGTCCGGTCCGCTCTGACGAACAGCGGCTTCAGCTTCCCCCAATGTCGCGTCACCGTGAATCTCGCCCCCGCGGACGTGAAAAAGCACGGGACCGCTTACGACCTCGCGGTCGCCCTCGGGGTCGTCGCGGCCATGAGGGAAGGGCCAGTCGAGCGGCTCGCCACGACTCTCTTTCTCGGCGAGCTCGCGCTCGATGGAAGTCTCAGACCGGTTCGAGGAGTGCTCCCGATCGTGGCCGAGGCCTCCCGCCGGGGGATCGCCCGGGTCGTCGTTCCCGAAGCCAACGGCTCCGAGGCGGCTTTGGTAAAGGAGATCTCGGCCTACTCCGTTCGCTCCTTGCGTGACGCGGTCGACCTGTTGGATCGGGAGTGGAAGGCGCCTCTCCCCGTCGGCCGTCCGAACGGGTCGGACAACCCTAAGGGGCCGAGGGGGGAGGACGTCCTCGATCTCTCGGACGTGAAGGGACAGCGACAGGCGAAGCGGGCTCTCGAGATCGCGGCCGCGGGCGGGCACAACCTCCTCATGGTGGGTCCGCCGGGCGCGGGAAAGAGCCTTCTCGCCATGAGGCTTCCGTCGCTCCTTCCGGGGCTCGATTTCGAGGAGGCGCTCGAGGTCACGAAGATCTATTCGGTCGCCGGTCTTCTCGACGAAGGCGGCCTTCTGTCGCGGCCTCCGTTTCGAGCGCCCCACCATACGATCTCGGCCGCCGCGATGGTGGGGGGCGGCGTCCGGAACCTGCCGGGGGAGATAAGCCTCGCGCATCACGGAGTCCTCTTCCTCGACGAGCTTCCGGAGTTTCCCCGGCCCGCGCTCGAAGCGCTCCGGCAGCCCATGGAGGATGGTCGAGTGCGGATTCGGCGCGTCGGGACCATCGCGTCGCTCCCCGCGCGTTTCACTCTGGTCGCCGCGATGAACCCCTGCCCCTGCGGGTTTCAGGGTGCTTCTTCCCGTCCCTGCGCCTGCACCCCGGGCTCGATCCAGCGCTATCAGGGAAGGCTCTCGGGCCCGCTCCTGGATCGGATCGATCTCAAAGTCGCCGTGCGGGCTCTCCGCCCCGAGGAGATGCTCGCACCCCCGACGGGTGAGGGGTTCTCTGATGCGCGCCTGCGGATCGCTCAGGCGCGGAAGGCGCAGGCCGCGCGGTTCCGCAGAAGCAAAGGCCGAAAGGGCCAAAAAGGAAAGCTCAACTCGTCGATGACTCCTGCTTTGGTCGCGCGAAACTGCGAGATCGACGCCTCCGGAAGAGCGCTCCTCGAGACGGCGATCGGACGTCTGGGACTTACGGCGAGAGGCTTCCATCGGGTGCTGAAGGTCGCACGAACCATCGCGGACCTCGCGGGAGCGGACAGGATCGAGCCCGTCCATCTACAAGAAGCGATTCATTTCCGGGCATAGAGTGCATGACTGCCGCGGGGCCCCACTCCTGCGGCCCCGGCCTCTCCGGCGCATTCGCGCCGTGCTGGCTCCGCTCGCGCAGGGTGCGTACGCTTTTTCGGCACCCCGCTCGGGCGCTGTGAGACCATCCTCGGGTGATCGACCGCGAGCTCCTCCGAAGGGCCTCCGATCTCTTCAACCGAAAGCTCTATTTCGAGTGCCACGACCTCCTCGAGGAAGCGTGGTCGGAGGCCAAGGGAGAAGACCGCGACCTCCTGCAGTCTCTCATCCACGTTTCGGTCGGGCTCTACCACGTTGCGGCGGGAAACCACAAAGGGGCGAAGAGCCTTCTGGAAAAGGGACTTCGGGGACTCGAGCCGTTTCTCCCCTCGCGCGCGGGGCTCGATCTCGTCGGGCTCGCGAGTCGTGCTCGCCGTTGCCTCGAGAAGGCCGAGCGCGCGCTCTCGGGTGAGGCGATCGAATGGGAGGCCGCGGACGTTCCGATGATGAGAGTCGCCGCGGTAGAGTAGGCCCGCCATGAAGAACGTGAAGAAGCTCCTTTTGATGGTCGCGTTGTTCGTGGGTCTCGTGGCCTACTTCCGGACCGTTCGGGAGCAGGGGAGAGAGCCTTCGGGTTCCTACCGGGTCGTCATTGCAGGATTCGACGGGATGGACCCGGAGTTCCTCGACTACTTCCTCTCGCAAGGAAAGCTCCCGCACTTCCAGAAGCTCGTGCGCGAAGGCGCCTACGCTCCCTGTCAGACGTTCAAGCCGACGAAGTCGGTCGTGCTCTGGACCTCCGTCGCTACCGGAAAGCGAATGGAGAAGCACGGGATCGTGGACTGGCAGCTCTTGTCCCAGGACGGGCGCAAGATCCTCGCCTCGGGGCAGTCACGACGAACGGAAGCGCTCTGGAATATGGCCTCCCAGAACGGGAAGTCGTCCCGGATCGTGAACTGGTGGGCCACATGGCCGGCGGAAGCGGTCCAGGGCGAGATCGTCTCGAACCACTTCCCGCGCTCGCTCCAGGAGCCCCTCGAGGAGGCGACGTACCCGCCGGAGCTCGCGGCGGAGCTTTCGGCCCTTGGGCTTCCGGACCGGGCTCGGGCGGAGACGGCGTTGGTCGCCGCGGGAATCCCCGTCTACTCGCGCGCGGTCGCGGACAGCGTCTTTCGGCCCAACAGCCAGTTCCGCTCCCGCTTCCAGACGGCGGCCGGCGTTTTCAATGACGACGCGATCGCCGAGCGGAGCCTTTTTCATCTCTTTGAGTCTCGCGGGCAGGCGGATCTGACGGCGGTGCTCTTTCGCACCACGGACGTCTACACGCATTTCCTCTGGCGCTTCATCGACCGCCGCGTGGCCGAGCCCGTGTACCGCGCTCTCCGCGAGGAAGGCAAACCCTTGACGGACGAGATCGTCAAGACAATGGACGAGGCCTACGCCCGAGTTCTCGAGCCGGTGTACGTCCACGAGGACCGAAGACTCGGGCGGTTGATGGAGAAGCTTGGACCGGGCAGCGTGCTTCTGGTCGTCTCCGATCATGGGTTCCAGTTCCGCAACTACGGGTTCAACCACTACGACGACGGCCGCGGGGGGGTGAAAGCTCCGCCGGGTGTCCTTTTCCTCTGGGGCCCCCCCGTACGTCCCGGTGGGAAGCTCCAAGCTCCCACGCTTTTCGACGTGGGTCCGACCGCGCTCTATCTCCTCGGTCTTCCCGTAGGGCGGGACATGGATGGCCGAGTCTTGACCGAGGCGTTCTGTCCGGACCTCTTCTCCAGGCGCCCGGTTGCCTGGGTTCGGACGCATGACGAGGGCACTCGGGCGGGCTCCGACCGCGAAAGTCCTGTCGATGAAGAGGTTTTGCGGGAGCTCCGGTCGCTCGGATACGTCCCTTGAAGCGGGCAAGATCCACTCGGATAAGGGGTTGCCTTCGATGACCGATATGTTATCCTATCGTTGACATATCCCCTCCGGCTGTAGTAGAGATAGCGCCTTGTTCGCGGCCAAAAGATGTCATCGTCTCGTTCAACTCAGACTTAGCCTCTAATCACAATAACTTACGCGAATTTCTTCCAAACGGGTTCGGAATGATGAAACGTTCCTTTACGATTCTGGTCGTTCCACATACCGGGGAGCAGTTTCGCAAGTTGCGTCTCACGTCGGGGGGGTTGAGGGCGCTGACGGTCTCTGTTGCCCTGGTTCTGGTAGCCGCCTTGTTTCTGGCGGCTCACTATCTTGCTTTTTATCGGGATCTCGGGGAGCTTCGGGAGCTTCGCGTCAATAATTCGGAGCTGAAGCGGCAGAACCTGGACTACGAGCTCTCGGTCGAGCACCTGAACGACCGCGTGGCGTCGCTCCAGGACTTCGTGCGCAAGCTTTCGGTCATGGCCGGTCTCGACACCACGGTCGAGGGAGACGTCGATGGGGGAGTCGGCGGTCCCCATGACCTGGACTACACGACCACCTCGGGCGCTTTCGCCGAGGTCAAGGGGGAGCTCGACCGGATGCGGGGCGAGCTCGCCGGCCTCGAGGAGAAAAGCCGGGTGCTCGAGCGATTCTACGAGCAGAACAACCTGATGCTCGCCTCCACCCCTTCGATCTGGCCGGTCCGCGGCTATTTCTCGTCTTCCTTCGGGATGCGGAACGACCCGTTCACCGGGGATCGAGAGATGCACTACGGGATCGACGTTTCGACGGTAGCCGGCCGCCCGGTCGTGGCAACCGCCGACGGCATCGTTCTCTATGCGTCGCCGCGAGGAACCTACGGCAACATCGTGGTGATCGACCACAAGTTCGGAGTGATGACTCGCTACGCCCACCTTTCCGGCTTCAACACCCGCGCCGGGAAGCAGGTCGAGCGAGGCGACGTCGTGGGATTCGTGGGAACCACGGGAAGGAGCCGGGCTCCGCACCTCCACTATGAGGTTTGGGTCCAGGACCGGCCGGTCACGCCGCTCGATTACATCCTGGAGTACGATCGGTCCTTCGATCCCAAGAACCGGCCGCTATCGACCGCCACGGCCCCCTAAGTGATCCAGAAAAAAACGCAAAGACGCAAAGGCGCAAAGGCGCAAAGAAGAACAAGACGAAAGACGAATTCTCCTTTGTGCCTTTGCGTTAAAAATCCTCCCTGCGTTGAGGGCTGATCCCGCGGGCTTGCCCGCCGTAGCCCGAAGGGCGAAGGCGGGTTGCCCCCCGGAAACCTCGTTGCTACACTAGGTTCTCTTTTTCGAGGTCCCTTAACCTCAATATGTCGCTGGTCAACACCGTACTCACCAAGATCGTAGGCAGCCGCGCCGAGCGGGACCTGAAACGGATGCGTCCGGTAGTCGAGGTCATCAACCAGATGGAGTCCTCGATGAAGGCGCTCTCCGACGAGGAGCTGAAGCGCAAGACCGCGGAGTTCCGCGAGCGCGCCGAGCGCGGCCAGAGCCTCGACGAACTGCTGCCCGAGGTCTTCGCCGTCGGCCGTGAGGCGAGCCGGCGCGTTCTCGAGATGCGCCACTTCGACGTGCAGCTCATCGGAGGCATGGTGCTGCACCAGGGGAAGATCGCCGAGATGAAGACCGGCGAAGGAAAGACCCTGGTGGCGACGCTCCCGGTATACCTGAACTCGCTCACCGGCAAGGGCGTTCACGTGGTCACGGTCAACGATTACCTCGCCCGCCGCGACGCCGAGTGGATGGGAAAGCTTTACCGCGCGCTCGGCCTTTCCGTCGGCGTCATCCAGCACGACCTGAGGGATCAGGAGCGGCAGGACGCCTACCGCGCGGACGTCACTTACGGCACCAACAACGAGCTCGGATTCGATTACCTCCGCGACAACATGAAGTTCGACCCGGCGCTCTTCGTTCACCGCATCTATCCGAAGGTGGTGAAGGACGCGGACGGGAAGGAAGCGGAAAAGCTCTTCCATTACGCCATCGTCGACGAGGTGGACTCGATCCTCATCGACGAGGCCCGGACTCCACTCATCATCAGCGGACCGGCGGAGGAGTCGACCGACCTTTATTACAAGATCGACCGGATTCTCCCCCGGCTCCGCCGCGATCTGGACTTCACCGTCGACGAGAAGACCCGTACGGTGACCCTGACGGAAGAGGGGGTCCCGAGCGTCGAAAAGCTCCTCCAGGTGGACAACCTCTACGAGCCGTCGCAGATGCACATCCTTCACCACGTCTACCAGGCGCTGCGCGCGCACACGCTCTACAAGCGCGACGCGGACTACATGGTGAAGGACGGGCAGGTCATCATCGTCGACGAGTTCACCGGGAGGCTCATGCCCGGCCGCCGCTGGTCCGACGGGCTCCACCAGGCGGTCGAGGCCAAGGAGCACGTCAAGATCGAGCGCGAGAACCAGACGCTGGCGACCATCACCTTCCAGAACTACTTCCGCATGTATGCGAAGCTCGCGGGCATGACCGGAACCGCGGAGACCGAGGCCGCGGAGTTCGAGAAGATCTACTGGCTCGAGGTGGTCCCGGTGCCCACCAACCGGAACCTGATCCGCGACGAGTACACCGACATGGTGTACCGCACCGAGCGCGAGAAGCTCGACGCGGTGGTGGAAGAGATCCGGGACATGAACCAGCAGGGCCGCCCGGTCCTCGTGGGCACGACCTCCATCGGCAAGAGCGAAAAGCTTTCGCAGATGCTGAAGCGCGGGGGCGTGAAGCACGTGGTGCTGAACGCGAAGTATCACGAGATGGAGGCGGAAATCGTGGCCCAGGCGGGCCGGAAGGCCGCGGTCACCATCGCCACCAACATGGCGGGACGCGGGACGGACATCCTTCTCGGGGGCAATTCCGAGTACCTGGCGAAAGTGGCGATCAAGAACAAGGCCGAGGAGGGAGAGCTTCCCCCGAATGCATGGGAGGAGGCGCTCGAGAAAGCGAAGCGGGAGGTCGCGAACGAGCACGAGGAGGTCGTCGCCAAGAGCGGTCTCCACATCCTCGGCACCGAGCGCCACGAGTCGCGGCGGATCGACAACCAGCTTCGCGGCCGCGCCGGCCGTCAGGGCGACCCCGGAAGCTCGCGGTTCTACCTCTCCCTGGAAGATGACCTGATGCGGATCTTCGGAAGCGACCGCATCAGCGGCCTGATGCAGAGGATGGGGATGGAGGAAGGCGTTCCCATCGAGCACGGCATGGTGACCCGCGCCATCGAGCGGGCGCAGAAGCAGGTCG
>Ga0326597_10012020_pt1 | contig 11427 bp, 8 predicted proteins | sample RVTome_12_FD_203789 | JGI IMG/M metagenome (GOLD analysis project Ga0326597, IMG submission 203789) | Soil microbial communities from uranium-contaminated site in the Upper Colorado River Basin, Wyoming, United States - RVT100D185 | ecosystem: Environmental > Terrestrial > Soil > Contaminated >...
AGAGCGCCGCGCGGTCCATCGAGGAGTACTGGGCGAGCGCGGCGCCGTAGTCGCCGAGTTCCGTCTGGTAGAGCTTCCCCGCGAGGAGGCGGGCGTGCACCGCTTCGGGCGATCCCGGTTTCGCCGTCGCCGCTTCCTGGTACGCCGCGAGCGCGAGCGGCATCTGTTTCGAGTCCGTGTAGAGATCGCCGAGGACGATGAGAAGCCGCGGCCGGTACGAGGCGTTCGGGTACTTCTCGCGAAGCTCCTCGCCGAGGGTGAGCGCGACCTGGCGCTTCCCCGTGGCGCGCGCGCGCCCCATGAGGGCGAAGAGCGGCTCGCCGTTCCGCGCGCCCGCGGCGTCCGCGGCGCGCGCATCGGCGATCGCGTCCATCTCGCGCCCGGCATCGAACGCCAGCTCGGCGACGAGGATGCGCAGGTCGGCGCGCTTCGGGTTCTGCGCCGCCGCCGACTCGAGCGCGTCCATCGCGAGCACCGCCAGCTCGGGGTTCGCGGAGGTGAGCGACCGGATCTCGGTGCGCGCCCACTCGGCCTGCGAGGGGAACCGCACGGCGATCGTGACGCAGTCGTTGATCGCCTCCTTCGTGTGCCCCTGCAGGCGGTGCACGCGCTCCATCTCCCGCGGATACGTCTCGTTCTGCGGCTCCGCCGCGGCGAGCCTCTTCAGCGTCAGCTCCGCCTCGGGAAAGCGGCGGAGGATGACGAGCGACGTGCTGTACTCGCCGAGCACCCGAAGGTCGTCGGGGTAGCGGCGCAAGAGCTGCTCGTAGACGAACGCCGCCTGGGCGTGCTGTCCGCGGCGCGAGAACGTGCGGGCCTCCATGAGCTGCCGCTCGATGGGATCCGAGGCCGCGAACGCCTGCGGCGCGAGGACGAGAACGAGCGCGAACGCCGCGAGGATCCGCCTCATGGGCGCGGCCCGCCGGCGGTCAGCGCGCGGAAGTACTGCTCGACGAGGCGGCGGTACTCGGACGGATACGGATCGGACGCGCCGCGCAGGATGTCGCTCTGGAGCCGCTCCGGCCCCGACAGGAGCCCCGGCGGGATCGGTCCGGGCGAGGGACGGTTCGCGGTGTCGGTGCCCGTCTCGGAGCGCCGGCGGCGCGAGTAGTCCTCTTTCCGCACCGACTTCTGCGCGTCGAGGAGCCTCGAGAGGATCTTCTCCTGGCGCTGGAGGACGTCTTCGGGCACACCTTCGTCGCGCATCTTCTTCGCGATGTCGCCCATCTCCTCGGCGAGCTGGTCGAGTCGCCCGAGGACGTCGGAGCGCTCGCCGAGCTTCCCCTGCACCTCCTCGAGACCCTTCTTGATCATCTCCTGCCGCGCGGCGAGCCGCGAGAGCTGGTCGTCGCCGCCTTCGCGAAGACGCTGCTGCAGCTGCTGCGACATCGATCGCGTGTCCATGTTGAGCTGCTGCTGCTGCTGCCCGAGCTGCTGCATTTGCGCCATCGAGTTCGGCATGCCGCTCGACCCCGGGTTCTGGCACATCGACTGGTTCTGCTGCATGAGCGCGAGGATCGTCTGGTTCACGGCGACCTGCGACTCCTTCCCGCGCTCCATGCCGTTGCCGCGGTCGCCCTGCGCGAAGCTCTGCTTCGCCTGCTCGAGCTGCTCGATCGCGGAGCCCAGCATCCGTCCGAGCTGCGGCGTCACGAACATCGTCTCCTTCGAGACCTCGAAGAGTTCGTCGGCCGAGCGCTTCGCCGCCGTCGCGAGGTTCTCCTGCCGCTGCGCCAGCTCGTTCGCCTCGGTCTCCGATGGTGCGTAGAGGATCTCCTCCTGGCTCTTCGAGACGGCCAGGAGATCGTTCTGGATGCGCGTGAGCTTCTCGGAAAGCTCCGCGGTCATCTCCTGGCTCATGCTCGACTGCGCCTGCTGGAGCCCGGTCATGAGCTTCTGGAGCCCCTGCCGTGACTTCTTGCTCTGCTGGCCGGCCTTCGAGGCGTTCTTCTGCTGCATCGACTGCTGCGACTGCTGCATCGCCTGCTGCGTGTCGGCCATGTTCTGCTCGTCCATGTTCTTCTCGAGCGCCTCGGACATCTGCGGATGCTCGGTGCTCGCTTCCTTCTGGAGTTCGTCGAGCTGCTGCTTCGACTGCTGGAGGTCGCTCGCGAGGTTCTTCTGCTCCTCGGCCATACGCTGCATCTCTTCGGCGCTCGGCGACTGCTCGAGGTTCTCGTCGAGCTTCTCCTGCCGCTCGAGCATGTCGGCGGCCTTCTCGATCTGCTGCGCGAGCTTCTCCTCCATCTGGAGCCGCTTCAGCATGTCGATCGTGCGGTCGAGGCTGTCGAGAAGCTCCTCCTGCGTCATCTTCATCTTCTCGAGAGCGCGCTCGACGTCGGAGCGGTTCATCTTCTCGACCGCTTCCTGGAGCCGCTGCACGGCCGCCTTCAACTCCTCGTTCTGGATCTCGCTCATGAGACGCTGGATCTCCGCCAGCTTCTCGATCATCTCGAGCCCCATGAGGTCGTTCTTCTCGATCTGGTCGGCCGTCTGCTCGAGCGACTTCTGGATCTCGCCGAGGCGCTCCTGGAGCGACTGCTGCTCGCGCGCCATCGCCTGGAGTTCCTTCTGCTTCTCCCAGCCGGTCTCGAGCCCCTTCTTCATCTCGCGCGCGGCGTCCTCGACTTGCTTCTTGAGACGCTTCTGCTCTTCGCGGATCTGCTCGAGGTTGACGACCTCCTCCTCGCGCTCCTCGTTCAAGTCGGCGTACATCTCGTCCATCGTCGGGAAGCGGATGGCGTACGTCTCGCTGCGCGTGGACTTCGGGCCGCTCACCGTGTCGTTGTCGAAGATCTCGAGGTAGTACGAGACGACGTCGCCGGGGACGAGGTCGAGCGCGGAGAGGTTCCACTCGTGGAGCGTGTTCGCCTCGCGCGAGCCGAAGCGGGCGATCTCGGTGGCCGTTTCCGCTTCGTCGGCGACCTGGCTGTGGAGGACGAGCCGTGTCAGGCCGTAGTCGTCCACCGCGGTCACGGCGAGCTGCACCGACATCTCCTCGGGGAGATCGATGTCGCGGCCCGGGCTCAGGACCTTGAGCACCGGTGCGCGGTCGGGGACCGGCTCGACGGCGAACTCGGGGGAGGCGAAACGCTCGCGCCCCTTGCGGTCCACGAGGTGGACGCGGTAGCGGCGCGCGTCGCGGATGATGAAGTCGGCCATGCGGTTCATCGTGTCGGCGCCGCGCTTGAGCGCCGGCTTCTCGCCGCCGAAGGCGAGGTAACCGTCCGCTTCGGGGTCGTTCACCTCGACCTCGAGCGTGACCTTCGTCCCGACGAGAGCCGTGACGTCGCCTGTCGCGGCGACGCGCGTCTCGGAGGGAAGGCCGGTGTAGCGCGGGTAGTCGTAGGTGACGCGGTATCCGAGGGCGCGGGGCGGATCCGTGACGCGGATCTTCCAGGTCTCGCTCGTCTGTCCGGCGACGGCGACCTGGTAGTTCACGTCGTGATCGAGCGCGTTGAACGTGAACTCGAACGCCGAACCCGAGGAGGTGTCCTCGGGCGCGGACGTCATCTCGTTGTCCACCCAATCGCCGCCCGTGGCGGCGGCGCGGAGCACCGGCTCGCGCTTCGTGCCGGTCAACCGCGCGCGGACGGTGACGTCCGTGCCGGTATCGACCTCGATGTCGCCCGGCTCGACCGTGAGTCCGACGAGCGTGGGCGGTTCCGTGAAGCTCGGGTTGAGGAGCCGCGCGGCCGCCTGTGTCGAGGGCCCGGGCATCAAGGCGAACACGGCGCCGAGCGCCGCGAGCGAGCCGCCCAGGCCCGCGCCCCAGCGCCGCAGGCCGCGCGCGCGGCCGATCGAGCCCAGGTCCGCGCGCTCGATCTCGCGCGCGGCCTCGCCGACGTGGGCGGAGATCAGCGCGCGCGTGAACGGATCGCGCTCGGCCGGCAGCCGGCTGCCGAGATCGAGCGCGTTGATCGCCACGTTCCGTCCTTCGCCGAGGAGCTCATCCACGCGCACCGCGTAGGTCCCGAGCTTCGGGACGCGCGCGGCCGGCACCGCGACGTAGCGCAGTGCGGCCAGCACGGCCGCGGCGAGCGCGACGAACGAGATCGCGGCGGCGGCGGGCGCCGGCGGACGGAAGAGGAGAAGGATGATCGAGGCGGCGAGCACGATCGCAAGGACGGCCACGGCGCGAAGGGCCCCGGCCGAGAGGGTTCGTCGGAGGAGGCCGCGGCGGCCCGCGGCGAGAAGCGAAACGACCTGATCGTGCGCGGTGCTCATAAGGGTGTGCGCCGGACGCGTCCGACCCCTCCAATGATCAGTGAGTCATGACGTAATGGACGAGATTGACGGCGAATCGGATGGCGGCTTCACGCTTCTCGGGCGGGTCGTTGTGCACGTCGGGGTCTTCGAGCCCGTCCCCGATGTCCGTTTCGTATGTGTAGAATAACACGAGCCTTCCGCGATCGAAGACGCCGAACCCCTGCGACGGCTTCCCGTCGTGCTTGTGGATCTTGGGCAGCCCTGCCGGGAAATCGTAGTAACAGTGATAGATCTCGTGTGAGAACGGCACCTCCACGAGCGGGCGCTCGGGGAAGATCTTCTTGACCTCCTCGCGGAACGACTTATCCATCCCGTAGTTGTCGTCGGCCCACAGGAACCCGCCCGATTCCAAGTACATGCGAAGCCGCTCGATCTCCTCCGGGGTGAAGCGCACGGTTCCATGGCCGTTCATGTAGACGAGCGGGTACTCGAAGAGCTCTTCGGAGAGGGCCTCGACGCGCGCGTCCTCGGTCCCCTCGACGGCGATGCTCGTCCGATCCCGAAGGCCCCTCATGAGATTCGGCAGGGAGGAGGGGTTGCTGTACCAGTCTCCGCCGCCGCCGTACTTCAGGCGGGCGATGCGGAACGCTCTGTCCAGGGCGGAGGTCTGCGGAGCCGCGACGGCGAGGGCCGCCGCGGCGAGGGCCGCGATGAGGAATGCGTGGCGATGAGCGCGCATCGAGAGTCCCGGGTGGCTGTGGCGCCCCCGGCGGGGGCGCGCACTCGAATGATACCCCAGGACGCCGGATGCGGTTCCGGAGCCGATCAGCGGGCGGCCGGGACCGGCTGAACCTTCCGCTTCTCGAACCAGTTCGTGATGTCCAGCGCCAGAGCGCTCGCGACGAAGACGGACGAATACGTCCCGACCGTCACTCCGACGAGCATCGCGAAGGCGAAGTCGTGAATGACGTCTCCGCCGAGGAAGAGTAACCCGTAGATCGGCAGGAGAACCGTCGGGAACGTGATCATCGTGCGGCTCAGCGTCTGGTTCACCGACAAGTCGATGATGTCGGTCAACCGGTCGCGACGGTGCATCGGCCGCTGCTCGCGGATGCGGTCGAAGACGACCACCGTGTCGTTCACGGAGTAGCCGGCCAGCGTCAGCAGCGCGGCCACGATCGGGATCGTGAACTCCTTGTCGAGCAGGGAGAGGATCGCGATCGTGAAGAAGACGGTATGGAAGATGGCGATGACCGCCCCGAGCGCGAACTTGAACTCGTAGCGGATGCCGATGTAGACGAGGATCCCCGCCACCGACCAGAGGATCGCCCAGAGCGCCTTGCCGCGAAGCTCCTGGCCGACCTTCGGGCCGACGGTCTCCTCGCGGTCGACGACTGCCTCGAGCCCGGGGTGCTTGCTCTCGAGCGACGAGGTGATCGTCGTGGACGGGCTCGCCACGCCCGGCTGGCCGACGTCCTCGCCGAGCGCCACGCGGACCTGGAACTGGCGGCCGTGCTCGCCGATCTCCTGGATCTCCGCGCCCGGGAAGCCGGCGTCCTCGACGACGTTGCGGACCTCCTCCACGGCGATCGGTTGGTTCGTCGTGAGGTGGATGAGCCGGCCACCGCTGAAATCGATGCCGAAGTTGAGCCCGCCGTGCGCGACGATCGACGCGATGCCGATGAGCGTCACCACGGCCGAGAAGGTGTAGGTGTACTTCCTCAGCCGCATCCACTTGACGTCGGCTCCGACCAGGAACTGTGGCATTTCGAAATCCCCGTCGTCCGCTAGATGGACAGCTTCTCGAGGCGGCGCCTGTGCGTGATCACGTCGTAGATCATCCGCGTCACGAGGACCGCCGTGAACATGTTGGCGATGAGACCGATCACGAGCGTCACGGCGAAGCCGCGGATCGGGCCGGTCCCGAACTGGTAGAGCACGACGCCCGTGATCAGGACCGTCACGTGGGCGTCGAGGATCGTTCTGAACGCGCGCTTGTAGCCGCTGTCGATGGCCGCGCGGATCGACTTGAGATTGCGCAGCTCTTCCTTGATGCGCTCGAAGATCAGCACGTTCGAGTCGACCGACATGCCGACGGTGAGCACGATGCCGGCGATACCGGGGAGCGTCAACGTGCCGTTCATCCCGGCGAGGACCGCGAAGAGGAAGTAGATGTTGAGCACGAGGGCCAGCACCGCGATGAAGCCGGCCGCCTTGTAGTACCAGAGCATGAACGCCATGACGGCGAGCGTACCCGCGAGCCCGGCCTTGATTCCCTTGCGGATCGAGTCGCGTCCCAGGGACGGGCCGACGGTGCGCTCCTCGATGATCCTGACGGGCGCCGGGAGGGCGCCGGCCCGGAGGACCACCGAGAGGTCGCGCGCTTCCTGGTCGCTGAAGCTCCCCGTGATCGAGGCGCGTCCGCCGCGGATCTTGTCCTGGATGACCGGGGCGCTCGCCACGCGGCCGTCGAGAACGATCGCGAGCTGCCGGTTCACGTTGTCGCCCGTCACGCGGGCGAAGGTCGCGGAGCCGCGGTTGTTGAGCGTCAGCGAGACGCTCGCCGCGCCCGGGTGGCGCGGGTCTTCGCCGATCGTCCGGACGGCGTTCGAGACGCCGGCTCCGGTCAGCTCTGGCTTCCCCTTCAGCACGTAGAGGATGCGCCCCATCTGCTCGCCGGCGCGCTCCGGTCCCTTGCTCCACGCGAGCTGCGTGTCGCCCGGCAGGAGCGAATCGACGCGGGATTCACGGAGCATGCGATCGACCGTTTCCCACTCCTCCTCGGGGAAGAAGAGGCCGCCCTGCCAGGAGCCGCCGGAGCGGCTCGAGAGCGGGCGCTCCGCGAGGAGCGTGTCCATCTCGGCGAGCGTGTCGGCGGCGAGGAGCGTATCGGCCGCGAGGCCCGTGTCGGGCGCTGCCGGCATGCCGGCGGCGCGCTGGGCGAGATGGCGGTCCACCATCTGGACGACGCGCTGCATCTCGTCGCCCGTCTTCACGAGCTTGAACTCGAGAAGTGCGGTCTGGCCGATCAGGCGGCGCGCGCGCTCGGGATCGAGGAGCCCGGGAAGCTGAACGGCGATGCGGTCTTCGCCCTGCTTCTGGACGACCGGCTCGGCGACGCCGAACTGATCGACGCGGTTTCTGAGGATCTCGACGACCCGGTCGGTCGCCTCGCTCACGTCGCTCCCCTCGGGAAGAGCCGTGCGATCCAGCTCGAGGAGGAGGTCCATGCCGCCCTGGAGGTCGAGACCGAGCTTCATCGAGCGGTCCCGGAGCTTGTCGATCTCCGGGCCGGTCAGCGTATCGCGCGTCTCCTTCGGCATCGAGTACAGCCGGAAGGTCGGGATGAGGGCCCAGACGGAGAGCGCGATCATCCCGAGCGTGATGATCAGCTTCCAGCGGAACGCCTTGTCCATGAGATTCCCCTGATGTGCGGGTCGAGCCCCGCGCGGGCGGTGGTCAGAGCGGGGATACCGAAAGCCAAACAAAGAGCGCAGTCTAGCGCCCGAAAGCCCCGGTGTCAACGTGCGTTTCCGACCCGGGGGTCTCCTACGCCAGGAGCGCCAGCATCTCCGTCACCGCCCGCTCCATGCCGATCAAGACGGCCCGAGCCACGATCGAGTGGCCGATGGAGACTTCCTCCACCTCCGGGATCTCGTGCATGCGACGGACGTTGCGGTAGTCCAGGCCGTGTCCCGCGCGCACCGCGAGCCCCCCGGCGGCTGCGCGTTCGGCCGCCGTCTGCAGCGCGACCAACTCCTCGGATTCGCGCTCGGTTCCGAAGCTCTCGCAATACGGGCCGGTGTGCAGCTCGACGGCCTCGCCGCCCAGGCGGGCGCTGGCGTCGACCTGCTCGGGGCGCGGGTCGATGAAGAAGGAGACGGGGATCCCTCCGTCGCGGAGCGCGCGCACCTGGGGCGCCAGCGACTTCTCGAGCGTGGAGACGTCGAGTCCGCCCTCGGTCGTCAGCTCCTGCCGCTTCTCGGGTACGAGGGTGACGAGGTGCGGCTTCAAATCCAGCGCGATCTTCACCATCTCGGGCGTGGCGGCCATCTCGAGGTTGAACACGCCCTGCACCGACTCGCGGAGCAGGCGGACGTCGCGGTCCTGGATGTGCCGCCGGTCCTCGCGCAGATGCACGGTGATCCCCTCGGCACCCGCCAGCTCGACGATCGCCGCGGCGACGACAGGATCGGGCGCCGATGCGCGCCGGGCCTGCCGCAAGGTGGCGACGTGATCGACATTGACCGAGAGCAGGATCATGGAATCGCTCCTTCCCGCTCCGCGAGCAGCGCGGAGACCGTGACGAATTCGAGTCCCTGCTTGCGAAGGCGCGGCAGCGCCCGCTGGACCGCCACGGCGGTGCGCGGATGCGCGTGGGCCGTCGCGATGACCGCGCCGTTCGCGGCGGCGGCCGCCGCTTCGTCGAGGCGCTCGCCGACCCAGGAGTCGTCGCCTTCCTCGTTGTCGAGGTAGACACGGTTGACGAGGCAGGGCACGCCGATGCGCCGCGCCTCCTCGGGAGCCACCGTCGCCTTCGTCGTGTGGCTGTCGAGGAAGAAGAGCCGGCGCCGCTTGAGTTCCTCCAGAACGACCGACATCACCCGCCGGTCCTGCGTGGCGAGCGATCCCATGTGCGAACTGACGCCGTCCACCGGCGGCAGGCTCTCCAGGTGGCGCGCGATCCGCTTCCTGATCTCGCCGTCCTTCAAGTCCACGAGGATCGCGTCGGGGCCGGGGTCGATGCGCGGATATCCTTTCGGCTCCATCGGCAGATGGAGGAGGACGTCCGCGCCGGCTGCCCGCGCGCGTTCCGCGGCGCTGCGCGAGGCGGCCGACCCGGGGCGCACGGCGAGCGTGACCGGAATCCCGAGCTCGAGGAAGGCGTCGAGCGAGGAGCGAAGATCGTCCCCCGTATCCTCGACGACGAGCGCGATCCGCTTCGGCTTCAAGACCGTCATCATCTCCTCGTCGAGCGAGGTGCGCAAGAGCACGCGATGGAGCGCCTTCGACTCCGTCCCGACGACGACCCAGACGCCGGAGCCGGGCTCCGCGTAGCCGTCGAGGACGGCGCCGCCGGCGCGCTCGACGCTCCGCGTCACGGCGAGGTTCAGGCGAAGGAGGGAGAACCCATCCGGCGCGGCGAGTTCCCACTCGGCCGCCCCGTCGCGCGCGCCGACACGCTCGCGAAGGCTCTCCGGCGCGAGCCCGGCGTCGCGCACCGCGTTCTCGATGGCGCGGTGGAGCACGCGGGTGGCCGCGGCGGGGTCGGCAGGGTCGCCGAGCGCCGCGCGCAGCCGGTCGCTCGATTCGCGCACCGACGACGGCGCGCGCGGCGCGGTTCCACGGCGCTCGAGGAGCTTCGGGCCGATGAGGTAGGCAAGGAGCGCGGCCGCGGCGAGCACGGCGAGGACGATGAGGCCGGTTTCAGGCGGGCCCGATCTCGATCTCGTGCGTCTCGACATGGCCGGTGGGGTCCCCGTTCACGCGCGTCGGTTGGGAACGCGATCGTTGCACGCGGGGCGGGAGCGGTCAAGAGAAGCGGGGGACCGGCCGCGACCGGTCCCCCGTCATCGCACGAGGAGCGCGAACTCGCAGCGGCTCAGATCAGGACGCGCGCTTTCCGGCGCCCGTGCCGCGGTCCTTCCAGTAGATGATCCGCCAGAGCGAATCACCCTCCGTGTCCACCCACTGCACCTTGAACCGGAAGTCGGCACGCTGGTTCTGGACCAGGTAGGTCGTCGCCTCGGGGACTTCGGGTGGCTGGTCCACCACCGTGAGATAGACATCCGTCACGTTGATGATCTTGTGTCCCTCGCGCCCGGCGGCGTTGTCGTAGAACGATGGGCCGAAGGTCAGCTGGATCTGGATGCTCGTCACGCGGCTGGCCGTCAGCATCGACGTGGCGCTCTCGACCTCGTCGAAGCGGTTCCAGCTCGGCGGAACCTCGCCTTGCTGGACGTCTTGGTCCGCGAACCAGAACGAGAAGCTCTCGTCGGAGAGCGTGTCCATGGCGGTCGAGCTGTCGTAGAGGAGCGAATCGTAGAGGGCCGGGTCACGATCGAGATAAGACTTCTGCAAGGCTCTGAGCACCGCCTCCGGCGACGTGAGCTTCTCTTTCTCCTTCTCTTTTTCGATGGGCCCAATGGGCGGATCCCACGGACATCCCGAGACGGCTGCGGCGAGCAACAGAAGCGCGGCGAGTGGAAGGATGCGCACGTTCATCGTTCTGTTCTCCTTGCGTATGCTGCCAACGAACGGGCGGAGGAAAAAACCGGGGGACCGGCCGGGACCGGTCCCCCGTCATCGCACGAGGAGCGAGAATTCTCGGAGATTCGATCAGGGTTTCCGGGCGAACAGCGCATCGCGCACGACCCGCGGGCGTGCGGGCTCGACACGCGCCACCCTATCCGCCTGCGCGCGCGCTTGCTCCGCGAGCGAGCGCACGAGCCCGTCGCCCGCCGAGGCGATCGACGCGGGCGCGCGCTTGCCTTGGCCCGTTCCGCGATCCTTCCAGTAGATGATCCGCCAGAGCGAATCACCACCCGCATCCACCCACTGCACCTTGAAACGGAAGTCGGCGCGCTGGCCCTGGACGAGGTACGTCGTCGCCTCGACTCCTCCCGGCGGCTGATCCACGACGGTGAGATAGACATCGGTGACGTTGATGATCTTCTGCCCTTCGTGGCCGATGGCGTTGTCATAGAAGGACGGGCCGAATGTCAAACGGATCTGGATGCTCGTCACTTGGTCCGATGTGAGCAATGACGTGGTGCTCGCCATCTCGTCGTCGCGCCCCCAGTTCTCCGGGACCGTTCCGCCTTGGAAGTCCTCGTCGGAGAACCAGAACGCGAAGCTCTCCGTCGCGGTCGCGTCGTCATAGAGAAGGGAGTCGTAGAGGGCCGGATCACGCTCGAGATAGGCCCGCTGCAATGCCCTCAGCACCGCCTCGGGTGAGGTCAGCTTCTCCGGCGGCGGGGGCGGGGGCGGATCTTTTTTGTCGGGAGAGAAGAGACACCCCGACATGGCGGCGGTGAGCAAAAGAAGCGCGGCGACTGGCACTGTGATGCGCATTCTCATCGTCCTTCTCCTCGTGTGCGCGGCCTCGGAATCCGCGTGCCCCGTCATGGTGCCACGGACGCCTTCATCAGGCCGAACGTCTTTTGTGTCCCGGCGGCTTCCCTGCTATCCACCCATTTGTACATCGTCCACGTTCCA
>Ga0326597_10012021_pt1 | contig 11424 bp, 7 predicted proteins | sample RVTome_12_FD_203789 | JGI IMG/M metagenome (GOLD analysis project Ga0326597, IMG submission 203789) | Soil microbial communities from uranium-contaminated site in the Upper Colorado River Basin, Wyoming, United States - RVT100D185 | ecosystem: Environmental > Terrestrial > Soil > Contaminated >...
GATCTCGATCCTCACGCGTCCACGCTGACGACGGCTTCGAATCACGATCGTGCCTGGCCCCACCTTGCGTGACAAGCCGTGCTTGATCGAGTTCTCCACGAGTGGCTGCAGAATCATGCTCGGCACAATCACGTCGAGCGAGTGCGGGTCGATGTCCTTGCGCACGCGGACCTTCGGTCCGAAGCGTGCGACCTCGATGTCCAGGTACTCGTCGATCGATTCGAGCTCCTCCCGCAGCGTCACGAAGTGTTGGTGGCTGCGCATCAAGCGCCGCAGCAATCCAGAGAGCTTGACGATCAGGGTGCGGGCGGTGTCTGGTTTCGATCGAATGAGCGACGAGATGGACGCGAGGGTGTTGAAGAGGAAATGGGGATTGATCTGGCTCTTGAGGGCCTCGATCTTCGCGGCCAGCAGGAGTTTCTCCTGCTCCTGCAGCCGATGTTCGATGCGCGCGTTGTTCCAGATCCTGATGGGCGTGGCCACGGCCAGCACAGTCGCGAGCACGACGAGCGACGTCATCCAGGGCGACATTGCGTCGAGGTAGAAGAGGCGGTGTACGCCGAAGCGGGCGCCGAGCGTCTGCCGCAGCAGCTCGAGTGCGATCGGCGGCGCCAGGAGGACGAGCTGCCAGTTCGGTTCGAGGCGCCGGAGCATCTGCCAGAGATGCTTCGGCAGGTCGATGAACACCAACGGCGTGAACTGCCAGATGGCCTCTTTGGGACACGCCTCGCGCAGCCCGCCACCGGCGAAACCCGCGCCGACCGCGATGATCACTGCGATGAACTCGCCGGCGATGAACGCCGGGGCGCCAACGAGCAGACCCACCGTGGCACCCGCATACGGTCCGGCAATCAGCCCTGCGAGGAAGGCCCCTTCGAGTGTCAGATCCGCCGCGTTGTAGTTGAGCAGGAGCCGTGCGGTCACACCCGCCATCAGGGGCAGGCCGATAGCCAGGGAAAAGATCAGGCGGTCGCTCCAGCCGCGGCGCTCGAAGATGAGGATGTGCCGGAACTGCCTGAAGCGGGCCAGCATCGTGGCCAGCACCGCCATGACGGCGAGTTTGACGATGAGGGTCGTCAGCAGGAACTGGTCGGCGGAGAGGAACTTCGGCTCTTCGAGCACCGAGGCATTGTATTATCATGAGCTCACATGATTGGACCGTTCCTCACGGGGCTCGCCACCACCTTCCGGCACATGTTCAAGAAGTCGGTGACGGTGAACTATCCGGACCAGAAGGTCCCGATGTTCCCGAAGTATCGCGGGAAACAGGTGCTGATGCGCGACGAAAACGGCCTGGAGAAATGCGTCGCCTGCGGCCTGTGTTCGGTGGCGTGTCCTGCCGACGCCATCTACCTGGAGGCGGAGGAGAACGACGGCACCGTGCTGGCCGGTCCGCGGTATGCGAAGGTGTACCAGATCCACAAGACCCGGTGCATCTTCTGCGGATTCTGCGAGGAAGCCTGTCCGGTCTCCGCCATCTTCATGGGCAAGGACTACGAACTCGCTGTCTACAGCAAGGACGATTTCATCTGGGACAAGGCCGATCTTCTCGTCACGGCGCCCGCCGCAGGGCCGTCTCCAGTGGCGTCCCCTGTCCGGTAGTCGCCGATCTTCGGTCTCTGGGCTGAAGGTCACATGAAACCTTTTCTTGAGGCGATTGACCAACGTGTCCTCGTCTGCGACGGTGCGATGGGGACGATGCTCTATGCGCGGGGCGTGTTCATCAACCAGTGCTTCGACGCACTGAATCTCACCGCTCCCGATCGCGTGGCCGAGGTGCACCTCGAGTACGCGCGTGCCGGTGCCGACATCCTCGAAACCAACACCTTCGGTGCCAACCGGATCAAGCTGCGCGGCTTCGGTCTCGCCGATCGCCTGCGCGACATCAATGTCGAGGGCGCCCGGCTCGCCCGACGTGCCGACTCCGGGCGGGCGTATGTGGCGGGTGCGATGGGCCCGCTGGGTATTCGCATCGAGCCGTGGGGGAGAACAGGGAAGGAGGAGGCGGAGGCCTTCTTCCGCGAGCAGGCGGAAGGACTGGTCGCCGGCGGGGTCGACCTGTTCGTCCTCGAGACGTTTCGGGATGTCACCGAGCTTCGGGCGGCGATTGCCGCTATCCGGAGCGTGTGCGCCCTTCCGATCGTCGCGCAGATGACCATCGAAGAGGATGGGAACAGCCTCGATGGAACTCCACCCGAACAGTTCGCGCCTGAGCTGGAGGCGTACGCCGACGTCGTCGGGGTCAACTGCAGTATCGGTCCGGCCCCGATGTTCGAGACCATCGAACGGATCTCGGCGGTCACGCGCGCACGGCTGTCTGCCCAACCCAACGCCGGCCGTCCGCGCGAGATCGATGGTCGAAACATCTATCTCTCGTCCCCCGAGTACATGGCGTCGTACGCCAAGCGATTCATGAGCCGTGGCGTGCGTCTGGTCGGTGGCTGTTGCGGCACGACGCCGGAACACATCCGTCAGATCAAGATGGCCGTCGAGGCGTCGGCACCAGAGGTCGGGTCGGCGGCTCGTGATCGGGTGGGGATCGCACCCTCGCTCCTGACCGTCGTGAAGAGCGAGGGTGCTGGGAGCCAGCGGGTGCAGTCGTCTCCAGCCGAACGCTCGCGATTGGCCGGCGCCCTGGCGGAGGGTCGGTTCGCCACGGTTGTCGAGCTTTGGCCCCCCAAAGGGTGTGTCGTCGACGACGTCATCGAGCGCGCCAGGTTGCTGAAGGCGAGAGGCGTGGATGTCGTGCACATTCCCGACGGGTCGACAGGCGCTCGCATGAGTGCGTTGTCACTCGCCGTACTCGTGCAGGAGCAGGCGCGGATCGAGACGGTGCTGCAGTACTCGTGTCGCGATCGCAACCTGCTCGGGATGCAGTCGGATCTGCTCGGTGCGCATGCGATGGGGATTCGCAACGTAATGGTCGTGACCGGCCGCGCCCATACAGTCGGGGACTACCCAGACGCCACCGCCGTGTACGACGTCGACTCGATCGGGTTGACCAACGTCGTGGCACGTCTCAATCATGGACTCGATATCGGCGGACAGCCGATCGGAAGCCCGACCGCGTTTCACCTGGGCGTGGTCGTCAATCCGAGCGCCGAGGACCTCGACCGCGAGATCCGTCGATTCGAATACAAGGTCGAGGCCGGCGCCGAGTTCGCGGTGACGCGACCGGTCTTCGACGTCGGTAGCGTCGAGCGATTCCTCGCGAGAATCACGTCGGTGCGCGTGCCGCTCATTGTGGGGCTGTGGCCGTTCGAGAGCGTGCTCAATGCGGAGTTCATGGCCAACGAGGTGCCAGGCGTTCGGGTGCCTGAGGCGCTGCTCGAGCGGATGCGCCGGGCCGGCGCCGTGAGTGCGGAGGCTGCGGCGGCCGAAGGTGTCACGATCGCTCGTGAGATCGGCCGCGCGCTGCACGGTGCGGCGCAAGGCGTCCACGTCTCGGCCCCGTCCGGCAGCGTGGAGTCGGCGCTCGAAGTGATCGACGGGTTGCGATAGGGACGGATCTCGGCCGCGGGCGTTCTAGGCCCGCGTTTGCTTCCGTCGCAGGAATCAAGCCGTGATCTTCGGGCAAATGTTGTATAGTGCCGGGACGGCTCTGACTGGTTTGTTGCGAGAAAGTCATTGTCGTCAGGGATTTACGGCTGGGAGGCCTGTGAATGGCGCTATTCGAACGCGAGGACGACAAACTGAGGCCCGACCCGAGTAGCCAGGCCCTGTCGGTGATCGCGATCGAGAACGACTTCGTGGAGGGCGTGTACCACAAGATCGCCAAGGTCTACGATGTGTTCTTCGGACCGGTGCTCCATCCCGGCCGTCTTCTCGCGCTCGAACGCATGAGGGTGGCGTCGGGCGATCGCGTTCTCGAGGTCGGCGTCGGCACCGGTATCAACGCATCGCTGTATCCGCGGGACTGCCTGGTCACCGGAATCGACTTCTCACCGTCGATGCTCCAGAAAGCGCGGGTCCGCGTCAGTCGCAAGGGGCTTTCGCACGTGAGTCTGATGGAGATGGACGCCGCCGAACTCAAGTTCCCCGACGAGTCCTTCGACATCGTCTACGCTCCGTATCTGGTGAACTGCGTGTCCGACCCACTGACCGTTGTTCGAGAAATGCGCCGGGTGTGCAAGCCGGGTGGGAAGATCGTGATCCTCAACCACTTTCGCAGCGCCAATCCTGTGCTGTCGCGCCTCGATCGCGCACTGTCGCCGCTGACGGTACACATCGGCTTCAAGTCGGACCTGGACCTGCCCGGGTTTCTTGCCCAGACCGGGCTTCGACCGGTCTCGATCGAGAAAGTCAGTGTTCCGCTGTGGCACCTGGTGATTTGTAGTCGGGACTAGTGAGGATCGCGATGGCCCGCCGGTGCCCGGCTCGGCCGGTCCGCGAGGCGAGACAACCCCAACGGTACCCGTCCCGAAACCGGATCGTCGAACGCTAGACCTTCTTCGCCTTCGGTCTGCCCCGCGGCTTTCGTGGCGGTTTGTCGAGGGCCTTGAGGAGGATGTCGGCCGCCACCTCTGCGCCGTTGGTCTCCGGCTTCTTGTAGTTCCTGGGCTTGGGCTGCGCCCGCAGCTTGTCCAGCTGGGACTCCCACTTCCCGGCGAACAGGTCCTCCTGGCTGATATAAGCGGTCCGCAGATATTTCGGCATGTCCGCGATGAGGACGTCGTATTCCGGGAAGTGCCCCCGGGAGGTGTAGAGCACCGCGGTGTCGTTGGCAATCGCCTCGGCGATGATGCCAAAGCCGGGCTTGGTGACGACCACCTCGGCCGCGCCGACGAGGTCTTCGTAGCGGACGCCAGCGTTGTACATCACTTCTTCGTTCACGGTGATGAACGCGCCCTTGCGCTCGGTCGCGGCTGTGTCCTTGCGGGTTCTGCCGCCGGGATTGCTCGCGGTCGTGATGATCGTGTGTTTCTTGAACTTGGCCAGCATGTCCGAGTCGAGCCCTGGCAGTCCGTAACCGCTGAACGACAGCAGCACGATGGGCTTGTCGGCGGGGAGCCTGAGAGTCTTGCAGACCTCCTGCCGTGTGCGACTCGCGTGGCGTGCGATGAAGGGGATGTCCTTCACGTTCGAGAAGCTCTCGAAGCCCGCCGACATCGGCAGGCGAAGAGCCATCGACCCCTTCGCGTAGGCGCTGCGGAGCGTCGGAAGCAGCGACGGCGCCAGCCGTACACGCGGGTAGTCGGCGTAGATCCAGTCCCAGGTGAAGTTGCCGATTCCGATCGAAGGGATGCCGGCCGCCGCGCCGACCGAGAAGGCGAGCGGCGGAATGTCTCCGACGATCAAGCCGGCCCCGAGTTCGCGCAAGATGCGGGTCTCGCTCGCCGCCCTCGTGACCAGATCGCTGTGGAACGCGGCGGCGCGCCGGATGGAGTCCGCCTCGTCCAGCGTGAGCGCGTCAACCTGGACGACTCCGGTGTCGCACTCCAGCGTACTGAAGGCGACCTTGCCCTTGACGGTGAGATCGAACAACCATCTCGGCGCCGCCGTGCGCACGCCGATTCGCGTTTCGGGACGCTTGGCGATGACGGCGTTGATGACCTCGATCGTGCGAGAGGCATGGCCGAACCCGTGACCAGAGACGTAGAAGACAATCGCGGCCGCCAAGTTATCGTTCCAACTCTTGGCGTTCGCCGCGTTCGGCTCCCTGTGCCGCGTTCTCACTCTGTACCGTTGCGCTATTCACTGTTTCACTTTCCGGCATCGCCACCTTGATGACCTGTTCGAGTGTTTCGACCGGGACGAAGGTCATCTCGCGTCTGATCTCGGCCGGCAGCTCATCGAGGTCCGGCTCGTTGAGCGCAGGCAATATGAACGTCTTGATTCCAAACCGTCGCGCCGCCAGCGCCTTCTCGCGAATCCCTCCGACGGGCAACACCAGGCCGCTCAACGTGATCTCGCCGGTCATCGCCACGTCCTGGCGTACCGACTGATCACGCACCGCCGACAGCATCGCCGTCGCCATGGTCACGCCGGCCGAGGGTCCATCCTTCGGAATCGCCCCTGCGGGAACATGCACGTGCAGGTCGTGCTTTGCCAGAAACTCTGGAGAAATCCCCAGGTCCCGAGCGCGGGACCGCAGGTGGCTGAGGGCCGCCCGCGCCGATTCCTGCATCACGTCGCCAAGTTGGCCCGTGAGAATGATGTTCTGGTTTCCACCGGGAAGCAAGGTGGCTTCGATGAACAAGACGTCGCCGCCCGCCTCGGTCCACGCCACACCGGTGGCCACCCCTGGGCGCGACGTCCGGAAGGCGGCTTCCTTCTTGAAGCGGGCTGGCCCGAGATAGTCGCCCACCTGCTCGCGATCGATAACCGACCTGTCGGCCGGCGGCGCATCGGCCGGTGCGGTCGCCACGCGTGCGGCCACCTTTCGCACGATCGTCCCCAGCTGCCGCTCGATGTTGCGGACCCCCGCCTCGCGGGTGTACTCGGCGATCACGGTCCGCAATGCCCCCTCGGTGATCTCCAGGGCGTCGGCCGGCAGGCCATGCTCGCTGATTTGCCTCGGCAGCAGGTACTTGCGGGCGATATGCGCCTTTTCATCCTCGGTGTATCCCGAGAGCGTGATGATTTCCATCCGGTCGAGTAGCGCGGGGTGAATGGTCCCTAGCTGGTTCGAGGTCGCGATAAACAGCACACGGGAAAGGTCCACAGGCGTCTCGAGGTAGTGATCGCGAAAGGTATGGTTCTGCGCCGGGTCCAGGACCTCGAGGAGCGCCGCAGCCGGGTCACCCTGATAGCCCACGGAAATCTTGTCGATCTCGTCGAGCATGAACACCGGGTTCATGGACCCGGCCTGTTTGAGCGCCTGAACGATACGGCCGGGGATCGCACCGATGTAGGTGCGCCGATGGCCACGGATTTCGGCCTCGTCGCGGACGCCGCCGAGTGAGAGCCGTACGAACTTTCTCGACATCGCACGTGCGATCGACTGGCCAAGAGAGGTCTTGCCGACCCCTGGCGGACCGACGAAACAGAGGATCGGCCCCTTCATGTCGCCCTTGAGTTTCCGAACCGCCAGATACTCGACAATCCGTTCCTTGACCTTGTCGAGGTCGTAGTGGTCCTCATCGAGCACCCGGCGCGCTTCAATGGGATCGATGCGGTCGGTGGTCGTGACCGACCACGGCACGTCGAGCAACCAGTCGATGTACGTGCGCAGCATCTGATATTCGGGCGACATCTGCCCGATTCGCGTCAGGCGGTCGAGCTCCCGCAGCGCCACCGTGCCAACCGCATCAGGGAGCTTCGCGTCCTCGATCCGCTTGCGCAGGTCCCCGAACTCGGCGCCCTCGCCTTCGCCCAGCTCCTGCTGAATGGCCTTCAGCTGCTGCCGGAGGTAGTACTGCCGCTGCGCGTCGGTCATCTCCTGTTGCGCCTGCGACTCGATCTGCCCCTTGAGCTCGAGCAGCGAAATCTCGCGCTCGAGTGCGGCTTCTATGGCCTCGAGTTTCTTCTGGAGATCGTCTTCTTCGAGCAGTGCCTGCTTGGCGGACGCTTTCATGTCGAGGAATGTTCCCAGCACGTACGACAGCCGGAGGGGATCGTCGATGTTCATGACGACGGCCCGCAGTTCCTCGGACAGGCCGGTCGCCATCCCGAGCGCCTTCTCGACCAACGACTGGATGTGCCTGATGTGCGCCTCGACCACGATCGTCGGTTCGTGTCGCTCGGGCAGGGGAGTAATCTGGGCGCGCATCGACGTGCCCTCGCGAGTGATCGTGTCGGCCCGCACGCGGGCCACGCCTTCGACGATGATGTTGACACCGCTGCCCGACTTGGCCATCTGTCGAATCACGGCCACGGTGCCGATCCGTCGGAGGTCCTCCGGCGCCGGGTCGTCCGCGTCGGTGTTCTGCAGCAGCAACAGCACCAGGCGGTCGCCGCCGAGGGCCCGGTGCACGGTGTCAATCGACACCGGTCGGTTCACCGCAAGTGGCTGCAGGGTGAGTGGAAAGGCCACCGTGCGTCGCAACGGCAGGACCGGCAATTCCGAGGGGAGGGCGGGCGGGGACTGATCGGCCATCGCGTGCGACCAGTTTATCAGCCGGGGAGGCCTCTGGCCTCTGATTCGTCGCTGACTTCGTGTACTCTGACATCGTGGACGAACGCCAGTTCTTTACCGAGAAGCCCGAGCAGCGCCCGGCGAGGTTCCAGTGCCCCCGCTGCCGCCGGAGCAGCGACTACACGATCCGCTGGGTGCGCCGGACCCGGAAGGCTCAGATTCCTCGCGGCGCGGACGCACACGACCGCGTGATCTTCGAGAAGAGCAAAGACCATCTGATGCGGGTCGACGATGATGTGACGTGCAAGGTTTGTGGCAAACGCTTCGAAATCCCGTCTCATCGGGGACTGGTGTTTCTCGAAGAACTGGAAGGGCTGCCCACCGAGGACTACGACGAATAGCGGTGCTCCGTGTTCGATGGCATCGTGGGAACGCCGCGGGGTCAAGACGTGACTTATAGTGCCGACACTCCGATGACAGCTGCGGGAGCGCAGAGTAGACAGCCGATCCGGGTGACCGTACAGCGGCTACTGGCCGCGTGCTTGGCCCTGGTCGCCTCGGTTACCACCTCCTCGTCCGGCCAGACGCAAGCGCCAGCCCTCTCGCCTGCGGTCTCGGCAGAGCGAGCGCTCACTACCGGACAATTCGACCAGGTCGAGGGCCTCCTTGGCACCGCGACCGACGAGCGATCGGCGGTGCTGCGGGCCAAAGCGCACATCGCGCGTGGGCGATACAGGGAGGCCGACACGATCCTGCGGGCCGTGGTCTCGTCGGCGCCGGCCGGCGATGCCGCCCTGGAATTGGGCCGGCTGCAGCTGTATCTCGGTCGTCGGGAAGAGGGCACCCGGCTCCTGCAGACGGTGTTGACTCGGGGGGCTCAGCGCTCGGCGCTGGATCTCATGCGCTTGGGGCTGGCCGCCAGTGCGCTTGGCCGATTCCAGGATGCGAACGGTTTCCTTCGCAGCGCCAGCGGCCTGGCGCCCAGCGATCCGGTCATCAACACCGCGTGGGGCGATCTGTTTCTCGAGAAGTACAACCGAGCGGACGCCGTGCGGTCGTTCCAGGTCGCGCTCGAAGCCGACGAGACCTACGTGCCGGCCCGTCTCGGTGTGGCGCAGGCGACGCTCGATCAGGATCCCGCTGCCGCCAAGTCAGCCATCGAGGCCGTGCTCAAGGTCAACCCAAACTACGTACCCGCGCACCTCCTGATCGCGGAGCTGGCGCTCGACGACCGGCAGCGAGACGAGGCGCGCGCCTCGGTGAACAAGGCGCTCGAGATCAACCCGAACAGCCTCGAGGCGCGCGCGCTCGAGGCGGCGATCGCGTTTCTGGAGGCGCGCACCAGTGACTTCGAGGCCACCGTGGCGGGCATTCTCGCGATCAACCCCACATACGGTGACGCGTATCGCGTGGCGGGCGACCATGCCGCTCGGAACTATCGCTTCGAGGAGGCGGTGACACTTACCCGTCGCGCCCTGGAGATCGACAGTACGAGCACCCGCGCGTCAGCCGACCTCGGTAGTCATCTGCTGCGTGTTGGTGACGAATCTGGCGCCAGGCGGGCGCTGGAGACGGCGTTCAAGGCGGACCCCTACGATGTGGTCACCTTCAACCTGCTCGCGATGCTCGACACGGTAGACACCTTCGAAACGTTTCGCGATGGGGATCTTGTCGTGCGCCTTCATCCTGACGAAGCTGGAGTGATGCGCGATCAGGTGGTGCCGCTCGCGCGACGGGCGCTCGACACGCTGTCCGAAAAGTATCAGTTCACGCCGGCCGGGCCCATCCTCGTCGAGATGTTTCCCAAGCACGACGACTTCGCAGTTCGCACCATAGGCCTGCCGGGCTTCATCGGCGCCCTGGGTGCATGCTTCGGAAAGGTGGTCACGCTCGACTCGCCGAGCGCCCGCCCACCGGGCACGTTCAGCTGGACGGCCACGCTCTGGCACGAGATGGCGCACGTGGTCAGCCTGCAAATGTCCAACAACCGAGTGCCGCGCTGGATCTCCGAGGGTATCTCGCAATTCGAGGAGCGACGCGCTCGCCCCGAATGGGGCCGGGAGTCGGAGATCCCGTTCGCCCAGGCGCTCGAAGCCGGGAAGCTGCTCAAGCTGCGCGACATCAACCAGGGCTTCAGCGACCCGCGGATGATTTCGCTCGTCTATCACCAGTCGGCGCTCGTCATCGAGCATCTGGTCGCCACCTACGGCGAGCCTGCGCTGTGGAAGCTGCTGCGGACATACGGGACAGGGCTGGAGACCGACGCCGCGTTCGAAGAGGCGTTTGGCGACACCATCGACGAGATTCAAACGAGCTTCGACGCGTACCTCGATCGCGAGTACGCAGCCGTGCGAGCGGCCCTCGAGACGCCAAACGTGCCCGAGGACGCGAGCGTCGATCAATTGAAGCTGCTGGCCGCCGGCCACCCCGGCAGCTTCGGCATACACATGCGGTTGGCAGGGGCGCTCAACGAGGCCGGTGACGTCACTGGAGCCATCGCCAGTCTCGAGCGGGCGTCGCAGATTCTGCCAGTGGCCAATGGGCAGGCCAATCCCAACGCCATCATCGCCCAGCTCGCCCTGAAGCAGGGTGATACCGAGAGGGCCATCCGCGCGCTCGAGGCGACCGTCAAGGTGGAGTCCTCAGACGTCGAGTCGGCGCGACAGCTGGCCTCGCTCCTGGCACCGCTCGGCGACGAGGCACGCACGGCTGCGGCCTACGAGCTGGTGGCCGAGTTGGATCCGTTCGACGGCGTCGCGCAAGCCATCGTCGGCCGGCGAGCCCTGCGGCAGAAGGATGCCACCCGCGCGCTCCGCGCGCTCAGCGCGGCCCTGGCGACGGGCCCCGCTGACATGGCCACCGCACACGCAGATCTCGCCGAGGCGCACATCATTGCCGGGCAACTCGTCGAGGCCAGGCGAGAGACGCTGGCTGCGCTGGAGATCGCGCCGTCATTCGAGCGTGCCCAGGACCTGCTGCTGCAGATCATCGATGCGGCGCCGCCAGAATCCGCCCGCTAGGCGCGGTGCTCCAGGCATCAACACGATCGCCCGACTGGGCGCCAGCGCAGCCGCGGGGTTGGCGGCCGGCCTCGTCGGGGCGGTCCTGGTGGCGTGCACCTGAGCATCGGAGACATCATCCTGCTGGCGGTCGTGATGGTCGCGGTGGGCGCGACCTGGCGCTCGACTATTCCTGGAGGCTGGTGCCGTTGAGCACGGCAGCGCCGGGTTTCGACGACCGGATCGTACTGCGACGGCGCACCAGGCCGCTCGTCGCTCGGGTCGCCCCGAGGACGCGGTGCGGCTTCGATCTCGCTGATTCCCACCGCCTTCTCGCGCGGTCAGGCGTCAGGAATCTGTCGTCTCCACCCGCCTATCCCAAGCTCAACTCAGCCAACCTCCAAATGA
>Ga0326597_10012022_pt1 | contig 11424 bp, 8 predicted proteins | sample RVTome_12_FD_203789 | JGI IMG/M metagenome (GOLD analysis project Ga0326597, IMG submission 203789) | Soil microbial communities from uranium-contaminated site in the Upper Colorado River Basin, Wyoming, United States - RVT100D185 | ecosystem: Environmental > Terrestrial > Soil > Contaminated >...
TGCGCGGCTCCGCTACCTGGCCACTGCTAAATCTTTGCGGATTTTCAGTCCCTGCTTACCTTGCCGCTACGCGGCCCCGCTACCTGGCCACTGCTGAATCTTTGCGGATTTTCAGTCCCTGCTTACCTTGCCGCTGCGCGGCCCCGCTACCTGGCCACTGCTGAATCTTTGCGGATTTTCAGTCCCTGCTTACCTTGCCGCTGCGCGGCTCCGCTACCTGGCCACTGCTAAATCTTTGCGGATTTTCAGTCCCTGCTTACCTTGCCGCTACGCGGCCCCGCTACCTGGCCACTGCTGAATCTTTGCGGATTTTCAGTCCCTGCTTACCCTGCCGCTACCGGGTCGCCGGACGGTGAGACGGTATTAGACCGGCCACGTCGCTGCGCCGTCAAGGCCGCCCCCGCGCGCTGCGCCGTCATGCCGCCGCGCACCGGCCTTCGGGCTGAAATGCCTCGCTGCCGCGCTTATCATTGAGCGCACTGATTCAAACAAGTTTCGAAGGACCAGACGCCCTCATGACAGCAGAAAAAAAATACCTTGTGCCCACGGATGCCGCCAAACGCGCCTGGGCGGATGAGGCGAAGTACCGCGCCATGTATCAGGCCTCGATCGACGACCCCGAGAAATTCTGGGCCGAGCACGCGCGCGGGCTCGAGTGGCTCAAGCCGTTCACGACGGTCAAGGACACATCGTTCGACAAATCGGACCTGCATATCCGCTGGTTCGCGGACGGCGAACTCAACGTCGCCGTCAATTGCCTGGACCGGCACCTCGCAACACGAGGCGACCAGACTGCGATCATCTGGGAAGGCGACGACCCGGCCGTCGATGCCAAGCTCACCTACCGCGAGCTCCACGAGCAGGTCTGCAGGCTCGGCAATGCGCTGCGCGCACTCGGCGTGAAGAAAGGCGACCGCGTCACGATCTACATGCCGATGATTCCCGAAGCCGCCGTCGCGATGCTTGCCTGCGCGCGCATCGGCGCGGTGCATTCGGTCGTCTTCGGCGGCTTTTCGCCGGAGGCCCTGCGTGGACGCATCGAGGATTGCGAATCGCGATTCGTCATCACGGCGGATGAGGGCGTGCGCGGCGGCAAGCGCATACCGCTGAAGGCCAACGTCGATGCCGCGCTCGCTAAGCTCCCGGGCGATGCCGTCGATGCGGTCGTCGTCGTCGAGCACGCCAGCCAGGAGATCGATTGGACCGACGGCCGCGACCATTGGTACCACGCCGTCACGGATTCCGCATCGGCCGAATGCGAGCCGGAGATCATGAATGCCGAGGACCCGCTGTTCATCCTCTATACGTCCGGTTCGACGGGCAAGCCCAAAGGCGTGCTGCACACTTCCGCTGGCTATCTACTGTTCGCCGCGCTCACACATAAATATGTGTTCGACTATCACGACGGCGACATCTTTTGGTGCACTGCGGACGTGGGCTGGGTCACCGGCCATAGCTACATCGTCTACGGGCCGCTCGCCAACGGCGCGATCACGCTAATGTTCGAGGGCGTCCCTAACTACCCGGACACGAGCCGCTTTTGGCAAGTCGTCGACAAGCACAACGTGAACATCTTCTACACCGCGCCAACAGCGATCCGCGCGCTGATGCGCGACGGCGACGGCCCCGTGAAGAAATGCTCGCGCGCTAGCCTGCGGCTGCTCGGCACGGTCGGCGAACCGATCAACCCGGAAGCCTGGGAGTGGTACTACCACGTCGTCGGCGACGGCAAGCGCCCGATCGTCGACACCTGGTGGCAGACCGAGACTGGCGGCATCCTGATCACGCCGCTGCCGGGCGCGACTACCCTCAAGCCCGGCTCCGCCACGCTTCCGTTCTTCGGCATCAAACCGGCAATCGTCGATCACGAGGGCAACATCCGCGACGGCGAGGCGGTCGGCAATCTAGTCCTGCTCGACAGCTGGCCCGGACAGATGCGCACCGTCTACGGCGACCATCAGCGTTTCTTTGAAACCTACTTCAGCCAGTTTCCCGGCAAGTATTTTTCCGGCGACGGCGCGCGCCGCGACGCGGACGGCTATTACTGGATCACTGGGCGCGTCGATGACGTCATCAACGTCTCCGGCCACCGCATGGGCACTGCCGAGGTCGAAAGCGCGCTCGTTGCGCACCCGAAGATTGCCGAAGCCGCCGTGGTCGGCTGCCCGCACGCGGTCAAAGGCCAGGGCATTTACGCCTACGTGACGCTAATTGCTGGCGAGACGCCTAACGAAGAACTGCGCAAGGAGCTCGTCGGGTGGGTGCGCAAGGAGATCGGCCCGATCGCGAGCCCGGATTTCATTCAATGGGCGCCCGGGCTGCCGAAGACGCGTTCCGGAAAAATCATGCGCCGGATCTTGCGCAAGGTCGCGGCGAATGATTATGGCGAATTAGGCGATACCTCGACCCTCGCGGACCCGTCGGTGGTCGAGGATCTCGTCGAGAACCGGATGAACCGCTAGGAGCCTGTCGGACTCAGGGCATCGTAGCGAGGCGAGTGGGCATCGAGGACAGATTTTCGATCGCCCGAGGCGAATAGTGGTGACTATTCAACGAGGACGATCGGAAATATGGACCGATTCCCATCCGCCGCAGTAGATGATCCTGAGTCCGACAGGCTCCTAGCGCCTCTCAGGATTTCGGCACGAAGTCCGGCGGCGGCTCGGCGCCTTCACCGAAGAAGAATTTCTCCATCTCGGTCTCGAGAAACTTACGCGCCTTCGGCTCGAACGGCGTCAAGCGATACTCGTTGATCAGCATGGTCTGGTGGCCGAGCCATTTCTGCCACGCTTCCTTCGACACATTCTCGAAGATCCGCTGGCCGAGCTCGCCCGGATACGTGGGCCGTTCAAGCCCCTCAGCTTCTGTTTTCAGCACAACGCAGTTCACACGGCGGCTCATGGGCGAAGCTCCTGAAGTGCAGGTATGGACCGTAACAAAGCGGCGATCGGCGCGGCCAGCCCGATCTGCGAATCGCTGGCCGGTTTATACCAAAGCCAGTCGGGGCGATCCATGACAGCCGCGGGATTGGTCTCGAGCTCCAACAATAACGGCTCGATCGTCAGATCGAAATGCGTGAACGCATGCTCGATGGCCGGGAGTGTACGCGGCGCGGACGCGCGCGCGTTGAGGCGATCGCTGCACCACATGGCAGGCTCCTCGTGCACACCGAGCTCGGGCAAGCTGAAGAGCCCGCCCCAGATCCCGGCATTCGGGCGCCGCTCGAGCAGAATACGCTCCGCATGATCTTTGACGAGCAACACGCGCACCTTACGCCGCGGACGTACGCGGCGTGGCCGCGGCGCCGGCAGTTCCGCCTGGCGGCCAAGGCGCGCTGCGACGCAACCGCGCCGCACCGGGCAGTTCTCGCAGTGCGGTCGGGGGCGCGTGCACAGCGTCGCACCGAGATCCATGATCGCTTGCGTGTAGGCGGCGACCTCCGTTCTCGGCGTGTGCTGCTCGGCGCGGCACCAGAGCTGCTGTGCAACGGATGATTCACCCGTCCAGCCTTCGATGCCATGGTAGCGTGCGAGCACGCGCTTGACGTTGCCGTCGAGTATCGCTTCGCGCCGCCCGTGCGCAAGCGCAAGGATGGCGCCGGCCGTCGAACGGCCGATCCCCGGTAAGCGCTCGAGCGCCGAACGCGTGCGCGGTAACTCGCCGGCGAACTCTGCAACCAATTGTCTTGCGGCAGCGTGAAGATTGCGCGCCCGCGCGTAATAGCCAAGGCCCGCCCACTGCGCGAGCACAGCGTCGAGTGGCGCTCTTGCCAGCACGTCCACGCTTGGGAATCGGTGCATGAAGCGCTCGAAATACGGAATTACGGCCGCGACCTGAGTCTGCTGCAGCATGATTTCCGAAATCCAAATCGAATACGGCGTAGCTGCGGCTTGCCATGGTAGATCGTGTCGGCCGTGCACCTGGAACCATGCGAGCAGCCGCCGGGCGAAGGCATCCATGTCAATTGGCCGCGGCCGGCGGTGACGATAATTCCTGCGCGAGGCGCTCGATGCGTTGCACGGCCGCGGCGCCACCGCGTTGCAGGCGGTGCTGCAGCATCCATGGGCCGACGATGGGCGGCACCCAAAAATCCGGCTCCATTGCCATGTGGTAGGTCACACGCGTACCGGTGCCTTCGGGCTCGAGCCACCATTCGGCGAGGCCATAACGAAAATCGCTCTGCTCGGGGAGTATGACGGTGCGAATGAATCCCGGCGCTTGCGCCTCGAGCCGCTCGACGCGCCGCATGCTGACGCAGAACACGAGTACGCAGCCCGCCATGCGCGTGAAGACCACCGGCGTGCCCTCGGGGGTCGGGTCCAGAAATCCGAATTCCTTATAGGCGCTCGAAATGCGGCCGAATCCGTCGTAGTCCGTGAGCACGAGGAAGATCGCCTCGCGCGGTGCGTCCATGTAGGCGTCGGCTACGAGCTCGTAGCGTCCGTCCTCGTAGGTCACGACGACGCTATCGAGGGTCGCGGCACGCGCCGACCAGGCTGCAATGATGACGCTGCCGAAGAGTGCCGCAGCGCGCGCGAGCGTAATCACCGATCGAACAGCCCCCGCAGCCGATCCTGAACGCGCTCTTGAATCTGCTCGCGCTCCTCCTCGACACGCTCCTGCACCGCTTCCTGCGCCCGCGCGCGGACCAGCGCTCCGAAGTCTGGCCGCACTGTCGGCGCCGCCAAGCTACCGGTCACCGTCAACGGCAAGGAAGTTCCGGCCAGGTCCGCCATGAGCGGATCGGACTGCAACAACTCACCGTCGACGAAGCGCGCCGTGACGTTGAAGTCCACGACATCGTTCAGCAGTTCGACCGTGCCTGCGCCGGCAACCGTCATGAAGCCGAACCCCGCCGTAAAGTCATTGTTGGTCAGCACCGCATCTTCGATCACACCTGATGCGGCAATGCGCGAGAACGCGGTCCGCGCGGCAGCGGCGGGGCGTGGCGGCGCGCTCTCCTGCCGTGCCAAGGCGCGCGCGCGGCGCATCTCATACCATAGGTCGACGCCTTCCCATGCACCGTCCGTCATCGCAAAATTCACGTTGCCGTCGAGCGCCCGCATGAGCTCGCCCATATTCGCTCCCGCCGCCGCAACATCCATTTGCAATTCGAGTGTGCCGGTAAACGTCTCGAGCTCGAGCAGGTCCTGCATCAGCGGCGCCACATCGACCGACTCGAGCTGCTGGTCGAGCGTCAGCGTGGCTGCGTTCTGCTGCACATCCATGCCGATCGTGCCGGCATAACTGCCGCCGTATAGGGATGCCGAAGGCGTCAGCCGCACGCGGCCGTCGCGCGCGGCAACCTGCAACACAAAGTCGGTGAAGCCGAGCCCGCTAAATTGGAATTCGCCGACCCGCATATTGCCCGCCGCATTCAAGCTGCGCAGCCCTTCGAGCGGCAGATCGACTTCGTCGAGCGAGCCTTCGTCATCTGCGGACGCGTCCTCGGCCGGCGGCAGATACCGGTCGGCATTGATGGCGTTGACCGCCAGATCGAAGCTCAAAGTTTCGCCGCGCATGCCTAATGCGCCGACCAACTCGCTATCGTCGAGCTGCAATGTCATGTTCTGCAGCATCATCTGATTCGCGTCGTAAGCGAGCTCGGCTGTCGCGCTCGCGCTTTGCAGCACATCGGGGTCGGCCGTCTCCACTTCAACGTCGAGCGCAGCGAGCAGCTCCTGCGGGTCGAACGCTTCGATCTCGACACGGCCTGCGAGCGCGAGGTCGGAAAACAATTGCCGGCCCGACAGGTTGCCATTGACGTTGATATCGAGGAACTCGAACGCGAAGCCGCGCAATTCGACGGTCTCCGCGTCGAGGTCGGCTTCGAGCGCATCGAAAGACACGCTCAGCGCGCTCGGGCCTCCCGGCCAAGCCGTGCCGCTGCCGTCGATGCCGACGACGAGGTCTTCCAGCAAGTATTCGCTATCGGCTAGACCTAAGCTCGCCTGCATCTCGGCGGATACATTCATCGCCAGATCGGTGCCGGCAAGCGCGAAGCTCAGGCGCAGCGGAAATACTGTATTGGGGCCGAAATCCTGGAGTTGGAGATTGAAGCCGCTAAGCCGCCAGTTCGTGCCTGTGGCAGCGTCCGTCCAATTCACGTCCGCGTCCTCGACGGCGATCGCCTGGACTCGGAATGACAACGCCGTCGTATCGGCGGCCTCCGCGGGCGCTTCGGCCGGTTCGCCCGCCGCCGCGGTTGCCGAGCCGAAATCCTCCCAGTTCCCCCGGCCTTGCGCATTGCGCGCGAGATTGAGCGTGAGTCCGGCAAGCCTGGCTTCGTCGATCTCGAGGCGTTGCGACAAGATCAGGGGCAGCAGCCCCAGTTGCAGGCGCGCACTTTCGATATTGGCGAAAGGTTCATCGCCGAATCCGGTTGAGTTACTGAGTGCCGCGCGCCCCAAGCCGATGCGCAGGCGCGGAAAAACTTGCAGCTCCAAGTTGCCCTCGAGGGTCAACGTACGTCCGGTCGACTCCTCGACCGCGGCGGCGATCTCCGCCTTATAGTCGTTGGGGTCGAAAAACATGGCGACGCCGAGCAAAGCGATCGCGACCAAACCGACTAATGCCGCAATAACGATCGTCAGTAATTTTAGGAGCTTACTCATGATCTATCCTCGCGCTGCGGATTGCGCTCATCCTAACAACAACCTCGGCCGGCTACCTAAGGCGCGGCGGCGGACGCGCGGTGCGGATGGGCCCGCGGACTTCCCGCGCTGCGCCGCCGCCGGCTGCGATTATGCGGGGGCTAACGAAGAACTTCGAACGCACATCGCGTGCATGGCAACTCGAAAGTTCTGGCGTCGAGCCTCGCGTGCCGATCTGCTCCCCGGCGTGCGCTAGGCCGGCGCTGCGCAGCGGGCATGGTAGCATCCCCGCCTCTGCATATCGTTCCGCGCGAGGATGATTTCATGAGGAACCGTTTACTGATCTTCGTGCTGCTCGCGGCCGTGCACGCGGAGGACTCGCACACGCAGGAGGTCCGCGCCGTACTCGACGAGGCAGCCGCCGTGCTCGGGGCGGCGGCACTCGAGAGCATCCGGATCACGGGCTGGGGCTCCGACTACGTGTTCGGCCAGGCCTACGACGGCCGCTCGCCGTGGCCGCGGTTTCACGTCTTGGAGTACGAGCTCGCGATCGACTACGAGCTGGCGTCGCTGCGCGACGCGCGGCGCCGCGCACAAGCGGAAGACCCGCCGCTCGGCGGCGGCTTCCAGCCGCTCGTCGGCGAGCAGCATCCCATCGTGCTACTGAGCGGCGGCTATGCGTGGGACCTCGATGAGGGCACGGTGATTCCGGCGGAACCCGAGCGAGATCTGCGCAGCGCCGTCGAAGGCCGCACGACGCAGATCTGGATGACGCCGCACGGCTTCATCAAAGCGGCGCGGGCAGGATCGCCGACAATGCGCACACGGCAAGTGCTCGGCGAGACGGAGACGGTCATCGCAGTCACGTTACCCGGCGGGATCGCACTCGAAGGCGAACTCGGCAGCGACCGCCGTGTGGCACGGGTCACCACCTGGATGCCCAACGCCATCCTCGGCGACATCGCGCTCGAAGCCGTGTATTCCGGCTATCAGGACTTCGACGGTGTCAGCGTACCGACGCGCATCGTGCAGCGCCAGGCCGGCTTCCCGCTGCTCGACATCCATGTGACCGGCGTCGAGATCAATGCCGTAGCGCCGCTCAGCGTCCCGGAAGCGATCCGCCGGCAAGCGCCGCCGGCGCGGTTCGTCAGCTCGCCCGAGCAGCTCGCGCCGGGCGTGTGGAACATCCCGCTCGGCTCGCGCGATCGAAGCGTGGTCGTGGAGTTCAGCGATTACCTCGTCGTATTCGATACCCCCGTAGAGCGCGCGGGCGTCACCGAGGTCGGCCTCGAGGCGATTCGGCGGCAGTGGCCGAACACGCCGATTCGCTACGTCATCAACACGCATACGCACTTCGACCACGCCGCCGGTCTGCGCGCCTACGCCGCCGAAGGCGCCACGGTCATTACCCACGAGAGCAACGTCGGTTACTACCAGCAAGCCTGGTCGAACCCGCGCTCGCTCGCGCCCGACCGGCTCGCGCGCTCGTCGCGAACGCCGGCCTTCGAAGGCGTCGTCGGCAGCCGCACGCTCACCGACGGCCGCCGCCAGCTCGAGATTCACCACTACCCGGGCAATATGCACCACCCGGGGCTGCTGCTGGCCTATCTACCGGCGGAGCGGATGCTGCTGCAGGCCGACTCCTTCAATCCGGCATCGGCCTACGGCGGCCGGCCACCTGCCATGCCCAACTTGCTGCATTTCTATGCCGCGATCGAACGTCTGAAGCTCGACGTCGAGCACATCGTTCCGGTCCACGGGCGGATCACGACCATGGACGAACTGCGGCTGGTGATCGATCGCTACGGCGGCTGAGGCAGAGCAGCGGGCGACCGCGGCGGCGCTTGGAGTTGCGCCCTTCCGGATACGCGTTGAGCCTACGGGTCGCGCGAGGCGACGAAGGCGACGATATTGATGATGTCTTCCTCAGTCAGGTGCTGCACGGCCAGTTGCATGGTTGCCGCCATCGCGCCGGCGCGCGTGCCGACCTTCATATCGTAAAGCTGCCGGGCGACGTAGCTGGGTTGCCGGCCCGCGATCGGGGGCGCGATGGGCGTACCGAGGAGGTCCTGGCCGTGGCAAGTCAGGCACTCCGTGCTGCGCTCGCCGCCGGTGCGCACGATCTGCTCGCCGCGCGCGATGCTGCCGATCGGCACGTAGGCCTTCATCCCGGAGCGCGGATTTCTGAGCATGTTCGACTGGTAGGTGTCTTCGGGCATTTCCACGACGCGCATGCCGAGCGGTTCGGTTTCGCCGTCCTCCGACTCGAGGAATAGACCGTTGCGGGTGGCGGTGAAGACCGGCACGGTGTCGGACTCGATGACGCGGACCCATTTTTGAAACGGAATCGATGCGTAGTACTCCGCCGCCTGCCGCTGCTCTTCGTCCGTCATGTTGCGGGCCATCGCGGCCATCTCGAAGCCGTTGGCCTTGTTCAGATCCGCAGTCAGGCGGCGATCGTTGGCGAAATCGTCGAGCTGCTGGAGGAAGTAGTCCACCGACAGCCCGGCGAGCGGCCCGTTCTGCATGAGCCCGTGGCCGTTGGGATAATGGCAGATCGCGCAGGCGCGAAAGCCGCTGTCCTCCTTCCCATGCGCGACGATCTGGGGCATCGGCGGGTGGTCGTTCGGGAACCAATCGGCCGGCGTGTAGGGATGGGTAATGATCTCGACGGGGAACTGGCGGTCGCTGCCGGGAACGCTCAACAGCTCGCCGGTCGTGTCGCGCGGCATCCCGCCCGGGCGGTCGCAGTCGCGGGGCCGCGTGCCCTCGCAACGGTCCGACCAGTCTTCTGCATTCGCAGGCGGCTCTCTGTAGCCGTAGGCCCATAGCGGAAACTCCAGATCGGTCAGCGCGAGGAAGGTGTCCGTCTCTGCGAGTTGCCGAAACGCCGCCGACTGCGCACGCAGCTCAGCGCCGGCCAGCGCCAGCGACGCTGCGAATAGCCAGAGTGCGGCGACGGGGCCTCTGGAGATCATAAGTGTCCCGGGTAAAAGATGTACGAATCATAGCAGCCCGTGGCTTACGAGCACGAAGCCGCGTGCGGCCGTTTTCGACTGCACGGTTGGCGATCGGTGACAGCGACGCCGACACGTTAGGCTAAGGTTACTCCGGACGTCGTTGGAGCGGGTGATGGGAACAGTACCCCGTTCCTAAGCAATTGGTTGAAAAGCAACTCTCTTCAACGCAGCCATCGATATGGGCCGCATTGCGGGCCCAATTTTTGCACATAGGCTTGGCGCGGGTCGAGGACAAGTCCGCCGAGGTCCAAGGACGACCACCGACAGCCACAGGGGCACAGTCAATGCTTCATCGCTGGTGTGAGATCGCGAAATCCACGCTACCGTCCCGAAGCGCGTCCGACGTACCGCCCAGAGCGGTCTCGACCAGCGCAATCCGCGGTTGCCTTTGGGAGAATAGTTATGGACTTTGGCCGGATCGCTGACATTGCCGATGTTCTCGGGACGAATGGTGTGATTCTGTCTCTTCTATTCGTGGCGTTCGAGGTACGTCGAAACACCGACGAAGTCAAACGCACAGCCTGGGAATCAAACATCGACCGTTTCAACGCGATGTGGGGCAGGACTAGCGGTGCGGACTTGCCGGACATCCTGGATCGAGGTAGGAGGGACTTCGGGTCCCTATCTGGCCCGGAGAAGATCGTTTTCAGGAACTCTCACAACGAGATGGTGCTCGCCTATGAGACGATGATTGTCCTTGGCAAGAATCAGGCATTGGGTGACCAGCTCGCGCCCATACCGTTGAAGCACTTGCGCTACTATTTCGGGTTTACAGGTAGACGACAGTGGTGGTCAGATTTTGCTGAGACGAGAGGTCTATCGCCAGTGATGATGGACACGATGAAGCACGCCCTTGCGCCAGACGTTTGACCTTCTGGTGACCGCAACGTCCGAGTTTGGCCGACCCACGCCTGACGTATCGGGGGCGGTCGAGGATCAGCGAACGCTGTGAATGCACGAGAAACGGGTCGCTGGAGGAAGGCGCGATCTGAACGGCAACCTTCGAGTCCGAGGCAGCCCGACACGCGAAATGCTCAGGCGAAATCCGAAATGAGCCGGATCGACCGAATCACAGTCACCGCGTACGCTAAGGCCCACTGCTTCGAGTCGATTCGAGACCAGAAATGCACAACGTCGACGTCGGCCAGAACGTCCAAATCGTCACGAAGCATTGGAGCTGTCGTGGGGAATCGGATTCCTTGCTGTCGAAGTGAATCAGAATGAGCAGCTTGCGCGGGAGAGCTTTCGGCTGATCGTTATTGGTTACGGTCAAGAACCGCGGTACGCTTGCCCGCGCGAACGCGATTCAGAATCGCCGCTCTTGCTCGGTCGAAAAACCGGCGCGGCAGCATACCGTAGTCGTATCTTGCGCCGGCGCCGGGAACTGGAGACAAATCGAATCCGGGCCAATCGAAATAGTTGAGCTCGTCGAACCTCAGCCATTGGCGGTCATCGTCAAGGCCAAGATCGCGCGCGATTCTGGCGGGTAGTTCGACGCAAGCGGTTTCGTCATCCGGCGGCGAGTGAGTGATGGGTGCGACGGTCACGCGAATAGTGCCGCTTTCGACCTCTGCCGCGGAAACCACGATGGCGCAAGGCCGCGATTTGGCCCCTTCGCGCTGCCCGCGGGCGACTTCGTGACTCCAGAGAAAGGCGTGGCGAATGACGAGACCTGGAACCGGGCTCGGCAGCGTCACCTCTGAATGACGCCATGTTCGGCACGTTCAAGGTCCCGAACGAGTTCCTCTGGGAGATCGTCGATCCTGACGTTCCGAGTTTCACGCGCCTTCAGCCGCAGATAGTGCTCATAT
>Ga0326597_10012023_pt1 | contig 11424 bp, 11 predicted proteins | sample RVTome_12_FD_203789 | JGI IMG/M metagenome (GOLD analysis project Ga0326597, IMG submission 203789) | Soil microbial communities from uranium-contaminated site in the Upper Colorado River Basin, Wyoming, United States - RVT100D185 | ecosystem: Environmental > Terrestrial > Soil > Contaminated >...
CGTTCACGGGCGCCCTCACCGCGAAGAAGGGGAAGTTCGAGCTGGCCGACGGGGGAACGCTGTTCCTCGACGAGGTCGGCGACATGACGCTCAAGACCCAGGCCAAGGTGCTGCGCGTGCTCCAGGAGCAGAAGGTGGAGCCGGTGGGCGGGACGACGTCGGTGACCGTCGACGTCCGCGTCATCGCCGCCACCAACAAGAACCTCGAGGAGGAGATCCGGAAGGGCACTTTCCGCGAGGACCTGTTCTTCCGCCTGGACGTCATTCCGTTCCGCGTGCCGGCGTTGCGCGAGCGGAGGGACGACATCCCCCTGCTGGCCCGCCACTTCATCGCCGAGCTGTCCGCCGAATATGGCAAGCGCGCGAAGGAGCTGACCCCGGAAGCCCTCGACCTCCTCGTGGGCCAGGCATGGCCCGGCAACGTGCGCGAGCTGCGGAACACCATCGAGCGGCTCGTGATCATGACGCCGGGAGACCGGATCGAGGCCCGGCATCTGCCGGGGTCGGTGGTCGCGGGGTCCGCCGCCCCCGAGCCGGGGCCCCCCGCCGCGGCGGCCGCGACCGAGCCGTTTCCCTCGCTGCTCGCGGCCCGCGAGGACTTCGAGAAGCGATACATCTGGAAGAAGTACCAGGAGTGCGGACGCAACATGAGCCGTACGTCCGAGGCCCTGCAGGTCGAGCGTTCGAACCTGTACCGGAAGATGAAGGGGTACGGCCTGCTGCCGTTGCGGAAGGAGGGGATCGGGCAGGCCTAGCCTGGCGGCGGCGGGGTGGCCTTTGGCACGCACATTGCTCGACCCGGAGCGGGAGGACGCGCCATGGCCAGCAGGGCGGACGGACCCGCGGACGTCGACCGGAGCACCGAGCACAGGGGGTCGTCGGTGGAGACCCCGGGCCTGACGGCCCTCGACGAGGAGCGGGAGGCGTCGCTGGCCGACGAGGGCGGCGCTTCCGGGGCCGTGATCGAGAGCCAGGACCTCACCACGTTGCGCCGCCTCGCTTCCGACCTTCCGGCCGCCCACCTCCAGTCCGCCGAGACCCGTCGGCGACGTCAAGGCTTCTGGTTCGTCGCCGGCGTCCTGGCCGCCGGGGCCATCAGCGCCCTGGCCCTCCGCAAACGCGGCTGACCGGCGCCCCCCCATTTCATCCTTGAATCCGCGCCGAGGTTTCCCGGATAATGCGCCCATCACCACGGATGGGGCTCACGGCGGCGTGAACGACAAGATCGAGGGGTTGCTCGCGGAAGGCCGCGCGTTGCGCGCCTCCGGCCGGCCACGGGACGCGGCGCTCGTCTTCGAGCGCGTCCTGCTCCTCGCTCCCGCGGATTCAGTTGCGCGCGCCGGCCTCGACGCCGCGCAGGCGGACAGCGCCGAGCACGAGCGGAACCTGGAGGAGCGCCTGGCCGCGGCCGAGATGCGCATCGAGGACGGCGCGCACACCGACGCACGCGCGCTGCTCGACGCCGTCGTCCGCGACGGCGGCGACTCCCATCGCGTGGCGGCCCTCCTCGACCGGATTCCGATTCCACCGGGCTGGTTCACGCTGCGGCGGAACCACGGCGAGGGGCCGGTGCCGGCGCCGCCCGCGGGCTCGCCCCCGGGGCGCTCGCGCATGATGCTCGGTGCGGTGTGCGCCGCGCTGTTCCTCCTGCTCGGCGCCACGGTGGCCGCGACGTGGGACGGCCTGATACGGCGGCTCACGCAGGCGCCCACACTGCGGGACGCGTCCGTCGCCTTCGCCGCGCAACCCGGGCCTCGGGCGGAGGATCAGACGATTGCCGCTGCGCGACGCCTCCTCGAGGACGGAGATCCGGCCCGCGCCGTCGCGTTGCTGGACAGCGTCCACCCGCATCAGCCCTCGTATCCGTTCGCGCGGCAGCTTCGCGGGCAGGCCGAGCGCGCGCTGCGCCAGCCCGGGCCGCGAAGGTGAACTGCCCCGGCTGCGGCGCGCCCGCGCCGCCCACCGGATCGCGATGTCCGATGTGCGGCGCCACGCCGCCTCCCATCACCGATGGCGCGCTCGCTCCCGATCCCGCGCGCACCGAGCCGCTCCGCGAGATCCCGGGACTCCGGAAGCGCGAGCGGACCTGGAAGGACGAGGTGCGCGAGCGCGTACGCGAGCGGCGGAGGTTCCGCGGCGCGGCGGGCGACCTTCCCCTGTTCAAGGGCATCGACGACGAGGGCGCGTCCGGGGAGGACGACGCCGCCGGGGCCCTTCCCGCGGCTCCGGACCGCGAGGCTCCCTCCGAGCCGGGGATCCACGCCCTGGACGACGATGACCTGCCGCTGCGCCCCAGGGACGATCTCCGTCCGGCGATCAACTACGAGACCCCCCGGCCGTCCGCGGCGGCGCATGACGCGGGCCGCCGCGCGGTTTCGGAGGAGCCCTCGCCCGCGTCCTCGTCATGGGACCTCGGCCCCTCACCGCGGGTCGAAGCTCCGCGTCCGGTCGAGCGCCCGGCGGTCGGCTTCGAGCGCTTCTATGCCGCGGCCCTCGACGTCGCCGTCCTCGCGCCGATCTGGGCCGCCGTCGTCTACTTCGCGAGCCGCTCCGCCCGCGTCGAGATCCCCGCGTTGCAGCCGGCCTGGCCCTGGCTCGTGGGGTACCTGGCGTTCATCGGCCTGGTGTACGCGGGGTACTTCACGGGGACGACCGGCCAGACCCTGGGGAAGATAGCGGCCGGCCTGCGGGTGGTGGACGCCGGCGGCCAGCCGCCCGGATACCCGCGCGCGTTCGCCCGCGCCATCATCGGCACATGCGGTGTGCTCGCCGCCGGGAGCGGCCTGCTGCCGATGCTCTTCGACCCCGCCCGTCGCGCGCTCCACGATCGCCTGTTCCGGACCCGCGTCATCAAGGGCTGACCCTTGACCGCGAGCGTCTCGGATCGGGCGGCAACCGTGGTCGCCACGGCCTTCGGCGCCGGGTACGCCCCGATCGCGCCCGGCACCGCCGGCTCCCTGGTCGGCCTCGCGCTGTTCTGGCCGCTGCAGCTCGCCGCGCCCTGGGTGCAGCTCGTGGTGACCGCTGCCGCCTACCTGGCCGGGGTCGCGGCCTCCGCGCGCCTCGCGCGGCGGCTGGGCCGCAAGGACCCGGGCGCGGCGGTGGTGGACGAGGTGGTCGGCATGTGGCTGTCGCTGCTGTTCCTGCCTTTCACCCCCGCGACCGCCGCCGCCGCGTTCCTGCTCTTTCGCGTCCTCGACGTGTTCAAGCCGTACCCGGCGCGGCAACTCGAATCCCTGCCCGGCGGGTGGGGGATCATGACCGACGACGTCATGGCCGGCGTGTACGCCAACCTCCTGCTGCGGGCCGGCCTGCGCGCAATGGCCTAGCGTGGTGTCCCAGGAGTTCGTGAGCACCGAGAGCGACGAGGTGCCCGGCCGGCAAGGCGCGAGGAGCGCGCATATCGGGAATATGCAAGCGACGAGCAACGCAGCCGGCCGGGATGCATCGTCGCTCGAATGCCACGAAATCCCTGGGATACCACGCTAGTGGCTCTGCGGGCGGAGATCATCGCCGTCGGCAGCGAGCTGCTGACGCCCCTGCGCTCCGACACCAACGCGCTCGTCCTCACGGCGCGGCTGCGGGAGATGGGCATCGACGTCGTGGCGCGGACGACGGTCGCGGACGACGCCCGGCTCCTCGAAGGCGCTTTCCGCAACGCGATCGCGCGCGCAGAGGTGGTGATCGCGACCGGGGGCCTCGGTCCCACCGAGGACGATCTCACCCGCGAGGCGCTGGCCGCCGCCCTCGGCCGGCCGTTGCAGCGCGATCCCGCGCTGGTGGAGGAGCTGAAAGAGCGATTCGCGCGCTACCGGCGCCCGATGGCGGACGTGAACCTCAAGCAGGCCGACGTCATCGCGGGCGCCACCGTGCTGCGCAACGCGCGGGGGAGCGCTCCCGGCCAGCGGCTGGACGCCGGGAGCTCGATGATCGCGCTGCTTCCGGGGCCGCCCTCCGAGATGCTGCCGATGTTCGAGGAGCAGGTCGTCCCCCTCCTGGTCTCGCGGGTCTCGGGCCGCGTGCTGCGGACGCGCATCCTCAAGATCGCGTCGATGTCGGAGAGCGACGTCGAACAGGTGGTGGCGCCGGTGTACACGAGGTTCACCAACCCGCGCACCACGATCCTCGGCGCTCCCGGGCAGGTGGAGCTGCACCTCACCGCCGAAGGCGGATCGGAGGCGGAGGTCCACGAGCGCATCGAGGCCCTGGCGTCGGGGATCCGGGGAGCGCTCGCCGGGCGTGTTTTCAGCGAGGACGGGCGGGAGCTGCACGAGGTGGTGGCCGACCTGCTGGTCGAGCGGGGGCTGCGGCTCGCCCTCGCCGAGTCCTGCACCGGAGGCCTGCTTTCGGCGCGCCTCACCGACGTGGCGGGGTCCAGCCGCTTCCTGGACCGCGGGTACATTCCCTACGCAAATACGGCGAAAGTCGATCAATTGGGCATCGATCCTGCATTGATCGAGAGAATGGGGGCTGTCTCGGCAGAGGTTGCGCAGGCCATGGCCGCGGCGGCGCGCCGGAAGGCGGGCGTCGGCGTGTCCGTAGCCATCACCGGCATCGCCGGTCCGGGCGGCGGGTCGCCGGAGAAGCCGGTGGGGCTCGTGTTCATCGCCCTCGACGGCGCCGCGGGGGCCCGCGTCCGGCGCTGTTTTTTCCCCGGGGAGCGGTCGCGGGTCCGGGTGCAGGCGGTACAGGCCGCGCTCGAGATGATCCGGCGGGGGCTGCTCGGCCTGCCGGCGCCATGAGCTCGAAGCCCCCCACGGGCGCGACGATCTGCGCCTTCGTGGCCCTGGAGCTGCCCAGGGTGATGCAGATCGCGATCGGCCAGGAGATCCCACGGCTCGAGAAAACGCTGCCGGGCATCCTGTGGATGGACCCCCACCGCACGCACCTCACGCTCCGGTTCCTCGGGTGGACAACACGCGAGCGCCTGAACGCGCTGGAGCCGCACCTCGGCATCGCCGCCGGGGCTTGCCGGCCCATCGACGCGAGGGTTTCCCACCTCGGGACTTTTCCGCCCGCCGGCCCCGGACGCCCCCGCGTGTTGTGGGTGGGCGTCGACCTGCCACAAAGTGGCAACACGCTGCAGGCCGCCTGCGACGCCGCCGCCGTAAGGTGCGGGTTCCCCCCCGAGCGCCGTGCCTTCCGGGCGCACGTGACGCTGGGCCGCTGGAAGGAACCCGCGCGCCTGCGCGCCCTGCCGGACCTCGACCTCGGCCCGACACGCTTCGAGCGGCTGGTGCTCTTCCGGACCGAGCCTGGGAAAGACGTCCCGTTTCCGGGGGTGCGGCGGGAGGTGTCGGCGTATTCGAAGCTGGCGGTGTTTCCCCTCGGGTAGACTTTCCCCCCATGGCGCCTTGGTGGTGGGTGCATGCGGCGGTGCTCGCGGGCGCGTACCTCCTGGGATCGATCCCGTTCAGCTTCCTGGTCGCCCGGCATGAAGGCGTCGACGTGCGCGCGGTGGGCAGCGGCAACGTGGGAGCCACCAACGTGATGCGCAACGTGGGCAAGGCCGCGGGCGTCGTCGCCTTCGTCCTCGACTTCGCCAAGGGGTCGGCGGCCACCTGGCTGGCCCGCGAGACCGTCGGTGGATTCGTGTTTCCCAGCGTGGCCGCGGTGGTGGCCGTGCTCGGTCACATGCACCCGGTCTGGCTGCGCTTCCGCGGCGGCAAGGGCGTGGCTGCCGGCGCAGGCGCGTTCCTGCCCATCGCCCCGTTGCCCACCGCCGGCGCGCTGATCATCTTCGCGATCGTCACCGCCGCCACCCGCTACGTCTCCCTGGGCTCCATCGCCGGCAGCGTGTCGCTGGGGGCGCTGACCTTCCTCTTCGGCACGCCGCCGCCGGTGCCGCTCGCGGCAACGGGGGTCGCCGGCCTCATCACCTGGAAACACCGCGAGAACATCCGCCGGCTGGCCAGCGGCACGGAGCGGCGGATGGGCGCGCCGCGCGGCGCGGCCGCGCCTTGAGGATCGCGGTGGTGGGCGCGGGCGCGTGGGGCACCGCGCTGGCCGCCCACCTGGCCCGCGCCGGCCACGACGTGTGGTTGTGGGCGCGGCGGGCCGACGCGGCCGCCGAGATCGCCGGTGGGACGAACGCGACCCATCTCCCCGGCGTGGCGCTCCCGCCGCTGGCGGCGACGGTGGACCTCGGCGCGGCCGTGGCCGGCGCCGAGGCGGTCCTCGTGGCGGTGCCCTCCGAGTTCGGGCGCGCGGCGTATCGCGCGCTGCGCCAGGTGGTGGGGCCCGACGCGGTCGTGGTCTCCGCTACCAAGGGGCTCGAGCTCCAGTCGCTGCGCCGGATGAGCGAGGTCGCGGCGGAGGAGCTGCCCGGCCAGCGGCTCGCCGTGCTGTCGGGCCCGTCGTTCGCCGCGGAGGTCGCGGCCGGACAGCCGACGACGGTGGTGGTGGCGTCCGCAGAAATGGCCGTCGCCGAGGTGGTGCAGAAGGCGGTTTCCACCCGCACCTTCCGCGCGTACTCCAGCTCCGACGTCGTGGGCGTGGAGCTGGGCGGGGCCCTGAAGAACGTCATCGCCATCGCCGCCGGCATCGTGGACGGCCTCGGCTACGGGCACAACACCGTGGCCGCGCTGGTCACGCGTGGGCTTGCGGAGATGACGCGGCTGTCCGTCGCACTGGGCGCGCGCCCCGACACCCTCGCCGGGCTCGCCGGCCTGGGCGACCTGGTCCTCACCTGCACCGGGCACCTGTCGCGGAACCGCTCGTTTGGACAGGCCCTCGGACGGGGGGTGTCGGTCGAGCGCGCGCTGGGCGAGAGACAAACCGTGGTGGAGGGGATCCGCACGACCGCCGCCGCCTGCGACCTGGCCACGCGGGCGGGGACCGAGATGCCGATCGCAACCCACATGCGGGCCGTACTCTACGAGGGCAAGCCCGTCCGCGACGCGGTCGACGAGCTCATGCTCAGGAGCCTCAAAAGAGAGTAGACTGGTGCCCCTTGGCCCCCGCCGGTGAGCTCGTAATCGGCCCGATCAACCCCTGATGTACCGGCTTCTCTACCAGGACGGCGAGGCCCCCCAGGCGCATACCTTCACGACCGGGGAAGTGGTGATCGGCCGATCGCCCGAGTGCCAGGTCGTCCTCAAGGACTTCGGCATCTCCCGCCAGCACGCCCGGATCGTCGTGGACGAGGACGGCGTCCGCATCCAGGACCTCAAGTCCAAGAACGGCACCCAGGTCAACGGCGTCCCAGTGGTCGAGGCGCCCCTCAAGGACGGCGACCGCATCCTCCTGGGCAAGTTCCAGCTCTCTTTCAGCAAGACCCTCGAAGGCAAGGTCATCCTCGACGAGGCCAAGCCCCTGTCCGAAGAGGCGGGGACGATCATCCGCAGCGTCGGCGAGCTCTCGAAGCTGCTCTCCGACACCGCCGCCGGTGCCCAGCCCGCCGCCGAAAAGAAGACGGCGCCGGACGTCCTGGAGATCGAGAAGTCCAACCGCATCCTGAGGGTCCTGACCAGGGTCGCCGAGACGCTCATCGCGGTGCGCCCGGTGGAGGAGGTGCTGCAGCAGGTCATGGAGATCGTCTTCGAGCACGTCCCCGCCGATCGCGGGTTCCTGATGCTCAACGAAGAGGGCTCCGACAAGCTCGTCCCGATGGTGATCAAGCACAGGAACGCGGATGCCTCGGACTCGGGGAAGATCAGCATCTCGAAGACCATCGCCGACCGCGTCATGAAGGACCGGGTCTCCATCCTGACCTCGGACGCGCTGGTCGATCCCCGGTTCGGGGCCGGCGACTCCATCCGGTTCCACGGTATCCGCAGTGCGATGTGCGCGCCCCTGTGGAACAAGGAGCACGTCATCGGGATCATCCACGTGGACTCCCCGATGCTGACCAATTGCTTCGGCCTGAACGACCTCGACCTGCTCACCGCGCTGGCCAACTACGCCGCGGTGGCGGTGGAGAGGGCGCGCCTCAACCAGAAGCTGGTGGCGGAAGAGAAGAAGCGCGAGCGCCTCGGCCGGTTCCTCTCCCCCCAGGTGACGAACCGGATCCTCGCCACCACCGAATCGCAGGGCTTCGCCCTGGGCGTGCCCGAGACCAAGGAAGTGAGCGTGCTGTTCGCCGACATCGTCGGCTTCACGACCATGTCGGAGAAGATGAGCCCGGCCGCGGTGTCGCTCATTCTGAACGACTACCTGTCCCGCATGACCGAGATCATCTTCAAGCACGAGGGAACGCTCGACAAGTACATCGGCGACGCCATCATGGCCGTTTTCGGGGCGCCCCTGGACATGCCCGACCACGCCGTGCGCTCCATCCGCGCCGCCCTCGAGATGCGCGAGCGGCTCGAGGAGTTCAACGCCGAGCGCAAGGAGGGCCCGAACCTGCGCATCCGCATCGGGATCAACAGCGGCAACGCGGTGGCGGGCGAGATCGGCAGCATCAACAAGAAGGAGTACACCGTGCTCGGCGACACCGTGAACATCGCCAGCCGCCTGGAGAGCTCGGTGGCCCAGCCCATGATGATCGTGGTGGGCGAGAACACCTTCAACGCGGCCAAGGACGAGTTCGACTGCCGCAGCCTCGGGCGCGTCACGCTGAAGGGCAAGAAGAACGTGGTCGAGGCGTTCGAGGTCCTCGCCTCCCTCCGCGTGGCCGACGCCACCCCGCCTCCCAGCGCTGCCTCGCGGGAGGCCTGAACGAAGACCCCCTCGCCGGCCGGGGTCGACGCCGCTGCCGGATCGAAGCCCGCGCGCCACCGGCGCGGCCGCCTCCTGATCTCGCTGCTCTTCCTCCTCTTCGCGGTCGGCGTGGTGCCGCTGTTGTGGACGTCGTACAAGCTCGTATCCCGGAGCCGCGAGATCCTCGAGTTGGACCAGAAGTCCATCCAGCTCGACAAGGCCCGCAGCCTGTCCCAGCAGGTGGCGATCTACCTGAAGAGCCTGGAGGCGCAGGTCACCGCCATCGCCCGCACCCTCGAGGTGGACGTCGGCGGCCCCGGCCAGTTCCAGGGGCGCGTGGCGCGCATCCGGGATGAGGAAGGCCTCCAGCGGTACATCGACGGCCCCAGCCCGTTCGTCTACGTGAGTGTCGTGGACGCCGAAGGATCCGGCGCGCGCTCCGGCGTCCAGCTCCTGGAGCCCGCCATCGAGCGGCTGCTGGAGGAGGGCTGGCGCCGCGGGCTCGAGAACAAGGCGATGGTCAGCCACCCCGTGATCTCGACGTCGCTCCAGGAGCCGATCATCGTCCTCGCCGAGCCGGTGAAGCCGGGGGACGGCAAGGTGCAGGGGGTGGTGCTCGTGGTGGCCAGCCTGGGCCCGCTCTGGACCAGCACCAGGGAGATGGGGCAGGAGGGGCTCTTCGACGTCTATGTCGTGGACGGCCGCGGACACCTGGTCGCGCACTCGGACCCCAACCGCCTCACCGGCGACCTCGACGTATCCGGCGTGGAGATCGTCCGACAGTTCCGCGAGTACCGCGGGCGCGCCGGCGCCACCGTGCCCTTCGTCCTCGACACGCCGAAAGGCAAGGTCCGGATGCTCGGCACCTACGCTTCCGTCCCCGATACCGGATGGGGCGCCTTTGTCCAGGTCGAGACGGACAAGGCCTACTACAGCGCGATCCAGATGGGCTGGCAGTCGCTGGGGCTGGTCGGCCTCGTCACCATCGCCGCGGTGGTGTTCGGCACCCTGTACGCGGGACGCATCTCGCGTCCCATCCAGGACCTCGTCCGCGGGGTCCGCCGCCTGGCCGGCGGCGAGTACGCCACCCGCGTCGACGTGAAGGCCAACAACGAGGTCGGCGAACTGGCGGATGCCTTCAACACCATGGGCTCCGAGATCGAGAAGTCCGTCCGAGAGATCCTGCGCCAGGCCACCGTGAACAAGCAGTTGTTCATGGGGTCCATCCGGATGCTCGCCAACGCCATCGACGAGAAGGACCCCTACACGCGCGGCCACTCCGAGCGGGTCGCCTTCTACTCGGCGCGGATCGCCAAGTACATGGGGATGTCGGAGGAGGAGGTGGCCAACGTCCACCTCTCGGGGATCATCCACGACGTGGGCAAGATCGGCATCGAGGACAAGATCCTGCGCAAGCCGGCCGCGCTCACCGAGGACGAGTACGAGATCATGAAGCAGCACCCGCGCAAGGGCGAGCACATCCTGGAGGCGGTGCCGCTGCTCAAGGAGATGGCGGGGGCGGGGCTCATGCACCACGAGAACTGGGACGGCACCGGCTACCCCGACGGGCTGAAGGGGGAGCAGATTCCGCTCCTCGGCCGCATCGTCTGCGTGGCGGACGCCTTCGACGCGATGACGACGGACCGGCCGTACTCGAAGGCGATGACGCCCGAGGCCGCGCTGGGCCGGCTGCGGTTCCTCGCCGGGAAGAAGTTCGACGCCGCCTGCGTGACGGCCATGGAGAAGGCCAGCGCCGCCGGCGAGCTCACCCCCGGGCGGGCCACCCGCGCCGCGGTGGCGGCGCGTCAGGCCACGGCATGATGAGTTCGCGTTCGATTCCGTCCGCCGTCCGGTCCTATCCCGTGAGGTCATGATGGTTTCATGGTTCGTGCGCCCCATCGCCGTCGCCGCCGCGTTGTGCCTCTCCGCCGCCGTCTGGGCTCAGACCCCGAGCTCCAACAGCGACGCCGAGGCCAGGTTCAATGCCGGGCTGACCCACCTCCGCGACGGCCGGCCGAAGCTCGCGCTCGAGGAGTTCCAGCGCGCCATCAAGCAGGACCCCAAGAACCCCTACTTCCACAAGGGCCTCGGGCTCGCGTACGCGACGCTCAAGAGGTTCGACGACGCGGTGGGCGCGTTCCGCAAGGCGCTGGAGCTGAACCCGTACTACACCGACGTGCGCAACGACCTCGGCATGGCGCTGGTGCTCGCGGGCAAGCGCCAGGCGGGAAAGGCGGAGTTCCTGGCCGCCTTCAACGACCCCACCAACCCGACGCCGGAGATCTCGTCGCGGAACCTCGGGCAAGCCTACTTCGAGGAGAGGAACCACGCGGAGGCGGCCAACTGGTTCCGCAGCAGCCTGAACCGCAACAAGGCCTATCCGGATGCGTACCTCGGCCTGGCCGACGCGCTGGTCGCCCTCGGCCGCGCCGAGGAGGCGACCGCGACGCTCGAGACCGGCGCCAGCGAGGTCCCGGCATCGACCGGGATCCAGCTCGCGCTGGGCGAGGCGTACTACAGGGCCGGCCGCTTCGCCGACGCCCGGGCGCGGCTCGAAGACGCCCGCAAGCAGGATCCCACCGGCGCCGACGCCCGGCGCGCGGCGGAATTGCTGAAGCATTTCCCCAGGTAGGCCGTAGCCGGCGAAGCGCTTCTGCCCTACCAGACGATCCTCGACGAGCTGGTCCGCTCGGTACCCGGCGCCGAGGGCGCGCTGCTGCTGGACAGCGAAGGAGAGGTCGTGGTGCAGGCGGGGGCCGGCGATTTCCGGCACCGTTTGGTCGG
>Ga0326597_10012024_pt1 | contig 11422 bp, 12 predicted proteins | sample RVTome_12_FD_203789 | JGI IMG/M metagenome (GOLD analysis project Ga0326597, IMG submission 203789) | Soil microbial communities from uranium-contaminated site in the Upper Colorado River Basin, Wyoming, United States - RVT100D185 | ecosystem: Environmental > Terrestrial > Soil > Contaminated >...
CGCCACGTCCAGCAGCTTGCGCACGCCCTCGGGAAGCAGCGCGGCAGGCTGCCCGCCATACTGGGTCAGGCCGAAGCGCTCGAGCACCTCGTCGGTCGCCTCCTCTGCTCGCTCCGCGGCCGCGATGCCTTCGGCGACCAGCAGGTTGTCGCGCACGCTGAGCGAATGAAAAAGCTGCGGGATCTGGAACGAGCGGCAGATGCCGAAACCCGTGATTTCACGCGGCGTGTGCCCCGTCAACTCGCGCCCTTCGAAGCGGATGCTGCCGCGGTCGGGCTTCAGGTAGCCGGTGACCATATTGAGGAAGGTCGTCTTGCCGGCGCCATTGGCGCCGATCAGGCTCACCACGCTCTCGCGCTCGAACGACAAGCTGACGTCGGCGGCGGCGCTCACCGCGCCGAAGCTCTTGTACAGGCCGTCGCAGTCCAGGACGGCGCTCATGCCGCGCCGCGCCTGCGCAGCAGGGTCCACAGGCCGCCGGGCAGGAACATGATGATCGCGAGCATCGCCAGCCCGAGCGACATCTGCCACACGTTGGGCGCGTACTGGTTGGCGACGGTGCGCAGCCCCTCGAAGATGGCAGCCGACAGGAACGGCGCCAGCACGTTGCCGGTGCCGCCGAGGATGGCGATGAACACGAACTCCCCCGAGGTGGTCCAGTAGGCGGTCTCCGGGTCGACGTGGCCCACCGCCAGCGCGGCGAACGCGCCCCCCATCCCGGCAAGCGCGCCGGCCGCCACGTAATTCACGTACACCACGCGGTACACCGAGGCGCCCAGGTACTCGACGCGCAGCTCGTTGTCGCGGATCGCGGTCGAAAGCCTGCCCCAGTGCGAGGCCAGATAGCGGTGCAAAAGCCACCCGACGCACAACATCGCGACCACCGAGACCGCGAAAAACACGCGCCGCTCGAGCCCCGCGGAAAGGGCTATCCCGGCGAACACCTTGGCGTGCAGGTTGAAGCCGTCGGTCGAGCCGAGCGCCGAGCTCCTGACCAGCGCGCCGTACAGGATCATCGAAAACGCGAGCGACAGCATGGCGAAGAAGATCTCGCGGTAGCGCGCCAGCAGCAGCCCGAGGATCGCGGCCAGCGCCGCGGCGCAGACGGTGCCGGCGACGATCATCAAGGCCGCGTCGGCGAGCCCGGCGCGATGCGAGAGCAGCGCCGCGGCATAGGCGCCCAGGCCGAAGTAAAGCCCCTGCCCGAACGACACCAGTCCGGTGCGCATGAGCAGCACCAGCCCGAGCACCACCAGGCCCTTGGCGAGCGCGAGCGCCAGCAGGAACACGAGCCACTGCGGCGCGAGTGCCGCGGCCCCGAGCAGCAGCGCGCAAGCGATCGCCAACGCAGGCAGCGTCCGGTCGCGGCTCATATCTTGCGCGCCTCCGGGGCGCTGAACAGGCCCTTGGGCCGCGCGATCAGCACCATCGCCATGACGAGGTAGATGGTGAACAGCTCGGCTTCCGGCCAGTAGTGCACCGCGGCCGAGCGCACGATGCCGACCATCAGCGCGCCGATCGCCGCGCCGCCGAGGCTCCCCAGCCCGCCGACCACCACCACCGCGAACGAGAGCACGATCACTTCCACGCCGATGCCCGGCGACACCGCGATCATCGGTGCCGTGAGCGCACCGCCCAGCGCTGCCAGCATCGAGCCGACAGTGAAGGTGACGAGGTAGACCCGGTTGACGTCGATGCCCATCGCGGCGCTGATCTCGCGGTCGTGGATCACCGCGAGCAGCAGCTTGCCTTGCCGCGTGCGGTACAGCGCCCAGGCGAGCGCGAGCCCGACGAGGATCGCCATCGCGATCAGCAGCAGGTTGTAGACCGGGTAGGCGAGCGTGCCGATGTGGAAGTTGCCGGGCAGCGAGTACGGGTCGGGCAGCAGCATTGATTCCACGCCCCAGATGAGCTTGATCGCATCCTCCAGGATGAGGAACGCGGCGTAGGTGACGAGCAGCAGCACCACCTCGTCCCTGCCGTACATCCATCTGAGCAGTCCGCGCTCGAGCAGCGGGCCCATGACGAGGCCGACCAGCAGCGCCGCCGCCACCAGCATCGCGTAGCTGCCGATCGCCGCCTGCCCCGCGGCGAGCCAGGCGCCGGCGAGCGTGGCCGCGGTGTAGCCGCCCAGCGCGTACAGGCTGCCGTGCGCGATGTTGAGAATCCGCATCACGCCGTAGATCAGCGTGAGCCCCGCGGCCATCAGGAACAGCCACGAGGAATAGACGACGCCGTCGAAGACGACGGCGAGGAGGTTATTCAACTATTTTCTGAATCCGGATTTGATCCAGGCTTCGCTCTTCATGCCTTCCGGCGGATTGATGCGCTCGGGCGCATAGCGCTTCACGTCCACCATGCGCAGCTCGCCGCCGACCGTCTTCGCGGTGCCGATGGCGTTCTCCATGGTCGCCTGGTGGCCCTTGCCGAGCGACATCTTCACCGTGCCGCCGACGCCATCGAAGCTCAGGTTCTCGAACGCGGCGATGATCTGGTCCTGGTTCGGGTTCGCCGCGCCCGCCTTCTGCGCCTTCTCGTAGGCCGACTTCAGCCCGAACAGCGCGTTGGCCGCCTTGTACGAGGCGTAGTTCGGCGGCACGTTGTAGCGCTCCAGGAACGCGCTCCTGAACCAGCGGTTGAACTCGGTGTCGGGCGCAAACGGGCCGAAGGGGCCGCGCGCGCCGATGATGGTGCCGTCGGGAATCCTGCTGCCGAGCCGGTTGATCCCCGGCTCGCCTGCCGAGAGCACGATGATGTGCTTCTGGAACAGCCCGCGCGGCGCGCCCTGCAGCACCAGCCCCTCGAGGTCGCCGCCCCAGAAGCTGGAATGGATCAGGTCGGCGCCCGAGGCGAGCAGCGTGGAGATCTCGGCGCCGAACTGGCCCGCGAACAGCTTGGTCATCTGCGAGGTCCTGACCTCGATGCCGGGCTTGAGCGCCTTCATCGCCGCCTCGAAGTCGGCCCAGGAATCCTGGCCCCAGGCGTAGTTCTGGTTGATGCCGGCGATGGACCTGACGTTCGGATGGCGCTCGAGCGCGTAGAGCGCCGCCGCGGTGTTGTCCATGGTGCCGTGCGGCCCGGTGCGGAACACGTACTTGTAGGCAGCGTCCTCGAAGATGCGCGGCGTGCCGCAGTCGAACAGCACGGTGAGCTTTTTCAGCTCCTCGGCCACCGGCGCGACCGCCAGGCAGTCGCCGCTCGAGATGTAGCCGACGACGTAGTCCACCCGTTGCGCGAGGTTGCGCAGCTCCGCGACCTGCTTCTGCGGCCCGCCCGCCTCGTCGATGACCACCAGCTCGATCGGGTTGCCGCCGAAGCCCTTGGTCGCGTACGGCGCCGGCGCCCGGCCGGCGTTGAGCATCTCGGCCACCAGCTCGAAGCCGTTGCGCGCCGGCACGCCGAACGGCCCGGCCGCGGGTCCGGAGAGGAAGGTGACGACGCCGATCTTGAGCGGCTGCTGCGCCCAGGCGCCCAGCGAGGCGAGCGCGCAAAAGAGAAACGGGAATACGGCCGTGCCGATGCGGAACATCATGATCTCCTCCTGTAAGGCCCGGGTTCAGGTCATCTTACCGTGTCGGGCCCGGGTTTGGACAGCACGCAGTGCGGCCAGCCGCCGCCTGAAGTCGAGCGAAAGAGCGAACAAGCCGACGGCGGCCACCGCAAACACCGGCCGCGCGCCCGCTGCGTCCACCGCGTGCGAGGCGAGCCACACGCCCGCCGATTGCCCGGTGAACAGGCTGCAGGCGAAGATCGCCAGCGCCGCGCCGCGCGTCGCCGGCGCCATCTGCGTCGCGTGCACCTGCAGTGTGTTGTGCATCATGTAGATGCCGGTGCCCAGGGCGACGACGCAGGGAATCGCCCAACCCGGCGCGGGCGCTGCCGCGAGACCGAGAAAGCCGAGCGTCATGAGTCCGCCGCCGCCCATCACCAGCCCGATTTCCCCGAAGCGCGGCAGGAGCCGCCCGGCCGCCGCCGCGAACAGCAGGCCGCCCGCGGCGAACAGGGCCGCCACCGAGCCGCTCGCGCCGAGGCTCAGGCCGAAGCGCTGGTGCACGTGCAAGGCGACGAACGCCAGCGCGCCGTAGAACAGCGCGCCCTCGATGAACACCGTCGCGAGGACCACGCGCACCCACGGCAGGCGCGTGAGGCCCGCCATGCGCCGGAACGCCGCGGCGAGCGGCGTGGCATCGGCCTGCTGCGCGCGCGTCTGCGGATTGCGGCGCAGCTCGAGATAGAGCAGCAGCGCGGTCGCCGCGTAAAGCGCCGCCAGCAGATAGAACATGGCCTGCCAGCCGAAACGCTCGCCGAGAAAGCCCGCGACCGAAGTGGCGAAGGCGACGCCCAGCATGTGCCCCACCAGAAAGCGCGCCAGCACCAGCTGGCGCCGCTCGTAGGGCACGGCGTCGCCGATCCACGCCATGGCGAGCGGCACGATCGCGCCCACCGTCGCCCCGGTCAGGAAGCGCGCGGCGACGAGCGTGGCGAGCGAGGGCGCGAGCGCGCAGGCGAGATTGCCCGCGGCCGAGATCGCGGTCACCAGAAACACCATGCGGTACTTGCCGATGCGGTCGGCGAGCGGCCCGTTCACGAGCTGCAGCAGCCCGTAGGCGACGGCGAAGCCGGTGATCACCGCGGCGGCGCCGCCGGGCGTGGTGCCGAATTCGCCGGCGATCAGCGGCAATAGCGCATCGGCGGCGCGCAGCGCCGCGGCGCTGGCGAACGCGGCGAGCGAAAGGAGCAGGACGGCGCGGCCGGGCACGCGCTACGCCGTGCCGCGCGCGCCCGGCATTACTGCTCGAATGCTCGCCACGTTTCCTGCAAGCCGCGCCGCGCAACTTCCATTTCGACGAACTCCCGGTCTATGAGGGTCTGCGCGAGGATGAAGCGAATGTCGCGCAGGTGCTTGTCGGATCCGCCTTCCCGGTAGAACTGCAGCTTGCGCAGGATCACGTATTCGGGCGGAGCGATCCAGGCGCCCGTGCCGAAGATGTCGATGCGGCGCCGGTGCTCGAGCGCCCAGTCGTGCAACGGATCTCCCGCGGCGACATAGATGTCCGCCTTGAACTGGCTGGCGTGGTGGATGAGATTGAACATCCCCCCCCGATGCAAAGACTCGTGGAGGGATTCGTCGGGGGGCGAGTAATACTCGGAATCCGGGAACGCCGCCCGCAAAGCCGGAATATCGCGCGCTTTCAGCAGCAGCACGACGTCGATATCCGCCGTCAGCCTGGGTTCGCCGTAAACGCTGGCGGCGACCGACCCCGTGACGCAGTAAGGAAGGGCAAGCTGCTCGAGCGGGTCGAGGAACGCCGATAGCGGGCTAGGTACCGGCATGGCGCAGGGAGCGTCGCGCCTCGAACGAGAGCTGTTCGTCCGTCCAGTCAGGATGCCGCATGCGCAAGCCTTCCATCCGCAGCCGGATGCCGGCCTCGTACAGATCGACCACCCTCTGGATCTTCTCCGCCGGCGTCATCCGCTTGAATGCCTCGAGTTGCACCGGGTGGATGGCTTCGCGCATGGCTTGCGGGATGTTACACCCTACTGCGTCGCGCGCTGGATCGCGGGCCTCGCCGCCATCGCCTGCCCCCAGCGCGCCACGTTGACGAAGCTTTCGAGGATGTCCGGCGCCAGGGCCAGCATGCGGGCGTAGCCCGCGTAGAGCGAGAAATCGGCGATCGTGACTGCGTCGCCGGCGCAGTACTTGCGCGTCGCGAGCTGCTCGTCCCAGACCCTGAACAGGCCACGCAGGCGGTCCTTGAAGATCTGCACGCTCGGCGCGTGCGGGTCCTGGGAGCGCGTCAGCGCGAAGTAGGCGCCGAAGATCGGCGTCACGTCGGTGGACGCGTTCATCAGCGCCTGCAGCATCGCCGCGCGCGCCGCGCCGTCCCGCGGCATGAACTTGCCCGACTTCTCGGCGCAGTAAATGAGGATCGCGGTGGATTGCGAGAGGGTCAGGGGCTTGCCGCCGGGTCCGTCGCGATCGACGATCACCGGGATCTGGCCGTTCGGGTTCATGGCGAGGAACGCCGCGGTCTTGTGCTCGCCCTTGTCCAGCGCGATGGGATGGAAGTCATAGGGCAGGCCGCATTCCTCGAGCGCGATGCGGGCGCGCATGCCGTTGGAGGTGCCGGCGGCGTAAAGGTCGATCATGGGTGCTCCTTCACAGGTTGAATTCCTTCAGTGCGTACTCGCGCAGGCGGCTCTTCTGCACCTTGCCGCTCGCGGTCATGCCGATGACCTCGAAGTCCCGCACGATCCTGAGGTAGCGCGGCACGCGGAAGTTCGCGCAGCGCTCCCGGGTCCAGGCGAGGAGCGCGTCCTCAGTCAACGAGCGACCGGCCCTGAGCGTCACGTACGCGCACGGCACCTCGCCGAGCCGCGCATCGGGCACGCCCACCACCTGCGCGCTCTCCACCGCGGGGTGCGCGAGCAGCACCTCCTCCACTTCCGCGGGCGCGACGTTCTCGCCGCCGACGCGGAACACGTCCTTCAGCCGGCCGAGCATGCGCAGCCGGCCGCCGGCATGCAGCTCGCCCAGATCGCCGGTGCGCAGCCAGCCGTCCGCGGTGAACGCCTGCGCCGTCGCCTCGGGGTTGTTGTAGTAGCCGCGCATCACGCTCCAGCCGCGCACCTGGATCTCGCCGTCGAGCGTGCGCAGCTGCAATCCGGGCAGCGGCGTGGCGAGGCCCTGCACGCGCAGCGCTTCCGCGTCGCGCCAGTGGCTCATGACGACGTTGGGCGAGGCTTCGGACAGGCCGTAGGCGGCGCAGACGTGCTTCGCGCCGAGCACGTCGATGATCCTGCGCAGGGTCTGCGCGCCCGCCGCCGCCCAGCCGCCGCGAAGGCAAAGCCTGCGCTGCGGAAAATCGGGATGCCCCATCAGCATCTGGAAGATCGCGTCGTTGCCGGAGGTGAGCGTGCAGCGCTCCGTTTCCATCATGGCGAGCGCCGCGCCCGCCTCGAAGGTGGGCAATGTCACCAGGCACGCGCCATAGGCGAGGCACACCAGCGCCGAGAGCGTGGAGCCGCCGACGTGGAAAAAGGGGCGGCAGTTGAAGTAGCGGTCCTCCGGCAGCACGCCGATGCGCTCGCCGGCGGCCCAGGCGTTTCGAAGCATGTTGTCATGCGTGAGCATCACGCCCTTCGGGTAGGCTGTGGTGCCGGAAGTGAACTGGATGAGCAGAAGATCGTCCGGCCCGACTTTCTGCGGGAGCTTGCGGCCGCGATCGAGCGCCGCGAATTCGCGCCAGGAGTCTTCGCCCAGCACCACCTTGTGCTCGAGAAACGGCAGCCGCGCTTCGATCCTGCGCAGCATCGCGCCATAGTCGTTGTTGAGGAACCGCGGCGCGAGGAAGATCGCCTTGCAGTCGGCCTGCCTGAGGCAGAACTCGAGCTCCGCGGCCTTGAAGCGCGTATTCACCGGCACCGCGACCACGCCGAGGAGCGCCGCGCCATAGAACAGCGCCAGCCAGTGCTCGTCGTTGCCCATCAGGATCGCGGCGTGGTCGCCTTTGCGCAGCCCCAGGCCGTGCATGGCGCGCGCGATGCTTTGCGCCGCGGCCCGCAATTCGCCGTAGGTCAGGCGCCGGGTCGGCGTGACGAGCGCGTCGGCGCGCGGCGCCCGTGCCGCGAGGAAACTGCCGAGCGTGCGCGGCGTCCAGCCGCTCACGCCTTGCCCATCCAGTCGCCGGCGGCGAGCTGCGCCTCGATCGCCGCGAGCTCGGTCTCGAGCGCGCCTTGGGGGTCGCGCTCGACGCCGCGGTCGATGGCGCGCTTGGCGAGCCGGAGCGCCTGCGCCGGCGCGCCGAGGATGGCTTTGCCGATCTCCGCCAGGACCGCCTCGAGCTTCTCCGCCGGCACGAGCCGCGCCACCAGGCCGTGGCGCTCGGCTTCCTCCGCGCCGAGCGTGCGGCCGGTGAACATGAGGTCCTTGGCGAGGCGCTTGCCGAGGATGCGCGGCAGGCGCTGCGTCGCGCCCACCGTGCCGCGGATCGCCTCCGGGACGCGGAACGACGCCTGCGGCGTGGCGACGATGAAATCGCAGGCCGCCGCGATCTCGCAGCCCGAGCCCACGGCCGCGCCTTCGACGACCGCGATCGCCGGCATCGGCAGCGCTTCCAGCGCCGCGTAGGCGGCGAAGGCCTTCATGCGCCGCTCGCGCACCTGCGCCTCGCCCATGCCCTGGCGCTCCTTCAGGTCGGCGCCCGCGCAGAATACGGGTCCGTTGGCGCGCACGAGGACGAGCCGCACGGCGTCGTCCATGCCCTGCACCGCGGCGATCAAGGCTTCGCACATCGCCAGGTTGAGCGCGTTTCGGCTCTCCGGGCGGTTGAGGGTGATCGTCGCCACGCCGTCGCGGACGTCTGCGAGGATCGTCATATGGCCTTGGCGCTGCGCAGCTCGGCGATACGCTCGTCGCTGTAGCCGAGGCGCTCCTTGAGAATCGCGTCGGTGTGCTCGCCGAGCGCGGGCGGGCGGCCGATCTCGGGGTCGTCCCAGCCGAGGAACTTGTAGGGCAGCGCGAGCGCCTTGAATTCGCCCACGCCCGGATAGTCGAAGCTGCCGACGAGCTTTCTCGCGCGCACCTGCGCATCGGCGAGCACTTCGGCGACGTCGTTCACCGGGCCGACCGGCACGCCGGCCGCGTCGAGCTTCGCGATCAGCTCGGCGCGCGTGAGCCTGGCGACCGCCTCGGTCATCGCCGCCATGACTTCCTCGCGGCGCGCGACGCGCGCCGCGTTGCTGCTGTAAATGGGGTCTGTCCCCATTTCCAGCGCTTGGCAAAGCTGCGGCCAGTGCCGGTCGCTCGCGGTGATGTGCGCGTACTTGCCGTCCTTGCAGCGGAAGGTGGCCGAAGGCACGCGGCCCGGGTGCTCGGTGCCGAGGCGCGGCGGCACTTCGCCCAGCGCAAAGTATCTGGCAGCGGCCAAGCTGAGCAGGCTCACCTGCCCGTCGAGCATGGAAAAATCGACGAACGCGCCGCGGCCGCTCTTTTCGCGGCCGGCGAGCGCGGCGAGGATGGCGATCGCCACCCACAGGCCCGAGGTCAGATCCGCCACCGGCAGGCCGGGCTTCACCGGCGGGCCGCCCTTCTCCCCCGTGAGGCTCATCAGGCCGCCCATCGCCTGGAACACGGTGTCGTAGCCCTTCTTCTGCGCGTACGGCCCGCGCTGCCCGAACCCGGTGCACGAGACGTAGACCAGGCGCGGGTTGAGCGACGAGAGCGCCGGATAGTCGAGCCCCTGGCGCGCGAGCGTGCCTGCGGGAAAGTTCTCGACGAGCACGTCGGCCTGCTGCGCGAGCTCGCGGATGATCCTGCGCCCGCCGTCGCTCCCGAGGTTGACGGTGATCGAGGCCTTGGCGCGGTTGCAGGCGAAGAAGTAGGCGCTGTCCTGCGCCAGCCGCGGCTCGAAGCCGCGCGTCTCGTCGCCCGCGCCGGGCTGCTCGACCTTGATCACGGTGGCGCCGAGCTCGGCGAGGATCATGCTCGCGAAGGGGCAGGCGAGCACGCGCGAGAGGTCGAGGATCGTCAGGTGCTGGAGCGGCTTCATCTCACCTCAGGGCGAGGAGCATCGCCAGGAGCGCGCAGGGGATGCCCATGGCTCATGGCTTGCGGAAGCCGCGCATCCTCTTGTTGGCCTCGCGCCCGCGCTCGAGCGCCGCGGCGAGCGGCAGGTCCGCGACCTCGTGGAACAGCTGCTTGGTGAGCTGCATCGCCGGGCGGCCGATCGCGGCGAGCTTCTCGGCGAGCGCGAGCGCCTCGGCCATCAGCCGCGCGCGCGGCACCACGCGGTTGACGAGGCCGAGCGCGAGCGCGCGCTCCGCGCCCACCGGCTCGCCGAGCGCCACCAGCTCGAAGGCCGCCTTGCGGCCCACCTGGCGCACCAGATTCGCCATGACGATGGCGGCGACGATGCCGTGCCGCGTCTCGGGGTAGCCGAGCGCGGCGCCGTCGGCCATCACCGCCAGGTCGCCCGCGATGGCGAGCCCCGCGCCGCCGCCGAGCGCCGCGCCGTGCACCGCGGTGACCACGGGCTTCGCCATCCTCGGCACCGCGAGGTGCAGCTGCATGGTGAGCTCGGCGCGCGCGTCCACTTTCGCCTGCTCCTCGGGCGTCAGGTCGGCGAACTCGGTGATGTCCGCCCCGGCGCAGAACGCCGCGCCGGCGCCCGCGAGCACCACGCAGCCGATCGCCTCGTCGGCATCCGCCGCGCGCAGGGCATCGAGCAGCGCCTGCGTCAGCGCCGTGTTGAGCGCGTTGCGCTTTTCCGGGCGGTTCAGGGTGAGCACGCGCACCGCGCCGCGGTCCTCTGCGATAAGCACGCTCACAGGCGCGCGAGGCGCGCTCGCGCCTCCTCCATCTCGGCCACCAGCCGCCGCACGACTTCGGCGGCGGGCAGGATCTCGTCCACCAGCCCCGCCGACTGCCCGGCCTCCACCTTGCCCCACTCGACGTCGCCCTCGAGCGCCGCCTGCTTCAGGCTCGCGGCCTCGAAGATCCCGTCGAGCTCCGCCTGCGTCGCGCCGGCGCGCTCGGCGGCGTTGAACTTCTCCGAGAAAGCGTTCTTCAGCTGGCGGATCGGCAGCCGCCCACGCGCGACGAGCGCCGAGCCGTCGACGTCCGCGGCGAGCACCGCGCGCTTGTAGTTCTCGTGCACGCTCGCTTCCGGCGTGGCGATGAAGCGCGTGCCGAGTTGCACCGCGTCGGCGCCGAGCGCCAGGAGCGCGGCGACGCCCGCGCCGTCGGCGACGCCGCCGCTCGCCACCACCGGCAGCCTCACGGCCTTCACCACGCGGCGCACCAGCACCAGCGTGGTGACTTCGGAAGGCGGCGGATGGCCGCCCGCCTCCATGCCGTCCACGACAAGCGCGTCCACGCCCGCGGCCTGCGCCTTCAGCGCGTGCTCCACCGAGGCCACGACGTGCAGCCACTTGGTGCCGATGGCGCGAAAGCGCGCGAGGTGCGCGCGCGGCCCGCCTTGCGAGGCGACCATCACCGGGATGCGTGCCTCGTAGGCGATGTCGAGGAGCTCCGCCGCGCGCGGGTGGGTGAGCGGGATGTTGACGCCGTAGGGCTTGTCCGTGCCCGCCTTGATGTCGGCGAGCGCCTTGCGGAAACTGTCTGGACGCATCGGTCCACCCGCGATCACGCCCATCGCGCCCGCGTTCGACACGGCGACGACGAGCGGCGCGTTGGACGAGGCCCAGCTCATCGCCGCCTGGAACACCGGGTAGCGGATGCCGAGGAGCTCGGTGATCCGCGTCTTCATTTCGGCGCGCCCTCGCGGCCGATGAAGTCCTGCGCGCGCGCGGCGAGCTTCTCCAGCGCACCGTCGAACGCGGCGCGCTCGCTCGCGCTCAGGCAGCCGAGGAAGGCGTCGTTGCGCTCCGCGGCCGCGCGGATCAGTCCCGCGTACAGCCG
>Ga0326597_10012025_pt1 | contig 11422 bp, 10 predicted proteins | sample RVTome_12_FD_203789 | JGI IMG/M metagenome (GOLD analysis project Ga0326597, IMG submission 203789) | Soil microbial communities from uranium-contaminated site in the Upper Colorado River Basin, Wyoming, United States - RVT100D185 | ecosystem: Environmental > Terrestrial > Soil > Contaminated >...
TTCGCGGGCTGGCAGACAATCGTAAGCGTGCCGTCGCTCATCCTGGCGTTCTCGGTGTCGTTCGCGATCGGGATCTTCTTCGGGTACTACCCTGCTCGCCGCGCGGCGCGACTCGACCCGATCGCAGCGCTCCGGTACGAATAGTTGGTTTGCGCAGTATCAGGAATCCGCTAGCGCGGATTCCTGATCCGCGAAGATCCCTAAAGGCGCCCGCTTCGCGGGCGCGCCGCTCCTCATTTCAGTTCACCGCCGAGCTCTGCGGCGACGCGGCTGCCGGCTCCTAGCTCGGGGCCTGCCGCTGGCCAGCTCGCGGCAGTGCAATCCACACGTCCGAACCGCCGTTTTCTCGGTTCGCCGCGTGGGCGGTGCCGCCGTGCGCCTCGGCGATCACCCGCACGATGGAAAGCCCCAACCCGGTACCGCCACGTGGGCGCGCAGCGTCCGGGCGCGTGAAGCGCTCGAATGCCCGCTCGAGGAACTCAGGCGGGAAGCCCGCGCCCTGATCGGTGACGTGAAGCTCGACGACACCGTCGGCCGTCAACGCAGACAGCTCTACGTCGCCCGCGCCATAGCGCAGTGCGTTCTCCACCAGGTTTCCGAGCGCCTGCTCGAGCCTGATCCGGTCAGCGACGAACTCCAAGCTCGACGTCTCCGGCACTGCCGTGAGTCGGCGGCCGGACTCCTGCGCGCGCCATTCGAAGCGTCTCGCCACCGATTGGAGGAGCTCCGCGCCGTCGAGCGTCTCCGTCCGGAGAGCGAGCCGCCCTTCCTCGGTACGGGCTATCAGCAGGAGGTCTTCGGCAAGCTGAACGAGGCGGTCGACCTCTTCGGACGACGATCGGAGCGCCATCCGCAGCTCTTCGGGCGAGCCTCCGTGCCGAAGCGCGAGCTCGAGCTCGGTGCGGAGGAGCGCGAGCGGTGTGCGGAGCTCGTGACCTGCGTCAGCGACGAACTCGCGCTCGCGCTGGAGCGCTGCCTCGAGTCGTTCGAGCATCTCGTTGAGCGTTCGTCCCAGCCGTTCGATCTCGTCGCCCGTGCTGGGGACCGGTAGCCGCTCGCCTGGCGTCTCGGCCGAGATGGACGCGGCACGGCGGCGCATCGAGTCGACAGGGCGCAGGGCAAGTCCCGCGAGGAGGTAGCCCGCCACGGTGGCCAGGACGAGCGCCAACGGTCCAGCGACGAGGAGCTCGTTGCGAAGGCTGCGCAGCGTCTCGGCACGCTCTTCGCGGGTCTGCCCGACGGCGAGAACGAGCAGCTCCTCGTTCAGCACGATCGGAGCGGCGAGTATGCGCGAGGGCTCGTCGAGGCCCGGCACGGAGTCGCGATTCGTGAAGATCGACCCCTCGAGCGCGCGGCGCAGCTCGTCGGCGGTCAGCAGCGACTTGTTGCCGAGTCGAGGGCTCGCCTCGATTACTCGACCGTCGCCGTCGAGAAGCTGGGAGTAGCTCTCCCCGAGCTCGAAGAATCGGATTCCACCCGTCGAGCCGAGGCTCGCGCCGGGCTCGCTGACGATCACACCCAAGTCCTGCGCCCTCACTTGAAGCTGGTTGTCGATCGCGAGCGCGAGATGCTGGCCGAGTCGGACGTACAAGATGCTGCCGGTGAGGACGAGCACGACCGCCATCGCGAGCGCGAACGCCGCCGCTACCCGCAGCCGGATCGGAGCGCGTCTCACGCGCCGTTGTTCGAACGCAACCGATACCCGACGCCACGAACCGTCTCGAGCGAGGAACGGTCGAAAGGATCGTCGATCTTCTTGCGCAGATGGCGAATATAGACGTCGACGATGTTCGACCTGTTGTCGTAGGCGAAGTCCCAGGCGTGCTCGAGGAGATGGAGACGTGTGAGCGCCTCGTCCGGCCGCCGCATGAACGTCTCGAGAACGGCGAACTCCTTGTTCGAGAGCTTGATCTCCGTCGATCCCCGCCAGACGCGGCGCGTCGCCGGGTCGAGCTTCAGGTCGTCGACCTCGAGCACGCTCGGACGTTCCGGCTCGCCGCGTCTCACGAGCGCACGCAACCGTGCCAGCAACTCCGCGAACGCGAACGGCTTGACGACGTAGTCGTCCGCCCCCATGTCGAGGCCTGTGACCCGATCCTCGACCGAGTCGCGGGCCGTGAGCATGAGCACCGGCGCCCAGACTCCGTTCGTGCGCAAGCGCCGGCACGTCTCGAAGCCGTTGATACCGGGCAGCATCACGTCGAGGACGATGGCATCGTAGTCCGAGGCGGGAGCCATCCAGAGGGCGTCCTCGCCACTCCGCGCGACATCAACTGCAAGGCCCTCCTGAACGAGGCCGCGCCGAATCAGGCTCGCCATACGCAACTCATCCTCGACGATCAGAACACGCATGGGATATCTCCCTGAGCTCAGTTGACTCCGTCATCCTTCCAGGGTTTGATGAACGTGAGATGAGCGTCACGACTTGTCATCTTTCGTTCATCTTCCCCCTCTAGCGTGGCAGCAACAAGGGAAACGAGTCCGAGGTGAAAGGCGAAGGCTGCGTGGCCGAGTCCAAGTCGTCGTTCGTTGGCAGTTGCAATTGCGCCGCTCCAACCGGCGCTCGTCGGAGCGCGCAGTGAGCGCTGCCGTCGAGGCCCGGGGCATTGCGAAGCGGTACGGATCGCTCGTGGCAGTCGAGGATCTCAGCTTCGCGGTCGAGTCGGGCGAGGTTCTGGGCGTCCTCGGGCCCAACGGGGCCGGCAAGACGACGGCCATCCGCGTTCTCACGACGATCCTGCAACCGACGCATGGAGAGTTCAACGTGGCCGGCATACCGCACACGCGGCCCGCGGAGATTCGGCGTCGTGTCGGTGTGCTTCCAGAGAGCGCCGGCTACCCGGAGCGACAGACGGGCGAGGAATACCTGCAGTTCCACGCGCGCCTCTTCGGCCACTCGCGCCTGAGTGCTCGATCGGTTGCGCGCACCCTGCTCGACGAGATGGATCTGGGCGAGCGTCGGCAGTCGCTGATCTCCACCTACAGCCGGGGCATGCGCCAGCGCCTGGGAATTGCCCGCGCACTCGTCAACGACCCGCAGGTCGTCTTCCTCGACGAGCCCACACTCGGCCTCGACCCGGCGGGGCAGCGGCAGATCCTCGCGAATGTTCGAAGCATCGCGTCCGAGCGGGGAGCTGCCGTCCTTCTCTGCTCCCACCTACTCGCCGAGGTCGAGGAGAACTGCTCGCGCGTCATGATCCTGAATCGCGGCCACGTCGTCGCCGAAGGAACGGTGGCCGAGATCGTTCGTCAGGCTGCAGCGCCGAGAAGCGCGCGTCTCCAGGTTGCAGGGGAGCATGCGGAGCGCGCGGTCGCAGCACTCGCGGGCACGGCAGGGGTCGATCGTGTCGAGCGCTCGGATGGCCACGCCGGGTGGCTGAAGGTCGACTTCTCGGCCGCGACGGAGGTTGGCGACGCGCAGCTGAGTGTCGCCGTTCGGAAACTGCTCGACGCGGGAGTCGAGCTCCGCTCCTTCGAGCTGGAGGGCGCGCGGCTGAGCGACGCATTCCTCGCCATGACCGAGGCCGCCTGACGATGACACAGGTGGGACTTACGTCGGAACAAGCGCCGGTGGCGAAATCGACCCCCGGTGGGCTCGTCGTCCTGCAGCAGGAAATGCGGGATCTCTGGCTCGGCGGCCGCGGCCTGGTTCTGAGCTTCGCGTTCAGCTTGCTCGTCGGCATCATCGCGTACCTCGTCGCGACGAACACCGATCTCAACTTCCTCGAGCAGCGCGAGTCCACGAGCCTCACCCTGCAGGTGGCCATCGCCGTCGGCGGACTCCTCACGCTCCTCGTGGCAGCGGACGCGGTCAGCGGCGAGCGGGAGCGTGGCACGCTCGAGACGCTGCTGTTGACCCCTGTTTCCCGTCGTGAGATCGCCACCGGCAAGCTGCTCGCCGCGCTTTCCCTCTGGTTCGCGGCGTTCGTCATCACCGTGCCGTACGTGTGGTTCCTCGGTCATGGTGTCGGCATCGTCGACGAGGCGCTCGTCGCGGGCCTTGCGGTGGGGACGCTCGTCGCGGTCTTCCTCGCCTCGCTCGGGCTCGTCGTCAGCTGCTTCGCCGCGTCCAACCGGGTCAGCCTCTCGCTGAGCCTGTTCGTGCTCCTCGCGTTTCTCGCTCCGACGCAGCTCCCGGCCGGCGCGCAGCAGGCGTGGGCGGGTGACCTGCTCCTCCGCGTGAACCCGCTGACTGCAGGGGAGCGCTACGTGAGCAAGATCGTGGTCAACGGACACGGGTGGACCGAGGACATCTCGTGGCTCTTGTCGCCGGTCATCGGTGCGCTCGTGCTCGCGACGGCTGCGGTGCTCGTAAGCGGCCGGTACATCCGGCTTCGCGGCGGTGTCTCCGGATGAAGCCGAAGCGCGCTCTCGCTGTCGCCCTGGTGGCAGTCGTAGCCGCAATGTTGCTCGCTCCCGCGGCGACGGCAGCAGGTGTCGAGAACGTCACGGTAACCGTCGCCCCCGAGCGAATCGCGACCAAGCTGGGCGGCAAGTTCTCGTTCACGTCGACGGTCGCGAACGACAGCGCGACCGATGCGCGAGGGCTCATTGCCCACCTCAACGTCCTCAGCCTGCGAGACGGCACGTACGTCGATCCCGAGGACTGGTCCTCGAATCGCACTCGATACCTCGACCCGATCGCCGCGGGCGAGTCGACGACGATCACCTGGCGGATGCAGGCCGTGAACGACGGCGACTTCGGCATCTACGTCGCCGTGCTGCTCGAAAGTGGAGCGCCGGTGGCGCCGGTGGCTGGTCCGACCATCCACCTGGACGTCGCCGAGAGGAAGACCCTGAACGCGGGCGGCATCGTCCCGCTGGTGCTCGGCATTCCCGTGGCACTCGGGCTATTGGCGGTCGGTGTACGAATCAGGCGTCGGGGTTAGCGACCCGTGGGCACCGCCGAGCCGTAGCTCAGCGACAGACTCCGGAGCCCGAGTCCGAGTAGCCCCCCGATACGGGGACGAAGCTCCAGTCGTACGCCGAGGGGCGAAGCGTGAGCTGAAGCACGCCGAGGACGCGGGCCTGACCGGCGTCGCGGCGCGGATCGCTCGACAAGCCATACAAACTTCGGCCGCCGGTGCCGACGACGAACTCGCGAATGCCGCGCACTGGAGCCGCGGAACCGTCCGGAGTCAAGAGGCCGTATCGCTGGTAGTTGTGGTCGTGTCCGTTGAGGACGACCTCTGCCTTGGCCGTGTAGAGCAGCCGCCAGATCGAGGTCGTGGACGTGAAATCGCGGTACCGGCCGGCCGTGAAGCGGGGCCTGTGCCAGTAGGCGAGGATGCACCGGGCATCCGACGACGCGAGGTCGTTCTGAAGCCACTTGTACTGCGCCGACCCTTCGGCCATCGAGATCTCCGAGTCGAGCGAGATCAGGTGCCAGCTTCCGAGGTCGAACGAGTAGTACGGCCCCGGAGCCCTGGCGCCAAAGTACGCGAAGTACCCCGACGCGCCCTCAGTGTGGTAGTCGTGGTTCCCCGGGCTCGGACGGGTGCGCAATCGGTGACGCCCCCACGTCGGCTCGTAGTAGGTTTGAAAGTCGGAGAGCGTACCGTCCGGGTAGGCGTTGTCGCCCAGCGCGAGGACGACGTTGGGCGCGATCTCGTCGAGGATCGCGGCAGTCTGATCGTCGCCGGAGCCTTTACCTGCAATGTCTCCCGCGGCGGCGATGACGAAGGTCTGAACGGGAGGGACCGGACGGTCGACCGACTCGCAGTTCGACGCAACGCGATCCTTCTTGTCCACAACAGCCTGGTCCTGGCCGGAGCCGCAGCGGACGAGGTCCCGTTCATCGTCCCGCGCGATCAGCCGATCGTTCCCGGCTGCTCCTTCGAGGAGGTCACGGCCGGTTCCGCCCACGAGGAGATCGTTCCCGTCCAGGCCGAAGAGTCGGTCATGGCCGTTCTTCCCGTAGAGCTTGTCGCTACGTTCGGTGCCGCGAAGGACGTCGGGTCCGTTCGTGCCGGTCACGGTCTTGGCGGCGGCTGGGATCACGATGACGAGCCCAACGACCAGCAACGTGGCAAGCGGGCGCATGTGACGTCCCCTCACGGCTGTTTCCCTGCGTCCACGTGTTCGAGAGCGTATCGGCGAGGCACGCCGAGACCTCGATCGACCGTCGTGGGCTGTCAGCCTGAGCGCGGTCGGCGCCCGGCCTTGCGGCCGAGCGCCGACCCCGTGAGAGCTTTCGCCAGGCTCTGGGGGGTTCGGGGGGGAGCCTGGGAAAGCCTTGGGCTAACCGCTTACCTGCCCACAGCTCTTGCCTGCCCTCAGGCAGTCACGGACGAGCTGTTCCTGTTTGGCCTGCTGCCACGTGTTCCAGAAGTCGGCGTGGGGCGAGACCGTTCCGTCCGAGAGCTTGTAGCCGGACCCGCTCATGCCGGGTGGAAAGCGGACGTGCAGGAAGATCTCGGGGACCTTCACCGGATGCGTCGACGGACAACTCGAGCCCGTCGGGTACGTCACGTGGCTGCGGTGATTCGACGAATCCGTGCTCACGCCGTTCCAGCAGTTCGGGAACTTGACGTGGAGCACCATGATCCCCGACCCGCAGTTGACAGGAGTCGCCTGCATGTTCGAGGCATCCTGTTCACAGCTCCAGCCTGCGTTGGGAGGACCTACCCCGACTCCTCCGGCGATGAGGCGGAAGTCCGGCGGGAACGCAGTTGTCGTCCCGTACTTCACCGGGTTGTTCCGGTAGTAGATCAGCGCCCTCCTGGGCGTCACGAACGACCCGTTCGGCGCGACCAGCGTCGGGAACCAGTAGCCGGCGGTGTCCCCGGAGTGGGCGCACGTCGTCCCGGCCGCGGTCATCGACGCATACGTGGAGTTGGAGTCGACCGAGCGGTTACCGACGAAGTCGTGCATGTGCGCGGACGTCCCGGTTGTGACGATCGGGTCGACTTGCTTCCGATGGGAGAACGGGCAGTTCACGATGAACAAGCCCTTGGCAGTCTCGGTGGACGGCGGTGGATATGTCGCCGCCGTGTTGGCGAGGGCGACCGAGACGCCAACCGTGAGAAGTGCTGTGCCGACGAGCATGAGTATCAACTTCATCCTCTGACCTCCTTTGCTGAGCGGTGTTGCGGTTCACCGTTCGACGTTTGACGTCGGCGGTGCCAGCGCTGCTCATGAGGCAAACACCTCGGAATGGGTACTCCGTACGGCTAGCTCGATCGAGCCTCGTGACCGAAACGGCCCATGACGCAACGCCCCGCAGGGACTTCCCCAAGCCCCTCCGTCAGTCGCTGTCAGTTATCGGGCGACCGTACTAACCTCGCCGCACAGTGGTGACAGGCTTTGCGAACTCCTTACAGATGCCACACAGTTGCCATACCGAATTTCCGCAACGTGCGGTCGTCTGAAGGGATTCGAAGATGGTCTGAGACCCCGGCGTCGATCGTGCGTATGGTCTGAGTGTGCGTGCCGCCCGGACCCACTTCGTTGTCTTCACGACCCAGCGCAACGGCTCGACGTGGCTCATGAGCGTCCTGAACGGGCTCGACGGCGTGTCCGCACAGGGCGAGCTGTTCCTCCCCAGGCCCCGCTCACCGGAAAGGCGATGGGACTCGGACTTTGCGCTGCCCCGATACGTCGAGTCGAAGCGGGCACATGGCTCGGTGCGCCCTTTCTCGGTCTTCAACTACCTCTCGGCGCTCTACCGAGGCGAGGGCACAGTCGGGTTCAAGCTCATGTACTCACAGCTCCGCCGCTACCCCGAGATCCTCCCGTACCTCATGAAGAAGCGGATACGGGTCGTCCACCTTGTCCGCAGCAACCACCTCGACGTGCTCATCTCGTTCGCGATCAAGAGCGAGATCGGGAAGGCTCACATCCTCTCGCCCGAGGATCGGCCGTCCGACGTCGAGGTCGATCTGGACACGCGATCGCTGCTGCGTGATCTGCGCAAGCTCCAGCTGAAGCACTCCATGGGACGCACGGTGTTGCGCCTTGCCCGGCTGAAGCACATCGAGGTCGCGTACGAGGACCTCGTCGCCGACTCGGCTCGGTTCGATCGGGTTCGGGAGTTCCTGGGCATCCCGGCGGACCAGGGGGTACCTCGCTCGAACATCCTGAAGACCAGGACGGGGGGGCAACAACAAGTTATTGCGAACTACGAGGAGGTACGAGCGGTGCTTCAGGGGTCGAAATTCGCGCACCTGCTCGAGTGAGCCCAGAGTCGCACCGAGCGTGCGAGGCGCGAACGCCTACGAGCGGGCCGCGGGCAACGGCTCGAACCAGACCGAGAGATCGCGCTCGATCAACTCCTCGAGCCGGAGGATGTCCTCCCGGTAGAGGTCGAGCAGGTCGGCACGAAGATCCGGCGGGAAGCTCGGCGCCGGGCTGAGGTTGCGCTGGCGTAGCCGCTTGGCGACCTTCTCCAAACGCGCCGGCAGGACGGCCTTCACGCTGCGGATCACCCCGGGCTGGTAGAGGATCCTGTTGAGTCGCGCACTCTTCGGAACGTTCGCCGGGTTGTGTCGGACCGTCGTATCGGGAACGAAGCCCGTGTCGACGTCGAGGAAAGCGAACAGATCGCGGACGAGATCGGCGGGGCTCTTCTTGAACTCGTCGAAGAGGTAGATCTTGATCTGCTCCCGGTCGAATGCGTCGTAGTACCGCTTCAGCCGCGGGTAGTAGAAGCCTTCCTTCACATGGCTCGACTCGGCGGTCAGCTCGACGCGGGCGTCGCCGACCGCCTCGCCACGCCGTGCCCGCATGAGGAAGCCCGAGAAAGCGCGATCGGCCGGGTTCCTGAGACTCGCTACCAACTTCACCTGTGGAATGACCTCACGGATGCGACGCGCAGCGGTGGGACACCGGAAGTACTGCGGCGAGACTTCGCCGACCGCGCGCTCGTTCGTGACCCCGTCGAAGAGGGCTTCGTAGTCCTCGAGGATCGTCACTTTGAAATGGCGTAGGAGTGGCGACTCGCCTTCGTCGTGCCACTTCCAGTCTCTCGCATCCTCGTAGCCGAAGTAGTTGGGCCCTTTGTCCGGGCACATGAAGATCTCCGGATGTTGGTCGAGGTAGCGGTAGATCGACGTCGTGCCGCCCTTGGCCACACCGATGACAATGAACGTGGGAAGCGTCATGACTCTCCTCCGGCGAGAACCTTCTTGGGGCGACGAAAGCCGCGGGACGGAAGGCCCCGGCCGACCAGGTCGCGGACCTCGCTCGCGAGCGGCGGCGAAAGGAGACGAACCGCAGCGTAGTAGACGACCACGCCGGCGGGTCCCGCGACAGCCAGCACGACGAACGCCTGTGCGTCGTCGAGCAGGAGGCGAAGGGCGAGCATAGTCGCCGCCGACAAGATCGCCGCGACGATCGGCACGCGCAGGCTCCTCCAGTACTCCCGGATGCCGATACCGACGAGTCTCCTCACACCCCAGTAGTAGAGCGGTGCGACGGCCAACCCGACGCATGTCGCAGCCACCGCGACCGCGACGAGGCCGAACTGGACCGCGACGAGGAACGCCGAGACCTTGAGCGCCGCGGTGATGCCCACGATGACCACCAGCCAGCCGGGCTTGCCGAGCGCTTTGATCGTGGTCCCGTTCAGATACGTGAGCACCTGGATCAGGCCGAAGAACGCCAGGATCTGCATGATTGGGACGCTGTCGGCCCACTTCGGGCCGAAGAACACCTGCACGACCTGTGGCGCGAGCACCGCTGCCGCCAGGAACGCCGGGAATGCGATCAGGGCGGCGAACGACGTGCTCTTGTAGAACGCGAGCCGCAGGCGGGCGGGCTTGTCCTGGAGTCGCGAGTAGAGAGGGAACGACACGCGGTCGATGAGGCTGCTCGTCACCTGGATCAGCATTCGCAGCATGCGGTACCCGATCGTGTAGAAGCCGAGGGCGGCCGGCCCGAGGAACGCTCCGATCAGCAGCTCGTCCGCTCGTCTCGTGAAGTAGATGAGCAGCCGGAAGCCGACGACGTTGCTACCGAATCCGAGCAGGTCGCGGCAGTGCGAGTAGCTGAAGGTGAGCCGCGGGCGGAAGTCCGTCACGCGCCAGAGGACGATCGTTCCGGTCGTCACCCCGACGATGTTCTGCACGACGAGACTCCAGACGCCGAACCCGAGCAGCGCCGCGGTGACCCCGAAGATGCTTCCGACGGTGATCGCTGCCAGGCTTCTCAGGGCCAGGGAGCGGAACTTCATCTCTCGCGTGAGCAGAGCTCGTTGCACGAGGCTCGAGCTCGCGATGGGTATAGAGAGCGCGAGCACGACCAGCACAGGGGCGAGCTCCTCCTCCCCGAGCAGCTTCGCAATCGGCACGGAGAGCGCAGCGAGTATCAGCGTCAATCCAAGCGCGAACACGATCGTCGTCCAGAAAGCCGCGTCGAGATGTGCACGCTCGAGGTCCTTCCGCTGGACAAGAGCGTCCACCAGCCCCTCCTCGGCAAGCACGTGGGTGAAGCCGACGAACACGGCCGCGAAGGCGACGAGCCCGAAGTCCGCGGGCTCGAGCAGTCGGGCCAGGATCGCGAAGACGACGAAAACGGCGATCTGGCGACCCCAGGCCCCGGTCGCCGTCCAGAACACGCCCTTCGCAGCGCGGGTACGAAGACTCGCGTCGCCGTCGCCCGGCAAGCTCTCTACGAGGCCGTCGTCACTGACCACGGCTCATCCCCAACCCCTACCCATCAGTCTCACGGTACTCATCCCGGGCCGATCCGGCACGCCTCCGTGTTCGTCCAGCTGACCAAGCGGCCGGCTCCGGAGCCGAGGCCTTCAGGCCGGACGAGTCGCCGCAGTTCCCCTCCACCGTCCGAGGTCGATCCCGAGCAGACTCTCCAGCTCGTCGAACTCGTCGGAGTACGCCTTGCCGAGCTCACGCCTCGACTCATCGTCGAGCGGCGGAATCGGCGTTCCCTTCGAGAGGATGCGCTGGATTCCCAACCGCCTGGCGACGTCGACGGCGGGCTCGAGGCCCCGGCGACGAAGTCGGCGACCGGCCTTCACGGCGAAGCCCGACACGGCGCCGAGCGCCGGGGCGCTGCTTCGATTCACCTTGCTACTCCCGCTCTCGGGCGGAAACCTGCTGACGTCCAGCCCGAGGAAGTCCGCGAGCCTACCTCGAGTGGTGTCGAGATCGGCGATGCTCTCTTCGAAGATCAATGTCAGGATTCGCTGCCGCTCGAAGCGCTCGAGATACCGCTGCAGGTAGCGGCTGTAGAAACCTCGCTCGAGCACGCTGGGACGGCTCTCGAGAAACTCAGCGAACGACCCGCGGAAGTTCGCCCTCTGCATCGTGAACCCGTACGTCGAGTACGCGCGATCGATCGGGTGCCGCAGTATCAGCAGCAACCTGACTCCTGGGAGGGTCGCTGCGATCCTGTCCGGACACTCGTCGCAGTAGAGGTACTGCGGCGAGATCTCCCCGATGGCGCGATACGCCGCTGCTTCCTC
>Ga0326597_10012026_pt1 | contig 11420 bp, 5 predicted proteins | sample RVTome_12_FD_203789 | JGI IMG/M metagenome (GOLD analysis project Ga0326597, IMG submission 203789) | Soil microbial communities from uranium-contaminated site in the Upper Colorado River Basin, Wyoming, United States - RVT100D185 | ecosystem: Environmental > Terrestrial > Soil > Contaminated >...
ATATCCAGTCGGTCGACGTGGCCGAGGCCTTGGGCATTCACCCCATCATGCTGTACCGCTGGAGGCAGGAGATGCGCGACGGAAAGATCAGGGATAACGACACGGAGGCCCGTTCCCGCACCGAGCTGTTGGAAGCCAAGGCCAGAATCCGGACGTTAGAGCGCCAGCTGAAGCAGCTCCGGGAAGAGAACGTTATATTGAAGCAAGCCGAGAGGTTCTTCCCCGAAAAAAAATCCAGGCATTCCGGTTCATAGCGGAACACGAAGAACGATGTTCCGTGGCGGCGTTGTGCCGGAAGCTGGTGGTCTCAAGGAGCGGTTACTATGCTTGGCGGGAGCGGGCGGCGAGTCAGCGAAAACTCGGTGACCGGCGGTTGTTGCCCAGGATCCAACAGGTCTTCAAGGTGAGCCGCGAGACCTACGGCTACCCCAGAATCCATGCGGCCCTGAAGGCCCGGAGGATCGTTTGCGGCCGGCACCGGGTGGCGCGGATCATGCGGGAAAACGGCCTCAAGGCACGGATGGCCCGGCGCTTCAAATACCACCGGCATCGCGATTACCTGTTTGCGCAGACACCGAATCTGTTGCTGAACCAGCCACCGGCCAGTGCCCGGAACCAGGTCTGGGTCGGGGATGTGAGCTATATCCGCGTCCGAGGGAGATGGGCGTACATCGGCATCGTCATGGACCACTACACCCGCAAGGTGCTCGGCTGGAGCTTCTCCGAGCGCCATGATGCCGCGCTGGTGCGCGAGGCGCTGCTGATGGCAGTACAAACCAGCCCGCCCAACGAGAACACGATCTTCCACTCAGATCAGGGCTCGGAGTATGCCAGCAAGGAGTATCGGACGGCGCTCGATGCCATCGGACTGCGCGTCAGCATGAGCCGCAAGGGCCACTGCTGGGACAACGCCCACATGGAGTCCTTCTTCGGCAGCCTCAAGACCGAGATGGTGTACTTCCAGAAATTCCAGCGTCTGGAAGAGGCCGTGGCCTACATCACCGACTACATCCACTTCTACAATTGCGAACGCCTGCATTCCAGTTTAGGGTATCGCTCACCCACCGAGTTCGAGGTAATCGCAGCATGACGGGTGTCTACGAAAACCGGGTAAGGTCAGACGGGCAAAAGCGGCGCTTCGCTCTCCTTTTGCCCGCCGGTTAGCTCAAACGTTGAACGTCCGCTCTTGGCCGAGATTGTGTAAAAACTCACGAGCGCCACATCGCGGTGGAAGAGCGACAGCATTCTCGCGCTACGTGGCGTCAAAGAGTGGCGCTATTCACATCGCGATAGCAGATCTATTCTGGTTGCGTGGATAAATCCTTTCGTGCCCCGGAGTTTTTACACAGCCTCGGTCAGAAGCTGTCATTCGCCCGGCGATCTCCGAACAGACTTAATCACGAAGACCAACACAGAAAACGCGTAGCAGATAGTCTATTTAGGGATTGCCGATCCTCAACCTATTTCGCCAGCCCAGTGCCTGTTCGCCAATACCAGTCGAAAAAGGCGCGTATTGCAGGTGTGTGCTGGGCAATCATGGCGAACAACTCTGGGGAACGGTTCTTTTTGGTCGAAGCCAAGCGCATAATCCATCGTCCGACGATCATGGGGGCGATTGATCTGTCCCACCACAGAAGAACATGCACTAAGACACGAGAGAATCCCTTTGGGGCTGCCGTCGTTGGTAGTAAGGGGCCGTTTATATAAATGGATAATAAATTCTTCGAAAAGCCAATTCTCAACTCTCCCTACGGCTACCCAGCTCGTTATTGGGAGCTCGATGAGCAGGGCCAACCGACTCAGCAGATCATCGAGAAGCGCCGCCGCGCTGAGTTCATTACGCCTATTCCAAAGCCGAAGAAGCGCAAAGGGTCGGCTGAACAGGCCGCACTGCTGTTCGATGAAGGCAAAGGGCTTTCGACTGCGGAACAACGGTATGACCACACGGCTATCATTAACTCAGTTCGCCAGCAGGTGGACCAGTGGCGACGATTGCCAAACTCGAATGACTGGCGCGTAACGCCGGAAACGGCTCGTCTGCTTCAGCACTGGCGGCATCACAGTTTCAGCAGCATCCGTCCCTTCTTTTGTCAGATCGAAGCGGTCGAAGCGGCCATCTGGCTCACCGAGGTTGCGCCCCAGGCGGGTAAGGCTGGCGAGGGTTTTCTCGAGCACCTGGCCAACGCTAACAACGACGCCAATCCGGAGCTGATGCGCCTGGCGCTGAAGCTGGCCACGGGCGCGGGCAAGACCACGGTCATGGCGATGCTCATCGCCTGGCAAACCATCAATGCGGTACGGCGACCGCAGAGCAAACGCTTCACGCGCGGCTTTCTTGTAGTTGCGCCGGGTCTCACGATCAAGGATCGCCTGCGCGTTCTCCAGCCGAATGATCCGGACAGTTATTACAAAAATCGCGAATTGGTCCCGGCCGATATGCTGGACGACGTAAATCGGGCGAAGATCGTCATCACCAACTTTCATGGCTTCAGGCTGCGCGAGCGGATTGACCTCTCCAAGGGCGGACGCTCGCTACTCCAGGGCCGTGGCGAAGAACTGATGACTCTCGAAACCGAGGGTCAGATGTTGCAGCGGGTCATGCCCGATCTGATGGGCCTGAAGAACATCCTCGTGCTCAACGACGAAGCCCACCATTGCTACCGCGAGAAGCCGGTACCCGAGGACGAGGAAGATCTGAAAGGCGATGATAGGAAGGAGGCGGAGAAGAACAACGAAGCCGCCCGTGTCTGGATTTCGGGTCTCGAAGCAGTGAACCGCAAACTCGGCGTCGCGCGCGTAATCGACCTGTCTGCCACCCCCTTTTTCCTCAGCGGTTCAGGCTATGCCGAGGGCACTCTCTTCCCGTGGACAATGAGCGACTTCTCGCTCATGGACGCCATCGAGTGCGGCATCGTCAAACTGCCACGTGTCCCCGTGGCTGACAACATCCCTGGTGAAGAGATGCCCATGTTCCGCAATCTGTGGGAACACATCGGAAAGAAAATGCCCAAGAAAGGGCGGGGCAAGTCTGACACACTCGATCCACTCAGTCTGCCACCGCAACTCCAGACAGCCCTCGAAGCTCTCTACGGTCACTACGAGAAGACCTACGATCTTTGGGACAAAGCCGGCATCCGCGTGCCACCTTGCTTCATAGTGGTCTGTCAAAACACTGCCATCTCCAAGCTGGTTTATGACTTCATCTCCGGCTTTCTCCGGGATAACGATGACGGCTCACAGACTCCTATAGCCGGCCGCCTCGCGCTGTTCCGCAACTTCGACGAGCATGGCAACCCTTTCGCCCGTCCAAACACGCTGCTGATTGACAGCGAGCAACTCGAATCCGGCGAAGCGCTCGACGACAACTTCCGCGGCATGGCCGCTGATGAGATTGAACGTTTCCGTCGCGAGATCTTGGAACGCGGCGGCAAGCTTGCAAATGAACTCCAGCAGGGCAAGGAACTCGATGACGTAACACTTCTGCGCGAGGTGATGAATACTGTCGGCAAGCACGGCCAGTTGGGCGGATCGATCCGCTGCGTCGTCTCCGTCTCTATGCTCACCGAGGGCTGGGATGCGAATACGGTCACGCACGTGCTGGGCATCCGGGCCTTCGGCACCCAGCTCCTCTGCGAGCAGGTCATCGGCCGCGCCCTGCGCCGCCAGTCCTACGATCTGAATGAAGAAGAGCTGTTCAACGTGGAATACGCCGACGTCTTGGGGGTTCCCTTCGACTTTACGGCCAAGCCGGTGGTCGCGCCTCCGCAGCCGCCGCGTGAGACCATCCACGTCAAGGCAGTGCGGCCTGAACGCGATCCACTCGAAATCCGCTTCCCGCGTGTCGTGGGCTACCGCGTCGAATTGCCCGAGGAACGGCTGACTGCCGAGTTCAACGAGGACTCCGTGCTGGAGTTGACCCCGGACTTGGTCGGCGCGACAGAGACCCAAAACTCGGGAATCATTGGCGAAAGGGTGGACCTCAATCTGGTTCACACTGGCGATATTCGCCCCTCGCAGGTTTTGTATGAACTGGTGTCTCACCTTGTTCTGACCAAGTGGCGCGACCCGGGCGAAGATCCCAAGCTCCACCTCTTTGGGCAGCTCAAGCGCATCGCCCGCCAATGGATCGAGGGTTACCTCATCTGCAAGGGCGGCACCTATCCGGCGCAGTTGAAATACAAGATGCTGGCCGACATGGCTTGCGAACGCATCACCGCCGGGATCACGCGCAAGTTCGTGGGGCAGCGGCCGATCATGGCCGTGCTCGACCCCTACAACCCCACCGGCTCCACCATCCACGTCAATTTCAACACCTCCAAAACCGACCGCTGGGAGACGGACGCCCGCCGTTGTCACCTCAACTGGGTCATCCTCGATAGCGATTGGGAAGGCGAGTTCTGCCGCGTGGCCGAGTCGCACCCGCGCGTCCGGGCCTATGTGAAAAACCACAACCTCGGCCTTGAGGTGCCCTATCGCTATGGCTCGGAGATGCGCAAGTATCGGCCCGACTTCATCGTGCTGGTGGATGACGGTCACGGCGACGACGACCTGCTGCATTTGATTGTCGAGATCAAAGGCTACCGGCGTGAGGATGCGAAGGAAAAGAAATCCACCATGGAAACCTACTGGGTGCCCGGCGTGAACCATACAGCCCAATATGGCCGCTGGGCCTTTGCCGAGTTCACCGAGGTCTATCAGATCGAGGCCGACTTCAAGGCCAAGGTCGAAAGCGAGTTCAACAAGATGATTGATTCCGTCACTGCCCAACCGGTGGCCCAGGAAAAATAGAACATGGCCAAAAAGCAAACCACCACCAAGACCGTCGAAGCGCTCAAGCACGAAGAGGCCAAGCGGAAGAACATCCCCACCGCCGAATACCAATCCGTCCTGCAAAAGAACGAGCAGGATCCGGTGCGCGTGGCTTACGAACGTCGCAACCGCGACCTCGATCCGCAGCTCGTCTGGCGCGGCAAGGATGAGAAGGCCTGGAGCGACCTCGTCGTCCACGCCCCGCCGCTCTACATCCAAGAAAAGGTCCACCCCAAGGCGCTGATCGACGACCTGCTGCGCGAGACGCGCGAGCGCGAGCATGAGGCCGGGCAGACTACGCCCGACCTGTTCGCCGACTTCAACGGCATGCCCAAGGGCGTGGACAAGACCGAGTTCTACCAGCACGACCAGAACTGGTCGAACCGTATGATCCTCGGCGATTCCCTGCAGGTGATGGCCAGCCTGGCCGAGCGCGAGGGACTGCGCGGCAAGGTGCAGTGCATCTATATCGATCCGCCTTACGGCATCAAATTCAACAGCAACTTCCAGTGGAGCACCACCAGCCGTGACGTGAAGGACGGCAAGGCCGACCACATCACCCGCGAGCCCGAGCAGGTCAAAGCCTTCCGGGACACCTGGCGTGATGGCATTCACAGCTATCTCACATATCTGCGTGATCGGCTTACTGTCGCCCGCGATCTCCTCACCGATTCTGGCTCCATCTTCGTTCAGATTAGCGACGAAAACGTTCATCGTGTTCGAACACTGATGGACGAAGTATTTGGTGAAACCAATTTTTGCTCGCTGATTTTCTTCTCTAAGACAACTGGAACATCGAGCGGTATTCTACCCTCGGTTGGTGACCTTCTCATTTGGTATTCGAAGTCTCGCGCGGTCGTAAAGTTTAGACAAGTCCTCAGAAAGCTGCCGATTGAGGAAGAGCTGAACAAGGAGTTCAAGGATTTGCTCCTTTCTGACCTTGAGCGACGCAAAACCACTGACGAAGAGCGTGAGAAGGCTTCATTGATTCCACAAGGCGCCCAGCTCTACCGAACCAACACCGCAGTTTCGCCAGAGGCCAGCCCCACTTTGACGAAAGAGGTTACTTTTCTTTGCGGCGTAAAAAAGCATTGCGGCGAGCAGCGGCACTGGAAGACTGGTGATGCTGGCTTGTGGCGCCTAGAGAAAGCGGACCGCCTTGATTTCTCACAAGGACCAACGCGCATGTTCCGGCGCTACTTCTCAGATAGCGAATACGCATCCATCACAAATGTGTGGACGGACACACGTAGCGAACAGAAGCAAATTTACGTCGTTCAAACCAAAGACGAGGTTATCAAACGCTGCATTCTGATGGCTACCGATACTGGCGACCTCGTGCTCGACCCAACCTGTGGAGCTGGTACTTCCGCCACAGTCGCCGAACAATGGGGTCGCCGATGGATCACTGTTGATACCTCGCGCGTCGCTTTGGCACTGGCTCGCGCCCGCATAATGGGTGCGCGCTATCCCTACTATCTGCTCGCCGATTCGCGCGAAGGCCAGCTCAAGGAAGCCGAAGTCACCCGCACCGTGCCGTCTTCGCAACCGGTGCGCGGTGACATTCGCCACGGCTTTGTGTATGAACGGGTGCCGCACATTATGCTCAGTTCTATCGCGAATAATGCGGAGATTGATGTGATCTGGGAGCAATGGCAGGCAACGCTTAAGCCCCTGCGTGAAAAATTGAATGCCGTACTGAAGAATACTTGGCAGGAATGGGAAATCCCGCGCGAAGCGGAAACCGCGTGGCCCGCGTCCGCCAAGAAGCTCCACGCCGACTGGTGGCAGGCCCGCATCGCCAGACAGAAGGAGATGGACGCCTCCATCGCCGCCAAGGCTGAGTTTGAATATCTTTACGATAAGCCCTACGACAATAAAAAGACGGTCCGCGTGGCTGGACCGTTCACGGTCGAGAGCCTCTCGCCGCACCGCGTGCTCGGGGTGGATGAGAACGACGAATTGATCGACCACGTGGCGGAACCCGGCGCTGGTTACGGAGAGAAGCAGACCTTTCCCCAGATGATCTTGGAGAATCTCAAGACCGCCGGTGTCCAACAGGCGCACAAGGAAGACAAGATCATCTTCACCGCGCTCACCCCGTGGCCGGGCTACTTCGTATGCGCCGAAGGCCGCTACCTCGAAGGCAACGCGGAATCGGGCACCGAAAAGCGCGCCGCCATCTTCATCGGCCCGGAATTCGGCACTGTCTCCCGACCCGATCTGGTGGCCGCCGCCCGCGAGGCGGGCGATGCCGACTTCGACGTATTGATCGCCTGCGCCTTCAACTACGAGGCCCACGCCACGGAGTTCAGCAAACTCGGCCGCATCCCCGTGCTCAAGGCGCGGATGAATGCCGACCTGCACATGGCCGAGGACCTAAAGAACACCGGCAAAGGCAACCTCTTCGTCATCTTCGGTGAGCCCGACATCGACATCCTCCCAGCCGAAGACGGCAAGGTCCGGGTCAAGGTCAACGGCGTGGACGTTTTCCACCCGCAAACAGGCGAAGTCCGCAGCGACGGCCCCGAAGGCATCGCCTGCTGGTTCATCGACACCGACTATAACGAGGAAAGCTTCTTCGTCCGCCACGCCTACTTCCTCGGCGCGAACGATCCCTACAGCGCGCTCAAGACCACCCTCAAAGCCGAGATCAACGAAGAGGCATGGGCTACACTGAACAGCGACACCTCGCGCGCATTCGACAAACCCAAGTCCGGGCGCATCGCGGTGAAAGTCATCAACCACCTTGGGGATGAGGTGATGAAAGTGTTTCGGGTATGATGCGTCTCACTCTACGAAGGAGGCTAAGCCATGGCAAGTGCTGACCAGATCAAGGCACTACTCAAGTCGCACTTGGAGCGAGATGATGAGCGTTTTTTTTCCGTGGCCATGCAAGTCGCAGCGCACGAAGCGAAACTAGGCCATGGGCAACTCGCCGTGGAACTGCGCGACATGATCGACGCAGCGAAGGCCCGACTTGTGCCCGGCGACTCGGGCAAGCTCGTCCCCCTCGCTAAACCCCGCGGCGAACTGGCCAATCTTTTGAGCGTGACGTATCCAAAGAATCGGCTTGTGGATATGGTGTTGGACAATAAGGCGTTGGCGCAGCTTCAGCAGGTCATTAAGGAACAGCGTCAGTTTGCACGAATTCGCGAGCACGGCCTGGCTCCACGGCGAAAACTGCTGTTGGTCGGACCCCCAGGAACAGGTAAAACGATGACGGCATCGGTATTGGCTGGTGAGTTGGGTGTTCCACTTTTCCTAGTGCGGCTTGATTCCCTGATTACGAAATTCTTGGGGGAGACCGCAGCCAAACTTCGTCAGGTATTTGACTCAATAACCGATATGCGGGGCGTTTATTTTTTCGATGAATTCGATGCTATCGGTTCGCAGCGTGGTTTGGCCAATGATGTAGGAGAGATTCGCCGAGTGCTGAATAGCTTTTTGCAAATGATCGAGCACGATCAATCGAACAGCTTGATCGTGGCCGCAACGAATCACCCTGAGATACTCGATTACGCATTGTTCCGGCGGTTCGATGATGTGGTTGAATACAAGCTACCCACGTCTGATCAAATTGCAGGACTCATACACTCGCGTCTGGGGGGGTTTCTGCCGAAGCGATTGGCTGTGAAAACGGTAGCAGCAAGGGCTCACGGATTGAGCTACGCGGAAATTTGCCGTGCAGTGGATGGGGCCATTAAGGAGGCCATCATGCATGACCAGAGTTCGGTAAAGGAGGCAAAACTGATCCACATGCTGGAGGAGCGGCGGCTGATCAGTGAGAAGCTGGCCGAGAACAGCAAGATGACGTCAAGCCATGGTGGATCAGCCAAACGATAAGCGGCCACATTTCGTTCTCACGAATACCTCCGAGGCGAAGCCATTTACGGCGCATGGTGGTGGAAGTTCGGCGCCGCCACCTGAACTGCCGAGAGCGCAGCACGGTGCCGCACTTCATGCCCAACTGCAGGCCTTACGCCCGATCGCTCAGGCTGCAGTTGCGGAGCAGATGGCGCAAGGGCTGGAAAGCGGTCTGGGACTACAGATCCATTTCGTCAGCCAGCCCGACGTCGAACTCGCGTTCGAGAGTTTGGCGAATGACACCAAGAAGATTGAACTACTCAGCGTGCGCAAGGAGGGCGATAGTACCTTCGCCAACGTCTTCGTCCCAGATGGGAGGCTCGATCACTTTGAGAAGTACGTTGCTGACTACTTGGCGGAGAAAAGAAAAATTAACGGCGATGCCAACGATCACAAGTCGCTCATCAACACGATTGCGTCGATTCGTGTTGCAGAACTTCGGGCTCTGTGGACGGATGACCCAGAGCTATTTCCGCAAGCCGTAGACGAGCAGTTCTGGTGGGAGGTTTGGCTTCCTGTCCGTGGTCAACGCGACCAAGTCGTGGCGGACTTCCGAAAGTTGGCAACGCTCGCGAATTGCACTGTCAGCGAGCACCAAGCGAACTTTCCTGAACGAACTGTATTGCTGATGCACGGCTCGCAGCAACAGCTATCTCAATCGGTGATGACGCTGAACTGCGTCGCCGAACTGCGTCGGGCGAAAGACACAGCGGAGTTCTTCGACGGTATGGCTCGCGAGGAACAGCAAGAATGGTTGGACGACACTCTTGGTCGGCTTTCCGTGGCGAGCGACGACAATTCAACGCCAAGGATTTGTTTGCTTGATTCCGGTGTCAACCGCGGGCATCCCTTGCTTGCTCCGCTGCTTAATGCCGACGACCTTCACACGGTCAAACCCGTGTGGGGAACTGATGACCAGGCTAATCATGGGACTGGGTTAGCAGGATTGGCTGGATTCGGTGATCTTGTTGAGACCCTGGCTTCTGCGGGGCCTATTACGGTGTCGCATCGACTCGAATCAGTCAAGCTCACTCCAGAAGACGGCGCCAACGAGGGCGACGCGAGACATCATGCCTATCTTTTTGGCGAGGCAGTCAGTCGTCCAGAGATTTCAGCACCGGATCGGCCACGGATTTTCTCGTCTGCCGTAACCGCTTCGGACTACCGGGACAGGGGCCGTCCTTCGTCGTGGTCGGCAACTGTCGACCGGCTTGCTTCGGACGCTGATGGTGTTGGGCAGTTTCCCCGTTTGTTTGTCTTGTCCGCAGGCAACACACGCGACGGTGGGGCCTGGCTCGGATATCCGGATAGTCTCGCGACAAACCTGATCCACGATCCCGGGCAGGCGTGGAACGCGCTGACCGTCGGCGCCTGCACTGCCAAGACGGAGACTGAGGTGGCCACACTTACGGCCATTGCTCAGGAGGGAGGGCCAAGTCCGTACACAACAACGTCGAGAACTTGGGACAGTGTGTGGCCACTGAAGCCAGACGTGGTGATGGAAGGTGGCAATGTGGGCAAAGACTCACTGAGCGCTGTGGGGGTCCCGAGCCTCAATTTGTTGACGACCCACTACCGTCCCCTCGAGCGGCTGTTCACGACCACTAATGCGACCAGCGCCGCATCTGCCCTATGCGCTCGTATGGCAGCGCAACTCATGGCAGCCTACCCAAATTTGCGGCCCGAGACGATTCGCGCGCTAATCGTACATTCGGCTGAGTGGACGGAGGTCATGCAGCAGATGTATCTGCCAACCAGCAACGCGGCAACAAAGACTGATTACGTGCATCTCATCCGGCATTGTGGCTGGGGCGTGCCCGATTTGAATCAGGCGCTCTGGAGCGCGGGTAATTCACTGACATTGATTGTCGAAGACATTGTGCATCCCTACAAGAAGGTCATGGGGAAGGGCATTAAGACCAGAGATATGAATCTGCACGCATTGCCGTGGCCGACCGATCAACTGCAAGCGTTGCAGAATGCCAAAGTGCAGATGCGGGTCACGCTGTCCTATTTTGTCGAACCGAACCCGTCGGCCCGCGGTACGGCGTCGAAGTTCTACTACCCCTCGCATCGGCTGCGATTCGATGTGCAGCGACCGCTGGATGCGTCTACTGATGACTTTGTAGCCCGTGTCAATGCTGCCGCTGAGCGCGAGGACGAGGGAGACCCGATCAACCCGAAAGACCCAAATTGGCGGCTTGGCGACCGACTACGCCATCGTGGCTCGTTGCATCAAGACATCTGGGAAGGTACGGCCGCTGACCTTGCTAGCCGTGGTTTTATCGCTGTGTATCCCTCGACGGGCTGGTGGCGAACGCGCCCCGCGCTAGAACGGTACGGCCTCCCCGCGCGCTACAGCCTCATCGTGTCGATCCGAACCGAGCAGACTGAGATTGATCTCTACAACGCCATTGCGACTCAGATCGCCGCTGTTATTGCGGTGGAGCACTGATGTGGACTTCCGCATCGCCGACACCTTCACCGATAGCCTCGGCAAACTCACCGGTGACGAGCAGAAGGCCGTAAAAACGACTGCTTTCGATTTGCAACTCAACCCGGTAAATCCCGGGTTGAGTTTTCACAAGCTCGAAAAGTCGAAGGACAAGAACTTTTGGTCGGTGCGTGTCAGCGGAGACATCCGGCTGATCGTTCATAAGACGCCAGGCAGTCTTCTGCTTTGTTACGTGGCTCATCACGACAAGGCTTACGACTGGGCCGAGCGGCGGCGGCTGGAAACGCAT
>Ga0326597_10012027_pt1 | contig 11420 bp, 14 predicted proteins | sample RVTome_12_FD_203789 | JGI IMG/M metagenome (GOLD analysis project Ga0326597, IMG submission 203789) | Soil microbial communities from uranium-contaminated site in the Upper Colorado River Basin, Wyoming, United States - RVT100D185 | ecosystem: Environmental > Terrestrial > Soil > Contaminated >...
AGTCCGCCGGTATCGGCCCAGACCACTTCGCGGTCGAGGTCACCGGCGGAGTCGGCCGGATCGAGGTCCGCGAGGCGGCCGAAGGCTGACGCGCGGGTTCGGCCAGCCGGCATACGCCCGGCCCGTGTCCGCCCGGCCGGCATCCGCCCGGCCGGCATCCGCCCGGCCGGCATCCGCCCGGGCCGGCATCCGCCCGAACGGTCGGCCTTCTCGAACGGTCGGCCCACTCGAGGCGCTGTTCGCAAACCCCGGTAGTTCCGCTTGGCTGGAACGAGCGAACATGGGCTGCGCTGGGGAGCGTCTGCTCGACATGCCACGTCGACGGTGCCGGGCGCCCCGGCCGTCGGCCAGCCCGGCGACCGCGATGTCAGGCGCCCGGCGCCGGCCGCTCGAGGTGGGCGAAGAACTCGGCGCGGGTCTTGTCGCGCGATCGGAAGATACCGAGCACGGCCGACGTCGTCATCACCGTGCCCGGCTTGCGCACGCCGCGCATGACCGCGCACAGGTGGGTCGCCTCGATGACCACGCCGACACCCTGCGGCTCGAGCCGGGTCTGGAGGAAGTCGGCGATCTGCTGGGTCAGCCGTTCCTGGACCTGGAGGCGGCGCGCGTACATCTCGACGATCCGCGGGATCTTCGACAGCCCGATCACCCGGCCCTTCGGGATGTACGCGACACCGGCCGTCCCGAAGAACGGCAGCAGATGGTGCTCGCACAGCGAGTAGAACGGGATGTCCTTGACGACCACCATCTCCGAGTAGTCGACGTCGAAGATGGCGCGGTTGACCAGCCGATCGGGGTCGACGTGGTAGCCGGCCGTCAGCTCGGTGTACATCCGGTGCACCCGCTCGGGGGTGCCGCCGAGCCCCTGTCGGTCGGGGTCCTCGCCGATCTCGACGAGGATCTGCCGCACGGCCTCCTCGACGCGCCCGTTCGCGCCACGCCGGGCGTGTCCCTCGATGGCCGCCTCCGGCTCGACGTCCTCCCCGATCTCGGTTTCGATCTCGGCGACGAGCTGCTTGACGTGGTCGGGCAGGTCGATCGAACGGGTCATCCGCGGATGGTACGCCGATCGCCGATCCGGCCGGCGGCGGCCGGCGTCAGGCGGTCGAGTCGCGGGGGTTGAAGCCTGCCGACGGGTGAGCGGGGCTGCAGACAGCTTTCACGACCGCGATCGTAGCGCGAGGATCGCGGCCGCCACCTCGGCCGGCCGGTAGCGCATGAGGTTGTGGGCGTCGGCCGGAAAAAGGGCAACCCGGATCGGCGGCCTGCCGGCCGCGTCGAGTGCCCGCTGCGCCGTCGCGAGCGCCCACGATTTCGTACCGTCCTCATCGTCGGCCGCGACGAGGGCAACGATCGGAGCCTCGACGCTCGGCAGCACGACGCCGGGACGGTACGCGAACATCGCCTCGACCGATCGCGCGAGGGCGTGCGGGCGGATCGACGGGACGACGTGGCCGGCGTGCGTCTCGACAACGGTCGCCCGTGCAGCGCGCTCCTGGTCGGCGTCCCACGTGGCCGGGTCGAACGCCTCCCGATCGGCGAGGTAGGCTCCGATAGAGCGGAGGACCTCCGGCGGCTCGTCGAGGCCGCGCGCGAACTCCTCGGGCTCCTGTCCGGTCGAGGCCGCAAGATCCTCCCAGCCACCATCGACGAGGACGAGGCCGGCACATCGGTCGCCGAGGACGGCGGCCGCCCAGGCGGCGACGATCGCCCCGAAGCCGTGACCGGCCAGCACGATCCGGTCGTCCGGCCGGGCGAGGAGCCCGCTGCCCTCCGCGACGGCGACGACGTCCTCGGCGAGGGAGTCCGGCTGGTACCCGTCCGTCGGCGCATCGGACAGCCCGTGGCCGCGCAGGTCCATCGCCACGGTGTGGCCGAGCGCTCGGATGCGCCGCGCGACCGGCGTCCACGACCACGCGGTGTTCGACAGGCCGTGGACGAGGAGCACGCCCGGCGCGCCGTCGCCGCCCGGACCGCCCCAGTCGAGGAAGTGGATCCGCTCGGTCCGCTCGAGCACGACGACATAGCCGTCCGGCTCCGCGACGCGGTCCGGCGGGGGCGCGGCGGTCGGGTCGATCGGCGCGTCGCACACGTCCATCGCGGCTAGGATACGGGCCGCATGCCGAAGCGCCGCCGCGGCTCCCGAACCGCCGCCCGGACCGCCCGCCGACCGTCACGCCACACGGGGTTCGAGCGGCTGGTCGAGCGCGCGCTGGCGGCCATCCCGATGCCCTTCGCGGCAGCGCTCGATGAGGTCGCCGTGGTCATCGAGGACGAGCCGTCGCGCCACCAGCGCCGTGAGAACGACCTGGGCCCGGACGACACGCTGTACGGACTGTACGAAGGGGTGCCGCGGATCGAGTGGGGCGCCGACTGGGTCGCCGTTCCGAACAAGATCAGCCTCTTCCGGCTGCCGCTCGAGGAGGACTTTCCCGATCCCGACGACCTGGCCGAGGAGGTCCGGATCACGGTCATCCACGAGCTTGCCCACCACCTCGGCATCGACGACGACCGTCTCGAGGAGCTCGGCGTCGACTGACCGGGCCTCGCGGGCCCGGCGCTTGCCGCGCTCGTGCTGCCCTTGACGTCAACAGCCCCGTTGGCTGCAGCGACCGATGAGTCAAGGACTCGGCTTGACCGCCACGTCCTCCCCAACCCGCCGCGCTCCGTCGCGCCTGGATCGCTGCAGATATTCCCGTCCGATCCACACAACGGAGGTCAGCAGCATGGCGCTCGCAACCATGGGGACCGCGCCAAGCGGGCCGCCCGGCCAGAAGTAGCCGCCTTGCCAGAGGTACAGGCTCCAAATGGCCTTGGCAATCGGCTCCGGCAGCAGCGGCGGGACCTCGTTTCTCGTCGCGGCAAACGTCCACATGATCGCGCCGAGTGCAAGGAACAGCGTCCGACCGCCGTATACGTGAAGGCCACCAGAACGGAGCGGGCCCATCTGGCGAGAAGCGCGATGGCAAGCATGGCGCCGGCAACCGCCGAGAAGCCAAGGCTGCGGATGAGCTCCGTACCGGCGGGATCGTCGAACCGAGAGAGACGTCGGTTCACTTGGACCCCGACCGAGCCTTCCAGCCAATCGCAGCCAGCAGGATCGCGCCAGCGGCGAGGATGGCGACAGCCGGACGCGCTATCCGAACCGACCCTCGGGGTTCTCCCAGACACACTCCCTCGACGAACCCTGTCCCTATGCGCCATCGACGTCAAGGGCTGCGTTCATTGCGCCCGATCGGGCGGATGCGCCCGACGCATCGCACGGGCGGGGTTCGTGCGGGCGGTTCCGAGTGAACCAGGGGTTCGGACCGAATCGCTCTCGCACTCACGCCGCGGCCGATGCGCCCGGCGCATCGGCGTCCTTCGCGAGGACCAGGTCAGATGGGCAGCGGCGCCGCGGCGGCCAGCAGCTCTCCAAGCCTGCCGATCTCGACGTTGCCGCCCGAGGCGACGACCGCGACCCGGTCGCCGTCGCGCAGCGGCACCCGACCGTAGATCACCGCCGCGAGCGCGGCCGCGCCGGCCGGCTCGAGCACCTGTTTCATCCGCTCGGCGGCGAAGCGCAGCCCGCCGAGGATCGTCGGGTCGTCGAGCAGGACGATCCCGTCGAGGTAGCGTCGGCCCATCGCCAGCGTCCACGTCCCGGCGAACGGCGCACCCAGGCCGTCCGCCACGCTCTGCGGCTCGATCCGGACCACCTCGCCGCGCTCGATGGCGAGCGACAGCGCGTTCGAGCGCCGCGGCTCGACCCCAAAGACGCGGACGCCGGGGCGGGACTCCTTGAGCGCGGCAGCGACGCCGGAGATCAGCCCGCCGCCGCCGACCGGGACCACGACGATGTCGACCTCCGGCAGCTCGTCGAGCAGCTCGAGCCCGAGCGTGCCGTTGCCGGCGATGACCTCCGGGTCGTCGAACGGATGGGTCAGCGTCAGGCCCCGCTCCTCGCGCAGGCGCTCCATCTCCACGAACGTCTCGCCGACATGGGCGCCGTGGAGGACGACCTCCGCGCCGTAGCCCACGCACGCGTCGACCTTCGATCGGACGGCGGCCGCCGGCATGACGACCGTGGCATGCGTTCCGAGCGCCCTGGCGGCCCACGCGTAGGCCTGACCCGCGTTGCCGGCCGACAGGGTGACGATCCCTTTGGCCCGCTGCTCCGGCGTGAGCGTCGCGACGCGCCAGGTCATGCCGCGCGGCTTGAACGACCCGGTCTTCTGGAGGTTCTCCGCCTTGACGTACAGGCAATCGTCGGCGATTGCGACGCCGGACGACGTCCGGATCGCCCGGGCGCCGGTCTCGGATATGAGCAGCGGCGTCCGCCTGACCCGCGCCGCCACGAGCTCGCGCGCCTCGCGGATGCGGTCAAGCGGGACCACGTGGTTGCGGTCGGAGTCGGCCATCGGCGGAGTATCGCAGGGGCCTGTGCGGCGGGTACGCCGTTCACCGCCGGATGGATGGTCGGGCGGCCGCCCCCGCGGCGCTCAGCGAGACTTGCGTATTTGCGCAATCAATGACATACTCGCCGCGTGTTGAACCTCGCGGCGTCGAGCGAACTCGAGCGGCAGCGCTACGCGGCCGTCGGGCGCGCCCTGGCCGACCCGAAGCGGCTGTGTGTCCTCGAGTCGCTTGCTGGCAGGGAGCTGTCGGTGAGCGAGCTGTCGGTCACGGTCGGCTGCCAGGTCCCGAACATGAGCCAGCACCTCGCCGTGCTCAGGAGCGCGGGCCTGGTGACGACGCGACGCGAGGGCAGCACGATCTACTACCGCCTCGCCGACCCGCGGGTCCTCGAGGCCTACAAGCTCATCCAGTCGATCGCCCGCTAGGGCGCATGGTCCCGCGGGCGCGGGAGAAAGGAAACGATCCTCCATGGCGGAGATCAAGCACGCGACCGACGCCACGTTCGACGAGCTGGTGCTCAAGAGTGACAAGCCGGTCGTGGTCGACTTCTGGGCGGCCTGGTGCGGGCCGTGCAAGATGGTCGCGCCGGAGATGGAAAAGATCGCCGAGAAGTACGCCGGCTCGGTCGATGTCGTCAAGGTCGACGTCGACGCCAACCCGCGGATCTCCCAGGCGTTCAACATCATGAGCATCCCGACCATCGCGTTCTTCCGGCCCGGTGCCCAGCCCATGGGCGTCGTGGGCTTCCGGCCGATGGAGCAGCTCGAGCAGCAGTTCCAGCTCGGCCAGTACGCCCCGGCGAAGCCGGCCTGATCGGGCGACAAGAAGAATCTTCCTGCGCCGGCGGCACCTCCTCCCCCGCCCGGCGCCCGGCGACCCCGGTCCTCGCGGCCGGGGTCGTTCGATTCCGGGCTCAGTCCGCGGTCTGCTCCAGCGCATGACGCCACGCGCTGGCGAACCAGGCCGCGGCCCGGTCGACCGAGGCCCGATCGAGGTCGCGCGGCTCGAACGCAATCCAGTCGGAACCTCGGTCCGAATGGAAGGTGTCGGGCGTTCCGAGCGCCGCCCGGCCGACGATCGGGGCCAGGCGGAACTCCGCCCGGACGCCCGCAAGCACGGCAAACGGTCGCCCGTCGCGACGCCACTGCGCGCCGGTCGCAGTCGCCAACCGCTCGAGCGGCTCGAGCCCGGCCGCGGCCTCGTCGAGGATCTCGGCGAGCGTCACGCAGGGCGCACCGCGGCGAGGATGGCCTCGAGGTCCGGGCGGTGCTCGTCGTAGTGCTCGATCGTGTCCTCGAGGAAGGAGCGAAGGTGGCCAGGATGCTTCACCCAGCGGGTCTCCGGCACGACGGTCAGGTAGCCGCGCAGCTGGCCGGCCACGGTCGAGAAGCGGCGCCGGACCTCGTCCATCGGGAGCGCCGCCCACTCGCGCCGGAGGTCCTCGTTGACCGCTTCGCCGCGGCGCGCATCCCAGTCCGCAGCGACCCGGGCGATCGTCGCGCTCTGCTCGCCGACGGCAAGCTCCCGGGCGGCGGCGAGCGCGACGTCCTGCCAGGCGACGACGTGACCCATCAGGTCGCGCCCGGACCAGCCGCGTGCCGCCTCCACGGGTCGTGCGAGGGCCTCGTCGTCGAGGTCGAGCAGCACCTCGAACGGCCGCCACGCGTCGCGCTCGTCCTCGAGGAACGACAGGGCGTCGAGATACATGGCGGCATCGTACCGCGTTGCACGCCGGGGCCGGTGGTAGAGTCGCGGCCGTGAGCGCCGACCGTCCACCTCGACTGCCCCCGGTCGATCCGGGCGCGGCCGCGCGCGTGCCGGCAGCCTCGCTCAGCCCCGAGCTCCTGGCCAGCCTGCTCGCCGACGGCGACGACGAGCTCGCGGCCTGGACGCTCCGCCACGCTCTCGCCGAGCAGCCGCGCGCCGAGGTCTTCGACGGCCTCCTCGGGGACGCGATGACGCTCGTCGGCGAGCGCTGGGCGTCCGGGCAGTGGTCCGTCGCCGAAGAGCATCTCGCGAGCCAGACACTGCTCCGGACGCTCGACCGCATCCGCCCCGACCAGGGACCGGAAGGTCGGATCGGCCCGCTGGCCGTCCTGGCGGCGGTCGCCGGCGAGCACCACATGCTCGGCCTCGTCTGCCTCGACCAGGTCCTCCGCGAGGATGGCTGGACGGTCGCCAACCTCGGCGCCGACGTTCCGGCCGCAGATCTGGCCGGATTCGTGGCCCGCAACGAGGCCGCGCTCGTCGCGCTGACCGCATCGGACGCGACGCGCCTGCCGGCCGTCGCGGAGGCGGTCGCAGCGGTACGCGGCGCCCGCCCGGAGACCGCCACCTCGCCGATCCTGCTCGGCGGCCGGATCGCGACCGACCCACGGCTGACGGCCACGCTCGGGGTCGATCAGGCGGTCGACTCGATCGGCGCGGCCGCGCGCTTCGCCCGATCGCTCGTCAGCGCCCCCAGCTGACGATCGTCGCCGGCGTCACCTCGACGACGACCGGCGTGCCCTTCGTCGCCATCCGCTCGGCCGTCTCGAGCGGCGGCTTGTCGGGCTGGTAGCGCCGGAGCTGCTCGGCGCTGATGCGGACGTACTCGCGTTGGCCGGCGGCGCCGTCGATGACCCGGGCGGACCCGCGGGCGAGGATGCCGCGCTTGCGCCGCAGGTCGGAGTCGACCTCGACCGACGCCCGGCGCGTGCGTCGGACGTTGGCGACCTTGTGGTCGTCCGCCTGGGCGCCGATCCAGAAGCGTCGCCCGTCCCACCAGAACCAGGCCGGCACGACGTGCGCGGCGCCGTCCCGGTCGACGGTCGCGATCCGGCACAGGTTGGGCTCGGCGAGAAAGTCGGCCAAGGCGTCGGGATCGGCCGCCCAACCGGTCGCGGAAGGCGCCTGGGTCGGGCCCGTGTCGGCGGCGCCGTTGGGGCTCATACCGCCGCCGGCTCGCGATACTCACCGAAGACCGCGCGCAGCACCGAGCACTGCTCGCCGAGCGTCGCGTACGCCGCGGCGCAGCGGACGAAGTGGGGCATGAGATTCGTGTCGCTCGACCCGGGTCGCCTGGCGGCGTCGCGGAGACCGGCCAGCGCCGCCTCGACGGCGGACGCGTCGCGATCGCGGCGGGTCCGCTCGAGCCGGGCGAGGTGGCCCTCGAGCGAGCCCGGCGGCACCTCGAGGACCGGCACGGTCGTCTCCTCCGCCTCGTCGACGTAGGCGTTGACCCCGACGATCCGCCGCTCGCCGGCGTCGAACTCGCGCTGGAAGCGGTAGGCCGCATCGGCGATCTCGCGCTGCGGGTAGCCCTCGGTGATCGCAGCCACCATCCCCCCGCGCCGGTCGATCTCGTCGAGGTAGCGCCGGACCTGGCGCTCGGTCTCGTTCGTCAACGCCTCGACGAACCACGAGCCGCCGAGCGGGTCGACGGTCGACGCAACCCCGGTCTCCTCGGCGATGACCTGCTGCTGGCGGAGGGCGAGCAGGGCTGCCTCGGCGGTCGGCACGGCCAGCGCCTCGTCGTACGCGTCGGTGTGAAGCGACTGCGTCCCGCCGAGGACGGCGGCCAGCGCCTGGAGAGCGACCCTCGTGAGGTTGTTCAAGGGCTGCTGCGGGCTGAGCGACACGCCGGCCGTCTGGGTGTGGAAGCGCATCCAGGTGCTTCGCTCGTTCTCGGCGTGGTACCGCTCGGTCATCAGGCTTCCCCAGATCCGTCGGGCGGCGCGGAACTTGGCGATCTCCTCGAAGAAGTCCGAGTGCGAGTTGAAGAAGAACGACAGCCTTGGCGCGAAGTCGTCGATCCGGAGGCCGCGCCGGAGCGCGTCCTCGACGTAGGCCATCCCGTCGGCGATCGTGAAGGCGAGCTCCTGGACGGCGGTCGAGCCGGCCTCGCGGATGTGGTAACCGCTGATCGAGATCGTGTTCCAGCGCGGCAGCTCGCGCGTCCCGAACTCGATCGTGTCGGTCACCAGGCGCATCGACGGCTCGGGCGGGAAGAGGAACTCCTTCTGGGCGATGAATTCCTTCAGGATGTCGTTCTGGGTCGTGCCCTCGAGGACGGCCCGCGGCACGCCGGCCTTCTCGGCGGCGACGATGTACATCGCCCAGATCGGGGCGGCCGGCGAGTTGATCGTCATCGAGGTCGAGATGCGGTCGAGCGGGAGCCCGTCGAGCAGGACCTCCATGTCGGCCAGGCTGCTGACGGCGACGCCGCAGGTGCCGAACTCGCCCTCGGCCTCGGGATCGTCGGTGTCGTAGCCGTACAGCGTCGGCATGTCGTAGGCGATCGAGAGGCCGGTCTGGCCGGCGCCGAGGAGCGCCTTGAACCGGGCGTTCGTGTCCTCGGCCGCACCGTACCCGGCGAACATCCGCATCGTCCACAGGCGCGACCGGTAGCCGGTCGGATGGATGCCGCGGGTGAACGGCGGCGCGCCGGGCAGGCCGATGTCCCCGGCCGGGTCGGTGTCCTCGGTCGACCACGGGCCGTACAGACGCTCGATCGGCATGTCGCTGATGGTCGAGAAGCGCGTCCGTCGTTCGGGTGAGCGGCCGAGGGCGGGCGCGAGCCGGTCGGCCTCCCAGGCGCGGCGGGCGTCCCAGTCGGAGCCGGTCGATCGGTCGGCCATGGGCCGACTCTAGCACGGAGACCGCTACGGACCGACCGCCGCGATGGCATCGGCGACGACCGCGTCGTGCGCCTCGCGCGACTGGATCTCGCGGACGTCGTTGCCGGCGAGGACAGCCCACACGGCGCCGGGCTCGTCGGCCGGCCAGACCACGATCGTCTGGGACGACTCGTCGTTGAGCGTGTCGAGCCGCCAGGCGTCCCGGCCCTCGATCCGGAGCCGCGTCGTCTCGATCTCCTCGGTCTTGCGGGCGGACCGGGCGCCGGCCTCGTAGAAGTCGGCCATCCAGTCCGCCTCCAGGCCGGGGGCCGTGAAGCGCGCGATCGTCACGCCGCTCCGCGCGCCGAGCTCCCACAGGCCACCGGCGAATCGGAGCTCCGCGACGCGGTGCCCGACGAGCGTGCCGAGGCTCGTCGCGCTGCAGGTCCGCCCGGAGTCGAGGTGGGTCGGCGGCTCGCCCCGGAGGACGGTCGGGATCGCGGCTTCCAAGTCCGGGTAGGCGCCCTCGGCCTGCCCGTCGACGACACACGGCCCGGCGGGAACGAACGACGGCCCCGCGGGGCCGCAGGCGGCGAGCAGCGCGGCGGTCGCGAGCGCGATGACCGCTGCGAAGGAGCGCGCGGCCGCGCGAGAACGACGGCAGGACCGGGGGATCACCGCCACAGCCTACGCGGAGTCGGGTGGCGGTGCCCGCGGGCACCTGGTACGGCCGTCCCGGTATGGTGCGCCCACGCGCCCGACCATCGAGCCCGCGACAGCGGGACGAGGGTGCCATTGCCTCGCGCGGCCGCCGCGAGTAGTGTTCCGGCATGCCGTAACGCGAGCTTCCGGGGACCACCTGGGGCGTCGGTCACGGATCCGGGCACGGACGCCGGTGTCGAGGACGGTCGACAGCGGACGATCCCGGGCCCGGTTCACGAGCCGAGTAACCACGGATCATCGGCCAGCAGGCTCGGATCGCGGTGCGGCTGGACTCATCAGATCGTCGATCACGAATCGCCTCTCGGCACCTGTCGCCGGGGGGCGATTGTTCGTCCCTCGACGCTCAGGCCGCCCCGCCGGTCGGGCTGCGCGGCTCGGCCCGCACGGCGTGCGAGCGGCGGACGATCCCCCGCCGGTCGAGATCGCTGGATACGACCCGGGCGGCCGCGACGAGATCCGGGTCGCGGGTGATTGTGCTCGCCAGCCAGTCGACGTACGAGGGCTCGAAGGCGGCCACCTCGCCGAGCGTGTGCCCGCGGAACTTGCCGAACGCGAGCTCGACGTCGCGGGCCGCGTCGAGCGACGGCAGCGGCGGCGGCCGGAAGCGGCGCATCCGGGCACGCTCGAGGGGACCGGTGGGCTCCGATGCCCGAAGCGGCTCCCGCTCGAGGCGGTCGAGCCGAAGCGGCGCCTGGCCCGGCAGCCTCACCCGGGGCGATGTCGTCGCGTTCCGCGGCCGGATCGTGTCCGACGTGTCGAGCCGGGCCGTCACCGGGCGGGTGGGCCTGGGACGCGGCGGCCCGCCGCCGCGGCGCGCTGCCTCACGGATCGGCGTGCCGGTCGCGGCGCTCGCGCGACCGCCGCGGGCGATGCCCGCACGCCGCTCCGCGTCGGCGCGGCGCAGCGCCTCGTAGGCGTCGTTGATCTCCGCCATCTTCCGGGTGGCGACCCGCGACGCGGCGGGGTCGTCGCCGGTCAGGTCGGGGTGGTGCGCCCGGGCGAGGCGGCGCCAGGCCGCCTTGATCGTCGTGGCGCTCGCGCCGGGGCGGACCCCGAGCACGTCGTGGGGATCGCGTTTCGGCACGCCATCAGTCTAGCGAGGCGGGGAGGCTTGACAGGTCGGCGCGCCGTGGCGTCACCTGTAGGCGATGCCGACCTGCCGTCGGGCGGGCCTCGTCGCCGCGCTGGCCGCCGCTCCGTTCGCCCTCGCCCTCCGCTTCGCGCTTGTCTACCGCGTCCGGGCCGGCTATCCGCGGCCGCATCCGCCGGTCGTCACGCCGGACGCGGTCGGCCTGCCGTACGAGCCGATCGTCGTCCCGACGCCGGACGGGCGGGCGCTGCCTGGCTGGTTCATCCCGGCCCGCGGCGGCGCCCCGGGTCCCGGCGTCGCGCTCATCCATGGCTGGGAGTCGGCGCGCGACCGAACGCTACCCAACGCCCTCTTCCTCCACGCCGCCGGCTTCCACTGCCTGACGATCGACGTCCGCGGCCACGGAACCAACCCCCGCGAGGAGCTGCCACTGAGCGCCGGCGAGTTCGGGGTCGACGCGCTCGCGGCATTCCGGGCGCTCGCCGCTCGCCCGGAGGTCACGTCCGGCGCCATCCTCGGCCACTCGATGGGCTCGGTCGGGGCCACGCTCGCCGCGGCGGCCGACGCCGACGTTCGAGCGCTCGTCGCGACGGCGACGCCGGCCGATC
>Ga0326597_10012028_pt1 | contig 11420 bp, 9 predicted proteins | sample RVTome_12_FD_203789 | JGI IMG/M metagenome (GOLD analysis project Ga0326597, IMG submission 203789) | Soil microbial communities from uranium-contaminated site in the Upper Colorado River Basin, Wyoming, United States - RVT100D185 | ecosystem: Environmental > Terrestrial > Soil > Contaminated >...
CGCATCTTCCGGGAAAAAAATGGCAAACGCTCCGCTCTTCGTCGCCAGCCAGGTATCCGGTTCGTCCTTGTAGAAAAGCAGGTCCGTTTCTTGATCGTATGCCCCGGAGGGTTGTTTGCAGGAAGCCGTGGGTCTCCAGCCCATAGTGTCGGTTCCTTCCAATATCAATTGGATATCAATGTATTTTTCATGCGTTTCGAGCAGCGAATCTTCCTTTTCACGACCGGGAGCAATGGCGACAATTGCATAGATACAGTCACCGTCAATCTCATATTTGCCCGTCGGCAGCTCCCTTAAATCCGGGCGCGCGAGAAACTCAAATGCCTTGGCAAACCCCTCGTTCAGTGGCAAATATCGGTGTGCATTCTCAAGTACATCCAAGATCATGGTCATTCTCCCTTGATGGCGTCGCCAAAAAATTAAAACTGTATTTTCCCGCCCGTTTGCTGACGGAAGGATGTTCGCACCGGAGGGCCGGAAGAGGGAAGAGAAGAAAGCTTCTCGGGAGAAGAATCCGCCGGGGCTATTTCCTGGTTATACATGGAGTTGTAAATCTCGATGTTTGCCAGAACTTTTTTTACATACTCGCGGGTTTCCCGGTAAGGGATATTTTCAATGAACTCGTCATTTAGAGCGGCAGTGGGCAATTTCAACCAGCGGTCAACCGGTGTGGCCCCCGAGTTGTAGGCTGCGATTGCCGGCACGAGATTGCCGTTATAACGAACAAGAAGGTTTTTTAAATGTTTCAGGCCGAGACGGATATTCAGGTCAGGGGAGGTCAGCTGGAAGGTGTTCAGTCCCCTGGATTTCCCCTTAACCAGGGATTTGGCGGTTGCCGGCATTAACTGCATTAGTCCGACAGCGCCAACCGGAGAAAGCACGGTCGGGGAAAAATTGCTTTCGGCGCGGATGATGGAGTAGGCGAGGTACTCGGGTAGGCCATATTCTGTCGAATAACCTGCGATAGTTTCCCTGTAAGCCATCGGATAGCTGAAACCCAATGCGGCGGGGTTGCCGCCCTGCGCATACGGGAAGCAGGCCAGGACGGAACGATAATCCCCGATTTCCCAGTAGAGACGTGCAATTCCGATCATCAGGGATTTATCGATCCCTTTATTTCTGATTGCCACCAATTCCGACCTTGCTTCTTGGTACATCCCGAGGGAAATGAGCGCCTTGACTTTTTCATAACCGAAAGGAACGGGTATGGACGAAATGAAATCGCTGTCGAGGGCCGGAATCTGATCGTTTTTCAGTCCGGTTTCCTTTTTGAAGTGCAGTGTGTAAAACCCGAAAGGAAATTCTTTTGCCAGACTGGAAAATGAGGAATTGGCCAGTTCCCTTTCACCTGACGCCTGCCGGGTTTTTCCTAGCCAGTAAAGCGATTTTTCCCGATATGCGGGAATGGCAAGAAGTTGTTTCAGTCCCTCGGCGGCATTCTGCAAGTCTTTTGTCCGATAATATAGCCAGGCCTTTTCCCACATCGCTCTGTGTTTGTAGTTTGATGAAGGATATTGAACAATAAGTCTGTCCAGGATGATTACGGTGCCCCTATGATCTCCCTGATTCTTTTTACAGAGCGCGGCCAGGAATAGAGCGTCATCGGCCAGTTCCGAATGGGAAAAGCTGTCGGCGAACTTGAGGTAGGACGGAAGAGCCTCTTGCTCCTGGCCTTTTTTGTCGAGAATGCGGGCAAGCCAATAGACGGATTCGGTTGAAATCTCCCGGTTCTTACTTGTGACAAGTTTTGCGAAAACCTGTTCCGCCTCGTTATACCGCCTGGATTTGAAGAGGGTTTGTGCCGTGTTAAAGGCAAGGTTGTCTTTCCTGTCGTCGGTAAGGGTTTGTCTGGAAAGGGTGTCGAATGTTTCCAATGCCGGAGGGTACTTCCCCCTGTCTAAAAGGGTGACTCCCCTTTGGAAAAGTTCATCGAAAGTGAATGGCGGGACGGTAATGCCTTCCGACCGCAATCTTTGCAAATGGGTTTCCGCCTGATTCGCAACGGCAGAGTCGGGATGATTCAGCCAGATATCCCGCAGCTCGTTGATGGCCCCTTGCTTGTCTCCCAGGGCTTCCCGGCTTAAGGTCGTCAGCAGGGCGGCTTTAAGAGTGTCTGTTCCCGAAGGGTACGTTTTGATGAAGGCCTGGCTGGCTTTCAGTGCGCCCTGATAGTCTTTTTTATTGAAAAGGGTATCGGCATGCAGCGAATTAGCGGCTCGCGACAGTCGACTCCCCGGGTAATCCTTTTTCAATTTATCCAGCAATTTCAACGCCTCATCGTGTCTGGCAAGGCGGGCAAGGGCGTTGGCGCGATAATAGAGGGCATAGTCCGCCAGCAGTTCAAGATCCTTGGCTGATGCTGATAAATGTTTCTCGGTTTCAGCCCATTTTTCCAGGCGATAGGCGGTAACACCAAGCAGGAAGTTCCTGACGGGACCGTCGGGGGCCTTCAGGGCTTTCTCGCGGGCGGCTGCGTATTTTTTTTGGCTGAGAGCTTGCGCTGTTTCCTGAAGAGCCGGATCCTGCAGCGGGAAAAATGGTGGTGGGGAGCTGAAGGAGGAATGTACCAGGGAAATAGACAGCAGAAATGCGAAAACCAAGCGAAAATACAAAGGCTTCTCCGATACAATATGAATGCGACCTGAGTCGCTTTGGGATGGATGACTCCACTGCTTAACTCACAATCGCTTTAAAACAATGCACAACCCGCGCCATTTCCTCGGCAAGTTGCAGGAGGACGACACTTTGCTGGGGGGAGGGCGGCGGAAGAACTGTATCAACTGTTGGTTGCCAACGCCTTGGCCGGCAGAACCACTCGGTCATCCTTGATCTCCGCCTGATGGGAACTGTACTCGATCAGGGTGCAAAAATTGTGATATTTGGCCACCTCGGCGGGTTTGGAGGTCTTCCGGCCGAAGTATTTCCCTGGCTGGGAAAAGACATCGGTCACCACCTTGTTGTCGTATATGGCGAAATCGAAGGAGTTAATGGTGTCCCGGCCGCTGATGCCGCTGGTTGCCGGCAATTCATGGCGGAAGGCAATGCGGACATTTATTCCGGCGTGCAGTTGAGGAAGGATTACCTTCTGTATGGACGGGTTCTCAAGGTCGTCAGGGTTGATGACGAAGGTGCGGGTCACTTTGACACCTCTCTGCAGAGCGCGAAGATTGGCTTGGTAGAAATTGAGCAACGCGCCACGACACTCCCATCCTTCCGTGAGAGGATCCACGGCATTCACCTGTCGAACGGCCCGGTCCATTTGTTTTGCCGCTTCCAGATAAAACACGCTCTCTTCGAGGGGAATGTATCCCTGTTGCAGCATCTGGATGGTCTTCAGTGTCCCGGCCATGATCTCGTTGGCCTTTGACTGGCATTCCAGATCAGAAATCCTGGCAATGGCGAAGGTGGCTTCATGGGCATTAATGTATTGTTCCAGCAATCCCTCCCGCGTGGTTTCCATTTCCTCCCTGATCAGGTAGGTGGCGAGTGACAGCAGGATACCGATACCGAAAACGATATAGGCTGCTTCCTTATAGTGGAGGACCCAATGGAAAAATAACGCCAGTCCCGAACCGGCGAGGAATTCGATTAAAATAGCCATATTTTGAGTTTTGATTTTCAACAGTTACCTCCGGAGTGATGAAAATCCGCCACCCGATGGGATCATCCCCGACAGTCTCTAGGTAAATTTTTCCTGGATTATGGATCTGTGGATTAGGCGGTGTGGTGCGGGATGGTCGTGGAGTGTCGGTGGTGGCCCGATTTTCGAGCAGGGTGCTGGTTGGGATGTTTGATACGTTACCTCACCTTCAGGTAAACGTCAAATTTGGGTTCCCGGGGTCGACCAAGCTAACTAATTAATTTATAGGGGAAAGTATAGACAGAACTCCTACTTTTTCAAGCAGAACAGAACCGTTTTATCCAACAACGGCGCTTTCTTGACCCGGTATTCGCGAATATACGGCAAATCACCTTCCTCATCCTCCACCGTGGCCAGACCGAGGAAACCGACAAAGTTCACGAGGGTGCGCGAGGTGTAACAGGAGCGAATTTGCTGTTCCGAGGTCAAAATAGAAAGTGGTTCCACTTCGTCGAGGAGCCTGGGAAAGGCCCGCAGAAAATGGTCTTCGTAAAAATCCGCGGAACGCCAGTCGTCACCGTAGCGGTTCAGCAGGTACAGGGCAAACAGAAATGATTGCTGAATGAAAGGGATCTCCCGATAGCCGGACCAGTATGCCCAATTGAATTTCCTGGCGTAAGCCTGGAACAACCGGGGGTAAATGGCCGGCAATCCCCCCTGCGAAAGCAGGCTGCGGCAGTTGCGGCTGAGAATGAACCGGCCTTTGTATTTGCGGACCAATCCAGCCATCTCCGCCACCAGACGGGTAACATGCAGTTTGAAAAAATCCCTTTCCTTGTTAATGTCGCCATGCCGCGTTTTATGTCGATAGGCCTCCTCCCCCCAGAAAGCCAGGGCCGTTTCCCGGCAGAGACTCCTTGGCAGGTTGCCCTTGACGGTCGGTTTCAGTCCCTGCTCGCCGATGGCCTCCACCAGCAGATTGAACAAGGTCAGGATTGGCGCACTGGGCTCCTCGGAAAGGGTTTCCGGAAAACTCACCAGGTCCGGAGAGTCGAAGGGAAAATAGAGCAGCCGATGCATCTGCTCCGACGACAGGCCGGCGAAATCCTCCCGGGGTTGCCCGCTGCGCTGCCGCGTAAACGCAGCCATAAAGGCGTTCACATCCTCTATCGAGTCGAACTCCCGCCCTTGCAGCGCCTGGCGAATTTCGTCGTGAACGTCGATTGGACCGCCGGCATCCGGGGGATCTTTCCGTCGCCCCAGGCAACACTTCTTATACTTCACGCCACTGCCACAGGGGCAGGGATCATCGCGGCCGACAGTCTGGTTTGTCATGAGTCGGGAAACCTTTCTCCGTTTTACCAAACGTTTCGGTTTCGTGTGAGACGGAATTTATAAGTTTCCTCAACATAAGGCAACAGTGAAAACAAAGTCAACGACCGGTCCGTAGGGTCGTTGAGGACGTTTTTGTCATTTCCCCAGATGCCCGGCTACTTCACGAAAATAGACATCCAGCTCGCCGTCGACGAAATAGCGGTGCGGTGCGGGCGGCAGCATCACTTCGCCACGATTCACGACGATCGTGGTGGCCCGGGTGCCGTGGGGAAGAAGGGAGGCGGGGGCGACCTGGAGGGACGAGCCGAGGACCAGCAGCAGATCGCATTGGGCGACTAACCGCTCCGCTTCGCCGTACCAGTCGACCAGTTCGCCGAAAAAGACGATCTCGGGCTTGAGTACGCCCAGGCAGACGGGGCAGTAGGGGACGGGGGGCATGGGACTGGTGGTCATGACCTTTTCCCACCAGTCGTAGGTGAGTTCGGCGAATCTTTTGCCGCAGGAAGTGCAGGAGGCGGCACGGGGCGAGCCATGCAGTTCGATCACGGCGCGGCTGCCGGCCAGTTGGTGAAGCATGTCGAAATTCTGGGTGATAATCGCTTCCAGGAAGCCTTTTGCCTCCAGTTCGGCCAGGAAGCGGTGGGTGAAGGTCGGCTCGATATCCTTCACCTCGGCGACAAAATCGCGGCAGAATTCGTAGAAATACCGGGGGTCCTGGCGGAACCAGTCGATCTCGAAGACTTTTTCCGGATCGTAGCGGCGGGTGACGTAAAGCCCCCGCGGCCCCCGGAAATCGGGGATGCCCGCCGCGGTGGACAGGCCGGCGCCGGTCAGGGCGATGACGGAGCCGGCCCGCCGGATCATTTCGGCGCAGCGGGCCGGCTCGATGGATTGGGTTTGTTGCATCGGCATGGCCTCGGACGCTGGTGGAATTCTCCTTCCCAGTATAACCAAAACCTGCATCCAACTTCCAAACCTTTGCCTCACGCAACGCCGCGACGACGCAACGAAAACCTCTTTTTCTTTTTCCGGTATTAATCGTTGCGGCGTCGCGTGAGGCCGATCTTTACTCACTTACTTGTTTTTGTTCTTCTTCCCATTTCCGTTGCCGTTGCCATGGCCGTTCCCCTTGCCATGCTTATTTTTGGCGGGCCGGTAGGATTTGCCATGGTAATGATCCTTTTCCTTCTGGTAGCGGACATATTCCACGTCCCGCAGGCGGATGATCTCGGTGTAACGCTTTTTGGCCAGGCCGGGGGGCAGATGCTTGGGACCGACGCCTTCCCAGGGACCATCGTATCGGGGAGCGGCATACCAGTAACCTTCGCGGCACTGGAAAAACCGGCCGTCGATGTGGAACATGTCGAAATTCACGCCGACGGCGACCTCGAATCCCAGATCGGGCGGCACGAGAAACAGCGGAGGTTCGGGGACAATAATCGGCGCCGGGCCACGGTTGCTGACATGCAGATCGAAATCGACACCGGCATCGCCGGCAAAAACGGTTGAGGAGGAAAACAGGACGGCGACAAGCAGTAACAGAAGTTTTTTCATGACTGAAGCTCCTTTTGACAATATATGAATGTAACGGGCACTGCCGGAATCGAACGCAGGAAACATGCCGGATCGAAATTCCATTTGCGCCAATCAGACGACTGATCGGCGCAAAGGTTTACTTGGTCATTAAACTGGGTCGGGAGATCTGCGGACCGGAAGAGACGGTTCAGGACAGGGTGGGTGGCTGCAGTTGTTGCCAGCGCTCGGCGGTATAGGTCTGGTAGACGATTTCCCCCCGGCACTTGCTGCAGATGACCTGACGCCGGCGGCGTTCGGCGGTGGCGGTCCAGCAGCCGTTGCGGCACTGGACGATGTAGCGGGGCGGAGTGAAACGCCGGTCGTGGCAGCGCGTCCCCGATGCGCCGATCTCCCTGGCCTTGGCCTGCCAGACGGCGTCATGGTTGTGCCGGTTACCGACCAGGGCGTGGGCGATCTCGTGGAGCAGCGTATCGCGGATTTCCTCCTCGGGGGCATGGCGGGTAAACTGCAGGGACAGGGTGATGAGCCGGCGGCGGTACTGGCAACTGCCGGCCCGGCGGGCGGCATGGTCGAATTCGAATCGCCAGTTGTCGAGACGATGGTGGGTCAGCAATCCTTCGGCAAGACGAACGATCATCGCCAACTCCTCCGGGGTGCGGAGAGTTGTCCGGTTTCGAGCGGGGCTTACCAGTGTCAACAGGGAATAGGGAACCGCATATTCCTCGTCATTGTCGCATACCACGTGGGCCCGCCGGGCATTGAGGCGGGCGATACGGCCGACCAGCAGCCTGTCCCGGCAGGAAAAGATCACCCGGTCGCCGGGATGCAGGGTGCTGGGCGAAAGGACGAGCTTTCTCGAAAGGGGCTCCGCCGGGGGAACCGTCCCCGGCAAATTCAGCTCCGGCGATGATTGCGGGGGCAGCAGGCGGTCCCTGTTGACCTGGTAGCTGCAGCGGTCGTCGCCGACGATGAAGGCCTGCGCACGACCGAGGCGGGCGATTGTCCCGGTCCGTTCACGGCCCTGGTATTCGAACCTTACCTGGGAGCCTACCTGGGCCGAAGGACCTTTCTGGCGGGACATGGAAATCTCCTGCGGAAGGTTGATGGCGTCTCCATCGAGTTTGGCAAAAATTCGAACCGTTGGCAAGAGGTTAAAAAGAAAGCGAAGCCACGTCCCTGAGATGACGAACCAGGGCACACCGGGGAAATGTGGGTTCGAAACAGTCCAACTCGGCAAAAAAAAGGGACCCGCCACTCTTGGCAGATCCTAGTTTAACAAATTTCCAGCCCGGTTTACCCGCTATTCAGGGTCTTCCGTCCTTTTGAGCCGACTTTCTTTTCGGGGCCAACAAAAGACAGGCTGGTTCTCCCCGCTTGACCGCCTCTTCTTCGCAGATCGGGCAAAGACGGGGCGGATAGTCGGTGCTGTTAAAATAGCGACCACAGACCGTGCAGATTTCATTCATGACGACACCTCCTTCGCAGCTCCCGCGGGCCGACTCATTCGGCTGCGGGCACGAGCCATGTTCTCTCCTCTGACACTCGGAGAGTAAACCCCTTCTCTGTTTCGTTTCTGTAAGATATGTGAAAAAATCTGGTTAACCCGGGTTGGGGACGGGATAGGACAGACGGATGATAGAATATGTGGAAAAGCCGGTTCGGGATTGAATCTTTTGCGAAAGGTGACGACATGAAGCCGATTTGGATCATTGGCCAGAGACTGGTTCCGCTGACGGCGGGCTTGCTGCTGCTGTTGCTGACCGCCTGCGGCGCAACCGCGCCCCGCCCGCCCCTCTATTTCGACGTCGGGGCATGGGACCCGGACATCAGGTCCGTCGCCTTGGTGGAGGTGACTTTCGATCGGCGGTATCCGCCGCCGACAGACTTTGACCTCGAGCGGGACCTGCGGATTTTTCTCGGCCGGGAACTGGAAAGAAAGGGCTACCGAATAGTGGCGACGGGCGAGGGGGGAACTCCCTTCGCCGGTAAAAGCAGCGTCGAACAACTGGCCGCGCTGGTCCCGGCGGAGGTGGATGCCGCGCTGGCGATTCACGTCGATTACCTGTTCATCTCCGCCACCTTCAGCGACCGCAACCCGCCGCCACAGGTGGAGATCGCCGCCGAGGCCCGCCTGGTGGCCAGGGATCCAGCCCGGGAGCTGTGGCGTGATTGGGCCGACGCCGTGGCCGGAGGACCCGGCGGCTGGCCGGTCGGCACCCCCCTGTTCCTGCGCCAGGAGGCCTTGCAGGAACTGGCGGCCCTGCTCTTCGACACCTTGCCGGACGCGGCGGGTAAAGCCGTAAAGCCGTAATGCGTAATGCGTGATGAGTGATGAGTGACTTCGGACCAGGGACCAGGGACCAGGGACTTTGAACTGGTTTTATTCCATCCCTCTTTCGTAGTTGAAGGGGGACGTGCCGGGGATGTCCTGACCCCGCCTGAGAGCTTCGAGGACTTTTTTTCCCTCTGGGGAGAAGGGGCCGATGTGGCTCAGGTCGACAATGAAGCTTCGGCAGCCCATATTGCGCAGTTCATCCAGCCGGCCGAGCAGGGAAAAATCGGTCTCCGCCTGCACGATGGTCAGGCCACCCCGCTGATCCACCTGGTAGTCATCCCCCCGGTCGGACTGCACGTGACTGCCGGTACGCAGCCCGCCAATCCGGATCCGCGAGGTGATGAGGGGCACCGACCCGTAAATGGTGACGGACGCCTCACTGTCCCGCCCCCTGGCCAGCAGGTCGCGCAGATTGTCCCGCTCGTCCTCGATATAGAGGACCGTCTCCTTCGCCCCCAGTTCCTTCCAGGCAAGAGCCGCCTGGCTGTTGAGGGTGAACAGCCGGGACCCGGTGATCAGCCGCGCTCCCGTCAGGCCCTCGAACAACCGGAAGTGGCCAAGGTTATTGAGGCGATAGGTGTTGAACCCGCGATCCAGAAGATACTCCACGGTCTTTCGATAGTCGGTCCAGTCCCGGTCGAAGAGGATGAAGGGAACATCCCAGATGACCTTGGCCTCCCGACCGGTCAGCCGGCGGCCGAGTCCTTGCACATGGCCGGGGGAGAGGGGGAGCACCACCCGGTCGACCGCTGGATCGTTGAGAATGTGGGCATCACGGGGCTGTCCCACGGCCACGGTGATGAAGGGCCCGGCCGCCGGCTGACCGGTCGGGTTTTCCGGCAGCAGGTCGGCCAGGGCCTGCTGCAGATGCTCCCGGCGGCTCTCCCGGCGATGCCCATCGACCCGTTTGGCCAGTTCCTGGTAGAAGTCCCGCCGTAAATCCTTGAGCCGGCTGGGGGGAATGACCACCGGCGGCAGGGGTGCGGTGGTGAAATCGACCAGTTCAAAGAGTTCCCCGCTTTGCAGGAAAACGCCGCGCAGGGTGTCGGCATTGAGAGGACTGCTGCTGGCAGGATGAACCGGCACGGGATAGCTGCGCTGCAGCCGGCAGGACCCGCTTTCGCCGGTTACCGTCAAGGTTTCGCCTTCTAGTTGCACGGCGATGTTTACCGTGCGGGGCGCCGGTCCGGCCTGGTCCAGCTTACGCCGGCAGGCCGCCTCGCTCAGGGTGAAAGCCTGTTCGGAGGAAACCTTGAATACCGTATCGCCCACCTGGAAAAGATCCCGGAAGGGGCTCTGCACCGACACCAGGGAACCGGCCTGCGCCTGTTTGACCGTGCGCTGGCCCAGTTGCAGGTCCCGGATGGTGAAGGCGGTTCCCGCCCGGTCGCTTTTCGGCTGCACCCGCAGCCGGTCGCCGGCATGCAGCCGGTCGCGGGTCTTGAAGGTGATGAGACCGCCCCGCACCCCCTGCAACTCGCCGAGAAAGCGACCGGTGGCCCCCTTGAGGGTCGGGATGGCGATGTCGGTGGGATTCGGCCCGGTCAGGAACCCCCGGGTCGGCAATCGGCCGAAGGAGGCCTTGAGCAGCTCCTTGGCCTCGGCGATCACCTCCCGCCGGTCGGCCGGGGCCGCGTCGAGGGCCCGCCGATAAGCGGCCACCACGTTGGCCACGTACTCGGCGCTCTTCATGCGGCCTTCGATCTTGAAACTGCAGACCCCGGCGGCGGCCAGTTCCGGCAGCAGGTCGATGGCTGACAGGTCGTTGGGCGAGAAGTAGTAACCATCCTTCTGGTGAGCCCGGTAACTCCGCCGACAGGGCTGGGCGCAGCGGCCGCGGTTGCCGCTCTTGCCCCCCAGCCAGGAGGAAAAATAGCACTGCCCGGAAAAAGAGAAGCACAAGGCGCCATGGATGAAATGTTCCAGCTCCAGGCTGGTCTGCTTACGGATGGCGGCGATCTCTTCGAGGGTCAGCTCCCGGGCCAGCACCCCCCGGGTAAAACCCATCTCTTCCAGCATGCGGATGCCGGCGGCGTTGTGAACGGTCATCTGGGTCGAGGCGTGCAGTGCCAGGCCGGGAAAATGCCGCCGGGCCATCCGCCAGACCGCCAGGTCCTGCAGGATCACCCCGTCGACCGCCATCGCCTCCAACCCCGCCAGGGTCTCCGCAAGGCGCGGCAGTTCCGACTCCTTGATCAGGGTATTGACCGTAACGTAGATGCGGCGTCCGTGTTGCCGAGCATAACCGAGCATCTTCTCCAGCTCGGCCAGGCTGAGGTTGCGGGCCTTGGCCCTGGCGGAAAACTCCTGCAGGCCGCAATAGACGGCGTCGGCGCCGGCTTCCATGGCGGCAAAAAAAGCCTCGGGGCTGCCGGCGGGGGCGAGGAGTTCGAGTTTTTGGGATCGGTCGGTCATAAACGGTCTCTGGTTTAAAAAGAAGTCCCTGGTCGAAGGGCGGTCTCGGGTCTTGGGTCTTGGTCCTGGAATTCAAATTTCCTCCCCCTGTGACGCAGCCGGAGCGGAACGGGCGGCGGGCGAAACAGGCGGAAAAATGTCTGAGGGAGCGAAGCGAGCGAGTTTTTTTCCGCCCGCCCGACGTCCGTTTCGCGTAGGAAACCCGCCGCAGGCGGGCAA
>Ga0326597_10012029_pt1 | contig 11417 bp, 9 predicted proteins | sample RVTome_12_FD_203789 | JGI IMG/M metagenome (GOLD analysis project Ga0326597, IMG submission 203789) | Soil microbial communities from uranium-contaminated site in the Upper Colorado River Basin, Wyoming, United States - RVT100D185 | ecosystem: Environmental > Terrestrial > Soil > Contaminated >...
GCGTCTGGCCCGGGAGAACGGGCGGAGTCACGATGGTCTCGGGTCTCTCGGTGCGGGTGGTGGGAACCCTCCTCCCCGGGATCGTCGGCCCGGTCGGGGTGATGGTCACCGGCGTCTCCTCTTCCATGGCCCGCCCCCGTCGGCGGAGGGCGCGCCCCGCGGCGAGGAGGAAGAGAGCCGGGATGATCGTCCCCCCGATTCCGGCCAGGAAGCCTCGGCTCAACCCGAGCTCGGAGAGCAGCCCGATCCCGCCGAGGACGACAATGCCGATCCAGAAGACGCCGAGGAAGGTGAGGACCCGGCCCAGACAACCGACAGGGTTGAGGTTCTGATCAGCCATTGCCGGTCATTCAAACATCAGCCTCGGGTCAGGACTACCCGCAACCGCCACGAGGCGAGCAGGAGGAGCACTGCGGCATACGCCGTGAGCACGCCGAGCTCGGGGAGGATGTCGAGCACGGTCCCGTCCCGGCGCACCAGCTCGGCGAAGCCGTCGAGGGCCCATGCATGCGGGGTGAAGTGAGCAACCCGGTTCATCGCCGGGGAGAACAGCTCGATGGGAAGCATGCTGCCACCCAACGCCGCCAATCCGAGGCTGACCACGACTCCGATGCCGCCGGCCTGTTGGTCGTTGCTGAACGTCGCCCCCATCAGCATCCCCGCCCCGGCGCCCGCGGCCGAGAAGGTGGTGATGAGGAGCAGGGCGCCCCAGGGATCCCCCCAGTCCACCCGAAAGAGGAGGAAGGTGGCGGCCACGATGTAGAGCCCCTGGACCATGGCCACCGCCCACCGCCCCGTTGCCTCCCCGATGACGATGGTCCGGGCCGATGTCGGAGTGGAGAGCATCCGACGGGAGATGCCGAGCCTTCGGCTCAGGATCAGCGCCGCCGAGCCGGCCAGGGCGGTGAGAAAGGTGAACAAGGTCAGCTGCTGGGAGGCGCCCAGGTCGAATCGGCCCAGGGTGGCCGGGAACAGGGCCTCTCCCACCGCCGCGGTCTCCACCTCCAGCCCGGGCGCAGAGCCGGTCTCTGATCTGGCCGCCTCCAAGGCCTCGTCGAATCGGACACCGATCTTCTCGTGAGCGAACTGGGCCGCCCCCACCGGAGTCATCACCCGGGCCACGGCGGCGGCGACCACGGACTGAAGTTGTCGTCCTGCATCTTCCGGTCGGGCGACATACCCGATCTCGACCTGGGACCCGTCCGCTGCCTGCTCGCTCATCCCGGCGGGAAGGAACACTCCCGCCTGCACCGCTCCCCGCTCCACCGCCGTGGTCAGCTCCTCCCGGCTCTCGAACTCGGAGAGGGCGAGGGTGTCGTCGGCGCCGATCTCGTCGGCGATGGCCGAGGCCAACGGATCCTCGTCCTCCTGGAACAGCCCTATTGCCGGATCGAAGTCACCGCCGAACTGGGCCCCGATCAACAGGATCAGGGCGATGGGGAAGATGAAGACGAAGAAGATGTTGGAGCGCTCCCGCAGCATGCGACGAACGTTGCTCCAGGCAATGGTCAGCACCTTCATCGCGACAGCCTCCGTTGCAGCATGAACCAGGCGACCAATCCCAGGATCAGGGCGATGACGAGCAGGGCACCCGCCGAGGGCAGGGCAGCGGTCCATTCCGCGCCGCCGGAGATCTCGGACAGGCCGCGCATGAACCACGCATGCGGGGTGATGAAGGTGAGCCGGCTGAGTATGTCGTTGCCCTGCCCGATCGGGAAGAACGTCCCACCGAGCATTCCCAGTGTCACGGCGACGATGGCGCCCAGGTTGGCCGCCCCTTCGGCCGACTTCCCCACCGAGGCGATCAAACCCATGATCGAAGTGGCGGCGAGGACCCCGGCGACCACCAGCACCGCCACCCCGAGCGGAGGTCCCCACCGAGCTTCCATGAGGAAGTGGGTGGCCACGATCAACACCGTCATCGAGATGACGCCGAGCGAGAAGGAGAGAAGGGCCTTTCCCACCACCACGCTGCGCCGGCCGATCGGGGCGGCGAGGAGCCGGGCCAGGGTCCCGTTCTCCTCCTCCTCGAGCACTCCGAGCACGCCGAACTGAACGGTGAAGAGAAGGAAGAAGACTGCCATACCGGCGGCGAAGAAGGTGGAGGCGTCGAGCTGGCGGGTCTCGGCGGTGACATCGGAGAACGTGTAGGCCGGAGGCCGCTGCGCCGCCTCCTCGCCCCATGCGACCACGTCGGCGGGTGGCGGGCCTTCCCCGACGTGGACCGCCGTCGCCACCGAGAGCTGGGCTCGGCCGATTCCGGAGCCGAACTCAGAAGCGATCGAGGTCGCCACCTGGGTGGTGGTCTGAGCGTCGATGTCACCGACGACCTGGATGGTGAACGGGCCGCCCGAGATTGCCGCATTCCCCAACCCGGGCCCGAGCAGGATGTAAGCCCCGACATCCCCGTCGCCCACCGCGGCGTCGGCAGCCTCGGTGTCGTCGAAATAGGTGACCTCGAGAATCCCCTGCGACTCGATGTCGCCGAGCACCTCGCCCAGCGAGCGGGACACCTCAGTCCCGTCGAGATCGACCAGTCCGATCTGGAGGTCGAGGGTCTCCGAGGCGAAGACGTTGCCGAAGACCAGGTGAAAGATGTAGGCGAGGGCGAGTGGGGTGATTATCCCGATGATGAAGGCGGACCGGTCGCGCAGACGGAGCTTCAGGTCCTTCCCTGCGATTCGGGTGGCGGCGCTCATGGTCAGTCGCGCAGCGCCTTGCCGGTGAGATGGAGGAACACCGCCTCGAGGTTGGGCTCGAACACCTCGACACCGGAGACGCTTGCTCCCGTGGATGAGACACAGGCCAGCAACTCGGGAAGGAGCTTCGACGCCTCGTCGGCGAGGACATCGATACCTGAGTCCGACGGGCTCGTCTCGTGGACTCCGTCCAGCTCGGCGGCGATGCGGGCCACCTCCGCCACGTCTCCGGTCATCGCCACGTGGATCCGGTCCTTCTGCCCCACCAACGAGACCAGCTCCCGCCTAGTGCCTTCGGCCTTGATCACACCCTCGTCGATGATGGCCACCCGATCACAGAGCCGCTCCGCCTCCTCCATGTAGTGGGTGGTGTAGAGGACGGCTATGCCTTGACCGGAGAGCTCTTCCACGGACTCGAGGATTGCGTTCCTCGACTGCGGATCGACCCCGACGGTCGGTTCGTCGAGGATGAGGAGCAGGGGGCGGTGAAGCAGGCCGATGCCGATGTTGAGCCTGCGCTGCATGCCGCCGGAGAACTCCTTGGTCAGGTCGTCCTTCCGGTCGGTCAGGCCGATCACCTCGAGGACTTCCTCGGTCCGCTTCTCCAGCTCGGCACCGGCCATCTCATAGAGCCGGCCGAAGAACTTGAGGTTCTCCACCGCAGTCAGGTCCGGGTAGATGGCCAGCTCTTGAGGCACCAGACCAATGTCCGACCGCCCCGCGGTGGACCGGGTGCGGATGGTGATGCCATTGACGTTGACCGCCCCTTGGTCGGGCTCGAGCAGCCCGGCCACCATCGAGATCGAGGTGGTCTTTCCCGCCCCATTCGGGCCGAGCAACCCGAAAGTCTCGCCCTCGGCGATCTCGAAGCTGACGTCATTTACCGCCACCAGGTCGCCGAAGCTCTTGCTCAGGCCCCGCGCCGCCAACACCGTCGCCATCGGATCCCCTACTTGGTCGCGAGCGGCAGCCTACCGATTCTCAACCCGACCGCGATGGCCTGGGCCGAGGTCGGCTCGGCGCAGCAGAACCAGCTCTCGGTGAGCCGCGGCGCCGGCGCCGAGCCCGGCATTGTCGGGAAGGGGACGTCGGCGATCACGGCGATCCGATCCCGCATCGTCGACAGAATCTCTATTGCCTCGACACCACAGTCGGACCCCTCGGCGGCAATGGAGTCCAGGTCGAGGTGGAGCTGCTCGGCCTCCGGATGCTCGAACTCCCAGGACCATGTGAGCGACTCGGGCTCGTACTCGGAGAGATGGGGCGTCACTGCCGGATGGGTCTCGAGAAGGGATCCTTCGGGGATCAGGAGCTTGATGGCGAGCTGCACCGGGTCGGTCGCCGACCACAACTCGTGGCGGTCGAGAAACCGAACGAGGTCGACGAGGTGCCCGGGAGCCGTCCAGGGAAGGAAAGGCAGCCAGGTGGGCCTCACATGGATCCCCGCCGATCTGAGCATCGACACCGCCTCGGCCATGCCGTCGACCGTGTGGTTCTTGTCGAGGATCTCCAATGTGCGCCGGTCGGTGCTCTCGAAGGCGCTGACGACGAAGAGGACTCCCAGGGAGGCAAACTCCGGCCACAAAGCGGCGTGGGTCAGGATGTGCTCCACTTTGACCGTCACGTCGAAAGTAAGCCCGGGGTGAGCCGCATGTGCCTCACGGAGCAGGTCGAGCGAGTATCTGGGGGCATTCAAGAAGTCGGGATCACCGAAAGTGATGTGCTGGATGCCGTCACCGGCGAGCTGGTCGATGTCGGCGAGCACGGGCGTCGCCCCCACCACTCGCATCCTGCCGTCGTAGACGACAGGGATGGGGCAATGACGGCAGCGGTGCCGGCACCCGTGGGATGCCTCCACCGCGGCGGCGAGACGGGTCTCTCCCATCCACTCGAGACGGGCATAGGCGTCATGTGAGGGCAGACCGGAGCGATCGGGCGTGTGGAAGGGGGAACGCCCCAGATGTCGATGGACGACGGAAGCGGCGGCTCCGTCCCCGACCTGGTGAGCCCAGGCGACAAGACCCGGCTCATACTCCCCGACGATGAGAGCATCCGCCACTGCACCGAGGAGGCGATCCCGCCCAACGGCGGCGTACAGACCGTAGAAGGCGATGGGGAGATTGGGGCGCTCGCGACGCACGTCCCGGGCCACGGCGCCGGCCAGCCGCATCGCGGTGTGCATCGGGACCGAGAAAGCGACGGCGTCGACACCATCGAGCAGGGAGGAGTCCCAATCCTCCACGGACAGGTCCACCGCGGTCACCTCGACCCCTGCCTCACCAAGGGCTGCGGTGGGGGAAGCGAGGTGAACGGGCTGACGGCCCAACTCGTAGGTGGAGACGAGGAGTAATCGCATCCGGGCGAGTCTACGGCAGGCCTCGGGTACCCTCAGCGGGTGGGTCTGTACGTCGACACCGCTCACGGGCCGATTCATGAAGTGGACTTCGGCGGGTCCGGCCCCGATCTGATCCTGATCCATGGCCTCGGCGGCTCGACCACGAACTGGGACGCGGTGGCCCCGGCGCTGGCGAAGATCGGCCGGACTCGGGCGATCGACCTCCCCGGCTTCGGGTTGACACCGCCCCGTTCCGACTTCCATCTCGACACCCACCGCGATTCGGTGATCGCCTACCTCGAGACGATGGAGGGCCCGTTCACGTTGATCGGCAACTCCACCGGAGGGCTCCTCTCGACGATGATCTCCGCCTACCGCCCCGACCTGGTCGAGCGTCTCCTCCTGGTCTCTCCGGCCACACCACCGGCCTTCCCCGATCCGCGCCTCGATTGGCCTACCGCCATCCGGCTCGCCATTCAGGCGACTCCGCTGGTCGGCGAGCTGTACGGGAGGCACTTCATTCGCAGCAACAGCCCAGAGGAGCTGGTGCGAAAGAGCCTCTCCATGATCACCCACAAACCGGGACGGGTCCCGATGGACCTGATCGAGAGCTCCAGGGAGATGGCCCGGATCCGCACCAAGTTGCCCTGGGCGGAATATGCCACGGCAAGGACCGCCACCGCCGTCGCCGCCTCCTATGCCCGGCGATCCGCCTTTGTCGAGATGGTGCGTCGTATCGAGGCTCCCACGCTGGTGGTCCAGGGAGTGTCCGACCACATCGTCTCCCCGACCTCGGTCGAGTGGCTCTGCTCGCTCCGACCCGACTGGGATCTGGTCCAGATGGACGACACCGGTCACACCCCGCAGATGGATGCACCGCTCCGCTTCGTTGAGATCGTGCAGGACTGGCTCGCCCCGGCCCGCAGCGCCGCAGTCGGCGCCTGACCCCCTCCCCGCCTCAGAGGCGGGACCCCTCCAATCTCGCCCCCGCTCCTGGGGGAGAAAAACGGGCACTAACTAGGATTGGCGACATGACAGGCGATCTGAGCCGCACGCTCGGGGACGAATACGTCCACCAGATGGCGGACGCCGACCCGGTCGAGACCCAGGAGTGGCTCGACTCCCTCGACGCAGTGGTCAGCGAACAAGGCCCGGATCGGGCCAAATACCTCGTCGCCAAGCTGCTGGAGAGGGCCCACGAGAACAGTGTCGGGATCGCCGGGGCGATCACGACCCCCTACATCAACACCATTCCGCCCGAAGAGGAGCCCGAGTTCCCCGGCGACGCCGACATAGAGCGCCGCATCCGGCGCTTCATCCGTTGGAACGCCGCTGTGATGGTGATCAAGGCCAATCACCGGTCGAAGGGGATCGGAGGGCATCTCTCCACCTTTGCCTCGTCCGCCACGCTCTACGAGATCGGCTTCAACCACTTCTTCAAGGGGAAGGACGCCCCCGGAGGTGGCGACCACGTCTACATGCAGGGCCATGCCGCACCCGGCATCTACGCCCGGGCCTATCTGGAAGGGAGGTTCGACGAGAAGCATCTCGACAACTTCCGGTTCGAGATCGATGGCGACGGCCTCTCCTCCTACCCCCACCCCCGTCTCATGCCCGAGTTCTGGGAGTTCCCCACCGTCTCGATGGGTCTGGGTGCGATCAACTCGATCTATCAGGCGCGATTCAACAAGTACCTGCACAACCGCGAGATGGACGACACTTCGAAGTCGAGGGTTTGGGCTTTCATCGGCGACGGCGAGGTCGACGAGCCGGAGACATTGGGCTCCATAACCCTGGCCGCACGCGAGGGCCTGGACAATCTGACCTGGGTGGTCAACTGCAACCTGCAACGCCTCGACGGCCCGGTGCGGGGCAACGGCCAGATCATCACCGAGCTCGAGGCCGTGTTCCGGGGTGCCGGGTGGAATGTGATCAAGGTGATCTGGGGGACGGGCTGGGACCCGTTGCTGGCCAGTGACGACGAAGGCGCCCTGATCAACGTGATGAACAACACCGTTGACGGCGAATACCAGCGATACAAGGCCGAGGACGGCGCCTATGTGCGTGAGCATTTCTTCGGCAAGGACCCCCGTACCAAGGCCATGGTCGCCGACATGAGCGATGAGGAGATCTGGGCGCTGCGACGTGGGGGTCTCGACTTCAGGAAGATCTACGCCGCCTACAAGGTGGCCACCGCGCTCGACAACGGCAAGCCAACCGTGATCCTGGCCAAGACGATCAAGGGCTGGACCCTGGGGCCCGACGTCGAGGGGCGTAATGCAACCCATCAGATCAAGGAGCTGACCAACCAGCAGCTCATGGGTCTGCGCGCCAGGCTGCATCTGGAGAACGAGATCCCGAAGGAGGCGCTCGAAGGGGACAAGGCACCGCCGTACTTCCGGCCCGGGCCGGGCACGCCCGAGTACGAGTACCTCCATGCCCGACGTCAGGAGCTCGGCGGGTTCCTCCCCAACCGAGTGGTTCGTCCCGAGCCGCTGACCCTTCCTTCGCCCGAGGCGTTCTCCGAGGTCTATGCCGGCTCGGGAAAGGTCGAAGCCTCGACCACCACCGCGTTCACCCGGTTGCTCCGCGGTCTGGCCCGCGCCGAGGGCTTCGACAAGCACGTGGTCCCGATAGTGCCCGACGAGGCGAGGACCTTCGGCATGGACTCTCTGTTCCGGGAGCTGAAGATCTATGCCTCGAAGGGCCAGCTGTACGAACCAGTGGACGCTTCGATGCTGCTCTCCTACTCCGAGAGCCAGAACGGGCAGATCCTCGAGGAGGGGATAACCGAGGCCGGTTCGACGGCGTCGTGGATCGCGGCCGGGACCTCATACGCCACCCGCGGCGTGCCGATGGTCCCATTCTTCATCTTCTACTCGATGTTCGGCTTCCAGCGGGTGGGCGACCTGATCTGGTCGGCGGCGGACTCCCGGGTCCGCGGGTTTCTCTTGGGGGCCACCGCGGGGCGGACCACTCTCGAGGGGGAGGGTCTCCAGCATCAGGACGGGCACAGTCACGTGCTGGCGTCGACGGTGCCGGTCTGCGAGGCCTACGACCCGGCCTTCGCCTACGAGGTGGGCACCATCATCGAGAACGGGTTGAAGCGGATGTATGGCGACAAACCCGAGGACATCTTCTACTACCTCACCCTCTACAACGAGAACTACTCGCAGCCACCACGACCAGAAGGCGTTGAGACGGGCATCGTCGACGGTCTCTACAGATGGGCCGAAGCCCCTTCCCCGGCCGGCCCGAAGGCAGCCATCCTCTTCTCGGGGACGGCCAATCTCGCCGCCCGCCAGGCGGCCGAGGATCTTGCCGAGCATTACGACGTGGGCGCCGAGCTGTGGTCGGCCACGTCATACAAGAGACTCCGCACGGAGGCGCTCTCTGTCGAACGCTGGAACTTGCTTCACCCTGACGAGACTCCACGCACTCCGCTGGTGACCAGTCTCCTTTCCGAAGTCGGCGGGCCGGTCATCGCGGTGACCGACTTCATGAAGCTGGTCCCCGACCAGGTGGCGAGATGGGTCCCGGGCAGATTCGTCACCCTCGGCACCGACGGCTTCGGCCGCTCCGACGCCCGAAAGGCACTGCGCCGGTTCTTCGAGGTCGACACCGGGCATATCGTGACCGCCACCCTCTCCACCCTGGTGACCGAAGGCCTCCTGCCCAGCAAGGCCCTGAAGGACGCAGTCGAGCGGTACGGGATCGACCCCGAGGCTCCCGACCCTGCCCACGCCCACCGATGACCAGCTATCGCGATCTCGTCAAACGGGCCTTGGCACAGATCGAAGAGATCCTGCCCGAGGACCTGGAGCCGAAGTTGACCGAGGCCGTGGTGATCGATGTCCGGGAGACGGGCGAGTACGAGCAGGGATCGATACCCGGGGCCATGCTCTTGCCTCGCGGCCTGCTGGAACGGGACATCGCCGGCGTCGTCCCGGATGTGACCCGGCCGGTGGTCCTCTACTGCGCCGGAGGATGGCGCTCCGCCCTGGCCGCCCTGAGCCTCCAAGAGATGGGCTATGAGAACGTGTCGTCCCTGGCCGGTGGGTTCGATCGGTGGAAGGGCGAAGGCCGGCCGTGGGGAGTGGGACAAGGGCTGACCGCCGAGCAAAGGGACCGCTACTCCAGACATGTCCTTCTCTCAGAGGTCGGCGAGAAGGGTCAGACCCGTCTCCTCGAGTCGAAGGTGTTGCTCATCGGGGCCGGAGGCCTCGGCTCCCCTGCCGCCTTGTACCTGGCTGCCGCCGGCGTCGGGACGATCGGGATCGTCGACGACGACGTGGTCGACAGGACCAATCTGCAGCGACAGGTGCTGCACAACCTGGATCGGGTCGGGATGGCCAAGACCGAGTCTGCCCGGGAGGCGATCTCGGCGCTCAACCCGGACGTCAAGGTGGTCACCCTCAACGAACGTCTCACCGCGGACAACGCCCTCAAGATCATGGCCGGATACGACGTGGTGCTCGACGGTGGCGACAACTTCCCCACTCGCTATCTGGTCAACGACGCCTCGCTGCATCTGCGCGTGCCGGTGGTCCATGGCTCCATCTTCCGATTCGAAGGCCAGGTGTCGGTCTTCCACCCATACGAGGGCCCGTGTTATCGATGCCTCTTCCCCGAGCCCCCGCCCCCGGAGCTGGCCCCTTCATGTGCCGAAGCAGGCGTGCTCGGGGTGCTGCCGGGAATCATCGGCTCGATCGAGGCGATGGAGGCGATCAAGTTGCTGCTCGATCTCGGCGAGCCGCTGGTGGGGAGACTGCTGGTCTACGACGCTCTGGAAGAGGACTTCAGCACTGTCACCGTCGGTAGGGATCCGGACTGCCCCGCCTGCGCCGACCCGGACCATCCCCCCATGCTCGTCGACTACGACCAGTCCTGCCGTCCCGCCGGGAACGTCCGACGTGCCGCGGCTAGCTGACCAGATCCGTCGGGCCATACTGACCCACGCAGACAACTGCGCCCCCAACGAGTGCTGCGGGCTGCTCGCCGCCGATCCCGAGGGGCAGATCACCTTCGCCTACCCCCTGACCAACATCAACCCCTCACCTGTCTCCTACACGGTCGACCCTGACGAGCATTTCGCCGCGCTGACCCACGCCGAGTCGAGGGGCTGGGAGATCGCCGGCGTGTTTCACTCCCATCCCGGGGGGAGCGCCATGCCCTCCATGGTCGACGTGCAAACGGCGCTGGAGCCGGACTGGATGTATCTGATCGCATCCCCCGATGAGATTCGGGGGTTCTGGATCAAAGCGGGTGTGGTCGATGAGATTGGTCTCGACTGAGGTCAGTCCCAGACGGTGACGATCACTGCCACGATCATGTAGGCGATGATCGCGTTCACCCCGTTGATCAGCCAGTAGGTGCCGCCCTTCCGCTCGTAGAGCTGGTTGACCAGGGCTCCGACCACGCCGAACCCCACACCGAGCACGATTCCCAGCGTGATCCCGTCGACGACTTCCGTAGCGCCGATGCCACGGGCGATCAACGCGACCACGATCGTGGTCACGAAGTAGCCGATGAACGTCGGGATGAACAGCAGAGCCAGGGGCGGGCCCTCGCCCGTCATGTCCACCTTCGATGCCTTCTGCCAGGCGCTGCTCAAGGGCGGAACCGAGTACCAGATGGCGCTGAACACAAACCAGGCGACTGCTGCCACCACTATGGCGAGCCAGTTCAGGTCGCCGAAGAACTCGAGAATCATCCCATCCTCCTCACGGCCGGGTGAGGGTCAGATTATTGAGATTGGGAGGCGTGACCTAGCACCTGACGGCTGACCGCCTCTCTTTTCTTCCGAAAAGCACGTCGAACATCTTGAATCCCAGGGCGAACGTATGTTCGAAGGTATGGGTTACGGAGAGTGGACCACCGACCACCTGGAACAGGAGCTGATCTCGAACCAGGCACAGCGGTCCCGTCTGGCCGCTGTGGACATGGCCATCCTCGAAGAGCTCGATGCCCGTCAGGTGGCCACCGCCGACGGTTGTCGCAGTCTTTCGGAGTGGACCGCCTCCCGGTTGGATGTGAGCTCGGAGACAGCGAAATCTCTGGTCCGGACCATGCGTCGGACCAGCTACCGCCCCGACCTCCGAGAGGGGCTGGCCTCAGGTGAGGTCGGCTTCGACCGGGTCGAAGCCCTCTCCCGGATCCCAGACGATCTCGGATGGCTAGAGCATCTCGACGTGGCCGGTATCCGCTATCAGGCAGCGTTACGAGCCCGGATCAGCTCAGAAACCGAACAACACAGCTCAGAAGACCGGTTCCTCGTCCTCCAACCATCATTGGATGAATCGTGGTGGCGGCTGTGGGGAGGACTCGACGGGTATTCCGGAGCGATCGTGGACAAGGCATTGACCGAAGCCGCCGACCAGCTC
>Ga0326597_10012030_pt1 | contig 11417 bp, 11 predicted proteins | sample RVTome_12_FD_203789 | JGI IMG/M metagenome (GOLD analysis project Ga0326597, IMG submission 203789) | Soil microbial communities from uranium-contaminated site in the Upper Colorado River Basin, Wyoming, United States - RVT100D185 | ecosystem: Environmental > Terrestrial > Soil > Contaminated >...
AGCTACATAAAGTGCCGGCGACGATAGTGTCTAGAACTCAAGTTCATCGGTTTACGCGAGCGACTAATGAAAAAATGCGGGAGAGAATTAGCTGGCTGTTAAAGCAAGAGGAACGAGAAGTTGAGAGTGAGGCGATTGATTTTATTGTGGAAAGAAGTGATGGGTGTTATCGAGACGCGGAGTCCTTACTGGGACAAATACTGACTGCTCATGAAGAGAAAATCAGCCGGGATAAATTGGTGGAGTTTTTGGGGTTGCCGCCCAGGCAGCTAATACAAGATTTCTTAGTGGCATTGATTAAAGGGGAGTCAGAGCCAGCTTTAGCGGCAGTGGACGAGATATTCGGACAAGGGTATGACCCGGAGCAGCTGTTGCGAGAGGTAATTTTAGAGGCCAGAGAGATAGCAGTGGGCCTGGCTAAGGGGGAACAGCCGGCGTTAGTGGCAAAAGGCAGCCAAGCCCGGGAGAGATTGCCGCATATAATTCGAGCGCTTTTGACAGCTTTGCAAGACCTGACGTTTGTACCACAGCCACTGCTGGCGATCCAGTTGGCGATTTTGACGCTATGCGATAAAAAAGGATCCAAGCCTATTGATAGGGTTGATACATCGACGGAACGAGTGCAAAAAATATGGCCGCAGGTAATTCAGAAGATGCGAGAAACAAACCCGGTAGCGGCGACTTTCTTGCGAGCAATTGAGCCGATGAAGCTGGAGAATAATATTTTGACTTTGCGAGCTAAGTATCCATTGCATAAGAACTTTTTTTCCAAGCGGGAGCACGCGGCACTAGTGGAAAACATATTAACAGATATAGAAAAAGGGACTTGGCAGGTGCAATGCGTGTTGCTGGAAAATGAGTCTAAATCGGGCCAGGAGGCAAAGGGAGAGGCTTTATTGGAAACAGTGAAAGAGGTATTTGGAGATAAGATTAGGTTGTGATAGTATTATTTTTATGGAAGAACAAATGCAACAAACACAACCAACTCCAGCGCCAATGGTTACGCCGGAAGGAAACGATATAAGTGACAATAAGTTAATGGCGGGAATTTCTTATATTTGGATTATAGGTTTGATATTATTGTTTTTGAAGAAGGACAGTCCATTTGTGCAATTTCACGCCAAGCAAGGAACGGTGCTGTTTGTGGCTTCAGTAGTGTTTAGCTTTGTGCCAATCTTGGGCTGGATGTTGAACATTATAATTTTTGTTTTCGCTATAATCGGACTGATTGCCGCTTTGCAGGGCAAGAAGACCGAGCTGCCACTGGTGGGACCTTTGGCTAAAAAAATCAACGTATAAAAATAACGAACGTATACTGGTACGTTTTTTTATTCACGGCCGGTAGCACGGCGATGGCGGTGGAGATTGTGGGCTTGCGCTTATTGGCGCCGGTTTTTGGTTCTTCGTTGCCAGTGTGGGGTTCAGCGATCGCGGTCGTGTTGGGCGGCTTGGCCTGGGGATATACTTTAGGAGGACAACGAGCCCAGGAGGAAATAGCCGAGGAGTTAGTCTTTAAGACAGCCATACTGGGAGCGGCAATTTTTGTGTGGATGCCGGTTTTTTTCAATTGGGCTAGGATCTTTCGGGAAGCTTTCAGCGGGGGAGGAGCGGGTGGATTGGTTTTGGGGTCATTAGCGCTATCGATTTTGGCGCTGCTGCCAGCATCGGTGGTTTTTGGCATGATCAGCCCGATGGCGGTTCAGGTGGAAGCAAGGCGACGCGGGGAGACAGCCGGTCAGGTAGCGGGAAGAATTTTTACCCTAACGACTATGGGAAGCTTATTTGGTATATTACTTCCGTCTTTTTTTACTATCGCTTTTTTGGGAACTAAAGAGACGATTTGGATATTCGCGGGGGCGGTGATAGCTTTGGCTCTGCCAGCGTTAATTTCTTCCGGGCGGTTTAAGCTTTGGGGTTGGCTGATAGCAATAATATTGGGATTGATAGCAGCAAATTGGGAGAGCGCGCGGGCGAATGTGGTTTGGTCGCAGGAGACGCCTTATCAACACGTGGATGTTCGGAATATGCCTGATGGGTTGTGGCTAACTTTTGACGCGGGTTTAGGCCTGGAAGCAATGCTGCCCAAAGAAGCTTTAACTAAGGCTTATTGGGATTACTTAGCGCTGCTGCCGGCTTGGCTTGACGCCGATAAGGCGGAAGTTTTGGTTTTGGGAGCGGCAACCTCAACAACGGAAAGGCAAATGACGAAACTATGGGGAGAGGAGAAAAGTTTTAATTTTACTAGCGTTGAGCTGGACGGAGCTTTGTTCTCGATAGCTGATAGGTTTTTTGATCCACCAGAGCGAAAGAAGGTAGTCGCTGATGGGCGGGTGTTTATAGCGCAAGATAAAAAACAATATGATATAGTAGTGGTAGATGCCTACGCGCGCGAGTTAACGATACCGTTTTACATGGCGACTAGAGAATTTTTTGCCGAGATTAAGCCAAGGTTAAAATCGCGAGGAATACTGGCATTGAATATTAATTCTTGTCAGGATGACAGCTTGATGATGCGCAGTTTAGGCAAGACTTTGCGGACGGTATACAAAAAAGTAGGACAAATCGCTGTGCCAGATTCTTGTAATCGACTATTGATAGCTACTGATTGGGAGGTTGGTTTGGCGCCGGTGCCAACTGAAGGTGGGTGGATCTTGACCGATAATCGCGCGCCGACGGAGTGGTTGGGTTTAGCGGCCTTGATCGCGAAAGACTTTTAGGCCGATGGCCGTCAGGACTAGGAAGATGATAACAATAGTAACGAGACGACCGAGGCCGGGGGCGAGAGTCCAGATATGAACACCGGCGATAAAGAAAGAGACGATAGCGCCAATCATCAAACCCGGAGCGACAGGGAGTAAAAGAGGTAGTAGTAAAGCGGCAGCGACAGCCACACCGCCGCCGATAGCAAAGACAAAGAGCGAGGCTTGGCGGCTACGCTCGCTTTGTTGATCGCGAGCGCGTTCAAAGGCTAGAGGGCCTTGGCAGTAGGAAACAGCTGCTGGGTTTTCCAAGACAGGGCGCGTGGGAGAAGCGGATTTAGCCGGGGCGTCTTTGATCCAGCGGCCACCGGCGGCAGCGCACAATTCTTCAGTACTAGTGTCGGGATAGGGTTCAGTGATAGGCGGCGGAGGCGGAGAGATTTGGACGGCTAGGGAGCGTAAAACTAGAACGTAGAGCAAAGCCAAGGCGATACTAAAAGAGACGGTGATAAAGTTTTTGCCAAAACGGCGGAAGATTTGCTGGGAGGAGTTGGGGGGCATGTCTTATTGACATAGTACTTTAGTTGGGATATTTTGGCCACACGAATGGCTGTAGTGTTGATTTACTGAAACTCTTTAATAAGCGGAGGTGTTCATTGAAAACTATTATAAGTGCAAATGTTCAACCCTGGACTAAGGTTGGGGAACCAGAAGAGTTGACCAAATCTTTTGGCGCCTACTTGATGAAACAAGCGTTTCGGTCGCCGGAGGGGAAAGAAGATGATTTTTCTCTCTTTGGCGGCAAGAATTGGGCGACCATATGTCCGATTACCAAAGATGGGAATCTGGTACTGGTGAGGCAATACAAACAGGGAATCAATGACATAGTTCTTGAATTTCCGGCCGGGACAGCGGAAGCGGCTGAAGATTTGGAGAAGACAGCAGCTAGAGAACTTACAGAAGAAACTGGTTATCGAGCTGGTCAGATAATTTCTCTGGATTATCGCTATTACATCAGCACCAGAAAATCGCCAAATTATTTTCGAGTTTTTGTGGCTCTAAGATGTTCGTTTACTGATCATCAAAAACTGGATGCTGATGAGAATATTGAAGTCTTGGAGGCAACCCCGGAGGAATTTTGGTTCATGGTGCGGATGGGCGAGATCGTTGATCCATCAACCCTGACAGCGGCGTTGCAGGCGGTGTTTCTTGGGCAATTGCTGCTAGTCTAGTTATGTAACTTTAGAGAATTGCTATTACTAACCGCGAGGCTTTAGGTCGAGCGGTTTTTTTGTAGCCCTCCGTTTAGAATTCAAGACCTTGGAAACACTCTAGGAGGGGGCTGAAAGTTAGGATGGGGTTTGGAGTGATTCATCGGCAAATTGTTTAGCAAATTGTTCCAAATCAGACGCTACTTCTTTATCGAGCGTTCTCTTCAAATGCTCAACAAAAAGCGGGCGGCGCTCTTCGGGAGTGAGGCCACTCCACTCGTCCAGCTGCTCAGGACTTGGATCTCTTCCGCCTTTCAACAGACAAGCCGCCACCTTATTAAAGATTTTGTCTGCGCTGGCTTTGCCGTGGTCCTTCCGCTTAATCTCACAAAGTTCATCCAGGCGAACCATCGCTTTATTGATCGTTACCCGACGATCGGCCACCGCAAAACCCGCGTCGGTAAACGCCTTGGCGCGCCGGCCGGGCGGGACAGTGCCCCCAGATTCCAAAAACTTTCGAACCGTTTTAAAGGCATCAGACATGCTGCTCATCCCAAAATCGACATGCGGGGGAAGACCCCAGAGCGCGGTGGCTAACTCTTTATTTTTTCCTTCAGTCGTAATGCCGCGCACCCGATCCTGCAGTGAAGCAATAACCTCATTCACTTCGGACGGTGGGCTGTTGTGAGCCACGCCACACAGCTCATCACCACCGGTTAGCTTGCGGAAAACTACTTTGCCGCGCTGAGCTTCCATTTCCTCAAGTGCCGTCCCGCCTATCTGTTGCAACAACTTATCGCCCATTTCATGCCCAAATTTATTCGCCAAAGACAAATAGGCAATATCACCCACCAAGATAGACGTGTTTTTCAGTTTTTCCTGATCTTCCGTGGTTTTGAGAAATTCAATAATTTTCTTAGGCTCTGCCTGCTCCAAATCAAACCCGGCCTCAGTAAAACTTTCTCCGACCCAGGTATTTATATCTCTTTTCAACTCCTTGCCTTTTCTAAGGCCTGTCAGCTCGTCCACCTTCTCCTGCTCGACCTCTCGCCAGAGGGCGTAGTGCGCTTGATAAACCTCAGGATTGGCTGCAAAGACTTTAACGATCTCAGGAGAATACTTTTCCTGCATAAAATCCTCAAACTGCTGCTGTTGTTCCAATTTTCTACTGTCACCTTCCTCTGGGAAAGTGGCGTTTGGCAGCGTGGCTTCAAAATCCATCATAAAAAAACCGATGACCGCAACTGGCCGGCTACAATTTCACTCAAGGTGTTTTCGTCCTGCCCTTCCAGAGCCTTCCGAACTTGGGCCGCTTGCTGTTGATCAAGCTGCCAAGGGTCGGCAGCTATACCTCGCAAGGCCAGGTTTATACCGACAATCGTCTGAAATATATACTTGCCTCCATCGCTGGCGGGGTGTGGCCCAGTCGTTAGAAACAAAAATTTGGCCGTAAAAAACGCAAAGAGTTGCTGGCTGGCTGGTGTTGCAATTGCATTCATGAAAGATCTTCTTAAAACAAAACAGTAACTTGAGAATAGTCGAAAATTAACCGTGATTCAAATTACAGCCCAAAACCTGCTCGCTCGCTTCATTGTTCCGCAGTGTGGACCGTGTTCAAACCTGGTTTGAATTAGGAAATCGTGTTGTGGTTCCTACTTTTTAGCGCGAGCGTACCCCTCAAAGTGAATGTTATCATCCTCGAAAACCTCAATGACTTCATATTCTCCTTTGGTAAAAACTTCTCCATGGTTCAAGAAATGCTGCGCCCACTTAATGACAATACTGGCAATGGGTCGTGATAGTTTCTCATCGCCCTCCGTTCGCAATAGTGGAATTTCGCCATGGAGCCAGTACAGTCGCTGGTCCTTCTTTAAAAAAGGGTACGCTTTTCCAGTTTTGAGGGGATCAGGGATACACTCTTCTTTCTCCCGATCGCCAGATTCAAAATGTTTAATATCCCTTAAGGCTAGGTCAGGATTAAACTCAACTTGAATACCCATACCAAAAGTATATCAGAACAAAAGCCCATTTCAGTAATTTAAGCGTTTTCAGCGATGGTTCCGGGACCAGCCGTCGCTCCGCTTTGCGGAGCTATGGCCGACATAGCAGGGATTGTTCAACTCCCATACGCCACCAAAACAAAAATTCAACCCGCCGGAGCGGGTTAATTTTTGTTCCGGGACAGGGATTCGAACCCCGATTTTTGGGACCAAAACCCAACGTCCTGCCGTTAGACGATCCCGGAATGGGTTAAAACGTACACAATTTGACATAAATATTCAAGTGTGATAAATTGTTTTCAATGATTACCCGGCGTAAAATTTGTTTTGGATTTGAGGTAAAGCTGGCTAAGTTAGCCGGCCGCCGAGGATATTTAGTGATATTGCGATAGCTCGAGATATTAGGAATCGTTAGATATCCCCGGCGATTAAGATAAGACCGGGGATGATCTTTTACAAAAAAATACTGTCACTGTCTTTTAATTGGAGGAAAGTTTCATGAAAGGTGCACTGAAGGTGTATGGGCAGGTTGTGAGACGTTACTGGTGCTGGGCGACTATAGCTCTACTGGCTACGTTGATTTTGGCAGTCTTAGGGGCTGCGCCACCGTTCATTTTGGGTCGACTGATAGATGTTTTTTCATCACCCGATAGGGAGGTTGGCCAGGCTTATAGGCTGGTGGTTGCTCTGGGAATAGTGCTGGTAAGCTCAAATGTTATTTATCGGTTATTTGATTTGGGCATAATAAACCTCGAATCCCGTAGCATTCGCGACTTGGGTAAAATATGCATGGAGGCCTACCAAAGGCAATCAATGCGATTTTACGAGGTGAGCAAGACAGGGTCACTAGTGACCCAGGAAAAGCGATTTCGATATTCCTTTGAAAGAATGTGCGATTTGTTTTTCTTTACGCTGGCCAAATCCGGCTTGCGCTTGTTGGTGATAATTGCCATTTTTGTCTGGTTCGTACCCCTACTCGGATTCGGATTAGCTGTTTGGGCAGTTATTTATGCTTTGGGATCTTATTGGTTAGCATGCTGGAAATATCCACTTGATATTGTAGCGGCTGAAGCTGACTCGGCGATTGGCGCCGGGCTGGCAGACACGCTGGCCAATCAAGTAGCTGTTATGGCTTACTCCCAGGAACCGGCTGAACAAAACCGCTTTGATATATTATTGGAAGATTCTCGTAAGAAATTTACCAAAGCTTGGTGGCGATCAGCTTGGGCAGCGGCCATACAGGGTAATGTGATGATTGTATTTGAGGTGGGCGCTGTATATCATCTCGTCACCGGTTGGGAGAACGGTATTTATTCAGTTGGCGAAGTAGTCTTTGTGCAGACCAGTATCATATGGTTGTTTGTGGAACTATGGAACGTAAGCGAGGCTATTCGACAATGGATGGGGTGTGTGGCTGACGCCCAAAGCATGGCCGAAGTAATTGAGCTGGAACCAAGTGTGCAAGATGCGCCGGCGGCAAAGCCGCTAGTGGTTTATAAAGGAGAAATTGAATTTAGAAATGTGAATTTTTCCTACCCGAACAACAACGGCCACAAACAGGTAGTGATTGACGGCATCGATCTCACTATCGCACCAGGGACAACTGTGGCAGTAGTCGGACCAAGCGGGGCAGGTAAAAGCACTTTAATAGCTAAACTGTTATCGAGGTTTTATGACTTGAATAGTGGGCATATAGCTATTGATGGAGTTAATATAGCCTTGGTTGAACAGCGTAGTCTACGAAGCAACATAGCCTTAGTTTTGCAGCAGACGTTTATCTTCAATCGAAGTATTAGAGATAACATAGCTTTTTCTTGCCCCGGGGCCATTGAAGAGGAGATTATTTCAGCTGCACAGAAGGCACAAATCTGGGATTTCATTTGTAGATTGCCCAATGGTTTGGATGAAGAGGTTGGAGAACGTGGCATTAAACTGTCGGTTGGGCAAGCGCAGCGTTTAGCATTGGCTAGAGCTTTTCTCTTAAACGCGAAGATCGTAGTTCTAGATGAGCCGACAAGCGCTATTGATAGCGATACAGAAGAAAAGATTCTTCAGGTCACAACGCGTACGCTTTTAAAAGAGGTGACCGGGCTAGTGATTGCTCATAGACTAGGCACAATTAAGGCATCAGACAGAATTCTGGTGGTTGACCAAGGAAAGATAGTGCAAGACGGCACGCACGATGAATTGATACGCCAGCGCGATGGCATCTACTGGAGCTTGTGGAGCAAGCAAAGTGGTGGATACATTGGCGGATAGTAACAGTAATAATTCTAATAAACCCTGATTTTTCAAAAATCGGGGTTTAATTTTGTGTTGAAGTAATTAAAAAACGCCTTGGCTTAGGAGAAGTAAGCTCAAGGCATTGGTTAAAAGAACGGGGAGGTGTTAGTTAGTTGGTTTGTCAGCCGGTTTGAATCCGAATTTACTATACCAGTCGACCAATTCCGGTTTGCAAGTCAGTTGGACTCGGGTTGCCCTGGAAGTGCTTTTTAACTCATGCATCATTTTTTTCATGATGAGCGTGCCAATGCCCTTGCCTTGATGCAGCCTAGGGCACATGACTTCTTCAATTGACCACGCTTCATTGCCAAGCGGCGATACAGCGGCGGCAAAGCCGGCATAGGCTTCGGAGCGATTTGGTAATTCGCCGTCACCCCACAGAATAGCCATGACCATATAATAGGCATGCCGCACGACCTTATAGTGCTTGTGGGGGGAGTGAAACAGTTCAGCCCAGCAGGCGTGATAAGCGGCGGCGGCGGTTTTATGAGCTAGGATTACCTCGGCCTCTTTCCAGATCACCTTGGCGGTGTACATACTTTCATCGGGAGGAGAGCATGGATGTTCTTGCGGCTTACAGATCATAGTGATTTCTTGCATAATTGACCTCTGTTTTGGGTTGTAGAAAGAGCGGGGTTAACTACAGCCTTGTGACTCTACACAAGAGCAAATTTACAGTCAAATGTCAGGGGTTGTTGACAAATTTTTTGTGATGGATAAGAATGTTAAAAGTTTGTTGTTTTTACAAGTTGGTTGCTGTTTCAAGAAAGGATGTTTTATTATGCGGACAAAGACCAAGGGGAAAGCCATGGTTATCGGCACTTGTGGCAAGTGCAAGAAGCCAGTCTATGGTACAGAAGCGTATCGCAAGATTGGCAAAGGCAGGAGAAGAGATCGGCCTATTGAGCATACCCACTGTCCCCCCCGCGAGTAAATCCATCAAGCTTTAATATTCGCAGCACGACTCGCGCTGCGTTGGGCACCTTGATCGTTAAGTTCCACGCTTTGGACGATCGGTGCCCATTTTTTATTTCTAGTAATTATTATAGAGTCAGGGGATGGACAAGCTGACGGTGACGCAATTTGTGGAGCTGGTGAACACGACTTTGGCCGAGCTGGAGCAAGTGACGGTGGAGGGGGAAGTGTCGGGGTATAAGGTGATTCATCAGAAATGGGTGGTGTTTGATTTGAAAGACGAGGAATCGGTGATTAATTGTTTTATGCCGGTGTGGAATTTAAAGACGCAGATTGAGGATGGAATGTTAGTTAAAGCGGTGGGCGAGCCGAAGCTGCGCAACAAGGGTTTTTTTAGTTTTACGTTGGATAGCGTGACACCGGCGGGGGAGGGTAGTTTAAAGCGGGCGTTTGAGCTGTTGCGAAAGAAGTTGGAAGAAGAGGGTTTGTTCGCGGCTGAACGCAAACGCGCGCTGCCGCGATTTCCGCAAAAGATAGCGTTGATCACGTCAAGAGACGCGGCGGCTTATGGGGATTTTTTGAAAGTATTGAAAGCCAGGATGGGTGGTTTAGAAATTTATTTTTTACATACCCAGGTGCAGGGAGAAGAAGCGCCACGGCAACTACTACAGGCAATTGAGATGGCCAATATTGATGTGGGGGACGTGGAGGCGATAGTGATGGCGCGGGGCGGAGGCAGTTTGGAAGATTTGCAAGCGTTTAATGACGAACGGGTAGTGCGAGCGGTGGCGGCGTCGCGAGTGCCGATGGTGGTGGGGGTGGGGCATGAGCGCGACGTGACGCTAGCGGAATTGGCGGCGGACGCGCGAGCGTCAACACCCAGCAACGCGGCGGAACTTTTAGTGCGAACCCGGCTAGAGGTGGCCAGCCAGATAGAGGTGTTTAAACTGGCGCTTAGACAAAGTATTAAAAGCGAGCTTAAGACAAGGCAAGCGAGAACGCAGCAAGCGATGAATATTTTACGTAACGCGACGCGGGCGCCACGAGAGAAGATAGTGGCGTGGCAAGGTTTCTTAAGACAGAGAATGGCAATGGAGGTGGCGACCCTAAAAACGAAGTTGAAGGACTTAGAGAGGTTACTTAGTTCTTTGTCACCAGAAAAAGTATTGGCGCGGGGTTTTAGCATGACCAGAACAGAAGCTGGGAAACTAGTGACGGAAGCGGAGCAGATAAAAGCTGGGGAGATTATCGTGAGTAATTTTAAGAAGGGGAAAGTAAGGTCGCGCGTGGAAGGCAATAATAGAGTGAGACAGGCACAACTTGATTTAGGCATGTAAACGGCTTAGGGTTTAGGTATGCAGAAGAAGATAAATTTTACGGAAGCGTATGAAGAGCTAGAGAAAATTGTGGCGGATTTTGAGTCGGGCGAGATTGATTTAGAGAAAGATTTGCCTAAGTTTGAGCGAGGGTTGACGCTGGCGCAGCAACTGCAAGGCAGATTGGGAGAAATTGAGAATAAAGTGGTGGAGATTGAAAAGAAGTTTATTGATAAAGATGATAAAGAGGATATAAGTTAGTGTATGAAGAAAGTTTTGGCATTTTTTAGCTTGGTAATAATAGTGGGGGCGTGGTTAGCTAGTTCAGCTAACGCGGGCTTGGTGAAAGCCGAACAAAGGATTGAAATCAAAGAAAGTCCGCAAGAAGATTTATATTTGGCGGGGGAAACAGTGGACATAACGGCGGAAGTAATAGGAGATGTGGTGGCGGCCGGTCAGTTTGTGTTGATTGGAGAGAGCGTGAGTGGCGACGCGATAATAGCGGGCGAACGGGTGAGAATCGAAGGAGCAATTGGTGACGACGCGCACGCGGCAGGACAAACGACGGAGATTGTGGGGGTGGTGGAAGATGATGCGTTCGCGGCGGGTGAGACAATAATTTTGGGCGGAGATAGTAGGGTGGGTGGATCAGTTTACGCGGCGGGAAGACGAGTGGAAATATTGGGCACAGTGAGTGGAAATGTCCGAATGGCTGGATCAGAATTAGTGGTCGGTCCGGAAGCGGTAATTGAGGGAGATTTAATAACCTATGGCAAAAAGCCGCAGATCGCGGAAGGAGCGATAATCACTGGCAAGCAGGAATTTAGGCAAGGTTTGGAAAATAAAGAAGCAAGAGGACTGGGCTTATTGGGCTGGGTTAGGAGCGTGGTGGCTTGGTTTATATTGGCGTGGGTATTGCTGTGGTTGATGCCAGATTTTAGTAAGAAAGTCTTGGTGAGTTTACAGAAGCAGTCTTGGCGATCGATATTGATT